>Ga0070739_10001421_pt1 | contig 36236 bp, 30 predicted proteins | sample Coa_R1_7_FD_66445 | JGI IMG/M metagenome (GOLD analysis project Ga0070739, IMG submission 66445) | Surface soil microbial communities from Centralia Pennsylvania, which are recovering from an underground coalmine fire - Coalmine... | ecosystem: Environmental > Terrestrial > Soil > Unclassified ...
AAAGAAACGGCTGGCTGGCGATTTACGCAGGTCAATGTGCGCCCTCGGCTGAAAATCGCGTTGGAGAAAGAGCGCGAACGCGCCATTCGCCTGCTCGACAAAGCGGAGAAGACCTGCCTGGTCGCCCGCTCTCTCACGTCCAAGATTGTCCTGGAGCCAGAAATCGTGGTGGAAGAAGAATTCGTCGAACGACAGAAGATCGGCAATTCGTTTTCCATCTCATAAGCGGACTTCGGGCTGCGTGAGCGACTTACTCCATCTCGTTTCCGGCGCGGCTGTTTGCGGGTCAGAGAAGGTATTCTTCACTTACATTAGGCAAAAGAGCGCTCTCGGACAGTGTCCCCGCGCCAAGGACAATCTCCGGATCTTCCGCCAGCGCCTTTTCCATATAGACTGGCACGCCGTACAGCTCCCCAAACGGGGGAATCGCGCCGGCTTCGCAATCCGGGAACGTCTCGTTGCACTCCTGTTCCTCCATCAGTACAACCTTCTCTCCGACGATGGACGATAGCTTTTCAAGATTAATCCGCGACGAAGCCAGCAGCACCCCGAGGAGAACCCTTTTGCCGGCGCACACTGCAACGGTCTTCGCTACTTCCTTACCCGAGAACATGCATGAATGAGGTCGCCATCTGTGCGCTGTGCAAGCGCGCGTAAAGGATTGGCGAGTACGGTATGTGATTCTGGCTTAGATGTGTCTTCAAACGCTCTGGCAATAGCATGTTCAACCTCCGCAGCGGGTTTAACCGAGAAGTGTGCCACGAACTTCCTGCTAAGAAGCGCGGGTTGCGGCTCCCTCCGCCTCTGGCCGCTCTGCGGGCTTGCAATAGCGGACGAACCACTCCGCGGCGATTTTCGCCACTTCTTCAAGGGCTCCTGGTTCTTCAAAAAGATGAGTCGCGCCGGGAATAATGACCAGTCTTTTCTCTGGGCACTGCAGTTTGGCCAGCGCCTCGCGGTTCATTTTGATCACGGGCACGTCGTCGCCGCCGACGATCAGCAGCGTTGGCGCCTGAACAATTCCGAGCGCCTCAGCCGCCAAGTCCGGTCTCCCCCCGCGCGAGACGACCGCCGACACGTATTCCGGAAGTTCCGCTGCCGCCAAAAGCGCAGCGGCGGCTCCGGTGCTCGCTCCGAAGTAGCCTAGTCTCAGATTGTTTGTGTCCGGGCTGTTCAGAACCCATCGGGTCGCGCCGACCAACCGTTTCGCCAGGAACGGAATGTCGAAACGAAGTTCGGCCGTGTACTGATCGATGGATTCTTCCTTGCGCGTCAGCAGGTCAAATAACAGCGTTCCCACTCGCTGCGACTGAAGAACCTCCGCAACGTAACGGTTCCGCGGGCTGTGACGGCTGCTGCCGCTGCCGTGCGCAAAAAGCACCAGCCCCTCGGCCCCGCTGGGAAGAGCCAGCGTGCCTTCCAGGGTTGCCCCGTCCACCTCAAGCGAAACCTCGCGCCTTATGCCGTCAAACTCCTGCTTTCGCCCCGGAATCATGATTGACCTCCTTTCCGGGCCAGGGGGATCATCTCCTACCGCCTTTTGTAACTCGGGTTTCAAAGCCCTCTGCAGCAACTCCGTCACCTCGGCATCGGAAACCTGAGAAAAATCCGCGTAGAACTGGCCGATGGCGTAGAAATATTTCGGCGTCCCTACGCAGACCAGTTCATCCACCTCACCCCTGAGCCGATTGCAAGTCGTCACAGGCGCGACTGGAACGGCAACGACAATCCGCGCGGGCTTCAACTGCTTCAAAGCCTGAATCGCGGCTCGCACGCTTGAACCTGTCGCGATTCCGTCATCAATGAGGATGACCGTCTGTCCTTCGAGTTTAGGCGAGGGCCGCTCGCCTCGATAGAGGTTCTCACGCCTCTTGAGCTCTTTTTGTACTTTCTCGGTAATTTCTTCAATTTGTTGATCGGAGATGCCGGCGCCTTCGATGATCTCCCGATCCAGAACCCGTGCTCCTCCGCTGGCAATCGCGCCGAATGCCAGCTCTTCCTGCCACGGCACGGCCAGTTTCCGTGAAACGAATACGTCCAGCGGCGCGTTCAATGCCTTCGCTACCTCGAAAGCGACCGGCACGCCGCCCCGGGGGATTCCCAGGACAATCAGCTCATTCCTGTTTTTGTATTTGGAAAGTTTCTCCGCAAGCTTTCTGCCGGCTTCAATCCGATCCTGAAAGAAGACCTCTTCATCTCGTTCGAAAAACATGGCGAGCCTCAATTCAGGGCGCTGAGCAGCTCACTTCCTCCTCGCACCCGCACGCCTGCCCGTTCACGCACTTCCGACCGACCCTGCAGGTAACCAGTCCGCCGTTCGGAAATCATCTCATTTTTTCAGGGGTAGCGGGGCGGTTCGCAGTGAACTGCGTCACCAACTCCTGTGACGAAACGCACGTCGGCCCACTGCCTCGCGGCTGATTATTTTGTCCGATGCGCGCGCAACTCCTATGCCCGTCGCTTGGGAATCGACTTGAAGTCGAAGCGGGGAAAAGATCTCTTCAAATGATTGCTTGCCTTCTTGCTTTTTGGAAAGCCCGTTCAGACAGAGATTGCCGAGCGCGCCTATCGAACCCTTATCGCTGAGCATCTCACCAGCGCCGATGCGATTCTCAATGCAGGATGGGACAAGCTTGTCATACTCCTCGATCAGGCACATTACGTGTACGATTTTTCCACGGCAATGAGGCTCCTCGATGTGGCCCGCGATCTGAGGAGCTCTTGCCGCACCATCACAAATCTCCTCGCGCAGGCCAGAACTCCCCGCGAACTCCCTGAGGAACTACAGGAGTTCAGACACATCGGCCCGGTTACAGCTCGAATCTTCCTTCGTCAAATCTGGCCGGTGTGGCATCGCAAATCCGCTCGCTGAGCGAAGCTCTCATTCCACCCTGTCAGCGCTCTTCTCCGTGCGTTGTTTTGTGCAATGTAGCTGGTAATAGACATGCCAGACAGAAGGTGTATTCTCTTTGCCCCTCCCAGGAGGTCCGGAATGAGCCGCAAGGTCGACGAGCAAGGGCAAGCCCGCAAGGTGAAAGTCCGTCTGCGCACGATACAGTACTTTCAACAGGTCAGCCGGAATGTACGTCTGACTTGTCAATTCTTTGGGATTTTCCGCTCCCAGTTTTATATCTGGCTGCGTCGCTACAAAAAGCAGAGGAAGGAGGGTCTGCAGGACCAGTCTCGCAGACCTCTCGATGATTCTTTGCCGCATCCCGATGTCTCCCGCCGAGCGAGTTCGAGAACTCGCCGTGGTGCCTACAGCGGCGAACAAGCCCAGACCCAACGAGAGACTGGAGAGGCTGGCCAAGAATTCGGTCCAGCCCTAATCGCGAACCAAGAATATTTGTTCCCCGAGGCGCAGTGGTGGAGATGCGCGTCACTGATCCAAAAGGTGGACCTTCGCAGAGTTGGGATCGTTATTAATGAAGGCTACCTTCGTCGGTGAAATAATATAGAAAATCGTTTCACACGTTGCCGGGTTTACAGAGATAGAGCAACCCGACGGGACCAAGCCTAAACCAGTGGAATCCACAGAGTAGGTAAGGCTCCGCATTCCATCAAGCACAGGAGAACCGCCAATTTGATTTCCATCGGCTGTAGCACTGATGCTGCCTGTGGCTGGAGTGAATATGGCCACACCCAACGTGTCATCGCCGTTGAAGTTTTCCGGATCGATGGGCCCGAAAGCGTAGGTCCCGCTTGCCGAGGAATTGGAAAACGGGCTGCCGCTTTGGGATTCAAAAAAGCCGGAGTCCACACTACGGTTACCCCACAGAAAAAACGCCTGGCTGGGATTAACAATATAAAGCAGCCCTTTGTTGGAAGTTCCCCCGACGGCAATCGTCATTCGGCCCGTCGCGGAGATGCTATAGGTACCGGAAAGAGGAGTCGAGGAGAAAGTACCGCCGTCGTTCGTGAACCAGTTCGCGTTGAGCGAATTATTCCCGGAAATCATTGGACCAAGCAAAGCGATTTCCGCCCTTCCAGTACCTGTGCTGCCGAGTCCGGAATCGTACCCGATATAGGTGCCGGACAATGGGTTGGCGGCGAATGGCGCGCCGGATTGCTGCAGGGCTTCTCCCGCGAAGATGTTGTTGCCGGTGGCATTGGTTTGCGAGTCGCTGCTGAGGACGAGGACCTCCGTCGCCGAGACCACGTAGATGACGATGTTGATTGGCGAGGCGCCCGGAACATTTAAGCCAAAGGACGCCGTGCCACGGCCGTTGCTGCTTGAAATGGCATAGGAGCCGCCACTGTTGAACGTGAGCGGACTCGCCGGCCACGTCGTGTTTGTCGAGCTAGCGTCGAGCGTGCCGCTGAGGTTGAAGTCGACATCGCCTCCGGTGATGTTGCCGGAAGAAAAGTTGAACACGCCTACGGCAGCGAATTTCCCGCCACCATTCTGGATGGAAGAAACACCGAAAGCGTAGTTCCCGGTAACTTGAGAAGTAGTGAACGCTGACGGCGTCTGCTTGCGCAAGATGCCCGCAGTGAATGGACCTCCGTTGTCGAAGCCAATCACGTGGCCCGTAGAGGCCACGCCGCCGGAAATATTCGCCAGGGCCAAACGATAGTTCTGCGTTCCCGCCGAAGTGGTAATCGCCATGCACCCACGCTGATCCGAACTTACCCCGTAGGAACCGGAAGTCACCGCGAGATTCAGCTGCGCTCCGGTACTCAAATTCATGTCGATGGCGCCTGCGGTGATTAATCCATTGCCATTTGAGCCATTGAAAGTGAGTACGCCGCCGATCAGCGCGGGGTTTCCCGTACTGTCAAAGCCCTTGAGCAAGAAAGCATATTGGCCGTTCAAAAGCGATTCGCTGCCGCTTGAGCCGCAGGCGATCGACGAAGTAACCGTGAGAGTGTCTTGGGAACTAGTGACCCCGTTGGCGGAGGCGGTAATCTGCGTTGTGCCTTGGCTGATTCCACTAGCGAGGCCGCTGCTGTTGATGGTGGCGACATTTGTGGCGCTGCTGGCCCAGGTGAACGTAACTCCGCTGATGACGTTGCCGCTGCTGTCTTTGGCCGTTGCCGTGAACTGCTGTGTACCGCCCATCCCAATGGATGACGATGACGGCGAAACTGAAATGGTCGCAACTGTCGGACTGTTGATCGTTGTGGAGTCGCTTGTGGATGCCGCCGACGCGGTGCCGCCGCCGGATACACTGACTTGGTTCACCTGGGGCGAGGTGGCTGTTGCTGACACGTTCACAGTTACCGTGAGCGCCGGATAGCTTGCCCCGGTGGCCAGCGTATCGCTGCGGTCGCAAGTGCTCGCTCCTCCTGCCCCTGGGCATGTCCACCCAGTCCCCGACATGGATACAAGCGTCTCGCCGGACGGCACCATTTCCTTCACAGTCACCTTCGCGTTGGTTGCCCCTGCCGTGTCGCTGTTGCTCACCGTCACCGTGTAAGTAGCCCCTTGCTGGCCCAAGGTGAAGTTGCCAGAGTGCGTCTTGGCTATGCTCAGGCCAGGTGCTGCTACGGTGATCGTAGGAGTGCTGTTTACGGGTGCTGACGTTCCTCCGCCCGAGACGCTCAGGGCGATGCTTACCGGCGTGCCGTTTGCCGACGTGACGTTTCCCGTTACCGTGATTGGCGGGAAGGCCTGCCCGGCAGCCACAGAGTTGTTGTAGGTGCAGGTCGTCGTCGCTAACGTACACGTCCAGTTCGTTCCAGAGATTGCTGTCACGGTGAACCCCGTGGGAGGGTCCACCAACGTAACTGTGCCGCTCGTCGCGCCAGTTCCGCTGTTGGTCACCTGGATCGTGTATGTTGCGTTCTGTTGGCCGCTGCTGAAATTCCCTTGCGTCGTCACCGTAGCCGTCAGGGCTGGCGTGCCAGTGTGACCCCCATTGCTACTGCTACCATTGCAAGCAGCTAGACCCAGAGCAAGTACGCAACCCAATGGCAGCGCCAACGAAGGTAGTCTCCTCCTCGATTGTGCAGAGCCCTTTGCCGCCAGCAAATAGTTAGAAATCATTTCAGCGTCTCTCTTACTCGCGAAATTAAGCTTCCATCAGCGCACTCTTACGAGTGACTTTGAAATACGTCAAAAGGTCTATTTCCAGACTGCATCTGAACATGTAATTTCATGCAAAGAGAGCAGGTTAGGAAAACCTCTGACCTCTGTACTAGAATGCTCGCGCGAACCCGGGGAGGCGGGAATGGGCCCTTCTCAACCCCAGCCGAGGTCGGCTCGTTTCGGTTTGTTTGAAGTAGATATCGAGCAGCGCATCCTTACCAAGGGGGGCCTGCGAATCAAACTCCAGGAACAGCCCTTCCAGGTGCTCGCGATGCTTCTTGAGCGTCCGGGTGAACTCGTCTCGCGGGAAGATATCCGGAAACGCCTCTGGCCTGCCGACACCTTTGTTGAATTTGACGACGGCCTGAACACTGCCATCAAGAAGCTGCGTGCGGCACTCAGTGACTCCGCCGATAACCCGCGTTTCATCGAAACCGTCCCGCGCCGGGGTTACCGCTTTCTTGCCCCAGTTACAACTCAACTCTCTGCTCATCAAACCGCACCTGCTAACCCGCGCGAAACACCGCGATCCCCTTTTGATTCAAAGATTGAGTTGACAACGACCCAGGTTGCCGGAGCTGTGCATGCTGAAAACGTGTCGCCAATTGCCGTTGACCGGGCTTCTGCGGGAGCTGAAACTCTAGGCAAATGGCGACTGCGCACATTGGCATTGGCGAGTTTTCTGTTGACGGCGTTGGTTCTTGTCTTGCTTGGCTGGGAAGCGCACCGCGCGCGCTGGTCGTCGCGCGGTGCCCAGAAGAAGATATCGTTAGCGGTACTTCCTCTTGAGGATCTATCGCCCAACCATTCCGAGGAATACCTCAGCGAAGGCCTCACCGACGAACTGGTTACCGACCTAGCGAATATTCCAGGCTTGCGAATCATCTCGCGAACCTCAGCGATGCAATACAAGGGGACACACAAGCCATTGCCTCAGATCGCCCGGGAGTTAAACGTAGATGCGTTAGTGGAAGGCACAGTGTTGCGTTCTGGTGACCGTGCGCGCGTGCGAGTTCAGTTGATTGATGGACACACGGACGAACACTTGTGGGCCGAAGCCTACGAACGCGACGTGAAAGATATTCTTGCGCTGCAGAGCGACGTGGCGCGGTCGATTGCCGCCCAGATTAAGCTTGAGCTGACTCCCCAGCAGCAGGCGCGAGTCTTGGCAGCGCGACCGGTTAACTTCGACGCTTACTCTGCTTACCTAAAGGGACGTTACGAGTGGAACAAGCGGACGGCCGAGAGCCTTAAGAAGAGCATCGCGTACTTTCAAGAATCCATTGAGAAAGACGCAAGCTACGCTCAGGCGCATGAGGGTTTGGCCGAAGCATATAGCGTCCTACCAGACTACGACGTAATGACACCCGGAGAATCGTATCCCAAGGCGAAAGCCGAAGCGTTGAAAGCCCTGGAACTTGATCCAATGCTAGGTGAGGCGCATGCGACGCTAGCTGTAGTCAAGGAAGAGCTGGAATGGGACTGGCTCGGTGCGGATGGCGAATTCCAAAGGGCCCTTGAGCTCGGGCCCGGCAGCGCCACAATACACCAGTGGTACAGCGAATATCTGTTGCGGATCGGCAGGATTTCAGAGGGTATAGACCAGATACGGCAGGCCCTGGAGCTCGACCCGGCATCGCCTCTCATGAACGCAGAATTGGGTAGCGTCCTCTACTCGGCCCGGCAATACGACCAGGCAATCCAACAACTCAAGAAGGCCATCGAGATGGAGCCCCGTTTTCCCTATGCCCATTCCTGGCTTGGCTTCGCTTACGAGCGGAAGGGAATGCGCCGGGAAGCCATCGCGGAGTTTCAAAAAGCGGTGACTCTCTCCGGGGGAAGCCCGTTCTTTCGGGCGGCTCTGGCATACGGGTATGGACTTGCAGGGAATGAGACCGAAGCGCGGAAAATCTCCGCCGAGCTTTCGCGCTCCCCGCAGTTCTACGTCTCCCCGTATGATTTTGCTTTGGTGCATGTCGGCCTCGGAGAACGAGAGCAAGCGCTGAAGTCGCTGGAGCAGGTTGTTGCGGAGCACGACATCGCGTCGGACCTTTTGAAAATTGAACCGGCACTAGATCCCGTTCGGTCGGATCCGCGTTTCGACCTTCTTGTCCGGCGAGTCGGACTTGCTCAGTAGGCAAGAAGGCGAGCCAAGGCGGAGGTTACCCTTCTTCGTTCGCAAATCGCAAGACTCTGCGTCCACTTGCCTTGCATTCCGTAACGGCCACAGCCGAACGACGACCGCTCGCTTCTACCGAAAGACAGTACATGGTATATTTCCCCGAGCATCGCCACTTGGGCAGCGAAGCGTTTCCCTTAATGCTACCCAGCATGCTCCGTAACCCCTTGCAACGAATCTAACTAGCATCTGAAGATGCCTGCCTTATCCGTTCCCCGGTAGCTCAATGGTAGAGCATTCGGCTGTTAACAAACTTCAAAACCGTTGAATCAGCACCGCTTATACCGAGAAAACGCCGGTTTAACGGCCCTTCGTTGGAACCAAGCTGGAACCATCAGCGTTCCGTTAACCATTTCTTGCGAGGAAAAAATGAAAAGGGGGATTAGTTTTTGAAGTCTCCTTGGCAGGGACTTGAACTTGGCAACTCTTGGGTTACGAAAACTGAATTCACTCGCCAATAAACTGTTTTGTGGTGGTGACGACGAGGCTCAGGACTGTTTTCAGAACCAGAGGGGTACAAGCGGAGCACGATAACCCGCGACTCTGGTTAGAGAACGCTCAGCAATGCGCCGCAAGCCATAATCTTCTTGTTCTACACCACAGATAGGTAGTTAGTCTTCGTCCTCTGCGGCTTCTTCAAAGCGCGTACCCGTGCCGCTGGCGCAGGTCGAGGCGTAGACGTTGCCGTTGATGTCGATGAACTGACTCGTGGACGCGATCGTCAGCTGGTCGCCGTAAACCTCGAAGTCGAACTGCAGCCGCTGCACGCCTCTCTTGAATACCCCTGGAGCGGGAGAGTCAAAGAGCATGAGACCCTCCCAAACGCCTTTGTAGGCATTGCCACGGGCGTGGCTCCATACGCCGAGGCCTATTGACCGCTGGCCGGGCAAAAATGCCGGGGAGCCGATCACCTCCGTAAGCGTTCCGCCGCGATGGAACGACAGCAACATGGGAAAAGAGGGTTGCGGAGCGCCCGTTTGGCAGTTTGTCGGAGTGATCTGCACCCGCCACGTTCCTTGCAACCTGCCATCACGATTCGAGTGGGCGGCCGCGTCGCCCACAAAAGACTGAGCGAACGCCCCCATCAAGACCAGTGCAATAACAACAGCGGATGTACTGCGCAGTTTCGAGTTCATGATGTTCTCCTTTGAGATATAAGTTAACGTACGGTAATACTTAGAGGCATTGATGTAGTCGTGGTGCCAGAGGTCGCGTTGACTGTGAAATTGACCGTGAAGGCCTGTGGTTGTGTAGGCTGGCTGGAAGTTGAACTGCACCCTGTAAGTAACAGGAGCAGGACGGTAAATCCCACGGCAAATCCGGGTCGCAGATAAGCAGTCTTGCTTACTCGCTCACTCGAGAGGACGGCAAGCGTTAGCAGCGCGAGAGTGGCAAGCAAGGTGGCCCAGGCCATTCCGGGCCCGCCAACCGGCGCGCGAGGCAAACTCAGTCCCGTGGCGGTCCCCGCCTGAACCGTGAGCGTCACCTGGGTCGGACCGCTGCCTGCCGGCACTGTCGCGGGATTGAAGCCGCAACTCCACCCCGCAGGCAGGCCGGAACAAGAAAACGCGATAGCGGAAGCGAGGGCTCCAGCTTGACCCACGGTGAGTGGGAAGGTGGCGGTTCCTCCCCTGGCTACGATTGCGGAGGTTTGCGTAGCCGTTAGCGAAATAGTTGGCTCGGTGCCCGTGCCGCTCACTGGGATGGAATGAGGGCTGCCAGCGGCGTCACTCGTGACCACAATGCTCGCGCTTTTCGCGCCAGTGGCTGTGGGCGCGAAGCTTACGCCGAACGTGCAGCTCATCCCTGCTGGCAGGCTGCTGGCCCCAGTCAAACAGGTGAGACCACCCGACGGAGAGCCCAGCAGGTTGAACTGAGCTGCGTCGGCCCCCGCTTTGGCTATGCTAGTGATGTTCACCGGAGTCGTGCCCGTGTTGGCCAGCGTGACCGTGGTCGTCGCACTGGTGGTGTTCACCACCTGGTTGCCAAAAGCCAGTGATGATGGAGTGAGGGTCACGCCAAGATCGACGTTCTGTTCAACTACCTTGCTGACAAAAACGTCGAAGAAGTTGAAGTCGCTGCCGCCAGCGAAAAAAGTCTGGAACGCGCCTGGCGTCGTGGGGAAGTTACCTGTAGTCATTCCCGTTACGTAGGCGCCGCCTGTGGCGTCCAAGGCGATGGCGCCACCGGGGTAGAGATCGCCACCCTCCCAGCCGCTGCCCCCCAGGTAGGTGGAGTAAACCAAGGGGGCCGTGCCAGTGGGATTCAACTTGGTCACAAAAGCGTCGTAGTTGCCGCCCCAATTCTCCGCCTTAGGCGCCCCTGGGGTGGTGGGAAAATCAGCGGACTGGGTACGTCCCGTGGCGTACACGTTGCCCACTGAGTCCACAGCGATGCCGAAACCCTCGTCAAGGCTGCTGCCGCCCAGGTACGTGGAGTAAGTGAGGGCCGTGCCGTTGGGATTGAACTTGGTCACAAAGGCGTCATCGTAGCCGCCGAATGTTGTCTGGAACGCGTTTGGCGTAGTGGGAAAGTCAGTCGAAAAGGTGGTCCCGGTGACATAGGCGTTTCCCGCCGCGTCCACGGCGATGCCGCGGCTATCGTCTTCAGCGCTGCCGCCCAGGTAAGTGGAGTAAACCAGGGCACTACCGGCGGGATTCAGCTTGGTCACAAACGCGTCGCCACACGGAAAAGTATTCGGAGGAACTCCGCAGGTGCCGCCGCCGTAAATCGTCTGGAACGCACTTACTGTTGGAAAGTTGGCAGACCGGGTAGCCCCCGTCACATAGGCGTTTCCCGCCGCGTCCACGGCGATGCCGCCGCTATCGAAGCCACCCTCATTGCCTCTGCCGCCCAGGAAGGTCGAGTAAAGAAGAGCGGTGCCGGTGGGATTCAACTTGGTTACAAAGGCGTCGGAGCAAGGGCCGCCGAAGCAGGTGCCACCCCCGAGAGCCGTCTGAAACGAGCCTGGCGTGGTGGGGAAATTAGCCGAATTTGCGTCTCCCGTGACGTAGGCGTTGCCCGCGGCGTCCACGGCGATACCGTTGCCTTCGTCAAGGTTGTCGCCACCCAGGTAGGTGGAGTAGATCAGGCCATTGCCTGTGGGGCTCAACTTCGTCACAAAGGCGTCCGCGAAACCGCCGACACCGTAGGTCGTCTGAAAGGCGCCCGTTGTGGTAGGGAAATTGGTGGAATCGGTGTATCCCGTGACGTAGGCGTTGCCTGCGGCGTCCACGGCGATGCCGTAGCCTTCGTCATAGCCGCTGCCGCCCAGGAAGGTCGAGTAAAGAAGAGCGGTGCCGGTGGGATTCAACTTGGCTACAAAGGCGTCGGCGACGCCGCCTTGAAAATTCGTCCGGTGCGCACCTGTCGTCGTTGGAAAATTGCTGGATTCGGTGGACCCCGTGACGTAGGCGTTGCCCGCAGCGTCCACGGCGATGCCATAGCCGAGGTCACCGCCGACACCACCCAGATAGGTGGAATAACTCAACACCGGGTCAATGATCAGCGGCTGGCTGGGATCATAAGGGCCAATTTCGAAGCCTGCTTCGTACCGCCCCCGCAGCGCGTAGCTCCCGGGTACAACGTATCGCGCGTCGGCGACTTCCTGGTACACCGCAGGCTTGTGCTGGCGCAGCTCACCGGCTGCCGTGCGCAGGACCAGATTTCCCTGTGCGTCAATCTCGAGGCGCTCGGCACCCTCGAAACGCAGCCCAATCACGCCGGGATCGGCCCCGGGCGCAACCACGAAGTCATACTCCAGCTTCCCGTGGGTTCCGTGGTAAACGAGGTCGACACCAGCATAAACTCGCTGGTATTTCACCCTGGCGTAGGTGGGAACATTCTTGCGCCACTTCTTCGGATCGCTGTCCATGAAGTAGTTGCTTTTGCCAGGCAGTTCATTTGTTCCCGACATTTTGGGCGCAGGGTTTGCGCCGACGAGCTTCATCCTTAGAACTGTTTCCTGTATCGCAGGTTTGTCTCTTAGGTCTGCCCCACTTCTCTTTTGTAGGAATCCGTTAGCGGCCGTCCGCCAGGAAAGCAAATCCAGGTGGCCCGCTTCTGCTTTTTGACCTCTGGCCTGGGACTCCCGGCTGGAACTCCTAAGCGTCATCACGGCCTCGGTGGGCGTCAGGAAAAGGCAGTAGCCGCTGCCGCGCGAGAGAAACTTCACGCGACTATCGGTCTGGCCTTGGTTGGCCTCAAAACTCAGAGGAAACCTGCCATAGGCGGTCGCAAGTTGCAGCTTCTTGGCCTGTGTCAGCTTTTCGGTGACAGTACTAGCATCAGCCGGACCTTGTTCGTGGTTCGCTATGGAGTTCAACGGAATCTGCGCCACCGTAGCTCTGGCATGCTTCTGGATCCCAGCGTCCGGCCTCCACTTCATCCAGACGAAAAGCGATAACACGAAAGCCACTGCAAACGCGCCGTATCCGATGAGTTTCCGCATGCCGATGCTTCGCATACACCCTCCCACTGCGCCAGAGTCGTCGCTCGCCAGAATGGTGCTAGCGTTCTCCGCCGAACTCGTGAACCATAAGTGATTCCGGAGTGCTTGGCTGTGTAGTAGTCTCAGCGCTGAAACCGTGACAAGCTTTTTTTGCTTCCGGCGCGCCTACTCACCGGGCCCTGTCACCATAGCGCAGTCGCGGGAAGCGTTACGCTGTGCTAAATTCTATAGGTTGGCACTTTCCTTTTTGAAGTTCTGAACCAGCGAGGCTTCGGTGTCTTTGACGGAGGGCAGCGAGGACGCAATCCGCTGGCGGGATCTAGCCCAGCGCGTCCGGGACGGCGACTCTTCTGCCGAAGAGGAGTTAGGCGTCCATTTCCATCCGCGGATCTTGGCAATGGCCGTGGTTCGCCTGCGCGACCCGGAAACCGCGCGTGAAATCGCACAAGAGTCACTGCTTGCCGTTCTTGTGGCCCTTCGCCAGGGCAAACTGCGCGAACCTGAGAAACTTCCCGGTTTCGTGAGCGGAACGGCCCGCAACCTGATTAACAATCACTTACGCAACTTGCGGACGCAACCCGACCCCATACCGCTTGATCCTGAGACACCTTCGTCCGTCAACGTCGCAACAGAGGTAGAGCTCCTGGAGCAGCGGCGAATGGTGCGCGAAGCACTCGGTCGCATCGATCCCCGGGACCGTGTCATCTTGCTGTTTACGCTCGTCGAGGGCATGAACCCGCACGAGATTGCGCCCCGCGTCGGCCTTTCACCGGAGAACGTCCGTGCGCGGAAAATGCGCGCTATCCGCCAGATCACAGAGGAATTACAAAGGGTGTCACGAAAAAAGCGCCAAACACCACTAAGTACGGAGACGGTGAGTTGATGGAGTGTCCGGGGTTCCAACGTGAAGAGCTTGTAGAGCGTTACCTCACGGGCTCGCTGAATCCCCAGGAGCGAGAGTCCTTCGAGGAACACTATTTTGCCTGTGATCCGTGCTTTGAGGCACTGCAGGCTCAGCGCACATTGCAAGCCGAGCTTTCTGCCTCGGCTCCGCAGATCAGGAGCATACCCGTCTCAAGCCCAGCCCACTTCCACTGGAAAATAGTGCTAGCCGCAGCGGCTGTGCTGATTCTAGGCGTCCTTGGTATTCGCTGGGGACTGAAGCCGAATTCACCGCCGGAAGCGCCGCCAACCCAAACAGCAAAATCCTCCCCGGCCGGGCCTTCGCTTTCCGAACTCGCGCGTTTCGACCCGCCCAACTACAGTCAGACTATCCTCCGAGGGAATCAGGAAGAAGCCATGCGCGAATTCCGCCTGGCAATGAAGCGCTATCAGCAGAGCGACTACGCCGACGCCATCGGCGCTCTGCGGGCTGCCGTGAAGTTGAATCCCAAAGATCCCGGCCCGCTCTTCTTCCTTGGCGTGAGCCATTTGCTCGCTAATCAGACGGACGAAGGGATCGTCGTCCTCCAGCAGTGCATCGCTCTGGGTGATACGCCCTATCTCGAAGAAGCGCACTACTATCTGGCGAAGGCCTTTCTCCGCAAGGGTGACGCGGCTGCCGCACGACGAGAGCTAGAAGAAGTTGTTCGTCTCAAGGGCGACCACGAAGACGAAGCCCAGAGGCTTCATCAACAGCTAGCAGCACTTGCAAGGAATTCGCACTAGGTCAACGGCCCTGGGTCATCCGGAGGTGTCGTCATGCGTCGTCCCAGCCTACACAGTCGCCATTTTAGTTGGTCATCAATGGCTTGGCTGTGCGCCGCCCTCCTGACGGTATCTGCCTGGGCACCATCCGCTTTCTCCCAAGCAAACGACTCGGTCGAGGAGCCTCCTGCTCCGCAGGTTTCCCAGCCGCTTGCCACTCTCCTCGCCGAAAGTGAACGCCTGCAACAAGCCACGCAGTACAACGAAGCACTGCAGGCCGCAGATCGCGCCATGGCCGCAGCCCTCGAAGCAAAAGACCTTGCCGGGGAAGCCTTGAGCCATTCCGCCCGCGCATCCGCGCTCATCCAACTCGGACGCAAAACTGAAGCCGTGGCCGCATGGCAAGCGGCCGCCGATGCTTGGGGACGCGCAGGCGAAGGGCCGAGCCAGATTGAACCGCTTGTCTTGGCTGCACTCGAACTCTGGGCGGTCGACAACGCACAGGCCCGGAAGCAATTGGAACGGGCGCTGCAGGTTGCAAAGGAGGAGCGACAGCGGAGTTTCGCGGCGGCGGATGAATTGGATCGAGCCGCGACGCGACTTCGCGCGCTGAACGCCTTGCCGTCTGGAACCCTTGCGGTCGCAGAGGAGTTCCTGTCCGCCGCCGCCGGCGTTCGCTTAGGCAAGGTCGGGACGTTACTCGACAACGATAAATATCCCGAAGCCGAGGCTTGGGCGCGCCTCTGGTTGTCCAGGGCTGAGGCCAAGACTGGGCCCGACTCCCTGGAGACCGCCCATGCGCTCGATGCACTGGCCACGGCACTGTTTGTTGTCAAGGTGACAGAAATTCCGGAAAAGAGGCAAATAGCCCAACGTGCCCTCGCCATCCGCGAGAAATCCTTAGGGCCGGAGCATCTTGATGTGGCCCGCAGTCTGTATACCCTCGGCCGGATCTTGTGGCAGGCCGGCGAGTACAAAGAGGCGAAGGATACTTGGGAACGTGCGCTGGCCATCCGAGAAAAGGCGCTGGGGCCTACCCACGCCGCCGTGCGCATCCTCCTAGCCAATCTTGCAGCGGTATTAACGGACATGGGCGATTGCGCAGCCGCTCTCCCGCTGGCCGAACGGTACGTCGCCCTTTTGGAGAAAGCCTACAGCCCCGAGCACGCCTTTTTCGGCCGTGGTCTGAATGTTTTGTTTCGTGCCCACTACTGCGCGGGCAACTTCACCGAGGCCAGGCGAGTATTAGAGCGCTCATTGGCGATCAAGGAGAAGGCATCGGGACCGGAGCACGCCAGCGTTGCCAGCGACAGGATCAATCTGGGCCAGTTGCTGTTGGAAATTGGAGACCTAACCGAAGCCAAGCGAAGTTACGAGCTTGCTCTGCCTGCCTTCGAGAAGCTCTACGGTCCCGAGAGTGCCCAGGTTGCGGATAGTCTGGGCGGTTTGGCACGCGTGGCCGCCAGCTCCAGCGATAACGCGACTGCCAGGGCTCTGCAGGAGCGCGCACTAAGGAACTATGAAAAGGCCCTCGGGCCCGACCATCCCGAGTTGGGTATGCCGCTGATCAACCTGGCCATAACGCTCGCAAAAACCGGAGAACAGGCCAAGGCGCAACCGCTCTATGAACGCGCCTTGCGCCTCTGGGAGCAGTCTCGCGGCTCTGAGTCGTCCTTCGTCGCCGTGGCCCTTTTCCAGTTGGCTGGCCTTCTCCAGGAAACCGGAGAGCTGCCAAAAGCAAGGCAACTCTACGAGCGCGCCCTGGCCATTCAGGAAAAAACCTACGGCCCCAACCATTCCGCAGTAGCCGCGACCCTCCGGGGATTAGCGCAAGTCGGAGCGATGACCGGCGAACCGGACGAGGCTTTTTCTCTCGCTCTGCGCGCCGATGAAGTCGGCCGCGGCCATTGGCAACTCATCGCGACCACGCTCTCGGAGCGTGAGGCGTTGGCCTATGCAAGAGAAAGAGCTTCGGGCCTTGACCTGGCGCTGACCCTGGCGGTCCAGAAAACGTCCGCAAAAGAGCGCCTACAGAAGCCGGCGACACAAGAAACAACACGTGACATGTGGACTGCCGTTGTGCGGTCGCGCGCGCTCGTCCTCGACGAGATGGCGGCCCGCCATCGCACCGTTTCCTCCTCTGCCGATCCGCAAATGGCCCAGCTCGCGGAGACACTCACTTCGGCTCGCGAGCGGCTGGCGCGCCTTGTCGTGCGAGGCCCGGGCAGCGAACCGCCCGAACGCTATCACAAACTCCTCGACGAAACTCGCCAGGAAAAGGAACGCGCCGAACGGGCACTCGCCGAGCGAAGCCAGACCTTCCGCGCAGAGCTGGCCCGGGCCAAGATCGGTTTCGACGACGTCGCCGCGGCGCTCCCGCCGAAAGCCGCCCTCGTCGCCTATGTTCGCTACGGGCGCCACGATTTCAGCGCCGCCAAGCCCGGCAGCAAGCGGCCAGACCCGGTTCCGCATTACTTGGCCTTTGTGTGGAACCACACACAGGCAGAGCCGGTCGTCGTGCCACTCGGTCCGGCGGCGTCCATCGAGGCTGTCGTCAGCAAGGTGCGCCGGCAAATTGCGCAAGAGTCGAGGTCCCCAGGACGCGCAGCCAAACGGTCCGAAGCCGACTATCGCCAGACGGGCGAAGCGCTTCGCCGCGCCGTATGGAGTCCGGTGAGTCCATATCTCCGCGACGCGAGGCGCGTGTTCATCGTGCCGGACGGTGCGCTCCATCTGGTGAATTTTGCGGCGCTTCCCACCGGACAGTCGGGCTACCTGCTCGAGACCGGGCCTCGCATCCACTACCTCTCCGCCGAACGCGATCTCGTGCCAGTCGGAGAGCAACAGGAAAAGGGCGTGGACCTGCTGGCGATTGGCGCGCCTGCGTTCCAGGAAACCAGCCTGTTCGCCTCGTTGCGTCCGCAGAGAAACGAAACGCAAGAGGCGGCGCCAGGGTTCGCGAATGGGACTCCAACGGCCTCTACGTACCGCGGCTTGCGCTCTGCGTGCGATAACTTTCAGACCATGCAGTTTGAAGCCTTGTCCGCCTCGGCTCGCGAAGTGAGTGACGTCACCGCGTTGTGGCGACGTCCCGGCCGAACGCTCCGAGGCACGGAGAGCAACGCCGTCCGGCTGACCGGCGCCGCGGCCAGTGAAAGTGCGTTCAAGCGGCTGGCGCAAGGGAAGCGCGTCTTGCACCTGGCCACGCATGGATTCTTTCTCGGCGGCAAGTGCGCTTCCGCGCTCGGAACCGGCGAAAAGCCGGGCGGCGACGCGTCGGTTTCGTCACCGGGCGAAAATCCGCTGTTGCTCTCGGGGCTGGCCCTCGCGGGCGCGAATCATCGTCAGGCCGCCGGACCCGACGAAGAGGACGGAATTCTCACCGCCGAAGAAATTGCTTCTCTGGATTTGAGCGGCGTCGAGTGGGCCGTGCTCTCCGCCTGCGATACCGGCATCGGTGAAGTGAAGGCCGGCGAGGGCGTGTTGGGTTTGCGCCGAGCGTTTGAAATGGCGGGAGCGCGCACGCTGATCCTGAGCCTTTGGCCCGTGGAAGATCAGGCGGCGCGCGATTGGATGCGGCAGTTGTATCGCGCACGATTGGTGCTTGGACTCACAACCATCGATGCGGTCCATCAGGCCAATCTGCATATGCTACGTCAGCGCCGCGCCACGGGGCAGTCCACGCATCCCTTCTACTGGGCCGGCTTCGTCGCCGCCGGCGACTGGCATTAGGCCAGAAGGCATCTAGGCTAGGCTGCTGGCTTTCGCTACGCCACTGGTCTTGCTGACTACCCGCTGCCGGGCAAAAAGAGCGTTCGGCAACGTGCCGAATGCTCTTCAATTTGTCGTCGCACGTGAGCTCTAAGTCTTTGAGAATCAATCGGCTGATTTCTTGGTTTCACGAAAAGTATTCGAAAAATCCCGGTGTTGGAACCAATGTGGAACCAACCGATCAAGTGGCGTGATTTCGATGGCTGTATTAGAATGAAAACAAAACTGTTGCGCGGTTCCCCGGTAGCTCAACGGTAGAGCATTCGGCTGTTAAGAAGGCAGTAAAAATCAAATAAGTGCCGCCTCTGGTGTCGCTTACAGCCGAAAAGGTCGGGCCATCACCCTAACTGGACCGAAGTTGGACCGAATCGCTTGGCCAATTGGACTGAAAAATATCGGCGCGAAGAGTATTCAGTGTCTATAACTGCGCCGCGCTTGTCCTCTGTGCCAACTCGTCTTTCACTACAACCACTTTTCTATTCGATCGCTGTAGCTTCTGCTGCTCTTGAGTTCCTTGCCATCTGAGAGGCGAAGTAGAAACTCGCGGTTGTCCAGGGCAACGAGCTCTCTGATTCTGGAAGTCTGCACGATAGTCGATCGGTGAATCCGCAGAAAGCGGCCCGGATCCAATTGCGACTCCATTTTGTACATGGTCTGTCGCAGGAGATGACTTCGATTGCCGACGTGAAGGGTCACATAGTCGCCGCAGGCCTCGATCCAATCGATATCATTGACTAAGACGATGACGATCCGTTGTCCGGTGCGGACAGAGAATCGAGTTTCGTAACGAACTGTCTCGCGTGCGCCACTGTTCCCCAGAAGCCCGCGAATGCGTTTCTCCAAATCGGGCAGATCATGGTTCCTGATTATCTCTCGCGCGTGCGTCAGTGCGCCTTCAAAGCGGGCGTCGTCTATCGGCTTCAAGAGGTAATCAAGTGCGTGCACGCTGAAAGCTTCTAAAGCATATTGATCATAGGCCGTTAGGAAAATGACCGCCGGCATCTCATCCCGCTTGAGCATCTGCAAGACTGCGAAGCCGCTGATATCGGGCATCTGAACGTCAAGGAAAACCAGATCCGGGCGGCGATCGCGAATGGCCGTAACAGCAGCCTTGCCGGTTGCACATTCAGCGACGATGTCGATGTCCGGATGCTTCCTCAGACGGCTTCGTACACCCCGGCGCGCCAGAGGTTCATCATCAACGATCATCACGCGAATCGGAGCCGTCATTTCAGATTACCGATCGAATGAACTGCAAGAACGGCTGGAAAGTGCACCTCGATCCGGCATCCACCTTCCGCAGGCCACTTGACGATGAGGCCATGATCGTCTCCATAGAGCACCCGCAGCCGCTCGATGGTGTTGGCCAGACCGATACCTCCGCGTGGCCTTTCCTGCTGGCCGTTAGTCGATTGGGTGCCCACGCCGTCGTCCGAAACGTTGAGATGGAGGCGTGCATCGGCTACGTATGCCTCGACCGCCAGCGTACCTCCCTCTGGGCGTGGTGCGATACCGTGGCGGATGGCGTTTTCGACGATAGGTTGCAGTAAGAGGGTCGGAACGAGTACGTCCAGTGTGTCCGGGGCGACCGCTAAGTTCACAGTAAGCCGCGAACCCAACCGCGCTTTTTCGATCGCCAAATACTCTTCGATGATGGCGATTTCGCGCCGGAGCGGGATTTCCTCGACAGTATTTTCTTCAAGTGTCGAACGCAGCAGGCGCGACAGCCGGACCAGCATGGCATTCGCGCCGCTGGCATCGCCTTCGGAAACCAGAGTTGAGATGGCATTTAGGGTGTTGAACAGGAAATGGGGATTCAACTGGTACCGCAAGGTTTCGAGGCGCGCCTGCCGGGCGAGCCCTTCGGCCTGGAGCGCCCGCTCGCGTTCGGCTTGCAATGCTTCGTAATGCTTGACCGTGAAGTACAAACCGGCCCAGGAGATAAAGATAAACATTGCGTATAGGACGCCTTCGAACGCCGCCAGCAGCGAATGCCAGGTAATGGGGATGCCGCCAACAATGAGTTCAGCCAGTTGCGCCGCTACGGCGCAAGGGATGGCCAAAAGGCCGCAAGCCAGCACCGCTCGGAACATGGCGCCGGACCAAGGCGTGTTTTGCTTCCAGAGACGCCGACACAGCACGCGCAAGACGAAGCTCGCGAAAAAAGTGGTGGTAACGAAAACCACTTCGAATGCCACAAGTCCGTGCCTGCGGAGGTGAGGGGCCACGCCGATCGCGACGATCAGAGCGTACGTACCCCATCCAACCAACTGAAGCAGCCAGAATTGCGGTAGGCGATCGGAGCGATAAGGCATGGCAAGAGAATTGTCCCTCAAGGCGACACTTTCAGAACAGCGTTTCGTCGCAGAAACGCCTCGGCTCAACTGAATAATCGAATCACCCGGTCGCAACGGCCTTTTCAGGCCCATCCAGCCCAGCAAGATGGGAGAGTGACAGAACGGTTTATCGGCACTTCGCCGTAAACCCGAGTAGTCCCCATCATCCGAAGGAGTTTATCGTGCGACGTTTTTCCCACCTTCTCCTGTGTTTTATGTGTTGCGCCGTTTTCCAGGGTGCTCCGTCCTTGGAGAGCAAATCGCTCGAAGCCGATCTCCAAGTGTTGTTGAATCAATTCACATCGGCCTGGGACCGATCGGACGCGGCGGCTATTGCCACTCTTTTCGAGGGAAACGCCGATCTGGTGATACCAGACGGCCTCTTAATTGAGGGACATGACTCTATTCGGCAGTTTTATGCATCCGTGTTTGAGCGCGGCTACCGCGGAAGCCGCGGAACGGCCCGTATCAAGCTGGTCAGGCCAATTGGGCCCGAAATGGTGCTGGTGGATGGTGTGTGGAGAATCGACGGCGCGGTCATTGCCGGTCAGCCGGAAGCTCCCGAGGTCGGCGTATTCAACCTTGTGGCGAGGCGCCGAGGCCAAAAGTGGGCGATCTGTTCTTTGCGGGAACAAACCAGCGCTCATGATCTCGTCAGGCCCGACGATCCTCGCAGCACCGAAGACGCTCAGCAAACGAAAGGTGGCGGTTCGGAGCCAGCAGGCACGTCATCCGACAGGGCGCGAATCCAAGAGATGGAACAAAAGGATGTTGCGGCCTCGAAAACCAATGACGTGGAAGCACTGGTCTCGCTGTGGACGGACGACGGGGTTCTGCTGCAGCCCGGCTTGGCACCGGTAGTTGGGAAGGAAGCAATCCGGACGCTGCTGTTGCAACAACAACAGCAGGCCGGCAGGGTGGAAACGACTTCGTACGAGGAGAAGTGGAACGAGATCCGCTTCGCCGGCGCCTATGCGTTCGAGTGGGGGAGAATCGCCGCCAACCTGAAGCTGCCTGACGGTCGTGAGGTTCAGCAGGACGCCAACGCGATACGCATCCTCGAGAAACAACCGGATGGTTCTTGGAGAGTGGCGCGGGTAGCGATCACACCGGCAAGCCGTCGCTAGACATTCGATTCGAGAGGTGCCGAGATGAAGGCGGCTGAGAAAAACGGTCGGGAAGAGAGTCGAGGGGGCATGGGGCTCAGAAAAATTCTTCCGTACTTGCTTGCGGCAATGATGATGGCCCTCATTCTCTGCGTAACGGCGTTTGCCTTTACGGACGTATCCGCCGACGCCGAGCCGTCGTGGGTCGAAACGCGGCTAGCTTCTGCTTTGTTGCAGGCCAAGCTCCGGCTGGACCGTCCCGCAAAGTCCCCGCCGTTTGCAGCCACAGAAGAGGACTTGGTGCGAGGCAGCGAACTGTACGAGGCGCGGTGTGCGAGCTGCCACGGAGCGACGCGCGGCAAAGCGGCGCCACTCGCGAAGTCGTTCTCACCGCGCCCGCCCCAATTTGTAATCCTGCCAGCGCAAAAACCTACCTGGATGGATGCCTACATCATCCAGCACGGAATTCGTTGGAGTGGAATGCCTGCTTTTCGCGCGCTTTCTCCAGCAGACGCCTGGCGCGTCGCGTTGTATGTGGAAGGGCGGCATGTCCCCAAGGAATGAGGAGGAAAGGACGTGCAGGTGCCTGCGGTTTGAAAACCGAACGTCGAAAAGTTTGCTGTTGCAGAACGAAACCTAGGAGGGTTTATGAAGTTTCGAATACTCATTCTGGCGTTGGGGCTCATGACGGTTGCGACGATGGCGCAGAAAGTCGCTAATTTCTCCGGCTCTTGGCAGTTCAACCCGGAGAAAAGCAAAAACGTTGGGATGATGGGCCAAATGAAAATGGTGCTTACGATCACACAGACGGATTCATCGCTGGACATTACGACGCGCTCGACCTACCAAGGCAGAGACGACGACAGCAAACTCCACTACGACCTCACGGGGAAGCCCGTAACAAACGAACTGCCCATGGGCGACCCCAGCGAAACCGTCAGCAAATGGGAAGGCGCCAGACTCGTGACCACTTGGACGAGCGAGAGTGCCGTGGCCGGTGGCCCTAAGGTCGTGCGCACGGAGACCAGGTCTTTGTCGCCTGACGGCAAGACCATGACCGTGGAATTGGTGCGCGGCTCGAATCCTTCCTTGGTCATGGTGTTCGAAAAGAAGTAAGTATGAGCCGCCCGGGAATTGCCATCCTCGTGTTGCTGCTCGCCGGCGGTGTCGCCGCGGGCTTCTATGCCGTGCGAAGCAGCACACGAAAGCCGCTCGCGGAAGCCGGCCAAGTTGTGCATCCCGAGCGGCGCCCGGTTGGCACAACCGTCAACGCGACGGGCACTGTGAGATTGCGAGTCGGCTCGGAAGTGCGAGTCGGCTCGCAGTTGTCAGGAATTGTCAAGAGGCTGAACGTCACTGTGGGTTCGCGAGTTCGCGAGGGAGACGTAATTGCGGAAATCGACGACGCCCCGGTCCGAGCCCGGCTTGCTCAAGCAGAAGCACAGGCGGACCTGGACCGCGCGAGCTTGGAACGCGCCCGGGTGAACTTCGAACGCGCTCAACAGCTGGAGTCCCAGGGGCTCATTCCGGCTCAGCAAGAACAGGACCTCGAACTGGCCTTTGGCGAGGCGAAAGCACGCTATGAAAAATCGCTTCGTGACCGGGACCTCGTCCAGGTGGATCTGCGCTACGTGGCCATTCGCGCCCCGATTACTGGTACGGTGTCCTCAGTTTCGACGCAAGAGGGCGAGACTGTGGCCGCGGCGTTCACGGCGCCGACATTCGTCACCATCATCGGCGACAATGCGCTGCAGTTGGTGGCGATGGTGGATGAAACCGACATCGCCAACGTCAAACCTGGCAATCCCGCGGCTTTCACGGTGGATTCTTATCCATCGCGCGATTTCCCCGGCATCGTCGAAAGCGTCGCCCCGAAAGCGACGATCGTCTCCGGCGTGGTGAATTACGAGGTCACCATCAATATTCGCAAAGACGCGCATCTCCTAAAGCCGGACATGACGGCCAACGTATCGATCCAGACAGCGCAGCACATGGCTCTCTTATTGCCTGCGGCCGCAGTGCAGCGTGATGGCGACCAAAGTTTCGTATACGTGCAAGGCAAGGACGGGACCTACCGCAGGCCGGTGGTTATCGGAAGCAAAGAGACCGGAATGGTGGAGATCAAGCGAGGAATTTCGAGCGATGAAAATGTTTTATTGGTTTCCGCGAGCGGCACGGAGCCGGTTCGGAGCTCGCAATCCGTTCCGTGAGCAAAATCGATGATTGAAGCGGAAAACATTTCAAAGACTTACTGGCGCGGCGCAACGGGAGCGGTAGCAGCCCTGAAGATGATTTCGTTTCAGATTGGCCCGGGGGAATTCGTGGCGGTGCGGGGCGCCTCCGGTTCCGGAAAGTCAACCCTGTTGAACATCCTGGGCTGCCTGGAGCAGCCGAGCTCCGGCCGCTACCGGCTGGACGGCGAGGATGTTGCCAGGTTTCCGGACAAACAGCTCGCTCGCATTCGGAATGCAAAGATCGGGTTCATTTTTCAGTCTTTTAATCTGCTTCCGCGGACAACCGCACTGGAAAACGTGGAGATCCCCATGGTCTATCGGGACGGCGTGGTGGATCGGCGCCGTGCCTTCTGTTCGCTCCAACGTGTCGGTTTGGCGGCACGGGCACAGCATTTCGCGACCGAACTTTCCGGTGGCGAGCAGCAGCGCGTCGCCATTGCCCGAGCGCTGATCAACAATCCCGCGCTGATCCTGGCCGACGAGCCCACAGGCAACCTGGACTTGAATGCGGGCCGCGAGGTCATGCAACTGCTCTGCGATCTCCACAACGAGGGTCGGACCATTCTTTTGGTGACTCACGATGACGCTGTTGCCGCGTATGCATCCCGAGAGATCCTGCTGCGAGGCGGAGAGATGATTTCGGACCGGCAACGAGCGAGTGAGCTCCGATCCGGGAGCACAGAAGGCGTCTTATGAAATCTGTCAAACTGGCTTCGCAAGCTCTCCGAAACATGCGCCGATACCCGCTGCGCACTATTTTCATGATGCTCGGGGTCGTAGTCGGCATAGCGTCCCTGGCAGTTCTTTCTTCTGTGGGTGAAGCAACCAAGCGCGAGACCCTGCAGCGTTTCAAGAACATGCTTGGCACTTTCGATACGATCATGGTGCGGCCTGGAGGTGGCCGCTCGCGGGGAATGCCGACTCTCGTCAACGTTCCTCCGACGCTGCGTTTTGAAGATGCCGACGCCATCGCCAAAGAACTCCTTGAGATTAAGGCCGTCGCCGAAATGCAAACGGCATTTGACGTGGACATTAAATACCGGGACCGGGCGGCCTCTCCCGTTGTGATTGGTGTCACGCCCAATTGGCTCGAACTGCGCTCCGAAGAGGTGCAGGACGGCGCATTCTTTACTGACGATCAAAACGCTTCTCTGGCGCGAGTGGCGGTAATTGGAAGCGACGTGCGCGCGGCGTTATTTCCTGAGGAAGACCCGATTGGCAAGACGCTGCGAATTGCGGATGTGCCGTTTCAAGTCATTGGAATACTGAAATCGCGCGGAGCCGGCCCCGCAGGCGGCAGTTTGGATAATCTCGTCCTGATTCCCGTCAACAGCGCTGCCCGGCGGCTCTTCAACCGCAATTTCCTTACGATGGTCATCGCACAGGTCAAAGATCCCGAACAGGGTAGCGCGGCGACGGAAAAAGTTGCCGCCTTGCTCCGCGAGCGCCATCATATCCGGCCGCCCGCACTCGACGACTTCACCATCACCAATCCCGCGGCGACCATGACCCAAGTCTCGCGCGCCGGGAGCACGCTGACAAAAATTCTCACCGGAGTTGCCGCAATGGCGCTGGTGATCGGTGGCGTTGTGATCATGAGCCTCATGTCAATTGCCGTTTCTGAGCGCTGGAAAGAAATCGGCGTCAGGCGCTCCGTTGGGGCTACGCGTCGCGATATTGTCCTCCAGTTTCTAATCGAAGCGGCGCTCGTTGCCTTGGCGGGAGGGATTGCGGGCGCAGCCATTGGCGAGAGCGGAACGCTGTTGGTTGCGCGAATGCAAGGGCTGCCGCAGATTCTGGTATGGCGACCGTTCGCGGGCGCGGTTTTGCTGTCCGTGATGATCGGACTCGTGTTCGGGGTTTATCCCGCATGGAAGGCCTCGCGACTCGATCCCATCCAAGCCCTCCGGTCGTAGAAATGCCTGCGCGACAATGCCAAATTGTGCTTCGGGCGTTGCGCCTGCTGTGGAGATATCGGCTTCGCTCTTCCTTGCTTATGATGAGCGCGGCGCTGGGCGTAAGCGGCGTGGTTTGTTCGGTCAACTATGGAGAGAGCGGAAGCAAGCAAATTCTCGATCAAATTCGCCGCATGGGAACCAATGTACTCATCATTACTCCGACACAGAGTCGGGCTATAGCCGGCCGCGCGCGCACCGGAGCTCTCGTTACCACGCTCGTCGAGCGCGACTATCGCACCGTCAAGAGTGCCATTCTGACGCGAACGCACTCGTCGGCGTTCGTGACGCAGAGTTTCTGGAGCAAAGCGGGAGACTTTTCCAAAAACGCCGTGGTCATCGGGTGCGAGCCAGATTACTTCGTCATAAAGAACTGGCCGGTTATCTCCGGAGATCTGTTCGATTCCGTTCAGGAGCGCGATGCCGCCCGAGTCGCGGTGTTAGGCCATACCGTTGCCATCGATTTATTCGGGGTTTCCTCACCCATAGGGCAACGCATGATGATTAACCGCGTGCCATTCACCGTAATAGGCGTTTTGAGCGAGCGCGGGCAAGGTCTCGACGTGAGCAATGAAGATACCCAGATTTACGTGCCCCTCGCGACCGCGATGCGCCGCCTCATGAATGTAGATCATTTCGCAGGAATTGTGCTGGAGATCGACTCCCTGGATTCCATGGACGCAGCGGCTCAAAAGAGCGACTCTTTGCTGCGCCAATTGCACCACATCCAGCTCAACCAACCGAATGACTTCCAAATTCAAAACCAAAAAAGCTTGATCGATACGCAAGTGGCTGCGGCTCAGCAACTCGGCTTCTTTCTGCGATGGATCGGCGCAAGCGCGCTGGCAGTTTCTGGCCTCGGAATCGTGGCCATCACCTGGATCGCAGTCAAGGAAAGAACGCACGAAATCGGAACGCGTCGCGCTATCGGTGCAACAGCAGCCGACATTTTCCTGCAGGTGATCTGCGAAACGCTGGCACTGGCACTGACTGGAGGGCTTCTGGGAATGGTCCTTTCCTGGCCGACGTCACATTGGATTAGCGATGCCGTTCGATTGCCATTTGTATTTGACAGCGGCAGCGCGCTCCTGACCTTTCTTGCTTCCGCGACGCTGAATCTGACCTTCTCGATCCTGCCTTCCCGGAAGGCCGCCTCCATCAGCCCGCTCGAAGCGCTACGGTTCGAATGAGGAGTCGTGACGTTGGCCGTGATGTTCAAATGAAGACAGGCTCCAGCGCTGTCGGACAGCGTGTGTTAGCGGGCTGTTGCGTAACCGCTGGAGCAAAAAAAACTTTGCATCTTGATCAAAGAGTTGGCCGCCATTTCGGAGTGTCAAACGTATGTAGCAATCGCTGGGATCTCCTGCAGCCAACAGCTGCTGGGTGCACGGAAGGCGAGGGGAAGAACCCATGACGCGATCTGAGATTGTCTTAGGATTGTGCGCGACACTGCTGGTGAGTTGCATTACCACCGCTGGCGTTTGCGTGATTTCGAACCGGCGACAGAGTAGGAATATCACGATTGAGGGGTTCACCTTGGTCGATGAGCATGGTGGTCAAGTTGCCACGCTATCCTCGCGGCACGGTAGCCCTGAATTCGCCTTATTCGACCAACGGCATAAGAAAAGAGCCGCTCTGTTTCTAGAGGACCATGGGACTCCCGATTTATATCTGTACGACGCCTCCGGGAAAGCGCGTCTATCGCTGGACCTTTACGATTCTGGCGTTGGCAATCTGGCTTTTGTGGATGCAGACGGGAAAAGCGACCTGCCCATAGCCATCCTCCAATCTGCCAAGAACGGTGAAATCCAGTTCGGGTTTCACGATTCTCGAAACGTTGCCACTCACGGAACGAGTTTTGTAGGCGGATTGGAGTTGAAGTTTAACCATGGCCAGCCTGGAATGCAGTTGGTGGATGCTTCAGGCAATATTCTCTGGCATCGCCCCTGACTTTTTCAGATGTCAACTTGATCCTGAAGATGGCAAGAAAAAAAACTTCGAGCAACCGTGATTTTACATCTACTTGGAGGTACACTCGCATGACTAAAGAGAAGGGAAAAGCCATCCGCTATTGCTGCTCGTTCTCCTGGCACCGACTGAGCTTCGGACTTGCACTGTGCCCTGCAATCTTCTTGTCCGGTGCCGGACACCGTGCCGAGTCGCAACAGCCGCCGTCGTCCCTTGACGCTGCACGACGCGAGCCCACTGCGATCCCACCCGAAATCGCGAAGCTGTTTGAGTATTCGCGATCTTTGCCTCTGGACATCCAAGAGCGCTCTGCCGAGGAGCGCGGAGGAATTACGGTACATGACATTACATACGCCAGCCCCGTGAAGGGGCGCGTTCCAGCCTACTTGGTTATTCCGTCGGGAAGTGGCCCATTCGCCGGTGTGGTTTTTCAACACTGGGGCTTCGGCGATCGCACGGAGTTCCTGCCAGAAATGCTGTCTCTGGCCAAAGCCGGGGTTGTGTCGATATCGGTTGATGCGCCCTGGGCGAGGCCTGAACCGTGGAAAACGGAAGACGAAGGCGGTCACATCACACATCCAGAAATCGATCGCGATATTTATGTTCGGACAGTCATTGATCTGCGGCGTGCCGTGGATCTTTTGTTGTCGCGCAACGATGTGGACCCAAAGCGAATCGGATTTGTCGGCCACAGTTACGGTGCGACGTGGGGCGGGGTGCTCGCCGGGGTCGAAAAGCGTATCGGGGCGTACGTGTTGATGGCTGGCCTCCCGGACGTGGCAGATTTTTCGCCTAGCGGCGCCAAGGATATGGACAACATCAGCGCGCAGGTGAAAGCGAAATTCAGCCAGCAACAGGTGCAACACTATGTTGATATCATTTCGGCGATTGCTCCCGCCCAGTTCGTCGGGGATTCGTCGCCTGCTTCAATCTTGATGCAATTCGCAATCAAGGACAGCTTCGTTTCGCCGGGCGCAGCCAAACGCTACTTTGCGGCGACTGGGAATCCAAAGCAGCAGAAATGGTACTTCACAAGCCACGAATTGAACGATCCGGTAGCTCTGGCTGACAGAGACCAATGGCTGGGGGAGAAGTTGGGATTACATTCGCCATTGGCTGCCGAAGGAGTTCAGGGCAACGGGCAAGCAAAACAAACGGCTTCCGCCGAACAAGATGCGCGAAAATCTCTGGACGCGTTCAATCAGGAATTCGTGGCGGCATGCGTGAGGATGGACCACAAGGCCGATGCCGCATTTTGGACGGAAGATGGCGTGGATTTGCTCCCTGGATTACCGCCCATGGTCGGAAAGGCGAAAATCTCCGCATGGCTTGACAGCCTGACTCCGCAACTCGCCGGAGCGAAGATGGATTACTGCACTGTGGACTGGCAAGACATTCGAATTCAAGGAGACCTCGCTTACGAGTGGGGCATCAACCGCCAGAAGATCGAATTTCCGGCGCCAGGAAAGCCGTTCGAGGGTAATGGGAAGATCCTGTTAATTCTGAAGCTCCAACAGGACGGCCGCTGGAAAGTTGCTCTCGAGGCCTGGAACGGCAATCCGCAACCGCAAGAGCAACGTTAAGCCGCGAGGGTACTGTCGAGGGTCCACATAGATGAAGAATCTAGCGTTGACAATTCTGTCGTTGGTCTTAACGGCGAGCGTCGGTCCAGCCAAGCCAGAGCGATCTCAATCTCGAAGCTCCGAAAACCGCTCAGAGGCGACTTCATCTGCCAAAAGGCGGGCAAGAATTATCGTTTTAGGCATTACCGATCACAGCGGCCAGTTGGTTTCGCCACTAAATTCCCCTGGAATGGTGACGGCTTTTATTGACAGGGTGCATCCCGACGCCATCTGCATTGAACGGCCACCTGCCGAGGCTGCCCGCAATGACTTTTACGAATTCACGTACGAAGTTCAGGGTATCGTGCTTCCTTATGCCGCGGCTCACCGCACCGAGCTCTGCCCGGTTGATTGGATGCCGCCGGTAGAAGACCAAAAACTCGGGTTTGGCCGGGACCTTGATGTTCCTCCAGAGATACGCCCAAAAGGCCCACAGGGATTCGTCTTCTTTCCGGATCCAAAGAGCCTGAAGGCGGATATCTTCGCGGCTGATGATCCGGCAACAATGCAGCCGATTACGAATTGGGCGAGCAAGCAGCCGGAGCGTGCTGATAAAGACTTTCCGCGTCGGCTTTATCTTTATCGCACATTCCTGCAAGCGGAGCTTATTCGCGCTGCCGCTCGAAAACACTCAGAGGGAACTCTCTTGGTTGTGATCGGAGCGTTTCACAAGCCCGATATTGAAGCGATCCTTTCACACGACGAAGCCATTGACCTTGAGCAGCCCAGTGCAATTGGACGACCCTCAATTGACGAAGCAGAACGGGCCACAACGTCTCCACAGCGGGTGGCTGTTCTGAGTTTTAACCTTCTGGGCTTGCAGGCCCAGACCGGCAACGTCGATTGGGATTGGATGCAGCGCACAGTGCATGCACTCGCAACTCCTGCCTGCACGCCAGAATGCCAGCTGTTTCGCGTCCGCTTGGATCAGTTGACAGGCAAGATTTCGGCCGACTCCGCTATGCGCCGTTACCGTGAACTAATCGCGGCTACCCCGCCGGATGTGACCTTCTCATGGACGGGAGTCAAAGATACGGCGCGCCTCGATTCTTACTTCGACCCATTCGGCAACCTGAGTGTCCGGCAGCGGGCAACACTTGAGCTTGTGCGGGTGCTACGAGCGATGGGAGCGACGGCGGAAGCAACATCTCTCCTTGACAAGCTAAAGCACGAAATCGGCGAGCGCAAAGGGCGGCAGCTCAACGAGTATGCAATCGAATACTTAAAGCTCGAACCCGGGACCTCAAAGTGAGAAACACCAAATCGACCGCAAATGAGGGGAAGCGAATGAAACATAAATGGACGGTGCTATTCGCTGCGCTATTGACTGGAGTGCCTGTTAGTGGAGGAGGTTCGCCGAAGCCGAACTATGCATTCCAAAACGGAAGGTGGTGGGATGGGTCTGGATACAAGCAAGGCGCTCTTTACTCGGTTGGGGGAATATTGTCTTCCGAGCAGCCGACCCACGTAGATCACATCTTTGCCTTGCATGGTGGGTACGTCATTCCCCCTTTGGCGGAGGGCCACAACCACTGGCTTGAACCTTCTAAGGTAGACGACTACAACGCCTGCTATTTGGCGGACGGCGTCTATTACGTTCGAGATATGGGCAATGTTCCGTTCCTGGTGGACCAGTTCCGCGATAAGGTTAACCTTCCCACCAGCGTGGACTGGACGAGCGCTACGCCGCCGTTCACCGGTTTGGGCGCTGATCCAGTCGAGATTATTGACCAATTTGTGCAGTTCGGCATCCTCCCAAAAGACTGGAAACCCGACTAACGACAAGCAGGCCGAGTTGGTCGTTAGGACTCAAAAAGACAGACGAGCGGCCGGCCTCAAAGTGATGGTGGATACAGAGGCAACCGCGCGGGCCACATTCCCAGCCCGAAAAATTGGCAAATTACAGGATGGCTACGAGGCAAACTTCCTGGTGCTCGACCGCGATCCATCGGCGAAATTGGACAAAATCGGTTCCGTATCCCTACGGATAAAGGACGGTCGCCAGCTTTTTGTTCCCGCACCCGCTAGTTTCGCGTCCCAGCGCGGACTGCACGCAAGGAGCACCTTGAAGATTTTAGGAATATCATAACTGCGAAGCGACAGCCGCGAATCTGTGGCTGAGCTGCAACAATTTCAGTTGTTCTTGGGGGGAGAAACGTGAAGGCATCGCTGATTTATCGAATTGCTTCAACGCTTATTGTTTTATTCGCAGCCGGGCACACGCTTGGCTTCAGCAAAATTGATCCACGGTGGGGAATTGAGCCCCTTATTTCTAACATGAGGAACATTCATTTCAGGGCACAGGGATTCAACCGCAGCTACTGGGATTTCTACGTGGGATTCGGCTTGTTCGTTAGCCTATTCCTGCTCTTTGTCGCTGTATTGTCCTGGCAACTCGGTGGCTTGACTCCCGAGAGCCTCCAACTGGTGAAGGGGATTCGTTGGTCTCTCGCGTTCTGCTTCGTCGGAGTCGCGATCCTAAGCTGGAGGTACTTCTTTGTCGCACCCCTGCTTTACTCTGTCGTGATTTGCCTGTGCTTGATCATTGGGGCCATTCTCTGACTCATCGCCAAGACCATTTTATCGCGTCTTACTACCCCGGGGGAATTCAATGAAGTGGATCTGCATCGTTTTGGTTGTCTTCAGTTGCTTCGTGTCTACGATTCAAGCCCAGCAAATCGCCGCAAGCAATCCGGGTTGCGAGCACCAGTCTGCTAAAGAGTGCCTGAATCTGGCATTGGGCGCGATGGGCGGGCGAGAACGATTACGAGAAGTGAGAAGCGTCCGGTTGGAGACAATCGGCCACACCCTGCTGATGGAGCAATCGTATCGGCAGGACCCGTTCATTACCTCGTATGAGCGGGCGACGACAACCTTGGATCTCGCGAATCAGCGAGTATTGTCAGAGGTGAGGTTGACCTGGCCCGAATCTGATGACAATCAGTCAGAATCCACCTCAGTCGCAGTCGTCGGCCCAGAAGGAGGCGTGAGGCGCGGCAAGGACGCCGACACTCCTTGCTCGCTAGCCGATCTTGATACGGCGCGATATGCGCTAGCTCTCGGGCCGGTGCCCCTTCTGCTGACAGCCGATCAGGCGTCCGACTTGCATTTCGAAAAGCCCGAAATGTTACGATCCACTCGGCACACCGTATTGGCCTTTAGCTGGCAGAAAGTGCCGGTTCGCATTCTGCTTAACCGTTTCAATCACCTCCCGGATGCGGTCGAGACCACGCAGCAATTCCACGATTTCTGGTATTTCTGGGGTGACGTGTGGCAGCGCGTCTATTTCGACAATTGGAAGCTCGTTCGAGGGGTCGCATATCCCACCAATTTGGTGGAAGAGCGGAACGGGGCAATCTGGCGGTCCGCCCAGGCATTGAAAGTAGAACTTAACGCACCGGTCCAAGAGAGTGCATTTCGCATGGACGCCGCAACAGCAAAGAAGAGCATTGCCTCCTTAGGATGGAAGCGGCCGTTCCGTGGCGATACACCTGTGGCACTCGCGCCAGGGATCGACTTTTTCCCGGGACCGTGGAACTCAACGATTGTCAGACAATCTGATGGCACTGTGATTGTGGAGGCTCCGATTGGAGAGCCGCACACGCAAGGGGTCATCGAAGAAGCAAAAAAGCGTTATCCGCGACTGCCGATCAAAGCTGTTCTTTCAACATCAGATTCCTGGCCCCATACCGGCGGCGTCAGGTTCGCCGTCTCCCAGGGGCTGCCCGTTTACATTCTTGACCTGAACCGACCACTTCTGGACCGGCTCATCGAGGCTCGGCATTCTGTAGACCCTGATTCCCTCGAAAAATCGATTACGCGCAAACCGCCAATGTGGAGGATTGTATCTGCCAGGGAGCAACTAGGAACGGGACCCAATCGGCTGGAACTATATCCCCTGCGCGGTGCCTCCACCGAGAGGCAGTACATGGTGTATTTCCCCGAGCAGCATCTGCTCTATGCCAGCGACACCCTTGTGATCAACGAAGACAACACGCTGTACGATCCCGAACTGATGAATGAAGTAGTCCAGGCAGTCAGGCGCGAGAATCTTCAGGTAGATCGAGTCTTTGCCATGCACCAAGGGCCTACAGCGTGGAATCACGTCCTCGATCTTCTTGAAAAATCGCAACATCCTCAGGAGACAAAGTGAACCGAGTTGTTCAAGAGTCGTTGGTCGTCATAGGGCTCTTGCTGACCACTCCTGCAGCCGTCGCGCAAAAGGTGATCGCCGTACCCGAGGGGAAGAACCTCGTGATGATCGATGGCAAGCTTAATCGAGGCGAATGGGACGATGCCACGCAATTTGGTCTCGGTGATCTGGCCCGTGTTTATGTCAAGCAGTCGCATGGTTACGTTCGGATGACCATCGAGCTTCTCATGAAAATCAGCATGTGATGGGAATCGAGGAGCATCTTTTTCGGCGGGAAGCGGGGCGCATGATTGCTACCTTGGCGCGCATCTTTGGGGTCCACAATCTGGAGCTGGCAGAAGACGTTGTGCAAGACGCCTTCTGCCGTGCGCTGGAAGTGTTCGATTGGGTCGGCGTGGTCTTCTCGCTTTGCGTTCTTCCCAACACTTTGGGCCTCCAGCTTTGACGCGCAACATTGTGAAAGGATTCCAGATCTAATGTGGAAAAGAGTCGTAGATTTTTTTCACTCGGACTTGGGTGTGCTAGTTTCCATAGCAGCCTTGCGTTTCACGATTCACGTTGCGACCAATGGCCGATACGGATTTCACCGCGATGAACTGCAGACTCTCGATGATGCGCGCCACCTGGACTGGGGCTTTGTCGCCTATCCACCCATTACTCCCCTGTTGGGCCGTCTGGAGTTAATTCTGTTCGGTACTTCGCTTGTTGGGTTTCGCGTCCTCTCCGCCGCCGCTGTAAGCCTGATTATGGTGCTGGCCGGGTTGATTGCCAAGGAACTCGGCGGACACCGCCACGTGCAATTGCTCGCTGCGGTAGCCGCAGGAATCGCTCCCGTTTCTCTCATCCAAGGGGCAGTGTTTCAATATGTCTCGTTCGACTATCTGTGGGGCGTCACGGTCACTTATCTTCTCGTTCGGCTGTTGAACTCTGATGATTCGCGCTGGTGGATGCCAATTGGCGTCGTTCTCGGTGTCGGCATGGAGACGCGTTACACGATGGGCTTTCTCGCCCTCGGTCTTGCTGGCGCAGTTCTACTCACTGACGCGCGGCGCTTCTTGCGCAGCCGCTGGCTTTGGGTCGGCGTTGCGCTCTCCATACTCGTTTTTCTGCCCAATCTCATTTGGCAGATGCAGCATCACTTTATCTCTCTGGACTTCTTGTCCCATTTGCACGCCCGCGATCTGCGGCAGGGCCGCTACAGGGGATTCTTTTCAGAGCAGCTTTGGGTCTGCGTAAACCTGGCAACTGCGCCACTGACTCTCTTCGGGCTGTGGTTCTACCTCATTCGTCAGGAGGGGCTGCGCTACCGTTTACTCGGAGGGACGTTTATCGTCACCTTCACGCTATTCGCTGTGGCTGGTGCACGTTCCTATTACACGGCTCCGCTTTATCCGATGGTGCTTGCCGGCGGGAGCATCCTGTTTGGAAATTTGCTTGCCGATTCGCGTGCCACGTGGTCGCGCTTCGCCTACGGCGTGCAGTGGACGGCAATTGTTGCGGGAGGAGTTGGTTTTGCGCTGCTGGTGATGCCGGTTGCGCCCATCGGGTCAAGGCTCTGGAGGGTCACCGCCAAGATGCACGATCAGTTCCGCGAAGAGATCGGCTGGCCGGACCTAGCGCAGACTGTTGCGGGTGTCTATGCCTCGTTGCCTGCCGAAGAGCGGCAGAACACTGGAATTCTCACGGGAAACTACGGAGAAGGAGGCGCCCTGAACTTGTATGGTCCCGCCCTGGGCCTGCCTCACGCCATGTGCCTCACCAACTCGTTCTGGTATCGCGGGTACGACCCGCGGCAGCCGCGAACCGTAATCCTCGCAGGTTTCGATCTGGAGGAGGCCAGAAAGCTCTTTGATGACTGCACCGTGGCCGCAAAAAATACAAATCGGTTTAGCGTGGAAAACGAAGAGTCGCGCGATCATCCCGACATTTTGGTTTGCCGGAATTTGCGCGTGCCTTGGCCTGTCTACTGGGCACGTTCCCGCCGCTTTGGATGATCGAAAGGCATGATGCGAGAGCGGGGTCCGGCCAACGAGATATTTGGGGAGCTTTGGCTCCCGCACAGTGCAAACGGCGCATTCGGTCGCGAACCGAATGCTCCCCCGGCAGACTTGAGTACCCCGGAATCGAGCCAAGGAATCAATGATTTTGCGTCAGGTCGTTTCATGGGCTAGGGCCTCGAGCTTCCGTGCGGGTTCAAGCCAGTCCAGAACCGAAAGCTGGTCCAACTTCGGCAACAAAATGGTAGTTTTGGACCGAATGGACCGAAAACCGGAATTTGGGCCCCTTGAGGAATGGTTGTATGTCTATGATGGGATGGTGGTTGCTCGACGGTAAAGTATTCGGCTGGACCCCGAAAGATCATGGCGCGAATTTGCCTGACGTTGTAGAATCAAAACGCTGAAAATAAAGCCGCTTAGCGGTTCCCCGGTAGCTCAACGGTAGAGCATTCGGCTGTTAACCGAAGGGTTGCAGGTTCGAGTCCTGCCCGGGGAGCCATTCTTCCTCTTTAATTTCAGGCTCTTACACTGAAGCTGATAATAACTTACTTTGGGTGCACTTCGGTCTTTTCGGTTGGAAGCTCAAAGCCGATTTCCACCTGCTCCGCGACCTTCTTGCGAAGCGTCACGTCCTCTTTCAACCTGCTGTAGCCGAGAGTCTGCGGGACTGGTCCCGCAGACCCTCCTTCCTCTGCTTTTTGTAGCGACGCAGCCAGATATAAAACTGGGAGCGGAAAATCCCAAAGAATTGACAAGTCAGACGTACATTCCGGCTGACCTGTTGAAA
>Ga0070739_10001423_pt1 | contig 36209 bp, 33 predicted proteins | sample Coa_R1_7_FD_66445 | JGI IMG/M metagenome (GOLD analysis project Ga0070739, IMG submission 66445) | Surface soil microbial communities from Centralia Pennsylvania, which are recovering from an underground coalmine fire - Coalmine... | ecosystem: Environmental > Terrestrial > Soil > Unclassified ...
ACAATCTAACCGGATAGTGTTGAGTTAGAAAAACTGCCCCCTTAGACAATCCAAGGTCATCAGCCGCAGCAACAAAGGCACCAAGTCCGCCTTCGCGGACTCCTTTCTCCCCTCTCCTTCTCAAGGAGAGGGGCCGGGGGGGAGGTCTGTAGTCGCCGCAGGCCGACTTTGTGCTTTTGTTGCCGCGAATTCATTCGCCCGCAACCGTGTAGGAATCGCGCTTCCGGCTGCGCCGACGAACCGGCGTGTCCTCGGCATCGGAGCGCCGGCGCGTTGCCACCCAGAACTTGCCCTGACGCAATCCGTTGCGAGTGAACGGCCCAATATCGGGGGCTTGCAGCAGCCGGTTTAACTGTTCGCGCAGCTTCTCTTTGGGCAGGGGGCGAATGAGCTTGCCTTCGACGGCAATCGAGATCGTTCCCGTCTCTTCCGAGACAATCACCACGACCGCGTCGCTGTTTTCCGACATGCCGAGCGCCGCCTTGTGGCGCGTGTGGACCGTCACATCCACTTTGGGGCGGTCGGTCAGGGGAAGGATGCAGGCGGCGGCGGCGAGATGGCCGTTGCGGATCACCACGGCCCCATCGTGGAGCGGCGTGCCTTTGTAAAAGATCGTGTCCAAAAGTTGGGCTGTGACCGTCGCATTGACGGGCGTTCCCGTGGCAATGATCTCGTCCAGCCCGGTCTGCCGCTCGAAGACGATGAGGGCGCCGACCCGCTTGGCTGAGAGCGCGCAGACGGCCTGCACGACCTCCTCGATCATCTCGCTCACGTCTTCACGATTGATCAGACTCAGGCCCCGGCTCCAGAAGCGCGGCCCAAACTCTTCCAGCGCGTGCCGCAGTTCCGGATAGAACAGAATGACGATGGCGACCGGGCCGAGGGGAACGATCTGGCGCAGCAGCCAGTTGAGCGTGTTCAACTGGAGGCGGTCGCTCAGGATCAAGGCCAGCAACAGCGTGCCCAGCCCACCCAGGATCTGGAGGGCGCGCGTGCCCCGCACCAGCAGCAGCAGGCGATAGATCAGGTAGGCGACAACCAGGATATCCAGAATCTCCGTCCAGATACCGCTGCCTCGCAATGCGTTCAGTGCTTGCTGCGCCCCCATCAAGCTTGCTCCTACCGCCCGCGTCAGCAGGGACGGAATGCCCCGTGTGACGAAATAGTGCTCCTGTTTCAGTATATCATACGACCGGGATTGGGTCAAGCGAGGAATAACCCCAGGAATTTTTGAGCCAGAAGGCTTGACAAATGCCCGCCGAATCCGTTATGATGACCGACGAGCACTCTACTTATGTGAGAAAGTTCACACGTCAATCGTGAGCTTGACCACAAGAAGACAAGCTGCTCCACCCTTGTCTTCACGTCCTCCCCAGCAACACGACAACCAGAGCCTGAGCAGCGGCCCTCCACCACAAGTAGCTGACGAAGGCAAAGGCAGGAAACCTCCCTGCCCGAGCGGAAGCAGCGGGGCCATCAGGCGCAAAAATACCGTGCGGCCCTGGGCCGACACCAACGCCAAACAGGAAGGAGCAAACGGATTTGCGTATCCGCCAACTTCGCTGGGCGCGTGTGTGCGTCATGGCAACGTCTACCTCGCTTCTCTCCAGCGCCGCCTGGGCCTCCACCATCCACACCATCAAGCCGGGAGATACGCTCTTCCTCCTGGCGCGCAGGTACCGGGTAGCGATACGCGACATCACCAGAACCAATCACATTTCTGAGAACGCCGAGCTCAACATCGGCGACAAGCTCATTCTTCCCGATTCTTCCAGGCGCATCACAGCCCCTACGAGGATGCGCAGGACGGCCTATATCAAGGAGAATCGGGGCGTCAACGTGCGATCCGGGCCGGGAGCCAGCCATCCCCGTCTGGACACGCTGGATGCGGGCGCGCGTGTTGTTATCTCCGCCCGCCGCAACGGCTGGGCGCAGGTGAAGCTGCCGGACGGGCGCACCGGATGGGTGCGCCAGGATCTCATCGGGTACGGCAGGCGCGCTCAGCAAGATAGGACAGACCCCTCGCTGGCCTCGCGCCCCCCCAGGCCGGCCCGACGCAAGCGCGTGCCCCACTACGCCCCGGCGGAAGCCGTCTCGGAGAACCGCTGGCGCCGCTGGCGGCTGGCGCGCTACGCCAAATCGTCGGCCCATGCGACCAAGAGGCATCCTGAGCATCAGCATCCCGTGCGTTGGGCCAGGCGGCATCGCCGTCGGGCGGAGTGGGCCGTCCGTCCGCACCGACATCGCCGCAGGGAATGGGCAGCCAATGCTCCTCGCCGCTATCGCTCCTGGCAGCGTTGGGCTGGGCGTGGGCGCTTTCTGCCGGAAGCCGCCAGGCCGGCGGCGAGCACGGACATCGTGCGCACGGCCTACGCCTATCGGGGCACGCCCTATCGCTGGGGCGGCGACTCGCGTGGCGGCTTTGACTGCTCCGGCTTCACCAGCTATCTCTACCGTCGGCGGGGAATCGCGTTGCCGCACTCGGCGCGCGGCCAGTTCTCCTACGGCCATCGGGTGGAGCGCGGCCAGTTGAGGCCCGGCGACCTGGTTTTCTTCGAGACGGTGCACCCGGGCATCTCGCATGTCGGGATGTACGTCGGCAATGGCCGCTTCGTCCATGCCTCCAGTCGCCGTGCCGGGGGCGTGCGCGTGGATAGGCTCGACTCCGGTTACTACAGCGCGCACTTCCGGGGCGCGCGGCGCATCCAAAAGTAATCGGACCTTATCCCGTCCTACGGCAAAATCTGGCCCTGCAGATACCCGTTTCCAGGACCTGACAGCCAACCGATCTCCATGCGGAAGACCTCGCCTATTGGCAGGTACAAGCCTTTATTGAGAGGCGAGTGCCTGCCAATTTCAGTTGCGCCCGCCTGTTTCAACAACTCGACCATTTCCGAGGAGCGGAATTCCTTTGCGCGGGTCAATGGGTGAGCAAGCGCGGGCCGACGCGGGCTGTGGAGTGGAGGGTGAGCGAGCGCTTGCTGTGACAAATGACGGATTGCAATGTATAAAAACCATGGATTGCAGTGTATAAAAGAGCGAGCGAAGTTCTGTAACCTTTGGGCACGGCAGGTGTCTAATTCGCCAGGCCGTGCCTTTGCAGGTCACGGCAGTGTCCCTGCGACCTGCACGCGCACGGAAGGAAATCGATTCAAAGTGTTGAAGTCAAAACGTAATGCACGGTTGGCGGTCGGCAGGCTCGGCTTCCGAATGTTGATCGCCTTTGTCGCTATCGGGGGATGGATTTCGCCCCGGCAAGCGCTGGCGATGCCTACGTTCCCGGCGGTGGTCCGGCAGACCTATTCACTCAAGCCCGGAGGGACAATCTCCGCAACGGTAGATTCCTGCACCTTCTGCCATGTCGCTCCCGGACAGACCAAGCGCAACCCCTACGGTCTGGACGTGCAGGCGGCCCTGCGGCAGGCCAACACGAAGACGCTGACACCCGCGATATTGAAGTCTATCGAAAACAAGGACTCCGACGGCGATGGGTTCCCCAATGGCGTCGAGATCGCCGCCGATACCCTGCCCGGTGACCCGGCCAGCAAGCCGGCAGGCAAGCCCGTCAGCGCCCCGACGGCGGCTGCGGCGCAAGCATCTAGTCCGACCGGCCCCTTCGCGCTGAGGACGCTCCTGCTCCCCCGGCATGCCCAGCATCCGGTCGTGGTGCATTTTCCCATCGCGCTGCTGGTGGTCAGCCTGCTCTTCGATCTGCTAGGGTACCTGAAGCGCAACGGCGCCCTCATGACGGCAGGCTACTATAACCTGGTTGCGGCGGGAGCCAGCGCGCCGCTTGCGGTGGCTACCGGGCTCCTGGCCTGGATATTTGCGTTTGGTCAAACCAGGCTAACCGGTATCCTGTTGTACCACCTGATCCTCGGCGTGCTCACCACGGCGCTCATCGGCGTGCTGTGGTGGCTGCGGGCGCGCAACAAGGGGCAGTTGTCCGGCAGGATGGTGCGTGCCTATCTGATCTGCGGGTTCGTAGCCTTCGTGATTATCGCCCTGACCGGGCACCTGGGCGGGACCCTCGTGCAGGGTGAATAGCCTCCTCTCCGCTTTCCCCGGCAGGAAAGCGTGGTGCATGTTTAGGGCCATCGCCTCTTCCTCTCATCCCAGCCGACTCGCTCGATTAGACTAGAGGGGAAATGTGCGCGATGGCCCTGGCGCACGCTTGTTTCTGCGGAATTGATCAGGTAGAATAGTAATTGATGTTCTTCAACGAGATACGTCCCCTCTCTACCGACGTATACGCGTTCCACTATCGCGTGCTGCTTGTCACTCTGTCTGGCGGCGCGCCTCCCGGACAATCCTTGACACCAGGAAGAAAACTTCGCTCATGAATCGCCGAGATTTTTTGAAAGATGCAACTGCGCTCGCCATGACGGTCGCGATGGCGATGGGCGCGGAAGAGCTGTTTGCGGAACCGGCCCCCGAAGAGGAAAAGCCGAGCGGCCCGCCCGTCCCCTGCGGCGTGATCGGCCTCGGCCCGCAGGGGCGCGAGATCCTGGCTTCTCTGGCCAAGCTGGGCACCGCGCCGGTCGTCGCCGTCTGCGATACCTACACCGTTCCCGCCTACCTCAAGCGCGCCACCGAGATCGCCCCCAATGCCACCGTCCACAACGACTACCGCAAGCTCCTTGACCAGAAGGACGTGCAGGCCGTCTTCGTCGCTACGCCCTCGCACAAGCACAAGCAGATCGTCCTGGACGCGCTGGCGGCGGGCAAGCACGTCTACTGTGAGGCGCCGCTGGCGGTCGATCCGGGCGAGGCGAAGGAGATCGCCAAGGCCGGCGTCGCCGCCAAGACGGTCTTCCAATCCGGCTTGCAGTACCGCGCCAACAAGCAGCATCAGCACGTGCTGGGCTTCATGCGCGCCGGCGTTCTGGGCCATGTCGCCGAGGGACGCGCGCAGTGGCACAAGAAGATGAGCTGGCGGCGGGCTGCCCCCACCGATGAGCGGGAGCGTGAGCTGAACTGGCGGCTCTACAAGGCCACCTCCAGCGGCCTGTGCGGCGAGATTGGCATCCACCAGTTTGACACGGCCACCTGGTTCCTCAAAGCCCTGCCCGTCTCCGTCCTCGGCTACGGCAGCATCCGGCACTGGACGCAGGACGGCATGGAGGTGCCGGATACGGTGCAGGTAGTGCTGGAATATCCCGACAACGTGCGCTACTTCTACGATGCCACGCTCGCCAACTCCTTCGATGGCAGCTACGATGTCTTCATGGGCTCCGATTCGGCCCTGATGATACGCGACCAGCGCGCCTGGATGTTCAAAGAGACCGACTCGCCGCTGCTGGGCTGGGAGGTCTATGCGCGCAAGGACAAGCTCGGCATCGGCGAGGATACCACCGGCACCGGCATCGCGCTCGTTGCTGACGCGACCAAGCTGATCGCCCAGGGCAAGCAGCCCGGCGAGGTCGGTCAGGATGTGACCAAAACCGCGCTGTACCAGGCCCTCTCCGCCTTCCTTGATAGCATTCACACCGGCAAGAAGCCTGCCGCCGGGCCACTCGAAGGCTACCAGGCTACCCTGATCGCCAGCAAAGCCCATGAAGCGGTGATGACCGGCAGCAAGATCACTTTCCAGAAAGAGTGGTTTGACTTAGCGTAATCTGCCTAGCAAAGGAGCAACGACCTTGAGCGAGAACCAGGACAACCAAACATCGCGCCGCGAATTCCTGCGCAACGCTGCCGTCACCGTCAGCGCGGGCGTGGCAGCCACTACCCTCAGCTCTATGCCCACGACCGCCCACGCCATGGCGCGCATCCGGGGCGCCAACGACCGCCTTCTCATCGGCCATGTTGGACTAGGTGGGCAGGGCATGACCCACGTGCGCCTGCTCAGAGACAACGCCAATGAGGGCCTCAAGAACAATACCGAATCCATCGCGGTCTGCGATCTCTACGTCCGCCGCAAGAAGGGCGCGCAGAACTTCCTGGGTCTGAAGGACAACCAGACCTATGACGATTACCGCAAGCTGGTGGAGAACAAGGATCTGGATGCCGTCTGGGTGACGACCTCCGACAATTGGCATGCGCCGGTCGCCTTGGCGGCGATGGAGGCGGGCAAGCACGTCTATATCGAAAAGCCGATGTGTAAGACGCTGGAGGAGGCGTTCGCGCTGCATGACACCGCCAAGCGCACCGGCAAGATCGTGCAGGTCGGCTCGCAGGGCTGCTCGGATGAGAAGTGGCATGTCGCCGGGCGCGTGGTCAAGTCCGGGCGCATCGGCAAGCTGGTCATGGCGCAGGGCAGCTATTGCCGCAACTCCAAGGGCGGCGAATGGAACTACTACACCATTGACAAGGATGCCGGGCCGACCTCTACGGGCGACGGCTACGTCAACTGGGAGATGTTCCGCCGGGGCCAGGGGCCCAAGGAGTGGGATCCGGATCGCTTCTTCCGCTGGCGCAAATACTGGGCCTACGGAACCGGGATCATGGGCGACCTGTTCCCGCACCGCCTGCACCCATTGATGATCGCGATGGCGCAGCCGCAGGATGGCTACGACGGCTTCCCGATCCGCGTCGCCTCGCTGGGCGGCATCTATGTCCAGAAGATCAACCCGGAGACCGGCAAGCCCGACCGCGAAGTGCCCGACTTCACTAACATCATCGTGGACTTCCCCAACGACTGCTCCCTGATGCTGCTCGGCACGGTCATCAATGAGCAGGGCTGGCAGGACATGATCCGGGGCAACAAGGCTACCCTCTATTTCGGCGGCAGCGGCGTCGAGATCAAGCCGGAGCGCGTCTGGTCGGATGAAGTCGAAGGCGGCACGGAGCCGGTGAACGGGCCGGGCGAGGACATCGCCGTCCATGAGCGCAACTTCATTGACTCTATCCGCAACAACACCGTCCCCAACTGCAACATTGACCTGGCCGTGCGCGTCCAGACCATGATCTCGCTGGGCGAGATGGCCTACCGCCAGGGCAAGACGATGCACTTCGACCCCAAGACCCGCAAAGCCTGGGGCTAAAGAGAAGTCAAAGGATCAATACGTCAATGGGGCGAGGAGAAAACACGTTTCCTCCTTGCCCCTTTTCTTTTGGGGGTTAGATCAAGTGGTGACATTGGCGCGGCGCGCGATGGGAACGCGCTTTGAACTGGTCCTCTACGGGGCGAGGGAGGCGTTTCTGCGCGCGGCAGGCGAGGAGGCTCTGGAGGAGATCGAGCGGCTGGAGGCCCAGCTTAGCCTGTACCGCCCGGAGAGCGACGTAAGCGACCTCAACCGGCGGGCGGCATTCGCGCCTGTGCCGGTGGACCCGCGCCTGTTCGCGCTGCTGGCGCACGCCAAAAGGCTGAGCGAGGAGACGGAAGGCGCGTTTGATATCACCGTCGCGCCGCTGATGCGCTGCTGGGGATTTGTGGGCGGCAGCGGCCAGATGCCCTCGCCGGAGGCCATTGCAGAGGCGCGGGCGCGCGTCGGGATGCAGCACGTCCGGTTGGATGCCGAACACTTCACGGTGCGCTTCGACCGTGAGGGCGTGATGCTCGATTTCGGGGCCATCGGCAAGGGCTACGCGATAGAGCGCGCGGTGGATCTTTTGCGCGAGAACGGCGTCACCAGCGCCCTGCTGCATGGGGGAACCAGCACCGTCTACGGCCTGGGCGTGCCGCCGGACGCCGACGCCTGGACCGTCGCCATCCAACGCCCCTTTGATACCGAGGAGGGCCACTATCTAACGCAGGTAAAGCTGCGGGACGCCGCGCTTTCCGTCTCCGCCCCGCACGGCAAATGGTTTCAGTCGGGAGGACGGCGGTACGGCCACGTGATCGACCCGCGCACGGGTTATCCTGCCAGCCGCAGCCTGCTCGCCGCCCTCGTCTGCGAGTCGGCCACCGACAGCGACGCGCTCTCCACAGCCCTCCTGACGTTGGGCGAACCGTTCCTGCCGGCCCTCTGCGCCCGCCCTGGAACGCAAGGTGCGCTGCTCGCCATAGAAGAGGAGAGCGGTGAGATGCACGTCCTATCGCAGGGGCTTGGCTGAGCGGGGCCGTCCCGGCGGCTTGACTTCCGCGCGAAAGCCGGTATAATGGATTTGTCTCTGTCTGGTTGTCGAACCGTTTCAAGGAGGCGGAAGCCATGGATTACGACATCCCGACTGCGCGTGGCTTCGTGGCCTATGCGCCCGCCAACGTCCGCGCGGAGTTCATTCGCAAAGTTTACAACCTCTTCTTTGTCTCGATCCTGGTGACGGTCGGCGTCGGGGCGTTTTGCGCGCAGCCCACGGTCGCTCCGGCTATGCTGGGAATGCTGCCCGCGCTGCTCATCGGCGGGTTCCTCATCGGCATTATCATGGCCTTTGCGCGGCGGACGACGGGCCTGAATGTGCTCCTGTTCTACCTCTACTCGGCGATCCAGGGCGCGATCCTCGGCCCGGTGCTGACGCTGCTCAACCAGGCCGCGCCAGGCGTTCCCACGCAGGCGGCGGTGCTAACCGCTGTCGTGTTCGGTGGGCTATCGCTCTATGCGATCCAATCCGGCAAGGACTTTAGCTTCCTGGGCGGCCTGCTTTTTGCCGGAATCATCGGGCTGGTGGTCGCCGGAATCGTGATGTGGTTCGTGCACTCGTCGCTGCTGCACACGCTGTACGCCTTCCTCGGCGTGCTGATCTTCAGCGGCTACATCCTCTACGACACGTCGCAGATTATGAAGCGGCTCGGCCCGGAGGAGGCCATCGCCGGCGCGATCAGTCTCTACCTGGACCTGCTCAACCTGTTCTGGTTCATCCTCCAGCTTCTCATGGAGCTCAACAATCGCCGCGATTAAGGCCAAAATGAGAGCGGTCAGCTATGAACATCACCTTTACGCGAACCGGCGAGTGTACATATACGACTCAGGCCCTGCGGGATGATGCCGTCCTGCTGGAGGTGCCGAGCTACGACCGGACGCACGCGATCCCTCACGACCTCGCCCATTATGTCGTAGAGCGAGAGCTCGGACTCAAGCGTGGGTTCTGGGGATGCGTAGCCGCAGGCGCCCTGTTTCCCGGTATCAAGGTGATCTCCGGTCGGCAGCCGGACCATACCGCCGCGCGCTCTCAGGCGGTAATTCGCGAAGCCGGACAGCAGGGCACGGAGGCGGAAGTGCTGGTTGGCGTTCTGCTGCGAATCCTGGAGGAAGGTTTAGAGAATAACTGGCCTGCCGCACGGGCGCTATTGCGTGAGGCCTGGAAACCAAGCAAGCCATCGCGCGGGCCGCTTGAGGCCGAAGAGATGCGGCGTGTCTGCGCGGCTCTGTGCCAGGCCCAACAGCGTTGGCAGGCTTTAGCCGTTGGGGAAAGCATGACCGTCTCCTGGCGGCTGGACAAACGCGCAAAACGTTGAAGCGCGATTGCTCAGCCTCTTTGCTTTTCTCCGTGTGGCTTTTCCTCCGTGTCTCTGTGTCTCTAGCGCAGCGGGTGGTTTAATCTGACCCCTGTTCTTCTAGCCCGAACGCGAAAGCGACCGGATCCGGAGACCCGGCGCCGCTGAATGTAGCCTCCCACTGCTGCATCAGCGTATCTATTCCCTTACCGAGGGGCCTCGTGCCCTCTGGGATGGGTTTGCCCTGGGACTCGAATATCTCCTCAGCCACGTAGATAGGACGGCCTGTATGCACGGCCAGCGCGATGGCGTCGCTAGGGCGGCAATCCACTTCCTGAACGCGTTCGCCGCTGCGAATGCGGGCGACGGCGTAATAGGTTTCCTCCCGCAGCTCTACGATTCGAACATCTTCCAGTTGCGCGCCGGCGGCCTCAAGAAGGCCCTTGATAAACTGAATGGTCATCGGCCGAAGCGTACCCGGAGGTTGGCGCAGCCCCAGGGCAATTGACATGGCCTCAACGTGTCCGATCCACATGGGCAGGGCGCGGTGGCCCATTTGGTCGTGCAATACCACTGAGGTGGCCTTTGACCCTAAGTGCTCCTGTGGAACGACATCCGCGACCTTGACTTCCACCATTTTTTGCTTCCTCCGCGATTTAGCTGTCTTGCGCCCGGCAATAATGTCCTGCGAATAGTACGGAGCTGACATGCGCCCGCTTTTGAGTAGCGGAGGAAGAGTGAGTCTTCTCGTCAAACAACATGGACAAGGAGACGAGGAGAATGAAGCAGAAGCAGTTTAGCGACGAGCAGATCGTGGCTATCCTCTCGCAGGCAGAGAAGGGTGAGAAGCCCATCGTGGAGATCTGCCGCGAACACGGGATCACGGAGAATACCTTCTCCCGCTGGCGCAATAAGTTCGGCAGCGTGGGCGTGAAAGAAGTCCAGAGGTTGCCGGAGTTGGAGAAGGAGAACGCGCGGCTCAAGAAGTTGCTGGCCGCGCGCGACTTAGAGATTGACGCCTGCAAGGAGTTGCTGGCCAAAAATTGGTAGGCGCTCCCAAGCGGCGGGAAGGGGTACAGTTTCTGAGGCAGAGGAAGTTGTCGGAGCGGCGGGCATGTGCGCTGCTGCGCCTCTCCCCTTCCAGCCTGCGCTACCAGAGCCGTTCGCTGCAGCGTCCGAAGAACGCGGAGCTTGTGGAGCGCCTGAGAAAATTGGCTCATAGGAAAATGCGCGCGGGCTAGCGAAGCGCCTGGCAGAGGTTGCGGCGTGAGGGACACACGCTCAATCACAAACGCATCTACCGGCTGTGGAAACAGGAAGGTCTGTCTCAGAGAAAAGGGCACAAACGCCGCAAGAAGAGCCTGCTGCCGCAGGAGAAAGCGCCGCTGCGCGCCCCGCATCCAGGCCACGTCTGGACCTAGGACTTCGTCAGCGACAGTTGCCTGAATGGGAGAAAACTCCAAATCCTCAATGGGGTGGACGCGTTCCCGCGCGAGTGTCTGGCGCTTCAGGTGGAAAGCCGACTGCCTGCCAGCAAAGTCAAAGCCGTGTTGGAGCGTTTGTTTCGGGAACACGGCGCACCCGAGTATCTCCGCAGTGACAACGGGCCGGAGTTCGTGGAGACGGCACTGCGACGCTAGCTCAAGCAGCAGGGCACGAACACGGCTTCCCTCGAGAAAGGCCGACCATGGCAGAACGGGTATGTCGAGCGTTTCAATGGTCGGTTCCGAGACGAGTTTCTCAACCAGCAGGTGTTCCTCTCGCTCTTGGACGCGCAGGTTCGCATTGCCTGCTGGCGTAGAGAGTACACTGAGGGGCGGCCGCACAGCAGGCTGAGGTATCGAACGCCGCTGGAGTTCAAGAGAGAGGGGCAAGTCCACCTGCAGGACGGCCATTCAGGACAAATGGTACTGGTGTTTGCAGCAGACCGACCAGGCGAAGACTAACTCGACTTTCGCTCCTCAATACGGGGGCAGGTCAGTCTGGGGGCGATAGGGACGGCACAGGCGCGGCCCCCAGCCCCAGTAGCGGGCGAAATCGGCAAAGGTGGGGGTCAGGCGCACTTCGCCGCGTCCATCCACGCCTTCGGTAAGCGTCTTGAGGACGACGGTTTGGGGGTTGGCATACAGGCTCTCTTGTGGCACGCCGCCCAAGGGCTCGCAAGCCGCTTCGGGCAGACGCACAAAGGAGGGCCGTTTCTGGTCGGTAGCGATGTCCCAGACCATCGCCCGACTGTGTCCGCGCCTCATGACAAAGCCATAGAGTTTCTGGCGCGTTCCGTCCTCCTGCACGATCTCGCCCAGAGCGGCCCAGTCCACCTGGGCCTGCTGCCCCGGCGCAGTCTCAAAACGGCGCACGGCGACCCAAGGGCATGGTTTCGCAGGGGCTCTGGAGAAACTGGCCCAGGCTCGTATAGCCGCCGGTGTAGCCGCGCTCTTTCAACGCGCGCAGCCGCACGGACGCATTCCACACGCCTGCCGCCATACGCTCCTGAAGGTGGGGCTTGTAGGCATCGAGCCGGCTGGGACGCGGTTGGCGCGGGCCCCATAGCGTGGGGGCTGCGGGTTGTCCAGGTACTTGCAAATGGTCTTAGGATCGTATCCGGTCAGCGTGTGAATGTCGCTGAGGGAAAGCCCCTGGCGTTGGAGTTCGCGGATGTCGTGCACGTCTTTTCCTCGGAGCACAGGAGCCACCTCTTCTCACATGAAGTTGATGGCCTGTATTATGCTCGGTCGTGGGAAGCTTACTCCGCGATTTCAAGGATTATGACACCGGTAGTGACAGCAGCGCCTCGACCCATCGGTAAATCCTGTAGAAGAAGGTCCATAGGCCTGTAATGTACCCGCCCAGAGGCATGGGAAGCCCCGCCCATGGGCCAGGGGGAGCGTGGAGGAACCAGAGCATTAGGGGAATGAACATCGCCAAGAAGCAGAGGCGGGCTTACAATTCGGCTCCCCGATGTAGAATCTGTTCGGGCAGCGCGCGCTTGTAGAAGGGCCAGACGGCCGCGACAACGGCGGCTCCCACCAAGAAGGCAAGCAGAAATACGGCCAACTGCCTGACAGAATGGATTCGCGTTGGTCCGACCAAACAGACCGAGCAGGGCGCTGGCATAGAAGAGGAGCACGGCGACCTTGATCGTAGTCGGTCTCCACAGGAAAGGGAGAGCTGTCTTCCGTAAAGTCAGTTCGGTTTGTGTAGCGGCCATGCAGGGGTCATCCTCGGTAAAGCCCGATACAGGGCTGGTCTTTGCCGCAGCGGCCTTGCGATTGGCACCTGCGGGCGTGCAGTAATATTGGGCAAATATACGCCTTTCCCCTACCTATGCCTCTATCTGCCGATTGTAGGGTCCAGGCCAGAGCGGGGGTATGCGGCGAGCGGGAAGTGTATGGCGGAGTGGCTGGCGCGGGCTGACGAAAAAGAACTGGACAGGGTTAAAGGATAAGCGCCCTGCGCACCCTTAGTAAGCTGGGAAGATCGGGTGGATCTCAGGCATAACGCTACATGGTCGTCCGTGCGGTATCGCCAGATGTGGGTGGCGATATGGGTCAACGCCAATCTGGACGGGTGCGCAACAAGGTGGCTGGCTGATCTACACGGAACCTTGCGCAAACCCGTCCAGGTCAAGCAAACGTTGCAGGTTGGCCTGTCTAACTCTGAAGCGTCTGGCGGATGAAGGCAATGTCGTCGGCACTTAACGGCTTCCCCGACGCCTGGGCATTGATCTCCACCTGTCGCGCGTTCTTGAATCCAGGGATCACGCAGGCATTCGCCGACTGTGCCAGCGCGTACTGGAGCGCTACCCGCACAAGCGATTCGAGGGTGTCGCCGAATCGCTGCTTAATAGGAGCGAGGCGTCTGCGCATCTCTAATAGACGCTCCCGTGTGAATGCCGCGTTTCCAGCTCGCATATCGCCTTCACCGAACTTAGGCGGATTGTCGGGATCGAATTTGTCGAGTAGAATGCCCTGCGCCAGCGGGCCGAAAATGACCATCCCCAGATTTTGTTCGTCAGCCCAACGAAATAGGTTTGTCTCCTGCCGGTCATACTGGCTTCCGAGCGCATTGTAGTGGAACTGAAGCACGTCGGGCCTCGTGACGGGGCAGACCCGCGTGAAATCTTGGAAGCTGTAAGCCGACTGGCCGATCACGCGTACCTTTCCTGCCTGCTGGGCCTGTCTTACCGTCTCTGCGGCTTCCTCCAGATACTGATCATCGGGGCCGAAATCACCGTGGTGGAAGTAGTAAAGGTCGATATAGTCTGTCCCGAGATTAGTCAGGGATTGTTCAAGCTGGTGGCGAATATGGACAGGCTGATAGGCATGGGGAGCTGTTCCACGGAACCAACCCACTTTCGATGCGATCACCACCTGGTCACGCGCAACATCCCGGAGGAACTGGCCTATGAGGATTTCAGAATGGCCGTCGCCGTATACATCCGCGGTGTCGAAATGGTTGATCCCCAGTTCGTAGGCACGATGAAGTCCTGCTAGGGAGTCTTGATCGTTTGCCCCCGACCAGCCGACAGGATTCCCTGCACGCCAAGAGGGACCACCGATAGCCCAGCATCCCAGGCTAATCTCGCTCACACGCAGGCCAGACCGACCGAGTACGCGATATTCCAACTGCTATGTCTCCTTCTCTTTGCTTGTTTACACGACCAGGATAACTGATGGAAACTGTGAGAGCATCCGATTCCATACCTCAATGGCGGTTATGCCGCGACCTGTTCCATTAGTTTGAGCCTTGCCGATGTTTGAATGAGTGATACCAAGGTCGAAGGCGCGGAAGAGGCAGTCGCGCGCCGCGTCCTCGCCGCGATAGCCGCCGAACGTCTCCTACGTGCCGAGCGAGATGGCAGGCAGCATCAGGCCGTTGCGCCCGCAGCGGCGGTACTGCATCCGGTCATAACGATTGGGGGTAAATTCTCGTGTCATGGATACCTCTCTGGTCGGGCTTTGTTTCCAAACGGTAATTTAGGCATCGGACGCAGCGATCCTGCGTGCAGGAGACAAAAGCGAATGCGGCGAAAAATAGAGACGAGACAGAGGCAATCATGCGCTCCTGATGACCATAGACAGGAGCGAAGGGAGAGCGAGTATGTTCGATGGCGCCGTAGGGATTGCGGTGGTAGTGATCATAGGCTTTGCGGTCTTCATTGTGTGGGCGAAGTCGCAGCGCGGGCAGGCGACGCTGCGGAATACGCTTGGGGAGCCGCATTCGTTCCGCAAGCGGCAGCGGCTGGCAAAGCGGCGCGCCGCCATGAGCGGTTCTCGCCCGGCCAAAGCGGCCAAAACGTCGGCGACTACGACGAAGCGTTCTGCTCGCTAAAGGCGCACACGCGGGCCTCGATGGCGGCGTGCAGGGCGCGCAGTTCCGTGGGGCTGAGCGGCTGCGTCTCCAGCAGGCAGGCTACCAGTTGTGCGGGCGAGCCACCGAACAGGCGGTCTATCAGGTCGCGCAGGACGCCGGCGCGCGTGTCTTGCGCCGTCACCAGGGGGCGATAGCGGAACATGCGCGCGCCCTCCAGGGCCTCATGGGCCACCAGGCCACGCTTTTCCAGGTTGCGCAGCACCGTCAGGACTGTGGTATAGGCCGGTTTGCGCTCGGAAGGAAGGGCAGCCCGCACCTCATGGACGGTCGCCGCCTGCCGCGTCCAGAGCACGTTCAGCACTGCCAGTTGGAGATCGCCCAGTTCAGAGAGGCGCGCAGTCATAGCATCGCTCCGTGGATGTGAACTATTTCACTGCCGCCCTGTGATCTTGGCTCTATCCCGACCCGGCGGGATCGCTTATAATGCCATCGTGGCGCCGGGCGCGGCCTGAGCCTGAAACGGAGGACATGCGCATAGGTCAGGGGCCCGGCGCTATCTATACAGGCGCTTATCCCGCATCGCCTCGCGAATGGTCTTGGTATCCAGCGGCAGCGGACGCACCCGCCCGTTGGGAACAAAGTCGCGCGGCGTGATCAGGAGGGCGTCAATCGAAAAGGCGTAGTTGGGCGGGGAGGCGGCGCGGTCGGTGACGTAGATGGTCAGCCGCTGCCGTTCGCCCTTCTTCAGGTTGGCCGTGCCGAGCAGGAACCACCCGAAGCGGTCGTTGAGGTAGAGCGGGCCGCGCGGAGTGGGGTCGGCGACCTCCTGGGCCGGTTCCTGGTTGATGCGCCACTGGATGGGCGAAGTGCTTGGGCCAGGCGGCGTGCCGGCCAACCAGAAATTATACCTGCCGTCGGCGGGCACGTCGAACAGATAGAACGCGCCGTAGGGAAGCCGACCGGGCGGGTTGGGCGTGGAGAGGCGCAGGTAGCCGCCCCCGCTGGCCGCGGCGTTGGGCGCGATCTCGGTGAACGTGCTGTACCGGGTCTCGCCCTCCAGCCAGATGTAGGGCTTGACATCCTGCAGCAGCTTCTCCAGCGAGGCGCGCGCGAACGTGTAGGCCGTTTCAAAGTCCTTCTGCGTCCTGTAGGCGTATTGGGCGCGATCCAGGGAGAACGCCTCGGTTTCCGCCGCGGGGATCTTTTGCGCCCTGGCGGTAGCCAGCAGTGCATTAAGCTCGATGATCGCGTCGGCAGCCGCTTCCTGTGGCACGAGCCGCTGCCCGCCCGTCTGGAAGAGGACCGGCGTTTCGTCCAGCGTGACCACGACAACCGATTTGCCCTCGACCTTCACCGGCACGGGCGTGCCGTCGGGCGCAAAGGCCCGCACCTGCCGGGCGTCCGGGCACCATAGATGCGTCTCCCGCTTGCCCTGCAAGGAGACTAGCGCCGTCTCCATCTCCCCCTCGCCCTTCTGGAGGATGTAGCCGCTATAGGAGGGCCACCAGTCTAGCTCCTCGCCGGGATAGAACGAATCCATCCACAGGACGTTAGGTGCGCCGGGCACGGGGCCAATGCGCGCGGGGCCGGGCGCAGATTGCGGGAAGAAGAGGATGCGCGGGGCGTAGTCGGCTGCGGGCGCGACCCGGGCCGCGTAGTCCTTCAGCCAGTCCAGCGAGTCGGGGTGGCGCAGCCATTCCATAGCGCCTCCCGCCGCCTCCTCCGGATTGGTCTGGAGGCCGTCGGCGAAGAATCCCTTTATGCCGACGGTACGCAGCCAGTTCAGGTCGTCAAAGAGGCTGGCGCGGCTCGTATAGCCGCCGCTGGAGGCCGGCTGGCCCGGCGGGAGGGCGGCGGTGGTCGGCTGTGGGTTGACGGCGGGTTGGGGAGTTGGTTCAGCCGCGCCGACGATCTCGGTCGCCACGCACCACATGGTGCGCGCGGCCTGCTCGGCCTCGCTGTAGGCCGGAGCCACCACGCGCGAGACGAGCGCCGCGCCATGCGCCCTGGCGGCGATGCCCAGGCCATCAAAGCCGCCCTGCGGGTCGGTGTTGCAGAAAATGGGGTGCGAGTGCGTCCAGGTGACGACGACCGGGACATCGGCGACCTGCTTCTTGAGCACGTTCGCCATTGTGTTCAGGTAGTAGAGGATGGCCTCGTTGCGGTATTGCAGGAAATCCTGCCACCAGCGCGACTGCTCGGCGTCGAGGATGCGGTACGGGCGGTGGGCAGCCGGGTCATAGAAGTAGGGGACGCCGCGCCCGTTGGCCCAGAGCGGTACGAGCCGCGCCAGATCTCGAAGCGTCTTGAAATCGCCCTCGTTGATAGCCCAAGCCAGCTTCAGGTCGTCTACGTTCGGGTATTTGCGGGTGAGATATCCCTCCCACTCCAGCAGGAAGTTGGGCGAATCGGGGACAAGGTAATCCGACTCGTTGAGCAGGCCGAGGTGCCGGGCCAGCGGATCGAGGAAGAAGCGCAGCCCGCCGCCGAACTTGACCTGCCCCAGATAGGTGAGCACGCGATCCCGATAGTCGTCGAAGCCGGCCCAGAGGTCAGGCAGCTCGCCATCCCCGGCGGGGATCGCCTTGTGCGGGTAAAGGATGGCGACGACCTTGCCGGCGGCCTCCGGCGCGTCTATCGGGACGCTGACGACGCCGTCGCGTACGGTGACCTGGCCGCTGCGCCCCTGGAGGATCTTGTTGTCGTCATCGGCGTCGGTCAGGATGAGGAGGGCGGTATCGGCGTGGGGAACCTGCCAGGTCGCGCTGACACTGTCCTTATCGGCAAAGCGGTAGGCGGCGGGCTTGACGACCGTTCCGGTCAGCGGGGCGCTCAGGCCGGGACCGAACGCCAGGCCGTAGCGGAACCCGTTGGCATCCAGATAGTCCACGAGGCGCTGAAGGGCCTGGAGGGGCACGTCAGGAAGGGGCTTGCCCGGCCAGAGAAGGATGTCCTGCAAGCCCTTGCTCTTGAGCGTGGAGAGCGCGGCGACATCTTCCTGCCAGGCGGCATCCGTGTCGCTGGCAAAGGAGCGCGGAGCGAACGTGCCGCCGACGGGCAGATAGGGCTGGCCGTCCCAGATCAGGGTTTTGGTTTCGGCGATCTGCCAGCGATGGGCCGCGCCCGTGCGGTCGGTAAAGGCGCCGGTCGTGACCGGTCGGGCCGGCTTGGGCGGCGTGGGCTCGGCTGCGGGCGGGCGGCGCTGCGCGGCGGCAGCGGGGCCGAGGGACGGGGCGGCGAGCAGCGTGAAGGCCAGCAGGCCGGAGAGACAGACGGCAGGCACGCCGCGTTTGTTGGCGGCAGCGGCACGGACAGCCCTGTCGTGTCGAGCGCATGTTTCCTTGCTATGCATGTTGGTAGAGCTTTCGGGGATGGACCGCCTGTGGTGAACAGGCGATCCAGCGCACAGCCGGCCCGCCACTCAGGGCAGGGCCGAATACTCCGAGATGGGCGAGAAGTGAATGACCGTGACCGTATCCTCCACGGAGATGTCATCCGAATAGATGCGCCGCAGCAGGTGAACGACGTCCTCGTTCGTGCGGAACTCCGGGTTCTCTTTCTGGATTTCGCGCGGGGAGAGCTGGTCAATTGTCTTGACTTCGACGCGGTCCAGGATAGCGGTAAAGAGCTTTTGGCGGCGCGCAAAGCGCGGGCCGACCGTCACCCAGACGATCATGCCGGACCGGTATTTATCGGTTTTATCGCCGAGACGGATACTAACGGTCTTGCGCCCGTTCTTAAGGACTTCCTCATAAAATTCGGAATAGAAATTCAAGGCGAACATACTTCCGCTCGCTTCCTTCTCCATAGGATAGGCTGCCGCAGGCCCGCATAGATAGCGGAGAGGTCGCCTGGCAGTCAACCATCTTAGCATAAAGAGGGCTCGCCGTCAACCGGTAGCTCTTCGTGGGGCTAAAAACCTTACCCCCGGCTCTATAGCCCTCACCCCCTGTCCCCCCACTGCCAGGGTCGGCCCTGCAATGGACTGCCAGGGTCGCGCCTACAATGGCTGGGCCCCTGCTCGGGTCGGCAAGGTGCTGCAAGGAACGGGCCTGCCATGGTTGGGCCCTCTGCCTTGCGAGGCCCGTGCCTCCGCCCAGCCACACCTGGCCACAGCCCTCCGCCTGGCGAGCCACGCTGCGGGAGAGGGGAGAGGACCTCACCCCCTACCCCTCTCCTTCGTAAGGAGAGGGGAGAATTTCTCGCTCCCAGGCTCTTTCGTTCTCTTTTATCTTCCCTTCTCCCCGGCCCTTCTCCCTGCAACGGAGAAGGGGAAGCAGAAGCCAACGCTGACTCTCCCCTCCCCTGTTCTTGGGGATCGCAAGGTGTCGCAAGGCGGAGGCAAGGGCCGTAACCTTGCCGACCCTGCGAACGCAGTGAGCGAACTAGGGAAGGGGGACGGGGGGGTTAGGTCAAGAAGGGCCTGGGTGGGGGCCGCGTTCTCTTCCCTGATCGTGAGCGCCTACATCTGCTGGGGCGCGGTGACGCCAAGCAGCCCAAGCAGATTTCTCAGCACGATCCGCGCGCCGTTGACCAGGGCCAGACGCGCCGCCGTCAACTCGGGTGAAACGGGCTCCTCCTTGCCGGGCAGAACCCGGCAGTTCTCGTAGAAGATATTGAGCAGGCTCGCCAGGTCTATGGCGTAGCGCGTCAGGCGGTGGGGCGCGTAGTTCTCGGCGGCCAGGGCGACTTCCGTGGGGTAGTCGGCCAGCTTGCGCAGCACGTCCAGCTCGCTCGGATGCGAGAGCAGCGAGCGATTGACCGTGTCGGCAGGCTGAAGTTCCCAGCCCTGCTCTGAGGCCCGCCGCCGGATGTTGCAGAGGCGCGCATGGGCGTACTGCACGTAATAGACCGGGTTCTCATTGGACTGCTTCTTAGCCAGCTCCACATCTACCGTCGCTGGCGTCTCATAGGAGTTGAGCAGGAAGTAAAAGCGGGCCGCGTCCTTGCCGATCTCGTCAATCAAGTCCTCTTTGAGCTCGATGACGTTGCCCTTGCGCTTGCCGCCGAGCACGGTCTCCCCATCGCGCACCAGGGAGACCATCTGCGTCAGGATGATCTCCAGGTCGTCCGGATTATAGCCGAGCGCGGCGACGCCAGCTTTGAGGCGGGCGACATAGCCGTGATGGTCTGCGCCCCAGATGTTGATGAGGTGATTGTAGCCGCGCCCGAACTTGTTGGCATGGTAAGCCGCGTCGGCAGCAATATAGGTCGCCTTCTCGTTGGAGCGGACGAGCACGCGGTCTTTCTCGTCGCCAAACGCGGTGGAGCGCAGCCAGAGCGCGCCGTCTTTCTCGTAGGCGTACCCGCGCTCGCGCAGGATGGCGATGGTGCGGTCTACCTCGCCCGACTCGTAGAGGCTGCTCTCGAAGAACCAGGTGTCGAAGTGGACGCCGAAGGCATCCAGAGCGGCCCTCTGCGCAGCCACCATTCGCTCCAGGGTCACCCTGCGGAAGAAGGCGATGCGCTCCTCCTCCGGCGCCTGGGCGTAACCTGCCCCCACTTCCGCGACGATCTGCCTGGCAATGTCCTTGACGTACTCGCCCCGGTAGCCGTCTTTGGGGAAGTGGATCAGGGGAAGCTCGCCCGCCTGGCCCGGCTGCGCGGCGCCCGGCTCGATCACGTCTTCTTCCTCATCGTTGCCCGCCGGGATCAGAACCGGATAGCCAAGCTGCTGGAGATAGCGCACGTAGACCGAGTGGGCGAAAATCTCGAGCTGCCGGGAATTGAGAGCGTCGTTGATATAGTATTCGCGCGCTGCCTCGCCCCCTTGCGCAGCCAGCAAATTGGCCAGCACGTCGCCAAGCACGGCGGCGCGTCCGTTGACGACGTTGATCGGGCCGGTGGGGTTGGCGCTGACGAACTCGATGAGCGTCCTCTGACCGGCGCGCTGGCGGCTCGTGCCGTAGCAGACATCCTCCGTCTCGATGCGCACCAGCGTATCGTGCAGCCAGTCGGGCTTGAGGTAGAAATTGATGAAGCCCGGCCCGGCCACCTCCACGCGCGCAATAAGCGGGCTCTCCGGTAGATGCCGGAGGATGCGCGCGGCGATGTCGCGGCTATTTTCGATGCCGGTCGCCTTTTTCAGGGTCAGGGCGATATTGCTGGAGTAGTCGCCGTGTGCTTTGTTCTTGGGCGTCTCCAGCGCCACGCTCACCGCATCGTCAGGAAGCGAGAACTCGCCCGCATCCCGCGCCGCCAGCACGGCCTGGCGCAGCAACGCGGCTAAATCATCCGTAATCACAGACCAAAGCTCCTTGAAGGTCTAATGTTTCCACAGGCCCCAGGTCAGGCTGAGAAGCTGGATCGAGCCAAGCATTAAGCTCGACCCAACCATGATCTGCAGCAGGCCCATGCACCAGATACGACGATAAAGACGCGCTCGCGCGGGCGCGCTGTGCAGATATTTCTCCAGCAGCTCCTCTCCCGCCGCAATGCCGCTGGCGATCTGGCGGTCGCTGGCCGGTTTGGTGGTGAAGCGCTCCTGCAAGAACGTGCCGAAGGTGCGCCAGGTGAACAGCGTAGCAAGCCCGGCAAAAACGAGAGCAAAATCGCCCACGTAAGGGATAGATTCCAGGGCTTGCCAGAGACCTCCGAACAGCACGACGGCCCCGACCAGATTGGTGCCGCAGCGCGGGTGGGCGCGGGGCATCCGACGGACGACCTCGGGCGCGAGCGTCTCTTCGCGCTCGATGGCGTGGACAGTCTGATGCTCGGCGGCATGGTAGCCCGCCAGGCCCGTTGCGCGCAGCAGCAGCAAGAAGAGCAACAGCACCAGCCCTTGCAGTCCGAGCGAGACCAGGCCCGGCACGAACTGGCCCGCTGGCGGCGTATCGGCCAGGTCAAACATGGGCGTTCGGGGCAGGTGGGCGTAATGCTGTGCCAGCCAGATGCCGCCGCTGACCAGCTTATACGAGAGGAGCATCAAGAGGCCCATCAGCATGCCGGTGCCGACCAGCGCCAGGTTGCTCGCGCCGGCCTGGATGGTTCCGTTGGTCAGATAGACGCCAAAAGGCGTGGCCATGCCGCCAATGAGGGCCGGGCGGGGCATGGGCTGATCGGAGAGCAGCAGGTCGCTGGCCCGCACGATGCCCAGGCAATACCCCTCAGAGTCGACCACCGGAACCAGGCTCATGCCGTGCCGGGCACATACCTGGCCGATCTCGGCGGGCGACATATCCGCGTGCGCGACGGCCTCCGGCGGGCGCATCAGGGCGGATACCGGCTGTCGCAGTTGCGCCTCGCGCTCCGCCTGCGAGCGCGCCTCCAGGATCGGCAGCACGTCGGTCAGGGAGACCATGCCGCAGAGATAGCCTCGTTGCAGCACCGGCAGCGTAGAGACGGCCTCCTGGCGAGTCACCTGAAGAAAGCGCGCCAGGCTGTCCTCGGGCGCCAGCAGCGGCGCGGGCCGCAGGAGCGCGCGCAGCGGCAATATGAAAAGATCGGGGGTAGCAGCCATTCTGTTTCCCGGTAAAATCCCTGGCGCGACGGCTTCCTGGGGAGGCCGCCGCGCCATCTGTACCTGAAATTATACACGCTAGAGAGGGGATTTGCAAGCGCCGCTGCCGTCGCAATCAGAGCAATTCCCTCTTCCTCGCATCGCAGATAGGCTCGCTTGGTTCGATGAAAAGGAAAAGCGCTCTGTGCAGTGGCCCTGCCGTCGCAGGCAGTATCCAAACGGTTGTCGGTGCTTTTATCGGGTGAGGGGACATCCAAAGCCCTAATTTTTTGCAACGTTGGGCGGCTCCTGGCGTCCATCGTAGTAGGATCGGTCGCCTTATGGCGACGTTTGCCCCGATTGAGAAGCGGGCGCAAGGGTGCGCTCGGAAACGAGGCCGGGGAACAATCGCCGTGCGGTGCCGGTCAAACCGACTAAGGAGAATTCTAGGTAGACACTCCCAGCCGTGTGGATCAATCTCACGCAGCCTGCTGCTGAGGAGATACGTCCACACCGTTGGGAGCGATTACCGAATTTTAGGTTACAGGAGGGGAACCGCGAGGAGTCGGGCGCGGCGTCTCGCTCAGAAAGCACTTATCGTTTGAAAAGGGTATATGATGAACAGCATCCATGAACTGCTGGAAGTAGCGATACAAGCGAAAGCCTCCGATCTGGTGATCAAGGCCGGAACGGTGCCTATCATTCGGGTGGACGGTCGCATGCAGGCCACCGATCTGCCGCCGCTCTCCCCGGAAGGCACGCGGGAACTGGCCTATGAGGTCATGTACAGCGCGAGCCGGGACGTGCTGCTGCAATATCCCAATTCGGAGGCGGCGGTCGGCGTGGATATGGAGGATGCCGAGGCCCGCATGAAGGAGTTGGAGCACAAGCAGGAATTGGACATGGTCTTTACGATTCCTGGCCTGGCCCGCGTGCGGGCCAATCTGTTCTTGCAGCGCGCCACGATTGGGGCGGCGCTGCGCATTATCCCGCTGCATCCTTACACCGTGGACGAGTTGGCGCTGCCGCCCATCCTTAAGAAGATGGCGCTGGAGCCGCAGGGCCTGATCATCCTTACCGGGCCAACCGGCAGCGGCAAGACGACCACCATGGCCGCCCTCATCGAGGAGATCAACCGTAACAAGCCGGCCAATATCTTCACCATTGAGGAGCCTATCGAGTACGTCTTCACGGACAAGAAGAGCGTCATTCACCAGCGCGAGGTCGGACAGGATACCCAGTCGTTCGCGTCGGCGCTGCGCAGCGTGACGCGCCAGACCCCCGACGTCATCGCCATCGGCGAGCTGCGCGATAGGGAGACGATGGATGTCGCCATGACCGCCGCCGAGATCGGCCACCTGGTCATTACCACCCTGCACACGACTTCCGCCTCCGCCACCGTGGACCGCATCGTCAACAGCTTCCCGCAGCATTTGAAGCAGCAGGTCTGCCAGCAGTTGAGCGCCTCCCTGCTGTGTGTGACCTCGCAGCGCCTGGTCCACCGGGCCAACGGCAGCGGACGCCTGCCTGCCGTGGAGGTGATGACCGCCTCGCCAACCGTCAAGAAGCTCCTGGACGATGGCGATACCGGCGACCTCTACGCCTGTATCCGGGACGGGGCGCACTTCGGCATGAATACAATGAACCAGGCGCTGGAGCGGCTCTATCAGGCCCGCATCATCACCTATGAGGAGGCGATCCAGTACGCGGGCAACCAGACGGAGCTGCGCCAGATGCTGCGCCGGCAGTGACGACTTCCGCCTTGAAAGACGAAGCGGGGAAGCCCTCAATTAGAGGGAACTTTCCTCTTCCATGAACAGACTTACGGGCGGCATACGCTATCACTCTGCTCATGGAGGAATCGAGACGATGGCAGGAGAGAACATTCCCTGGCGGCATTCGCTGGAAGAGGCGCGTAATGAGGCCCGCCAGCAGAACAAGCTGGTGCTCATCGATCTGTTCAACCCCAATTGAGGGGGCTGCAAGACGATGGGTACCGTGACGTACCCCAATCCCGAGGTGGAACGCTACATTCACCAGTATTTTGTTCCCGTCCAGTTCAATATCGTGGAACGGCCTGAGGTGATGGATCAGTTTAACTCCACCTGGACCCCCACGATTATCGTGCAAGATGCGGACGGGCGCGAACACCGCCGCGCGCAGGGCTACCTTGATCCGCAGCGGTTCCTGGGGGAGTTAGCGTTGGCGCGCGTCAAAGCGGCCATTGATCGGCATGACTACCAGGCCGCCCAGCAGCGCGCGCAGGAGGCTTTGGAAATGACGGAGGGCGATCCGGTACGCGAGCCGGAAGCGCTTTACTGGGCCTCGGTCGCCGACTACAAAGCCAGCAACGACGTCAACAAGCTGCTGCATGGATGGCGGGAACTGCTCAACGAGTTCCCGGAAAGCGAATGGGCCAAGCGTGCCGAGTTCATCCGCGGCTAAGTTGCCGTGCCGCCAAAGTTGCGTAGAAACGACCTCTCGGAGAACTACCAATTTTGGTAGCGAACCGGCTTAGTGAACACAGCAGACGCAAAAGCGGGCGGTCCCGGAATCTTCCGGGACCGCTTGTTCTTGTCTGGGCAAGGGAACCACTCTGGCTCGATTAACTTCTGCCCTTTGCTTCTCTGTTGGGAGAAAATTCTCGACTCGCTCGTGCCGCTACCGAGGTCTGAGGAAGCTTCATGGCAGCCTCCCGAATCATTTCAAACTCAGTAACGTGCGGCGGCACGCCACCGTCTAAATGTCAGTAAACAGCCCAACACGACGGCCCGATAGAGGAGACCACCATGAGAACAAAGTTCTTTCGGCTCGGTATAGTGCCGACATGCATCCTCCTGCTCTGCATTGCACTCCCTGCTTTTGCTCTCTGGGTGCAGATCCCCGTGACGGCCAACGGCATTTACGACGGCCAGCGCTTCACGATCAAGGTAACGGATCACGAGCAGTTCAAACAATTCCAGATCACCCTCGCCCCCGCCTCGAAGGAGGTCTCGCCGTTCCTGAATGGGACGTTAAGCCTGATCGCCCAGGACCAATGGGTGGCCTCGGTCCCTGTGGCCGAGCATCGAGAAAAGGGGATCGTCACCTACACCTTTCGTGTCGTGCCGGGGGCGCTGGCGCAGTCCTCGTTTGAGATCAGCGCCAGCGCCTTTGCTCCTGCAAGGGGAGGCCCCAGCCCCTTTGGCACGGCGATGCTGGGCAAGCGGAAGGTGGAGCAGTTAATGGGAGGAACGATCTTTACGATCAAGTTGAGCGACTTCGCAACGCAGAAAAACCTGGGTTCTAACTGCCCCCTCTTCCCCGGTAAAGCCGGGAAGAAGGGCAGCGTGGCGGTCCAAGGTCGGGTGAGGACGAAACTTGCCTCCTCCCTCGCGTCGAAGTAGGCATCCCCACATTAAAACCGGGGATTTTCCCCAATAGACCTCACCTCCGGCCCCTCTCCTTCGCAAGAAGAGGGGAGAAGCGTTTCATGCTCGGTGGTTCGCACCACGCAGCGAGGGCTGGCGAAAAAACTCAAAAGGCAGGTCTGGAGCGGGTTGCTTGCGTTTTTTGGCAAAAATGTGGCTTTTGGGGCCTGGTATCTCTAAGGAAGGCGCGTAAAATAGCCGATACTATAAATGATTCGAGTTCACCTTCCTTCCTTGGGTGGCAGGCTTTGCTCTCCTTTACCTGCCGCCCTTTTTTCTTGCCTCCCGTAAGGCCCCGAATGAAGCTCTCGCACCGCTCTCCTCAGCGATAGTTGATAAACTCCACATCGTAGGGCAGGTTTTCCATGCTGCGCACCAACCGCTGCACGGCCTGCAGCGCGTCCTTCTCTTTGCTGGAGACACGCACTTGATCGCCCTGTAGCTGCGCCTGCGCCTTGATGCCCGACGCCTTGATCTGCTTGACGAGCGCCTTGGCCTCTTCGGTTGGAATGCCCTGGCGCAGAGTGACGACCTGGCGCACGGTGCCGTGCGCCGCCGGCTCAATCTTGCCGTATTGCAGGGCCTTGAGCGAGACGTTACGCTTGGCCAGCTTGCTGCGCAGGATATCCAGCACCATGTTCAGATGGAATTCATCGTCGGAGATAATCCGGATGGTATTGTCCTCCAACGCAAATGAGGTCTTGCTATTGCGGAAGTCGAAGCGGTTGGCGATCTCGCGCTCGGCCTGGTCCAGGGCGTTCTTAACCTCCGTCAGGTCCACTTTGGAGACGATATCGAACGAATACTCCTGCGCCATCAGACCTTTTCTCCCAATTGCTCCTTGCAGCCGCGCAGCAGGCCATCCACGGCCAGCTTGAGCGAGGTCAGCGCGTCCTCGATCTGGCGCAGCTCGGTACGCGACAGGTTGGCCGGCTGGATGCCGGAGAGTGTGGGCAGGAAGTCGAGGATGCGCTGGGCGAGGGGCGACAGGCGCGCCGGCGCGCCGGCAACCTCGATGCTTTCCAGGAACTCCGCCGCCGGGTCGGCGCCCTGGAAAAACTTGACGAGATGGTCGGTGGGGCTCTCCAGGATCTCCTGGGCCTTGTCGGGCCGCTTCTTGAGGGCCTTGACCAGGTTGCCGGTGTCGTCGCTGGAGAGGCGCTCCTCGCGAATGCGCTCCACGACCGCCGATTGTAGCTCCGGCTCGTCGTTAAGCTGCTTGAGAAAGCGCGCGTGTTTTTCGGTGAGTTGGCCGTCGGCAGGGCGATTGGGGCTGGAGACAACGGCCTCGCCGATCTCTTCCGGCAGCGCCAGCAGGTCGAGCAGATAGCCTATGGTGCGCTCCGACAGGCCCAGGCGGCGGGCGACCTCGCGGTTGGTGGCGCCCAGCGCCTCCTTGACGTGCTGAATCGCCTTGGCTTTCTCAATCGGCTGCAGGTCTTCGCGCTGGAGGTTCTCGATAAGCTGCTCGGTCAGCCGCTCCTCGGCATCGAGCTCCTTGACGATGCAGGGGATCGTGTCGAGATTGGCCATGAGGGCCGCGCGCCAGCGCCGTTCGCCGGTGATGATCTTGTAGCGGTTGACGTTATGCAGAGGCGTGACGGTGATGGGATTGAGCATGCCATGCTGGCGGATGCTATCGGCCAGCCCGCGCAGACTCTCTTCGCTCTGGTGCTTGCGCGGCTGGTCGGGGTCTTCGACGATCCGGTTGACTTCGATATGCTGGACGTTCAAAGCGGCAATGCCTCCATGAAGAAGTAGATAACACCTGTCTAGGCACGGGCGTCGGGCAATTATAACAAAGCGAGGAAGATGTGTCAACACTCCCTGTCCATTCCGTGCGGCTAGGGCAGAGGCGGGCAGATCCGTTTTGCGACGGAATAGAATTCCTTCGCTGGAGGGCGCTACGCGCCCTCCAGCGAAGGGTTTTTAACCCGTCGGTCAAAAGGTCCCCTTAAAGCGGCTAGGGCAGGGGCGCGGAGCGGGCTTGGCCCGTCGCTATATCTATAATCTCCAGGGCGCGCTTGCCCTCCTCAAAGCGGATCGCCGCCAGTTGCTTGCTATCCGGCGAGAAGGCGGGCAGGGTCATGGGGAAGGTCAGGCCCGTTAAGTCGGGGCCGGTCGGTGCGGGCGGCGCGGCATCGGGGGCCGATGGAGCGGCGGCGTTTGGCTTGGCTGCCGCGAGCGTCTGCCCGCGTCCGAGCAGGCGAACCTCCTTGCCCGTTAGGTCGCTGACGTAGAGCGCCACGCCGTTGGGGCCGGCTTCCGGCCCGCCGCGCGTGACGAAGGCAAAGTGGCTGCGGTCCGGGGCGAAAACGGCGGTAAGGACGGCCTCCACGGCGCGGCGGGGATGGGGATTGACGGCGGGCAGGACGGCGGGATAGTCTAATTTGCGCAGCTTGCGCGAGGAGAGCGCCAGCTCGTAGAGGGAGAAGATAATGTAGCGCGCGTTGCGGCTGCGCCGCACCCAGAGCACGCGCTCGCCATCGGCGGAGACCGTAAAGCCCAGCACGTCGCCGGTATTGCTGGTCAGACGCTCGACCTGGCCCTGATCGACGAGGTAGAGATCCGCGCGCTGGCCCTCGCCGCCGACCAGAACGACGTTATCGGTATTGGGCACCCAGGCGATAGACTGAAGGTGCACTGCAGGCAGCGATGGGAAGGGCAGGTCCACCGTCAGCGCCGTGCCGCCGGTTCGGTAATAGATGCGCATCTGCAGGCCGCCGTTCTCGGCCCGGCGCACGACGGCGAAGCTTTTGGAGTCGGGCGCCCAGCTTACGGGCGTGACCGCCGCTGCGTCCATGACCGTGCTCTTCTGGGTGGCCAGGTCGAAGAGCCTCAATTTCTGGCCGTCGGCGAGATAGGCGAGGGTCTTGCCGTCGGGCGACCAGGCGGGAAAGGCGCTCTGGCCGGTGCCCGCAAGGGGGGCGATGGCGGGCGGTGGCGGAGGCGTGCCGGCGGGCGTGTTGGGAGCCGGTTGTCCGGCGTTGCTGAGAAGGGCGGAGACATCGGCCAGCGCCAGGGAGGGACCGCCGACGGCGATCTGGCGTCCGTCCGGCGACCAGTCCTGCGCCGGACAGGGGCGACCCGCGCAAAGGAGGACGAGGGCCGCCAGGGCGCAAGCGCAGGCGCGAGAAAAGCTATCCGTTCGAGAATAAGTACACATTTTAGAGGAAACCTCGCGGTCTTTCTGTTGCGCACAATAGAGGTTTTGCGCGCTATAGAGGCGGCTGGAAGTTCACCGCTAGTCAGGGAACCCAAGAAAAAGAAGATCCCACAATTGGAAAGTCAGGGCACAGAAGAACGCCGCTGGTTCGAGAACCTCTCGGTTGGCTTGTGGGCGTGTCCCCATTATGGCGTGTGCGAGGCTGGCTGTCAAGCGGGGATGGGCGCGCGGCAGGCTGCAAATAAAACTCCAAAAATGTTGCCAAATTATCGAACAATTTTACGAATATTGCTTGACAGTCCGTAGAGCAGGGTGTATAATTTAGAACCTTCCCCTCCCTAGGGGTTGTCCAACGTCCATCCCTTTTGTCCCGAGGGAGCGTATACTGATGATTTATCCGGCTTCGGCTCGCGACGCCGTCCCAACGTCACGAGCGACGATACCGCCTGCGCTCATTGCTGCCGGGCCTGTTCCGTCTGCCCTCGATCCCGACGCCCTGTCCCCGCTGTCGGAACGAGGCGAGATGCCCCAGCGTGCGCCCCACACGACCCGCATCCTGATCGTAGATGACGACGAGTGGATACGGGATCTGCTGGCGCGCGTGCTGATGCGCAATGGCTATCAGGTGACCACCGCCCCCAGCGCCGAAGAGGCGCTTGTCCTGCTGCATCAGGCGCACTTTGACCTGCTCATCTCGGATATGATGTTGACGGGCATGAGCGGTCTGGATCTGACCCGCCACGTCGCCTACGCCCATCCCGATCTGCCTATCGTCCTCATTACCGCCCACGGCCACGCCGATCTGATGCGGGCCGCACTCCGGCAAGGCGCCACCGATTTTATTGCCAAACCGTTTAACATTGAAACCATCCCCATCATCATCGAGCGCAACCTGGAACGTCACTCCCTGGAACGCGAGCGCATTCTGGAGCAAGACAATCGGCTGATGTATAAGACGATCCAGGCGCTGGCTGCCGCGATTGACGCCAAGGAGCCGTTTACGGCCCAGCACTCGCGGCGGGTGGCGGCGCTGGCGGTGGCCGCCGCCAGGGTCATGCAGCTTCCCGATGCGGAGGTGCGCTACCTGGAGCTGGCCGCGCAGGTCCATGATGTCGGCAAAATCGGCACGCCCGACCATATTCTTAACAAGCCCGGTCGGCTTAACGATGAGGAGTGGCAGGCGATGCGCCTCCATCCGGTGCAGGGCGCAGAGATTGTCGGCCGCGTCGAAGAGCTTGCCTACGTCGCCGATATCGTGCGCCACCACCACGAGTGGATCAATGGGGCCGGCTATCCGGACGGCTTGCGTGGTGAATCGATTCCTCTGCTTTCCCGCATGATCTCTGTCGCCGATGCCTATGAAGTCATGACCTCGGATCGCGTTTACCATTCCCGCCTCCCCAGCGAAGAAGCGCTGCGCCGCCTGCAGGAGGCTGCAGGCGTCCAGTTCGATTCGGCGGTCGTACAGGCGTTCATACGGCTACAGCCAGGTTCACTGCTCCTCAAATAGCCCCTGCTCTTCCCCTCCCCGTGTTTACCGGGACGCAGGCAGCGCCAATAGGAGCGAAATACTGTAGAGCAAGAATACTTGCAGCGCACCCCCGCCTGCGCCCCGGGCTTTTTTACCCTGAGCGCACACGCTCTGCTCTGTTTGGGAGAGAGTGCCTGCTGTAATTTGAAGCCAGGAAGTCAGGAAGTGCTGCTGACTCTAACGTTCCGTTGAGTTAGCGGAGCGGGCCAGCGGATGAGGGAACCTTTTACCCCCCCACGCAAAGTACCCTCGTAGTTTTCCAATTTCGGAAAACTACGAGGGTACTGCAAGGATGTGTTAGAGAGTGTCTGCTTATTCTGCAAGAGTGCCGGGTCTGCGAGGTCATCGCTCAGGCCAAAACCAGGCAAGGCTGCGGAATTTGTGCGTACACTCTTAGAGATTTTCCTCGGTGAGGGCGTCGGGCAGTTTGGAGGATGTGGGATCCAGGGGCGTATTGATGATAGCAGAATGGAAACGCGGAGCTGAGACCACGCGATTGCGGCCCGACCGCTTCGCCTCATAGAGCGCCATGTCCGCCAGCCGCAGGAGATTGGCCTCATCTTCGGCATCTACCGGATAGGTGGCGACGCCGATGCTGACGGTGACGCCGATGGTGCCGTCCTGCGTGTCCTGGAAGGGCGTGCGCTCCACAGCCTGGCGAATGCGCTCCGCCACCAGAGCCGCGTCGGCTGCGCCCGTCTCCGGGCAGAGCACGACGAACTCCTCGCCGCCGTAGCGCGCCGGCAGGTCGGTATCGCGCAGGGAGGCGCGCAGCACCGAGGCCAGGTGCGCTAGCAGCCGGTCGCCCATCTGATGCCCGTAGCGGTCGTTGATCTGCTTGAAGCGGTCCAGGTCCAGCAGGAGCAGCGAGAGCGGGTGCTTGTAGCGGGTGGCACGCCGGACCTCTTCATCCAGCTGCGTTCGGAAGGCGCGGTAGTTCTTCAGGCCCGTCATGGCATCGGTATAGGCCATGCCGTGCAGGCGCTCCTGCTGAAGCGTTTTCTGCAAGGGGAAGGCGCTGCGCAGCGCAAAATCTTGCAGCAGGGTACGGTTTTCGGGCGTCAGCGCGTGCGGGCGGTCAAAGCCGATAAAGAGCACGCCCACCAGCGGATGGTTGGGAAGCGCCAGCGGGATAGCGGCGAACGAGCGCACGCCGGAGACCAGGCGGGCCAGCGGCGGCGCCTCGCCCCGTTCGACATCGCCGACATAGACGGGGGAGTAGGAGCCCTCTCTGTTCACAACGCCCGCCGCCTCGGTCGAGAGGCGGGAGTATTTGAGCGGCCCCGCCGAGCCGTTGGAGCCGTAGGCGATCAGCAGGGCCGGCGATTCGTCGCGCAGGAAGACGGCGGCCACGTAGTAGGGATGGACCTGCGCCAGCGCCGAGAGGATGATGTCTACGGCGTCCTCCAGGCTGTTGCTGGTGTTGATCCAGAGCGAGAGGTTGAGGAGATTGTCGGCCTCCTCAAGCCGCCGCGCCAGCGCCCGCTGGTTTTGCTTGAGCTGGCGCGCGTACAGGCCCCCGATGACCGTGACCGTGTTGATGACCATGCCGCGCACGGTCGCGTTGATCAGGCGCGCGATGAACTCTGCCTCCCCAATGGCCCGGACGTTGTTATGCACCACCTCGAATTCGATGATGGCGGCGCTGATCACCAGGCCCAGCACCACCACGAACTCAAACTTACAGGCCAGGATCGCCAGGATCAGCGGCAGGAAGAGCAGGGGCATCAGGGGAGAGATGCCGCCCGCCGGCGGCACGGACATCACCAGCCAGCCGCACAATAGCGCCAGGCCGGATACCAGAAGATAAGGACGCGCCGCCATCAGGCGGGAAGAAAGCCGCTGCGGTATCATAGGCGTTCACAGAGACTCACGGCAACCGGTGACTAGGGCGCAGGGAGAGAGCGGTTTCCGCCGGGAAGCAGCGGCCCTGGGACCTGCCCATAGACCCATCACAACCGAAACCAGAACGCGGGGGCCTGGACAGGAACGCCTGCGGGGCAGACGGCGCGGTCAGGAAGCGGCGGCTTTTTGGTCCGCCCTGGCGCGCAACCGCGACTGGGCTTGCTGCCATTGAATACGCACCGCCTCCGGGGAAGTTCCGCCCTGGGAGCGGCGCGTGGTCACGCTGGAGCGGACGCCAAGAACGCTGAGCGCGGCGCAGACATCTTCGCCAAGCAGCGGCGAGAAGCCGGCCAGCGTCGGGCCATCCAGGGATTCCAGGGTGATACCTGATTGTATGCAGTGCCGGACGATACGCCCCACGACCTCATGCGCCTCCCGGAACGGCAGCCCGCGCCGTACCAGGTAATCGGCCAGGTCGGTGGCGGTGGAGAAGTCGCCGGTTGTGGCGGCAGCCATCCGGTCGGCACGGAAGCGGGCGGTGGCGAGGGTGCGTTGTAAGGCCGGAAGGACCAGCCGCAGCGTATCTACGGCGTCGAACAGGGGCTCTTTGTCCTCCTGCATATCTTTATTATAGGCTAATGGGAGCCCTTTCATCAGGGTCAAAATCGCCATGAGGTCGCCGTAGACCCGGCCCGTCTTGCCGCGCGCCAGCTCCGCCACGTCCGGGTTCTTCTTCTGGGGCATGATGCTGCTGCCCGTCGTCACCGAATCGTCGAGCGCGATAAAGCCGAACTCCGGGCTGTTCCAGAGGATGATCTCTTCGGCCAGGCGGGACAGGTGCATCATCAGGATGCTCGCCACGGCCAGGAACTCGGCGATAAAGTCCCGGTCGGATACGGCATCTAGGCTGTTCTCCAGCACCTCCTCGAAGCCGAGTTCTGCGGCCACGCGCTTCCTGTCAATGGGGAAGCCGGTTCCGGCCAGCGCGCCCGCCCCCAGCGGCAGACGGTTGATGCGCTTGCGGGCGTCCGTCAGGCGCTCGCGGTCGCGGTCGAGCATCCAGAAATAGGCCAGCAGGTGATGCGCCAGCACAATCGGCTGGGCGTGCTGGAGGTGAGTGTAGCCGGGCAGGACGGTCTCCATCTCCCGGTCGGCCAGCGCCAGCAGCGTCTCCTGGAAGGCGGCGATCTCGGCGTCTAGGGCGTCGCACTCTTCCCGCAGGTAGAGGCGTACGTCCGTCGCCACCTGGTCGTTGCGGCTGCGGGCCGTGTGGAGCTTGCCTGCCACCGCGCCGATGCGCTCGCGCAGCAGGCCCTCCACGGCGGTATGCACGTCCTCGGCGTCGGCGGGCAGCTCCTCTGCGCCGCTCTCCAGGTCCTCCTGGAGCGCCCGCAACCCGGCCACGATCTGATCGGCCTCCTCCTGAGGGAGGATGCCGGTGGCACCCAGCATGGCGGCGTGGGCGAGGCTGCCCTGGATGTCGTGCCGCCACAGCCGCGCATCGAAGGTCAGTGAGTTGTTCAGGCGCTCAATGAGGGCGTCCGTCTGGCCCTCAAAGCGCCCGCCCCAGAGTTTGCGCACGACGAACTCCTACTTCCCCTGGTGCTTGAGCATCCAGTACATGCGCGATTGCAGGCCGTGCGTCTTGACGATGCCCAGCGACTCGGACTGGTCGAAGGTCTTGCTGTCGAACGAGGCCAGGTCCTCGTTGTAGAGGGCATACGGGCTGCTGCGTCCGATGACGACGGCGCTGCCTTTAGCCAGCCGCAGCGTGACGGTGCCTGTGACGCGCTCCTGAATCTTGCCGATGAAGGCTTCCAGGTCTTCCTTGAGCGGGTCAAACCAGAGGCCCTTGTAGGCCAGCTCGCCCCACTCGCGGTCCACCAGCGCCTTGAACTTGAGCTCGCCCTGCGTGCAGACCAGCGCCTCCAGCGCCTTGTGCGCGGTCAGCAGCACGACGGCGGCGGGGCACTCGTAGTTCTCACGCACCTTCAGGCCCAGCATCCGGTCTTCCATGATGTCAATGCGGCCTACGCCGTTTTCGCCCGCGATTTTGTTCAACTTTGTGACTAAATCCAGGCCAGAAAGCCGCTCACCGTCGAGCGCGGCGGGTGCGCCCTGCTCAAAGCCGATACGCAGAAGGCGCGGCGCGTCCGGGGCATCCTGGAGGCTGCGCGTCCAGTGGAAGATCTCCTCTGGCGGCGCATAGTCCGGCTCCTCTAGGCGGCCCCCTTCAATGCTGCGGCCCCAAAGGTTCTCGTCAATGCTCCAGATCTTATCCTTGGTCTGCGGGATGGCGAGGCCGTGGGCGTTGGCGTAGTCGATCTCTTCGCTGCGCGTCCAGGGCTCGCGGCGTCCGTCGGGCAGCCTGCGGCCCTCGCGCATGGGCGCGACGATCTCGGCCTCCGGCATCAGCGTGCGGATGACGTACTCGATGCGGAACTGGTCGTTGCCTTTGCCGGTGCAGCCGTGCCCGAAGGCGTGCGCGCCCAGTTCCCGCGCCTTCTCGACGGCCTTGAGCGCGATCAGCGGGCGGGCGATGCTGGTGGAGATGGGATAGCCCTCGTAGTCGCCGTTGGCGCGGACGGCGGGCCAGCAGTAGTTTTCGACAAACTCGGTTTTGGCGTCTACCGTGTAGTGCTCCGTGCCGAGGCGCTTTGCGCGCTCCTCGGCCTCGCGGATGTCCTCGGCAGGCTGGCCGACATCCACGGTGACGGTGATGACGTGATCAAAGCCGTATTCTTCCCGCATTAGCGGGATACAGACGGAGGTATCCAGACCCCCGGAGTACACCAGAACAACTTTGCGCATTCTCTCTTCCTTAAATGAGCGCGAACAGGCCCTTCTTGACCTAACTCCCGGCTCGGCAGGCTAAACCCTGCCGCTATGGGGCCTACGGCCCGCTGCCCACCTACGTGGGCAGAGAAAACACCCGGCTTCTCCTCCCTCCTCTCCCGCAGCGTGGGAGAGGGGTCGGGGGTGAGGGCTATTGCAGCTTATAATCCTAAAATCAGGGCGAGCAGGGCTTTCTGCGTGTGCAGGCGATTTTCGGCCTGATCGAGGATGGGCTTCTTGTATGCCTCCATTATGTCGTCGGCGATCTCCTCGCCCCGGTGCGCGGGCAGGCAGTGGAGGCAGATGGCATCCGGCTTGGCCTGGCGGACGAGCTCCATGTTGATCTGATAGGGCGCGAACACCTGCGCGCGCACCTGCTGCTCCTCCTCCTGGCCCATGCTGGCCCAGACATCGGTATAGAGGGCGTCGGCTCCCTGGGCCGCCTCCGCCGGGTCGGTGACGAGGGCGATCTGAGCGCCCGTCTCCTGTCCGATGCGCTGCGCCTCGGCAATATAAGCCGGGTCGGGCGCATAGCCCTGCGGACATGCCGCCGTTAAGTTTACCCCAACTTTGGCGCAGGCGAGCAAGAGGGCGTGCAAAACGTTGTTGCCGTCGCCGATATAGGCCAGTTTCAGGTTGTTGCCAAGCTCGCCTTTGTACTCCTGAAGGGTGAGGAGGTCGGCGAACGCCTGGCAGGGGTGCTCCCGGTCGCTGAGGGCGTTGATGACGGGGATGGTAGCGTTGGCGGCCAACTGCTCGACGGTTTCATGCTTGAAGACCCGGGCGGCGATGGCGTCCACCCAGCGCGAGAGGGCGGCGGCGACATCGGGGACGGCTTCGCGCGTGCCCAGGCCGACGTCGGTGGGGGCAAGGTAGATGGCGTGACCGCCGAGATGCGCCATGCCCGCCTCGAAGCTGACGCGCGTGCGCAGCGACGGCTTCTCGAACAGCATCGCCAGCGTGTGGGGATAAGAAAACTGATGTGTCAGAGACCGGCGCTCTTGATGCAGCAGTTTCATCGCCGCCGCGATGTCCAGAACGACGCGGAATTGCACCGGTGTGACATCAAACAGGCTGACGAGGGATCTCTTGCGCCACTGGGCGGAATCGGCGCGGATCTCACGAAGGCTGTTAAATTCTGCCAATCGAGCAGGATCGGCTGGCGCGCGCGTTACTTCACGGGATGCCACTTCGGGGTGCTCGGCCTGGATGGCCATGACCTCCTGGCGGGCACGCTCCAGATCCACGCCCAGCTTGGCCAGCACTCTCCCGGCCAACCCCTCGCCTTCCCGGATCAGACCCAGCAGCAGGTGCTCCGTGCCAATGTAGTTGTTGGAAAGCTGACGGGCCTCATC
>Ga0070739_10001424_pt1 | contig 36174 bp, 33 predicted proteins | sample Coa_R1_7_FD_66445 | JGI IMG/M metagenome (GOLD analysis project Ga0070739, IMG submission 66445) | Surface soil microbial communities from Centralia Pennsylvania, which are recovering from an underground coalmine fire - Coalmine... | ecosystem: Environmental > Terrestrial > Soil > Unclassified ...
GTCAATATCGGCGAGGCGGTCGGCGTCATCGCGGCGCAGTCGATCGGCGAGCCCGGAACGCAGCTGACGATGCGCACCTTCCACATCGGCGGTGCGGCGCAACGCGGCGCCGAGCAGTCGTCGATCGAGGCGGCGTTCGACGCGACCGTGCAGATCAAGAACCGCAACGTCGTCATCAACTCGGCCGGCATCCCAGTCGTGATGGGCCGCAATTGCGAGCTGGTGTTGCTCGACGAGGCCGGCCGCGAGAAGGCGCGGCACCGCGTGCCCTACGGTGCGCGGCTGCTCGCCGACGAGGGGCGGCAGGTGACGCGCGGCGATCGGCTGGCGGAGTGGGACCCGTACACGATTCCGATCATCACCGAGAAGGACGGCATCGCGCACTACGTCGATGTCGCCGAAGGCGTGTCGATGCGCGAGGTGCTCGACGAGGCCACCGGCATCTCGTCAAAGGTCATCGTCGATTGGAAGCAGCAGCCGCGCGGCAACGATCTGCGGCCGCGCATCGCCCTCAGCGACGAGAACGGCAACGTGCTGACCCTCGGCAACGGCCGCGACGCCAGCTACCTGCTGCCGGTCGATGCGATCCTGTCGGTCGAGAACGGGGCCACCGTGAAGGCCGGCGACGTGCTCGCCCGCATCCCGCGGGAGTCGTCTAAGACGCGCGACATCACCGGCGGTCTGCCGCGCGTCGCGGAGCTGTTCGAGGCGCGCAAGCCCAAGGACTTCGCGATCATCAGCGAGAGCGAGGGCCGGGTCGAGTTCGGCAAGGACTACAAGACCAAGCGCCGCATCGTCGTGGTCCCCACGGAAAGCGAAGGAGCGGCCGAGCCGGTCGAATACCTGATCCCCAAGGGCAAGCACATCAGCGTGCAGGAGGGCGACTACGTCCAGACCGGCGACCTGCTGATGGATGGAAACCGGGTGCCACACGACATCCTGCGCATTCTCGGGGTCGAGGAGCTGGCGAGCTACCTGATCAACGAGATCCAGGAGGTCTACCGGCTGCAGGGTGTGCGCATCAACGACAAGCACATCGAGGTGATCGTTCGCCAGATGCTGCAGAAGGTCGAGATCGAGGACCCGGGCGAAACCACCTTCCTCGCCGGCGAGCAGGTGGACCGCATCGAGTTCGAGGTCGAGAACGCCAAGGTGGAGCGGGAGGGGTTGCGCCCCGCGGTGGCGCGGCCGGTCCTGCAGGGCATCACGAAGGCGAGCCTGCAGACGAGCTCGTTCATCTCCGCCGCCTCGTTCCAGGAGACGACACGGGTCTTGACCGAGGCAGCGGTGTCCGGCCGCATCGATGCGCTGAACGGCCTCAAGGAGAACGTCATCGTCGGACGGCTGATCCCGGCCGGAACCGGCAGCGTCATCGCTCGCCTGCGCGAGATCGCCGCCGAACGCGACCGCGAGCTCGCCGCGATCGCCGCCGCCGTCGAGGACGAGCCGGCTCAGCTTGAGGAGCAGCGCGCCGGCGCGGCGGAATAGCAGGTCGGCCGCCCCCTACTCGTCACCCCCGCGAGAGCCGGGGGCGACGGGCGGAGGAACGTTGGCCCTGGCCGCCGATTTCGGGGAACGACAACCGAGGCGCCGTCGGCGCCTCGGTTGCTGACCGCGCTTGCGGAGCTACATCGCTTCGATGCAGCTGATGAAGGTGCGGATCAGCGTCGGGGTCCCGTCGAGCGAGGCCTGCCAGTCATCGACGTTGGCGTTGGGGAAGGAGAGGTAGAGCGTCTCGCCGTGCGCGAACTCCTCGACGAACTGGGATAGTTGCGCTTCGACGATCTCGAATTCGAGGCCGGCGGTCTTGTCGCCGAAATGCATGCCGGTCGCGGTGCCCTTCCAGGTGCCGTTCGCGTCGATCTGCATTGCGACGGTCTGCTTCGCGCCGTCGTCGATTTTCCATTTCGGCGATCCCATCTGGATCGTGAAGGTCTTGTCGCCCTTGTAGAATTTGAGGCCGAAATAGCGCTCGTCCGGCCACGTCGTGGAGATGCCGCAGAGCTTGGTGCCGTCGTTGGCGGTGCCGGCGAAGGCCTGCCAGACGCCGGCGCGGGCGATGACCGTGGTCTCCGCCTGCGCCGCACCGGCGAACAGCAGTGCCGCGGCGACGGCCAGGGCCCGGACGAATTTGCAAGACATGATCGAAACCCCCTGAAGCAGCCCCGCGCGGATCAGATCGCGAGGATGCAGTTGGCAAAGCTGGTGGTGACCGCGTTGGTGCCTTCGAGGCTCGCGGTCCAATCGCGGGCGCCGGTACCGGGGAACGACAGGTAGAGGATGTCCCCGTGCCGGAATTGCTCGATGAACCGGGACAGCTGGTTCCGGTTTATCTCGAATTGAAGCATGCCCGAATTACCGACGTGAGCGCCGACGGCGAGGCCGCTCCAGCTCGCATTGGCGTCGATCTGCATCGCGACCCGGTACTTGTCGCCGCTGTTCACGCTCCAATGGGGAGAGACGAGCTGCACGGTGAAGGTGTTGTCGCCACGGTAGTATTTCAGCAGGAACTCCCGGTTGTCGGTCCAGCTGGTCGAGACGCCGCAGACGCGCGTTCCGTTGTTCGAGGTGCCGCCGAAGGCGTCCCACAGGCCGGCGCGCGCGATCGTCGTGGTCGCCGCCTGCGCGGCGTCAATTCCCGCGCTGGCGAGGAGCATCGCGGGGACGCCCAAGAGCCACCCGAACCTCATCACGCCCCTTTCCCAAATATGCATGCCCGCCAACGCACCATTGGGCGCACCGTGTTGTCAACCAACTCAAAGAGCTTCAATGCAGTTGAGAAAGCTGCCGATCAGGGTGCGCGTCCCGTCGAGGGCGGCAGTCCAGTCTTCGACGTTGAAGTCCGGGAATTGCAGCAGCAACTGCGAGCCGCCGCGGAATTCGCTGACGAAGGTCGAGACCTCGCCCGAATTGATCTCGAACTCCAGCCCCGCCTCCTCCTTGCTGAAATGCATGCCGCTGGCGGTGGCGACCCAGCGCGCGTTCTGGTCGATCTGCATGAAGACGCGCTGCTTCGTCCCGTCGTTGATCTGCCATTTCGGCGATCCGAGCTGGATCGTGAACGTCTTGTCGCCCTTGTAGAACTTGAGGCCGAAATAGCGGTTGTCCGGCCACGTCGTCGAAATCCCGCAGACCTCGGTGCCATCGGTTGACGTGCCATGAAACGCCTGCCAGGCGCCGGCCTTGGCGATCACCGTCGTCGCCGCCTCCGCGCCTCCGCAAGCGAGCCACCAGACGCCGGCGACGACGGCGCAGATCCGCCCCAACCGCAGGTCCACCGGCTCCCTCCCCCGCTTGCCGCTGACGATGCAGCCCGCAAGAGGGAAGGGACATTGGCGGCTTGAATTTGTCAACGTCGCGTTGCCCCGGGGCCAAAACGGGAAGCCCGCCAGGCAGGGGCCCTTCAACCCTGAGGCAGGGCCGTCACTCCGCCGCCTGCCGCGCTGTCGCCGTTTCCGCCTTCAGCGCCGGCAATACCTCCTTGGCGAAGAGCTTGAGGCCGCGCTCGGCGACCTCGTACGGCGTGCCGCCGAAGCGGAAGGCGACGTTCAGCTCGAAGTCGCCGAGGACCTTCCGACGCTGTTCGAGGCCGCGCAGAATCTTCTCAGGCGTGCCCCAACTGGCCGCCTGCATGAAGCCCGCGACCGCGCCTTCGAGGCCGGCCTTGCGGGCGATTTCCGCCTTCTGCTGATAGGCGTCGTAGCCCTTCACGGTCTTGAAGTGCTCGCCGAGAAATTCGTAGTGGTGGAAGTTGCTCTCGACGAATTTGCCCTGGTACCTCCGCGCCTCCTCCTCGGTCTCGGCGAGGTTGGGGCCGCAGATGCAGAATTCGGTCAGCATGATCTGCGGCGGCTCGGTGCCGTGATACTTGCGGTGCAATTCGCGGCCGCGCTCGATCGCCGGCAGGCGCATCTCCCACGGGCGGTCGGCGAACATGACGATATGGGCGCCGAGCTTCGCGGCGGAGTCGATCGAGTCCTCGCTGGAGGCGACGGCGTAGATGCGGCCGTCGAAGGAATATTGCGGCCGCGGGCGGATCTCGACGCGCGGCTGGCGGTAATACTTGCCGTCGCCTTCGATGAAGCCGGTCTTGAGCGCGTTGACGATCATCGGGGCGGCCTCGTCGAAGCGCTCGCGCGACTCGTCCATGCTGAGGCGGAAGGCCGCGAATTCCCGTCGCGCCAGGCCGCGGCCGAGGCCGAGGCGCAGCCGGCCCTTGCTCAGCATGTCGAGCACCGCCGCCTGCTCCGCGACGCGCAGCGGGTCGTGCCACGGCAGGATCACCGCGGCGGTGCCGAGGTCGATGTTCGGGCACAGCGCCGTCAGATACGACATCAGCTGCAGATTGTCGGGCACGAAGGAATAGTCGTTGAAATGGTGCTCCGCCGACCACAGGCAATCGAAGCCGAGATCGGCGGCGAGCCGCGCCAGCCGGATTTCCTCGTCCCAGACCCGCGCGTCGGAGCAGTTCTCCCAGCCGTAGCTGGCGAACACCATCATCATGCCGACACCCATCGTGCCTCTCCCTCGTTCGCCGCTGCGGCGGATCGCGAAATGCTTTCACAGCCGCGCCGCCGCCGCAAGCGTACCCCGCCGCGGGCAAGCTGCGCTCTGGCGGAAACGCTGCGCTTGATGCATAGGTAGGGCCGTCGTCCCAAGAAGGCGACGAGGGAAAGGGGGGCCTTTGCGATGGCAGTCAGGAAAAGCACATCCGGCGCCGACGGAACGGCGCGGATCACGCGGCGGCGGCTGGTCGGCTGGGGCGCGGCGGGCGGAGCGCTCGCCTTCGGCGGTACGATGCTGTCGCCGGGCCCGTGGCGGATCGCGATCGCCGACGCCAAGCCTCTGAAGATCGGCAGCATCCATTCGCTGACCGGTCCCGCCGCGCCGGTCGGCAAGACCTCGCTGATCGGGGTTCAGATGGCGGTGGACCGCATCAACAACAACGGCGGCGTCAACGGCCGGCGCATCGAGCTGATCGTCGAGGACGACGAGACCAAGCCCGATGTGGGCCGCCGCAAGGTTGAGAAGCTGCTGACCGAGGACAAGATCGACGCCCAGGTCGGCGGCGAGATTTCGAGCATCTGCCTCGCCTGCATGCCGGTCTACGAGGACCACGAGGTGGTCAACATGATCAGCGTCTGCCTCGACACGACGATCACGACCAGCAAGTGCAGCCGCTACAGCTTTCGGCCCTACGACTATGCGCCGGCGCAGGCGGTGGCCTTCGCGCCTTACCTCGTCAACAAGCTCGGCAAGAAGTGGCACATCGTCTTCGCCGACTACGCCTGGGGCCAGTCCACCCGCGACGCCTATGCCGAGCAGATCAAGAAGCAGGGCGGCGAGGTTGTCGGCACCACCGGCATCCCGATCGGCACCGCCGACATGACCCCGTTCCTGTCCAAGATCAACGGCGATTTCGACGGCCTCTTCGCGATCTTCTTCGGCGGCGACGGCGTCACGATCGGCAACCAGGCCTTCGACCTCGGCCTTACCAAGAAATACAAATGGGCCGGGGACGGCGCGGTGTGCGAGTCGACCAACCTGCCCGGACTCGGACACAAGATCGACGGGTTCATCGGCATCAACCGCTACATCCCGGTCATGGACCCGCCGCTCAACACGCCCTACCACAAGGCGTTCTTCGAGGAAGCGGTGGCGCGGCTCAAGAAGATGGACCCGTCGGGGCCCCTGCCCGACCGCTACGTGCAATCGAACTACGAGGCGGTGAACTGCCTGAAGCTCGGCCTCGAAAAATCCGGTTACCAGAGCCGCGACGACACGATGAAGCTGATCGAGGCGCTGGAAGGGCTGGAGATGAAGGAAGGGCCGGACTTCCCGCAGGGCGACAAGACCCTGCGCAAGGAGGACCACCAGGCCTTCGTGCGCGAATTCATCTTCGAGGTCCGCGACGGCGGCTTTCACATCAAGGACGTGGTGCCGAAGGAGAAGACGATCGTCCCGCCGTCCTGCAAGTTCTCGGCGTAAGTGGCGACGGATACGCTGCTTGAGGAACCGGCCGCCGCCGCAACGGAGGCGGCCGGCGCGTCGGAGCCGCTGCTGCGCACGCTCGGCCTGACGATCCGCTTCGGCGGCCTCGTCGCCCTCAACAACGTCAACTTCGCGGTCAACCGCGATGAGATCCGCGCGATCATCGGCCCGAACGGCGCCGGCAAGAGCACTTTCTTCAACTGTCTGACCGGGGTGCTGCGGCCAAGCTCGGGGTCGATTGTGTTCGCCGGTGACGACATCACCGGGCTGCCGCCGGACCGTATCTCGCAGCGCGGCATCGCCCGCTCGTACCAGATCACCAACATCCTGCCGAACGCGACGGCGCTCGAAAACGTGCGCATCGCCGCCCAGTCGCGGCGCCACGGCTGGAGCATGCTGGCGCACCACCGCGCCTACCGCGACATCATCGAAAAGGCGGAAGCCTCGCTCGAAGCGGTCGGTCTGCTGGCGAAGGCTTACGAGCTGGCGGCGAACCTGTCGCACGGCGAGCAGCGCACGTTGGAGATAGCGATCGCGCTCGCCACCGAGCCGCAGCTGTTGTGCCTCGACGAGCCGACCGCCGGCATGAGCGCCGCCGAGACGCACGAGACGATGCTGCTGGTGCGCCGCATCGCCGAGCATCTGACGATCTTGATCGTCGAGCACGACATGCAGGTCGTCATGGAGCTGGCGCACCGCATCACGGTGTTCCACTACGGCGAAATCCTCGCCGAGGGCCCGCCCGAAGAAATCCAGCAGAACCCCCGGGTTCTCGAAGTCTACCTCAAGACATGAGCGGCGCCGTCGTCAGCGAGAGGACGGCCATGCCCGGCGCGCCGGCCGAGACGGCGCCGCTGGCCGCAGCCGCCCCGCTGCTGAAGGTGGACGGCATCCACACCTATTACGGCAAGAGCCACATCCTGCACGGGGTCTCGCTCGTGGTCGGCCGCGGCGAAGTCGTCGGCCTCCTCGGGCGCAACGGCGTCGGCAAGAGCACGACCCTGAAAGCGATCGCCGGCATCGTGCATCCGGCGCAGGGGCAGGTCGTGTTCGACGACCACCCGATGCTGCGGCTGCGGCCGCACAAGGTGGCGCGGCTCGGCATCGCCTACGTCCCTGAGGACCGCCGAATTTTCCGCTACCTGACCGTCCTCGAAAACCTCCGCACCGGCCTCGACCGCCGCGGCGTCGATCGGGCTGCGAAGGCGCGGCTGCTCGACAAGGCTTTCGCCTATTTTCCCCGCCTCGCTGAGCGGCGCGGCCAGACCGGCGGCACGCTGTCCGGCGGCGAGCAGCAGATGCTGGCGATCGCGCGCGCGATGATGCTGGAGCCGAAGATCGTCCTGCTCGACGAGCCGACCGAGGGGCTGATGCCGAGCATGGTGTCGCAGATCGGCGAGATCGTCGGCGCGCTCGGCGGCGAGGGCGTCGCGGTGCTGCTGGTCGAGCAGAACGTGCCGCTGACCTTGCAGGCCTGCCGGCGCGTCTATTTCATCGAGAAGGGGGTGGTGCGCCATCACGCGATGGCGGCGGACCTGCACGTCGATCACCCGGCCATCCACCAGTACTTGGGCGTGTGACGATGAGCGTGCCGCTCGACCAGGTGCTGATCCAGACGCTGAACGGCATCGTCACCGGCATGATCCTGGCGCTGGTCTCGTCCGGGTTGACCCTGATCTTCGGCATCATGGACGTCGTCAATTTCGCGCACGGCGAATTGTTCATGCTCGGCGCCTATGTCGGCGTGCTGACGCTGGCGGCGACCGGCAATTTCTGGATCGCCCTCGTCGTCGCGACCCTGGTCATCGCCCTTCTCGGCGCGGCGATCTACCTGACGACCCTGCGCCCGCTGATCGGCCGCGACCCGCTGACGACGATCCTCGCGACGTTCGGCATATCGCTGGTGCTGCAGAACTACGCGCTGTGGCAGTTCGGGCCGGTGTCCCGCAAGATCGAGGAGCCGTTCACCGGCCATTTCACGCTGTTCTACCTCGATTACCCGTTTTACCGCCTGGCGGTGGCGGCGCTTGCCGCCGCCATCATTGGCGGGCTGTGGCTGTTCCTCAAATACGGCACGTACGGCATCTGGATCCGCGCCACGACGCAGGACCGGGTCATGGCCCAGGCGATGGGCATCCCGGTGCCGTGGGTGTTGACGGCGGTCTTCGCGCTCGGGGCCGGCATGGCGGCGGCGAGCGGCGTGCTGTTCGGGCCGCTGGTCGGCGTCAATTCGCAGATGGGTGCGAACTGGGTATTGCGCGCCTTCATCGTCGTTGTGGTCGGCGGCATGGGCAGCCTCGGCGGCTCGATCGCCGCGGCGATCTTCATCAGCCTGCTCGAAGCCTACGCCTCGCTGTGGTTCAGCCCGGCGCAGGCCGTCATCGTCTCGTTCGTCGTGCTGATCCTGACCCTCTTATTCCGGCCGACCGGCCTTTTCGTGTCGACGCCGAAATGAGAGGCGAGCGCCGCCTCCTCGCCTATTGGATCGGCTTCGGCGTCATCGTCGCGCTGCTGATCGTCGCGCCGCTGGTCTTGCCGGAGTTCTGGCGCCGCTTCGTGACCGAGATCCTGATCTGGGGCCTGTTGGCGATGTCGTCCGACATCCTGATCGGCTACACCGGCATGGTCTCGTTCGGCCATTCCGCCTTTTTCGGCCTCGGCATGTACGGCGCCGCGGCGGCGCTGACGACGACGAGCCCGCCGAGCCTGTGGCTCGCGCTCGTCTACGGGCTCGTGCTCGCCGCCGCGGTGGCGGCCTGCGTCGCCTATTTCTCGACCCGGCTACGCGACATCTATTTCGCGATCACGACTCTGATCTTCTCGCAGATCTTCTACGTCATCATTTTCACCTCGACCGCGCTGACCGGCGGCGAGAACGGCATCAACTTCCGCCGCCCGCTGCTGGCGATCCCGCACCTGTTTTCGGTGCGGTTCACGCCGGCGGTGCTGCACTGGTTCGTGCTCGGCGTCGTCGTGCTGTCCTATCTGCTGCTGCGCCGCATCACGCAGTCGCCGTTCGGCATGGTATTGCAGTCGATCCGCGAGAACGAAGCGCGGACCCGCGCGATCGGCTACGCCGTCGAGCGCTACAAGATCGTCGCGGTGATGCTCTCCGGCGTGTTCGCCGGCCTTGCCGGCGTCCTCTACGCCTTGCAGAACCAGTTCGCGGCGCCCGATTTCGTGTTCTTCGTCGTCTCCGGCGAGGTCGTCATCTACAACGTCGTCGGCGGCATCGGAACCCTGGTCGGGCCGATGGTTGGAGCCGCCTTCTTCCTGTTGCTGCGCGAGGCGTTTTCGCGCGTCTTCACCGAGTTCTACCTGATCCCGCTCGGCCTCATCTTCATCGCCATCGTCATTTTCATGCCGAGGGGCCTGCTCGGGTTTGCGCGGCGCTGGCTCAACAGCTGATATAATCGCCGCTCCCCGCGACGGAGGCCATCCGCGATGCGGAAACCAGGAACGAAAGATGCGGTGACCCCGGCGCCGGCCTTCGATCTCGTGGTCAAGGGCGGTCGTGTCATCGACCCGCGGAACGGCCTCGACGCGATCCGCGACATCGGCATCCGCCGCGGCCGCATCGCCACGGTGGCGCCGGACCTGCAGCCCGGCCGCGCGAAAATCATTGACGCGAGCGGCCTCATCGTGATGCCCGGGCTGATCGATACGCACGCGCATGTCTACGAGCACGTCTCCGGCGATTTCGGGCTCAACGCCGACATGGTCGGCGTCCGCACCGGCGTCGCCACCGTCGTCGATCAGGGCGGCCCGAGCGCCCTGACCTTCGACGGGTTCCGCAAGTTCATCGTGGAGAAGGCGAAGACGCGGGTTTTCGCCTTCATCTCCGCCTATCTCGCCGGCGGGCTGCTCGGCCACCGCTATGTCGAACTCTACGGCCCGAGCGGCATCAACGTGAAGGCCATCGTCGAGACAGCGCGCGACAACCCCGACCTGGTGCGCGGCATCAAGGCCCACGCCGAGCCCGGCGGCTACTCCCGCTGGGGCATGGCGTCGATGAAGCTGGCGAAAGAGGCGTCGCGCGAGCTGAAGCTGCCGCTCTACATCCATCTCGGCACGCTGTGGCCGGAGGCGCCGGGCAAGACGGTCGATGCCGGGAAGATCATCGACGAGGTCGTGCCGCTGCTCGACGCCGGCGACATCCTCGCCCACCCCTTCACCCGCTTCCCCAGCGGCTTCGTCGGGGCCGACGGCACCGTCCATCCGCTGATCCGCGAGGCGCTGGCGAAGGGGGTGCGCATCGATGTCGGGCGCGGCGCCCATTTCAGCTTCAGCAACGCCCGGCGCGTTCTCGACGCCGGCATCCTGCCGAACACGCTCGGCGCCGACCTGCACGGCTACAACGTGCGGCTCGACAATGCGACCCGCGCCTATGGCGGCATGTTCACCGGAGAAGGCGTCGACTCGATCGTCGCGGAGGACCGCGCCTCGCCCTTCGCGCGGCCGTACAGCCTGCACCACGCGATGACCGAGCTCGTCGCGCTCGGGGTGCCCCTGCCGCAGGTCGTCGCGATGGCGACGGCGAACGCCGCGACGATGCTCCGTCTCGACGACGAGATCGGGGCGCTCTCGCTCGGCATGCGCGCCGACATCTCGGTGGCGCGCATCGTCGAGGGCGAGTGGACGCTTGTCGATTCCGAGCGGGTGACGCATCCCGCGCGCCAGCTGATCCACCCCGAGTTCGTGCTGCGCGGCGGCAAGCTGTACCGCGCCGACTCGCCGCTCTTGCCGAGCCTCTCGGCCATGGCGGCGTGAGCAGGAGATCCGCGATGAAATCGGCCTATGGACGCCAGATCCCGGCGCCCGATTACGAGCTGACCTCGGTCGGCCCGGGAACCCCGATGGGCGAGCTGCTGCGCCGCTACTGGCAGCCCGTCTGCCTCTCGGACGAACTCCGCGACCTGCCCAAGAAGGTCAAGCTGCTCGACGAGGAGATCGTCGTCTTCCGCGACAAGCGGGGACGCGTCGGCGCGCTTGAACCGCACTGCGCCCATCGCGGCGCCTCGCTCGAATGGGGCCGGATCGAGGAGGACGGCATCCGCTGCTGCTACCACGGCTGGCTCTACGACGTGCAGGGCCAGTGCCTCGACATGCCGTGCGAGAGCGAGGAGTTCCGCAAGCGCATGAACATCTGGCAGGAGGCCTACCCGACCCATGAATACGGCGGGCTGGTCTTTGCCTATATGGGCCCGCCCGGCACCGAGCCGCTGTTCCCGATGTACGACATCATCGACACGCGCTACCGCGGCGATGTCGAGCTGCGCGGGATGCGGGTGTGGGGCGACTACTCCGCCGGCTACGTCAAGGACTGCAACTGGCTGCAGCATTACGAGAACATCGTCGATCCGTACCACTTGCTGGTGCTGCACAAGATGATCAGCGGCGAGCAGTTCGTCGGCGCGATGATGCAGCGGACGCCGCAGCTCGGCCTCGAAAAGACCTCGCTCGGCGTGCGCTACCGCTTCGTCAACGATCTGCCGAACGGCAACCGGCTGGTGCGCTACGTCGAGTGCGTCGTGCCGAACATCTTCCTGATCGCCAACATCCACGAGCCGGGCACCGTGCCGATGCGCCAGGACCGGCCGTCGGAATTCTCCTGGGTGGTGCCGATCGACGACGTGAGCCTGCGCGGCCTCAGCATCGTCTGCTGGCCGCTCGAAAACGGTGTGCCGAAGGCGGATTGGATGCCGCGCACCGCGGCCGAGATTCCGGAGCGGGTCGGCTCGCGCCCCGATCGTTCCTACGAGGAGCGGCAGCGCCGCCCGGACGATCTCGAAGCCCAGGAGGGCCAGCGCCCGATCGCGATCCACGCGCTCGAAAACCTGGCGCCGTCGGACATCGGCGTCGTCATGCTGCGGCGCATGCTGCGCGAACAGATCCGCCTGGTGCAGGACGGGCTCGATCCCATGAACACGATCCGCGACCCCGTTCGCAATCACAAGATCCCGACCAACGCCTGGAACACGGTGCTGTCACCGGCCGAGGCCGCCCTGCACCAGGGCGAGGAGATTTGAGGCTCCGGAGCTAATCGGCGCCGCAGTCGCATTCGACGTGGAAGACGCGGGCGGCGTTGCCGCCGAGGATCGCGTCGCGCTCCGCCGCCGTCAGCGCCGTCGCGTCGATGAGCCTGGTCGGGTCGAGATCGCCGATGCCGAACGGATAGTCGGAGCCGAGCATGACCCGCTCGGCGCCGACGAGGTCGCACAGGAAGCGCAGCGCGAGCGGCTCGAACATGACGCTGTCGAAATAGAGGCGCCGGAACGCCGCTTCGGGGTCCGCGTAGTCGGCGTGGATCGTATGGTTGCGCTTCAACCGCCCGAGCGCATAGGGCAGAGCGCCGCCGGCGTGCGCGAGGATCAGGCTGACGCCGGGGAAGCGCGTCAGGTGCCCGGAATAGAGCAGCCGCGCGACCGCGATCGTCGTATCGGCAAGCCGTCCGACGGCGTTTACGAGGTCGTAGCCGGCAAGGCGCTCGTCGCCGCAGATGTAATGCGGGTGCAGGAAAATCGCGGCGTTGCGCGCTGAAGCCACTTCCCAGAACGGGTCGAGCGACGGGTCGTCGAGGTTGCCGCCGACGCCCTTCGGCTGGGTCGCGATCATCGCGCCGTTGAAGCCGGCATCGAGCGCCTCTTCCAACACCCGCGCCGCCAGCGCGCCGTCCTGCAGCGGCACCGTCGCCAGCGCGTGCAAGCCCGGCAGGCGCTGCGCGTCCTGGGCGATGTGCTCGTTGTAGAAACGCGCCCAGTCGGCCCCCTCGGCCGGCGGCAGGTCGTAGCCGTAAACATCGGTCCAGCCGCCGACGAGCTGGCGGTCGACCCGCGCCTGTGCGAGCCACTCGCGGCGCTGCGCGAGGTCATGGAGCCGCGGCTGGATCGGACGGCCCAGGCCGCCGCCGCCGAATTCCATCCGCGGCGCCGCTGCGTCGTGCAAGCGAACCGATGGAAACAACCGCGTCTCGGCTCGCATCGCTTCGAGCAAACTCGCCGGCACGACATGGGCGTGGGTGTCGATGATCATGGCTTTCCTCGCGCTGCCGGGTCAGGACCTATCTTGCCGGTGATCGGGCGGAATAGGCGGACGCGGTCGTCGCGCCGGGCCAGATCCGCAAAGGGTGTCGCATCATCGACGACGGCAAGGCCGCATTCCGCGACCGTGCGGTCGAGGCCGATGCCGTGCAACCAGGTGACGGGAACCGGCTCCGGCAATACGGCGTCGCGCGCGTCGCGCAGCTGCAGCAGGAACTGGTCGCCGGCCACCTCGGGCGTCGCGACGACGCCGTCGAGCAGGTTGCGGTGCCAATTGGTCTGCAGGTCGCGCCATTCGCCGGTCGAGCCCGGCCCGCCGCGGTCGCGATAGGCGGCGCTGTCGAACATCGCCGGCCCTTCGATCTCGTGCAGCGCGAGAAACGGCGACGGGTTCGGCACCACCGCCGCGAAGCGCTGCGAGGCGCGGAAACCCGGCACGGTCAACAGCACGCGGATATGCCGCAAATACCACTCGTGCCACTCGGCGAGCCGCTCGGGATGCGGCAGGTCCATTTCGACCATGTAGATCACGCGGCGACCTCGCTCAGCCGGATGCAGGAAGCCACTCATACGACGGCGCGCGCCGCCGCACAAACCGCGCCGCTCTCTTTGTCGCGCGGCCCGCAACCCCACATCAAGGTTCTCGTCGTTCGATTGTGCGGCGAGTAGACTGCGCCATTGGGAGGAAGCGAGGTGCCGTCATGAACGACGCGAACCGGACCGCAGCGCCGCCGGATTTTGCCGCGCTGATGAGCCGCGCCGAGGCGCTGGTTCCGGTATTGCGCGAGCGGGCGGCGCGGGCCGAGGAATTGCGCCGGCTGCCGGACGAGACGATCGCCGATCTGCACCGCAGCGGCCTGTTCCGGATGCTGCAGCCGCGGCGGGTTGGCGGCAGCGAGCTGCCCTACCGCTCGATCGTCGAGCTGACAGCGACGATCGGCCGAGGTTGCGGTTCGACCGCCTGGGTTCTCGCCAATCTGGCGGCGCATCACTGGCTGCTCGGCATGGCGGCCCCCGAGGCGCAGGAGGAGGTGTGGGGAGAGTCGCCCGACAATCTGATCGGCTCGGCATTGATCTTTCCGCGCGGCCGGGCGCGGCGCGTGCCGGGCGGTTACCGCCTCTCGGGCCGCTGGCCGTTTTCGAGCGGCGTCGATGCCGCCGCCTGGAACATGATCGGCGGCCTCGTCCATGACGAGGAGATCGGCACCGCCGAGCCGCGCATCTTCCTGTTGCCGAAGAGCGACTACACGGTCATCGACACCTGGTACGTGATTGGCCTCGGCGGCACGGGCAGTCAGAACGTGGCGGCCGAAGACGTGTTCGTGCCGGAATACCGCACCCTCGCGGTCGACCAGATCACCGGCGGCCCCAACCCCGGCAGCAAGCTCAATCCCGCGGTGCTGTACCAGCTCCCGGCGATCAGCCTGTTCGCGTTCGCCATCGCCGGGGTCTCGCTCGGCATCGCCCGCGGCGCCATCGACCATTTTGTCGAGACCACGCGCACCCGGCAGAGCAGCTATACCGGCCGCAGCGTCGCCGACTTCACGTCGGTGCAGGTGCATGTCGCCGAGGCGGGCGCGCTCGCCGACGCGGCGCGCGCGGTCATGCTGACGGATTGCGACGAGGCAACCGCGATCGTCGCCGGCGGCGCGATTCCGAGCCTCGAACAGCGGGCGCGCTACCGCCGCGACGGCGCCTTTGCGGCCGGCCTTTGCACGAAAGCCGTCGATGTCCTCTTCGCCGCCACCGGCGGCGGCGCGATCTATGCACGCAACCCGATGCAGCGCGCCTTCCGCGATGTGCACGCCGCCAACGCGCATTACGTGCTCAACTGGGACATCAACGGCGCCATGTATGGGCGGGTCGCGCTCGGGCTGCCGCCCGACGCCACGCTCTGAAGGATTCGGGGAAGAGCCTTGTCAGACGATAGCAAGCGTTTTCAGCACATCCCCGGCAGTCATACCGCCGTGGTGCAGGATACTTCGGCGGAGGACTTCAACCCGCGCGAGCTGAGAAATGCTCTCGGCTCCTTCGCCACCGGCGTCACGATCATCACGACGCGGAGCAGGTCAGGCGTCCTCGCCGGCATGACCGCGAATTCCTTCAGCTCGGTGTCGCTGAACCCGCCTCTCGTGCTGTGGAGCAGCTCGCTCTATGCGCAAAGCCTGTCGGCGTTTCAGGAGGGATCCCATTTCGTCGTCAACATCCTCGCCTACGACCAGATCGAATTGTCGAACCGCTTCGCCAAGTCCCACGAGGACAAGTTCGCCGAAGTCGATCACATCATTCCGCCGTCCGGCGCTCCGGTATTGATTGGCGCCGCGGCGCATCTCGAATGCCGCAACGAGTATCGCCACTACGGCGGCGACCACATCATCTTCATCGGTCACGTCGAGCGCTTCGCCTATACGGACAAGCCGACCTTGTTGTTCTGCCGCGGCAAGTACATGCGCGGCGAGCCGATGCTGCAGGAGTGAGCCGCCGCATCTTTTCGCGGCGCATACCGGGGCGCGCCCAAGAGCCGCACGGCTTGGATTAAGCGGCGAGAAGGAGTATCCTTAATCCCGATCTGATTGAGCGAACCGCAGGAAGGGGGAGCGGTGACGCGAGCGAGATGGGGGGTCGGCGCTGCTGCCTGCCTGCTGGCGTTAGGGTTGGCGAACCCCGCGCCGGCGCAGATGTGGTACCTCGGCGGCGAAGGCGGCTGGACGGACCTCGAAAGCCAGAAGGGACATACGACGCTTCCGGCCGGCAGCCCGCTACTGCCGGGCGGCGGCACCCTGACCACCCATTCCACCTGGAACGGCGGCTTCAACGTCGGCGTCCGCGGCGGTCTGCAATGGGGGCCGTGGCAGTTCGAGGAGGAATTCCGCTATCAGCGCAACGGCCTCGACGGGCTGAGCCTCGGCGCAGCGAAGCTCACCAACGTGCATGGCGACCGCGAGGCCTACGCGTTGATGAGCAACGTCATCTACGGCTTCGACTACGGCTGGCGCATCGTGCCGCATCTCGGCTTCGGCGTCGGCGCCGTCGATCTGCGTACCAGCGAATCGCAAAGCCCCGGCCTCGGCACGATCGCCAGCGGCGACGACTGGGAGTTCGGCTACCAGGGCATCGGCGGGATTCGCTACAACATCAGCCCGTCGCTCGCCTTCGACCTCGACTACCGCTATCTCGCGACGCTCGGCGCGGATTTCAAAAACGGCAGCGGCGGCAAATCGACGAGCGGCTACCAGACCCACAATCTGGTGGCGAGCCTGAGCTTCTATTTTGGCGTGGCGCCACCGCCGCCGCCTTCGGTCGTGATGCCGGCCGCCCCGCCGGCCCCGCCTCCCGCGGCAGCGCCCCGCGTCTTCCTCGTGTTCTTCGACTGGGATCGCGACACGATTACGCCGGAAGGCATGCAGATACTGCAGAAGGCGGCCGATGCCTGGCATTCGGGCGCGCCGGTGCAGGTCCAGATCGTCGGCTACACCGACCGCTCCGGCTCGCCCGGCTATAACCAGCGGCTCTCGGAACGGCGGGCGGCGAACGTCGCCAAGGCGCTCGTCGCGCTCGGCATCCCGCGCGAGCAGATGGCCGTCAGCGGCCGCGGCGAGAACGACAACCGCGTTCCCACCGCCGACGGCGTCCGCGAACCGCAGAATCGCCGCGTCGAAATAACCTTGCCGTAACCGAGCCTAGCGGCGGGTTGCAGCGAACCCGCCGCGAGTCTGCCTGCAAGTCTCGCACCTTTTTGTGGGCTGCATGGGAGCGAACAGTACCGCTGGCGAAGAGGATATTTATTCGGTCTTTATGACCGACGGCGAAGGTCCGTCTCGAATCCTAATCCACGGCATGCCTTCTTTAGGTCAATCTGGCCAGTCGGCAGGCGGCAATGTCGCGCATCGTGCAAAGCGGGGCGGAACTCGGCGCTATCGAGCGTGAGCTTCGTTATCTGGACGCCACCCGGCATCCGGGTATCGCTCAAACCCATTTGGTCTGCGCCGCCGTCGTCGAAATCCTCGGCCCCTCGCTGTGGGTGGCGCTGATCGTCCTCTGGGTCGTCGCGGAGTTAGGGTCGTAAAGCGCTAGCCGACCGTGCGCAGCCACGCGTCGCACCAGTCGTCATGGCGATGAGGAGAAGAGAGCATTCGCCTAGGCGCGGCGGCAGCAATTCGCCGCAAGGCGCGGCCGGTCTTTATCCAATCTTTATATCGAGGGTCGCCGACTCCCCTCGATTCTTAATGCGGGGGTGGCAACCTCACCCCCGCCAGACCCTCTCTCTGGCTTTTAAGGCATAGCTCTTGGCGGCAGCAGTTTCGGTGCGGCGACAATCGCTCGACGGGAGCATCGGCCGCAGCTTGGCGATCGCCGCTCTTGGCGTCGTCTATGGCGATATCGGCACCTCGCCTCTCTATGCCGTGCGCCAATCGTTGATTGAGTTCGGCGAGACCAGCGAGCGGTCGATCCTCGGCGTCATCTCGCTGATCGCCTGGTCGCTGATCCTGGTCGTCACGGTCAAATATGTGTTCGTGATCATGCGCGCCGACAATCGCGGCGAGGGCGGCTTGCTGGCTCTGACGGCGCTCGTTTTGCGCAATCGGCCCGCCGCCGCGCGCTGGCGCTTCTGGGTACTGGCGGCCGGCCTCACCGGCGCGGCGTTGTTCTACGGCGACGGCATTATCACGCCGGCGATCACCGTATTGGGCGCCATCGAGGGGCTGAAGGTCGCGACCCCGATCTTCGACCCCTATGTCGTGCCGATCTCGCTGGTGCTGCTGATCGGCCTGTTCGTGCTGCAGCGCCGTGGCACGGCCGCCATCGGCAGCCTGTTCGGCCCCGTGATGCTGGCGTGGTTCGCGGTGCTCGCGCTTCTCGGCGTCGCCAATATGGCCGAGCAACCCGGCATCCTTCTGGCGCTCGATCCGCTATACGGGATCCGGCTGCTGCTGAGCGCGCCGGGTCAGGGTTTCGTGATGCTCGGCGCCGTCTTTCTGGCGGTTACCGGCGCCGAGGCGCTTTACGCCGATATGGGTCATTTTGGGCGCAGGCCGCTGCGTCTCGCGTGGTTGGCGATCGTCCTTCCGGCCCTGCTCCTCAACTATTTCGGGCAGGGCGCGCTGCTGCTCGGCCACCCCGAAGCGCTGGAGAACCCGTTTTACCGTCTGGTGCCGGCCTGGGGCTTGTATCCGCTGGTGGTGCTGGCATCGGCCGCGAGCATCATCGCTTCGCAGGCGGTCATTTCCGGAGCCTTTTCGATCACGCGCCAAGCCATCCAGCTCGGCTACCTGCCTCGCCTGCAGATCCGGCACACGTCCGAGCAGGAGATCGGACAGGTTTATGTGCCGCTGATCAACGGCGCTCTGCTCGCCGCGATTATCGCGCTGGTGATCGGCTTTCAGACCTCGGACAGCCTCGGAGCGGCCTATGGCATCGCCGTAACCGGCATGATGGTGATTACCTCGGCGCTCGCTTTCATCTACATGCGCGGCATCGGCTGGAGCCTCGCCCTAGCCGGCGGCGTCTTCGGCTTCTTCCTGCTGCTCGATCTGGTCTTTCTCAGCGCCAACCTGCTCAAAATCGTGCAGGGGGGCTGGTTTCCGATCCTGGTCGCGGGCATTGCGTTCGCAATCATGTCGACATGGTCGCGCGGCCGTCGGGTCCTGGCGGAGAAGCGCGCTCGCGAGACCATGCCGCTGAGCATCTTCGTCGAAAACCTGACCCCGGAGCGACCGCCGCGCATCGCCGGAACCGCGGTCATCATGGCGCGCGACATCGACCAGGTTCCAACTGCGTTGCTGCACGCGCTCAAGCATTACAAGGTGCTGCACGAGAGGACGGTGCTGATGAGCATCGCGACGAAAGACGTGCCGCACGTCCCCGAGGATGAGCGCCTGGAGATCCGCGATCTCGGCAAGGGCATCTTCACGATACGCTTGTGGTACGGCTTCATGGACGAGCCGAACGTGCTGCGCGCGCTTGCGCAGTGCCGAGCCCAGCAATTCCGGTTCAACCTGCTCGACACCTCCTTCATCATCGGCCGGGAAAAACTCGTGCCCGGCCGCCGCGGCTCGATTCTGTCGCGATGGCGGAAGCATCTGTTCATGGTCATGTCGAACAACGCGCTCGACGCGACCGAGTTCTTCCGCATCCCGCCGAACCGGGTCGTCGAGCTCGGCGGCCAAGTGGAAATCTGACGGCGTTATCGCGGCGCGCGGGCTGTTGCTAAAGCGGCATCCGATCGAACGGATTTCGTTCTCAGCACAAGCGGTCATGGCCGGGCTTGACCTGGCTTGACCGGGCCATCTGCCGGCGCCCGAGATCGCCGGGTCAAGCCCGGCGATGACGAGAAAGAAGCGTTCGCACCTGATCGGGAACCGCTTCTAGTCTAAACGATGTTGCTTTTCAGCGGGATGACTCTCGCTCGATAACACCCGACAGGTGACGTCAAACCGAGGGAGAGCCGGATGAAGGCGATGCTGTGCCGGGAATGGGGCGCGCCCGATGTGTTGCGGCTGGAGGAGGTGGCGCGGCGGGAGGTGCGGCCGGGCGAGGTCCGCATCCGGGTACGCGCCGCCGGGGTCAATTTCGCCGACAGCCTGATGGTCGGCGGCACCTATCAGGTAAAGCCGCCGTTCCCGTTCACCCCGGGCCTCGAAGCCGCCGGAGAGGTCATCGAGACCGGCAGTGCTGTGGGCGGTCTGCACGCCGGCCAGCGCGTCCTCGCGGTATTACGCCACGGCGGCGGCTATGCCGAGGAGATCGTGCTCGATGCCGCGACGGTGGTGCCGATCCCGAAGGCGATGGACTTCGCAACCGCCGCGGCGTTCCCGGTGGCGTACGGCACCTCGCATTTCGCGCTGACTCATCGCGGCGACGTGCGGCCGGGCGAGACGCTCCTGGTGCTCGGCGCGGCCGGCGGGGTGGGTTTGACCGCGGTCGAGATCGGCAAGGCGCTGGGCGCCCGCGTGATCGCGGCGGCCGGCGGCGCCGACAAGCTCGCGACCGCCCGTTCCCGCGGCGCCGACGAGCTCATCGATTACCGCAGCGAGAGCATCCGCGACCGCGTCCGCGAGCTGACCGGCGGCAAGGGCGCCGATGTGGTTTACGACCCGGTTGGCGGCGACGCGTTCGACCAGGCGCTGCGCGCGGTCAACTGGGAGGCGCGGATGCTGATCATCGGCTTCGCCTCGGGACGAATCCAGGCGGTGCCCGCCAACTTGATCCTGGTCAAGAACATCTCGGTGATCGGCGTCGTCTGGGGCGCCCAGACCGAGCGCGATCCCGCCTGGATGAGCCGCAATTTGCGCGAACTCCTCGCCTGGTGGGAACAGGGCAAGCTCAAGCCGCTCGTCGCCCAGACCTTTCCGCTGGCCGAAGCGGGCGCGGCGTTGAACGCCTTGCTGTCGCGCCGGTACGCCGGAAAAGTGGTGCTGGAGACGTAACCGATCGCCTCACACCAACCACTCGCTCGCGCGCGCCAATTCCGCGCGGAATGCAGGGTCGGCGATCTCGATCAGCGCCCGGGCGCGTTCGGCCAGCGTCAGGCCGCGCAGCTCGGCGATCCCGTGTTCGGTCACGATGGCGTCCGCCTCGGCGCGCGGGGTCGTCACCACCCCGTCAGACAGCCTCGGCACGATGCGCGAGCGGGAACGGTCGCGGTTGGTCGATTGCAGCGCGATGATCGAGCGCCCCTCGGGCGATCGATTGGCGGCGCGCACGAAGTCCATCTGTCCGCCGACCAGGCCGATGTGCCGGCCAGCCGCGGTTTCGGCATTGACCTGCCCGGTCAGATCGACCTCCAGCGCCCCGTTGACGGCGATAAAGCGGCGGAAATTGCCGAGCACGAGCGCGTCATGAGTATAGGAGGTGGCGCGGAGCTGGAGGGCGGGGTTGCGGTGGGCAAAGCGGTAGAGCCGGCGCGTCCCCATCAGCATCGTGCCCACGGTGAATCCTGCATCGATCTCCTTGTGCGTGTTGTCGACAATCCCGGCGTCCATCAGCCCGGCGATCCCGTTGCCGATCGCGCCCGAATGTACGCCAAGCCCGCGCTTGCCGCCGAGCGCGCCGGCGACCGCCTCGGGGATGGCGCCGAGCCCGAGTTCGAGGGTGGCGCGGTCGGGGATCAGCCGCGCGACGTGCTCGGCGATCGCGCGGTCGGTCGATGACGGCGGCCGCGCCGGCAGCTCGATCGGCGGCTCCGGCGCCGGCACCAGAAGTCCGATCGCCTCGGCCGCGACCGTGGTGTCGCCGTGGGTCCACGGCAATTCCGGATTGAGCTGGGCGACAACCAAGCGGCTCCGCTCAATGGCCGCGCCCAGATGCTCGATGCCGAGCCCGGCATTGTAGCGTCCGCCCACGTCCGGACCGCTCACCTGCAGCAGCACGATGTCGACCGGGATTCGTCCGCTTGCGATGAGAGCCGGCACATCGGAAATGTTGGACGGAATGACGTTGCCGCCGCCCTCCGCAAAAAACCGCCGGCCGGCGCTGGCGCCGCCGAGCGCGGTAACCGTCACCCCGGGATGAGCGCCGAGCGCATCGCTGAAGGTCAGCGGAAAGAAAACCCGGAAAGGGGCGCAGCGGGCGGCCTGCGCGTCGAGCAGGCGGACGAGGAACACCGGCTCCGCGGTCGCCTCGGCCCAGCCGACCGTCTCGCCGGCGCGGATCAGCCGGGAGAAATCAAGCGCCTCGGATGCGAGCTGATGCGGCAAGCGGGTGAAACGGCCTTCATGTTCGGCTTCGAGCGTCGCCGCGAGACAAGCGCCACCCTTCGCGGCGAGGATCGGCGCGTCGGGGTCAACAGCGCCTCGTGATACAGCCTATCTTGTTCCTGGAATGCAGCCAACCGCATGCGGGCTTTTGCAGGCCTCATCGGCGCAAGCGCCAGTCTGTGGCCCCGCCATGCGATCAACCCCAATATCGGCCGACGGTTTCCACATGCTAATCTCGCGCCGCCGGCCGTGCCGGAAGCCGCTTCAATGGGGTTGCCGGTCTGCGTTATGGTTGCCCCCGATTTCCTCCGGCGTCGGACCCAACAAAGCGCGGGAATCGAACAGTGATCGCGCTGTCGAGCTACCTAGCTCGCGGGCCGCTCGCGTTTCTGCCCGGCCGCGCCGGCGTCTTCATCATCCTGGCATTCCTGCTGGCGGCGCAAAACACCTACGCTTCGACCTTGGTGGCGTCGCTGTTCCTGGCCCATGTCGGGGCGAAGGGGATCCCGCTCTATTATGTGCTTTTTGCCGCGGTATCGATCCCGTTCGCGGCATTGTTCTCCAGCGTTATCGACCGTTTTCCGCGAAGGCGATTGTTCGTCGCCGCGTTCGCCGTATTCACCGCGATAACCCTGGTCCTGCCGCTGTTGCCGCCGCTCGGGACGGTCTTGCTCTATGCCAGCTATCTGCTCGTGCGGGTTTTCGAGCATCTGCTTTACAGCGTCTATTACATCCTGATCGCCGATTACTTCACCGTAACCGATAACAAGCGCAATGCCGGCGGCATTGCCCTGGGCATGGCAGCGGGCGGATTGGCCGGCGGCGCGGTCCTGACCGCCACGACCTCTGCGGCCAGTGCGCTGGTCGCCGCCTGGGTCACGCCCGCGCTGGTTGCCGCCGCCATGCTCTACGGCGGCTGGGCGACGAGGCGCCGCCAGCCGCTCGATGCGGCGCCCGCCTCACGCGAGAGCTTCGTCGAAAGCCTGCGCGTTCTTCCGCGGCTGATGCGGCGCTACCCGATGATCGCGCTGATGTCGGCCGCAATGTTCCTGAACATTCTGCTGCAGTGCATCGCCGAGTTTTCGGCCTTTTCGATTTACACGCGCCACTTTCCGCGCGTCGCGGAGCTGGCGGTGTTCCTCGGCGTCGTGAACGCCGGCCTCAGCGTTCTCGGGTTTCTCGTCATCGTGCTGTTCACCGGGCGGCAGTTGCCGCGGCTCGGCGTGCCGAAGATGAACCGGGTCTATCCCGCGCTCGATGTATTGACCTTCGCCGTGCTGGCGATCGCGCCGTCGCTCCCCGCCGGCATCCTCGCCAACATCTCCTACGACCCGTTCGAGCACGGGATCGACGTGCCGGTCACGACGATGAACTACAACGCGATCCGCCACCGTTTCGTCGGCCGGGTGCGCGTCTTCATCGACGGGATCGTCTTTCCGCTCGGCCTCGCCTCTGCCGGACTGCTGCTGCTGGGGTTCGCGGGGCGGCTCGATCTTCGCGCCGTCGCGCTCTTCGGCCTCGCGTTGAGTCTCGTGTTGCTGGCCCTGCATTGGAGTGTCGGCCGGCACTATGCCCGGGGCCTGGTCGAGATGCTGCGCGACGGCGCGGTCGAGCTCGATAACGTGGCGAGCGGGCTGCATCTGCCGCCGGAGAACGCGGCGGAAATACGCGCCATGCTCGCCGGCGATCCGCGTACTGCCCAGGTTGGGCTGGAGATGGCGGTGCGGTGCGACGGCGATATCCCGGCCGACGAAATGGCCGCAGCCTTGGCCAAGGTGCCGGCCGCGCAGGCGCGGCGGAACCTGTCGGCGCTCGCGGCCAGCACCCTTCCGGCACGGCGCGCTGTGGTCGAATGGGCGACGGAAACCGCGCCAAGCGAAGTCAGACAACTAGCCTGGGCGCACATGTTCCGCGATCGCGGTGCCCGGGCGGAGCGGGCGCGGCGGCTGCTCGGGGATGCAGACGAGGGGATGCGTGCGCTCGCCGCCGCCGCCATCCTCATCGATGATCCCGCAGATGCGCGGGGGCGCGAGGTGCTGTGCGCTACCGCCTCGCCCGCCGCGCTGGTCGGCGCTCTGGAATTGATGCGTCATGCGGCCGACCGGAACGTGGCCGCCATACTTGCGGCCATGGGCACGCACCGAGACCCGGCGGTACGCGCGGCGGCATTGACCGCGGCGGATAATTGCGCCGGAGAAGATCCGACGGTGCTCGACTGGGCGCGGCGCGCGGCCGCCGATCCGGAGCCGGAGGTCCGCCGCGAGGCTTTGGCGCTGCTGGCGCGCCACGTCGCCGAACCGGCGCTCGACGACATCGCCGAAAGATTCCTCAACGATGCCTCGCCCGAGGTACGGCATGCCGGCATCGAGGCGCTCGGCGGCCGCGGCGCACCGGCGGCATCGGCGATCTGCCGCCAGCTGCATGGCACGCGCGAAGAGGTGCAGATTGCCGCAATCGACGCGGTTGGCTTGGCATTGGGCCAGGCAGCCGGGAACCGGCTGTTCGAAGAATTGCGCCCGCTCATCATTTCGCCGATTGCGTTCAACCGGCGTCTCGCCTGTTCCTGGCCGGCGGAGGGGCCGGGTTGCCGCGAGATTCACGCGGCGCTCGACGATGCTGCGCGCCGGGCGGTGCGGCTGGTCATGCATGCGCTCGACGCACTGGGCCATCGTCGCACCCTCAATCTGGTGCGGACGATGATGACCAGCGCCGACCAGCGCGGCCGCGCCAACGCGATCGAGAGCCTCGCGTCGCTGCCGCAACGTCGGTTCGTGATCCCGATCCTGCCGTTGATCGAGGATCGGGGAGTTGCGCCGCCGCCACGGCCGAAGAAACCGGATCCGGCATTGCTGGAGGAGGCGCTGTCGTCGCCCGATCCGTGGCTGCGCGCGGCGGCCGCTGTCGCGCGGCACGGGCAGACGGGCGACGTCCCGGCGGCTTTGCTGCACGACCCTTGCGTCATCGTTGCCGAGACCGCTCGCGGCCTGCGCCGGCGACCGCCCGAAAACTGCCCCTATCCCGAGGAAACGCTGATGAGCCGTCTGGCTTTTCTTCACGGTGTGAGGCTGTTTGCCGAAACCAGCCTCGACGATCTGATCGCGGTGGATCAAGCACTGCAGTCGGAGACCTATCTGGCCGGCGAACCGATCGTCAGCGAAGGCGAGCCGGGCGACCGGCTCTGGATCATCTATTCCGGCAATGTCGTCGTGAAGCGGGGCAGCCGGGTACTCGCGCAACTCGCCGCCGGCGATTTCTTCGGCGAGATGGCCTTGTTCGACAACGAGTCCCGCTCGGCGACCGTCACGGCGCTCGATGACGTCGAGATCCTCGGTCTGCAGCGCGACCGCTTCCACAGCCTGGCGCGCCAGCGCCCCAGCATTTTGATGGAAGTCTGCGCCACTCTGGTCCGCCGGCTCCGCCAAACCGAGCAGCAGGTGCTGGCCGCCGACTGATACCGACGCGGAAGGCGATTCCCGCCGAACAGATGCCTGGATCAAGTCCGGGCATGGGGGGCGCATCTATTGCCGCTGGTCTTAAGAACCCGCTAGCCGGACCGGGCGCGATAGCGGAGCGCGTCGACGAGCAGCGCGAAGGCCGGCGTCGGCTGCCGGCGGGTCGGGTAATAGAGGTGGTAGCCGGAGTAGGACAGACACCAGTCCTCCAGCACCCGTTTGAGGCGCCCCCTGGCCAGATGAGGGTGCGCCCAGCCCTCGGGCACGTAGGCCAGGCCCAACCCGGACAACGAGGCATTCAGCATCTGCGCCGTCGTATTGCAGGTGAGCTGTCCACCGACGCGGACTCCAGCGCGTGGCCGTCCTTCTCGAACTCCCACGCGTACAATCCGCCGTGCGTCGGCAGCCGCAAGGTGATGCAATTATGGTTGACCAGGTCATGCGGCTGCTGCGGCTCCGGGCGGTTCTTGAAGTATGACGGAGCGCCGACAACGGCCATGCGCATATCCGGCCCGATGCGCACCGCGATCATGTCCTTGGCCACCTGCTCGCCGCTGCGCACGCCGGCGTCGAAGCGTCCGGCGACGATGTCGGTGAGGCCGTAATCGATGATGATCTCGACGTTGATGTCGGGATAAGCCGGCAGCAGCTCGGCAAGTCTCGGCAGCAGGATCGCGTCGGCGGCATATTCGGTTGCGGTGATCCGGATGGTGCCGGCGGGCTTTTCGCGCAGTTCGCGCAAGGCTGCGAGTTCGGCCTCGATCTCCTCGAACCGCGGTCCGATCGTTTGGAGCAGGCGTTCGCCCGCCTCTGTCGGCGCGACGCTCCGCGTCGTGCGCGTCAACAGGCGAAGGTCGAGCCGTTCTTCAAGGCCGCGAATGGTGTGGCTCAGCGCGGATTGCGATACGCCGAGCTTCGCGGCGGCGCGCGTAAAGCTCCGCTCCTGACCGACTGTCAGAAAGGCCACCAGATCGTTCAGGTTGCCGCCGCGCATTTATCGATTGGGCTCATTAGTCCATACGAATTGTAGCCCCTAATCGCCGCGACCGCGCGCGCCAAATCATTGCCCGAACGAAGTCCGGCCTTACCGAGGCCTGCCCCGCGCGGCAAAGGGAGGATCCGATGTCGGTAACCACCAGCTGCCCTTCCGCCGCGCCGACGGCGAGAGTCGTCGCCGCCCTGTTGCCGCTGATCGCGGTCGTGCTGGTGATCTTTCTGGTCACTGGGCTCGCGATCCCCGCTTTGCCGCTGCATGTGCACGAACGGCTCGGGCTCGGCACCTTTGTGGTAGGTCTCGTTTCCGGAGCGCAGTTCGCGGCGTCGCTGGTATCGCGCATATGGTCGGGCCGGTACGCCGACCGGCACGGCGCCAAGCGCGCCGTCGTTGCTGGGCTGGCCGCAGCAGCGGCTTCGGGCCTCCTCTACATTCTGTCGCTCGCGTTGCTTGCCGCGCCGACGGTATCGGTCGTGATCCTCCTCGCCGGCCGCGCACTGCTGGGTGGCGCCGAAAGCTTCATCATCACCGGCGCACTCAGCTGGGGCTTGGCGTTGGTCGAGGCGCAGAATGCCGGCAAGGTCATCGCCTGGCTGGGGACGGCGCTGTACGCTGCCTTTGCGGTCGGCGCCCCGGCCGGCACCTTGCTATATGGCGCGCACGGGCTGTTCGCAATCGGGCTGGCGACGGCATGCGGTCCGCTCGTCGTCTTGCCGCTGATCGCAGCGATGCGCGCGATCGAGCCGCTCCGTCGCCCGCAGCCGCGGCTCGCGGCGATCGCCGCCGCGGTGGCGCTGCCGGGCGCCGGCCTCACCTTCGCCAGCCTCGGCTTCGCCGCAGTCACGACCTTCGTGACCCTGCTGTTCGCCGCGAACGGGTGGAGGCCGGTTTGGCTCGGCATCACCGCCTTCGCAACCGCATTCATGCTGACCCGGATCGCGTTCGGTCACCTGCCGGACCGAATCGGCGGAGCCAGGGCGGCGTTCGTATCGGTATTCGTCGAGGCGGCCGGGCTGGCGCTGATCTGGCTGGCGCCGTTGCCCGGCGTGGCGTTCGCCGGGGCGGTGCTGACCGGCGCCGGCTATGCGCTGGTCTATCCCGGGCTCGGAATCGAAGCGGTGCGCCGGGTGCCGCCGCAGAGCCGTGGCTTGGCGATGGGTACTTATACCGCGTTCTTCGACCTCGGGATCGCCGTCGCCAGCCCCGCGCTTGGGCTCGTTGCGGGACAAACGGGGCTCGGGGCGGTTTTCCTGGCGAGCGCGCTGGTCGTGCTCGGCGCTGGCGCGGTTGCCGTGCGGCTGCTTCGCGACTGACCGGTTCACTGCGAGAGGTGACAAGATGCCTCAGTTCGATACTGACACTTTGCGCGCGCTGCGCGAGGCGAAAGAGGTGGCCATCCGAACAGAGAGGCACCCGAAGACTGCGGTAACGATCTGGGTTGTCGTTGCCGGCGACGCCGTGTTTGTTCGCTCGGTCTACGGCGCGCGAGGCCGGTGGTACCGCGACCTCTCCTCAGCGGGGCCGGCAACCGTGGAATTTGCCGGCCGTCGCGTGGCCGTGCAGGCAGTCCCCGAAAAAGACCCCGCCGCGACCGAGCAGGCTAGCCGCGAGTACCTTCGGAAGTACCGCCCGAGTCCTTACGCACAGGCGATGGTAAAGCCGGAGGTCTTACCGACGACGCTGCGGCTGGAACCGCGTTAGGGTCCCGCCAATGACCTGCGGCTGGAACCGCAGGCATCGCGAGGGCGGTCATGACCGGCGCTGATGGACGACACCGCGTCCGATGGAAGAGGAGGCCGCCATGCTGACGCTCTACTACTCACCGGGCGCATGCTCCATGGCGCCGCATATCGCACTGGAGGAAGCCGGTGCGGCCTATAGCCTACAACTCGTTTCGATCGCGAAGGGCGAACAGCAGTGCGCGGAGTTCCTGGCCGTCAACCCGCGCGGCAAGGTGCCGGCGCTGCAAACCGACCAGGGCGTTCTGACCGAGAATGTCGCCATCCTGACGTACATCGCGCGTTCGTTTCCCCAAGCAGGGCTGCTGCCCGAACAATCTTTCGAGCTGGCGCGCTGTCTTTCGCACATGGCCTATCTGTCGAACACGGTCCATCCGGCGTTCACCCATATCGTACGCCCAGCCCGCTTCGCGGCCGACGAAATCGCTCACCAAACTGTCAGCGCCACGGGACGCGAAAATGCCTGGAGGCTGCTGCAAGAACTCGACGCCCTGCTCGATGGCAGGCAGTGGGTTCTGGGCGAGCGATATTCAGCGGCAGACCCTTATACGCTCGTCATTTACGGCTGGGGCCGGCACAACCGCATGCCGGTCGAGCAGCTGACCAATTACACCGCCTTTAAGGAGCGCATGCTGCAGCGGGCAGCCGTGCGCAGGGTCATCGAACGCGAACAGAGCCCGAACTGGCGCGCTTAACCCATGGCGGTCGGCGCTGCCGATGGAAGGACGGCCGGAATGGTTTACCGGAAACCTGCGGATCGACCCGCTGTTTACGGCGGTCGATCCCTCCCGTGTCTCCGGCGCGCTGGTGACGTTCGAGCCGGGTGCGCGCATCGCCTGACACACGCATCCGCTGGGCAAGGTGCCGGATTGGCTGGAACAGGTGACCGACCGGAAATATCTGGCCGCCGCCGCGGAATGACGCAGCGAACATGACGGAGGATACCGATGCCCCACATCATCGTGAAAATGCACCCCGGCAGATCGGAGCAGCAGAAGGCCCGCCTCACGGAAGCGATCGTCAGGGACGTCATGTTGGTTGCCAATGTCGGTGACGACGCGGTCTCGGTGACAATCGAGGAAGTCAAACCGGAGGATTGGGCCGACAAGGTGTACAAACCGGATATCATGGAGGGCGCCGGCAAGCTCTACAAGAAGCCCGGCTATGATCCGTTTCGGTAGCGCGGGAGCGGAGCCGTGGATTCCACCGATTCAATGAAAACTTCGATGAACCATGCAAATCTGCGGAACATCGCCGACAAGCAGGTCCTCTATCTGACGACGAATGGGCGCAGGACGGGACTGCCGCGAGAGATCGAGATTTGGTTCGTCGTCGACCGCGACCGCCTCTACCTGTTCGCCGAAACGGGTGAAGCCGCCGCGTGGGTCAAGAACATCAGGCAGAACCCCGAAGTATCGGTCCGAATTGGAGACCGGCGAATTGCCGCTGCGGCGCGCGTCCTTGACCGCGAGGCAGACCGGGATCTGTGGGAGCGGGTCGCTGCAACCGCCGTTCGCAAATATGGCTGGGGCGACGGGCTGCCGATAGAAATCACTCCTTCAGCCGAAAGCAACTCCGACGCAGTTCCACGGTGATCGCCGACTTCCAGAGGCGGGCCACCCGAAATTTCGCCAATCATCATAAGCCCTTCCATCCCAGGCGGAGGCCGGGACCCACGCCTCAGCCGCTCGATGGTTGGACACCTGGATGCCGGCCTCCGCCGGCTTGACGATGACAACTCCGGGCGACGCCTCATAAAACCTTGCGATCAGAATGATAGCGGAAGCTGTGCACCTATTCCGTGCCGCTGCGCTCTACATCTGAGCAAGAAATGGGTTAAATAAAGCCCATGAGCGACCGGGAAATCCGACCGGCTCCCGAGGCGCGGCTCGAAGCGGCGAAGCGGGACGGTCGCGGCCGGCTCAAGATTTTCCTCGGGGCCGCCCCTGGCGTCGGCAAGACATACGAAATGCTGCTGTCCGCCCAGGCCAAGCGGCGCGAGGGCATCGATGTCGCGGTCGGGGTGGTCGAGACGCATGGTCGGCCGGAAACCGACGCCCTTCTCGAGGGCTTGAGTGTCGTTCCGCGGCGCGAGGTCGAATACAAGGCCCATCGCCTGACAGAGATGGACCTCGATGAGATCCTGAGGCGCCGCCCGCAGCTCGTCCTGGTCGACGAACTGGCGCATACCAACGCGCCTGGCAGCCGCCATCCCAGGCGCTACCTCGACGTCAAGGAACTGATCGACGCCGGCACCGATGTCTACACGACCCTCAACATCCAGCACGTCGAGAGCCTGAACGACATCGTCGCGCAGATCACGCGCATCCGGGTGCGCGAGACGGTTCCCGACAGCGTCATCGACCACGCGGACGAAATCGAAGTGGTCGATCTTACGCCGGCCGATCTGATCCAGCGGCTTCGCGAAGGCAAGGTCTCCGTACCGCATCAGGCCGAGCGCGCGGTCCGGCACTATTTCCAGCCCGGCAACCTGACCGCTCTGCGCGAATTGGCCTTGCGACGCACGGCGCAGCGTGTGGACGACCAGCTCCTCTCGCACATGCATGCCCACGCCATCGCCGGCCCGTGGCCCGCCGGGGAACGGATGCTGGTGTGCATAAGCGAGGCGGCCAATACGCCCGGGCTTATCCGTTACGCCCGCCGCGCCGCCGACCGTCTGCATGCCCCGTGGACGGCGATCTACGTCGAGACGGCGCGGACGGCGCGGCTTACCCAGGCAGAGCGCGACCGGATCGCGGAACATCTGCGGCTTGCGGAGCGGCTGGGGGCGGCGACGATCACGATCCCGGGCCGGAAGGTCGTGGACGAGATCGTTGCCTACGGCCAGGCAAACAACATCACGCAGATCGTGATCGGCAAATCCAACCGCTCCCGCTGGTTTGAGATGATCCATGGCTCGGTCGTGCACGACCTCGTGCGCAAGACGGGGCAGATCAGCGTCCACGTGATTTCGTCGGACGCGAACGGTCGCGTGTTGCCGAGGCCGGTGGCAACGCGGCCGCGTCCGGAACCGCCCGGTCTTGCGCGCTATGCCGGCAGCGCGGCCGCGGTGCTTTGCGCGTTGGGCATCGGCGAACTGATCACCAATCTGATCGGCCTTCAGAGCGTTTCGCTCGTCTTTCTGACATCGGTGCTCGTCTCGGCGATAGCCTGGGGTCTCTGGCCCGCTCTGTTTGCCTCGCTGCTCAGCGTTCTCGCGTTCAATTTCTTCTTTATTCCGCCGTTCTACACGCTCACGATCTCCGACGCGGACAACGTTGTCGCGCTATTCTTTTTCGCCTTGGTTGCGGTGATCGTCAGCAACCTCTCTGCCGCCGCCCGCGCCCAGGTCGTGGCCGCGCGCGTCCGCGCCAAGACCACTGCCGAGCTTTACGGGTTCAGTCGCAAGGTCGCGGGCATCGGCATCCTCGACGATCTGCTGTGGGCGACCGTGTTCCAGGTCGCGTCGATGCTCAAGCGGAACACGGTCCTGCTGTTGCCGGACGAGAGCGCCAAGACGCTCGATCTTGTGTCCGCATATCCGCCCGAAGATACGCTCGACGATGCCGACATGGCGGCGGCGCGGTGGTGCTGGAGGCACAGCCGTCCCACCGGTCCCGGCTCCGACACGCTGACCGGCGGCAAATGGCTGTTCCTGCCGTTGCGGACCGGCAGCGCGACGGTCGGAGTCATCGGCATCGACTGCGCGATCGAGGTGCCGTTGGCACCCGACGAGCGCCATCTGCTGGACGCGCTGGCCGATCAGGCGGCAATCGCGATCGAACGCATCTCCTTGGCCCGCGGACTGGCCGAGGCCCGCGTGCTGGCCGAAACCGAGCGGCTGCGCGGTGCGCTGCTGACGTCAATTTCGCACGATCTGCGAACGCCGCTCGCCTCGATCCTCGGCACGGCATCGAGTCTGCGGCGCTACGCCGACAAATACGACGCGGGCGACCGCGAGGAATTGCTGGCGACGCTCGAAGGCGAGGCCGAGCGGCTCAACCGCTTTGTCGGGAACCTGCTCGACATGACCCGGCTCGAAGCGGGCGCGTTCGAGTTGAAGCCGGACCTCGCCGATGTCGCCGAGATCATCGGTGTCGCGTTGGAACGCGCCGGCAATATCCTCGCTCGCCACCGGATCGAGGTCGACATCGCGCCCGATCTGCCGATGCTGCGGCTCGATCCGATCCTGTTCGAGCAGGTCCTGTTCAACCTGCTCGACAACGCCGCCAAATACGCGCCGGACGGGAGCCGCATCGATCTGCACGCCGCGCGGGACGGCGAGGCGGTGGCCATCGAAGTCATCGACGAGGGACCGGGCATCCCGCCGGCCGACCTGGAGCGGGTCTTCGACAAGTTCTACCGCGTCGATGCCGAGGACCGGCGCCGCGCCGGCACGGGTCTCGGCCTTGCGATCTGCCGGGGCTTCATCGAGGTGCAAGGCGGCCGGATCGAGGCGCAGAACCGCCGCGACCGGCCGGGCGCGATACTGACCATCCGGTTCCCGGTGCCGCAGGCTACGGAAGCTCAAGAACCGGCGGCGGCACATGGGTGACGCGTACACCGTGCTCGTCATCGACGATGAGCCGCCCATTCTGCGGTTCTTGCGCACGAGCCTGCGGGCCGCCGGGCACAATGTGGTCACCGCATCGGACGCCAGGGAGGCGCTGCGGGCGCTGGCGGCCGAGAAACCCGATGTTCTGATCCTCGATCTCGGCTTGCCGGACCGCAGCGGCTTCGAGGTCATCAGCGAAATCCGCGCGCATTCGCAGGTTCCGATCATCGTACTTTCGGCGCGAGACGACGAGCGGTCAAAGGTCGAGGCGCTTGATCTCGGAGCCGACGACTATGTCGGCAAGCCGTTCGGCATCGCCGAATTGACGGCGCGGATACGGGCAGCCTTGCGGCATCGCTTCCAGGCCCAGGGCGAGGTTCCCGTATTTGTGTCCGGCGACCTCTCGGTCGATCTGGTCCGCCGCCACGTCGCGCGAGCCGGCCAGGAGGTCAAACTCTCGCCCAAGGAATTCGAGCTGTTGCGCCACCTCGTGGCTCACGCCGGAAAAGTGCTGACCCACCGGCATCTGCTGCGCGAGGTTTGGGGCCCGGCGCACGCCGAGGAAGTTCAGTATCTTCGGGTGTTCATCCGAAGTCTGCGGCAGAAGCTCGAACCCGACCCGACGCGCCCCACCCATATACTGACCGAGCTCGGGGTCGGCTATCGCCTGCAGCTCCCGCCGGAACAGCGCGCGTGAGGGGGCAGGCCGGACGCGGGCGCCGCGTCATTCCGCGGCGTAGGTCCAGATCCGGACAGCGCCCGTGCGGCCGCGCAGGGCCTGCTCGCCGCGATCGTGCAGCCGTTCGACGGCGGCGGCAACCTCGCCGTCGGGCGCGGCAGCGATCGCGCGCAATACCGAGTCGGCGACGACGAGCGGCGTGTCCAGCGTGCGGGTCAACCCCTGCAAGCGGCTGGCGGTGTTGACCGTGTCGCCGATGACCGTGAACGAGAGCGACTGTTCGCTGCCGACATCGCCGAGCACGGCGGGACCGAAATTGAGGCCGATGCCGATCGCGAGCGGCGGCTCGCCCTCCGCCGCCCGCTGCCGGTTCCACTCGGCGAGCGCCGCCAGCATCATCTGGCCGCAGCGGAGCGCGGCCGCCGCGTCCTCGGGGGACGGTTCGGGGATGCCGAATACCGCGAAGATTTCGTCGCCGATGTATTTTTCGACCGACCCGCCGCATGCGAAAATCTGCGCCGTCATGCGGTCGTGAAAGTGCCGCAGCAGCGTCACCACCGCTTCGGGCGCCATTGTCTCGGCCATTCGGGTGAAGCCGACGATGTCGGCAAACAACACCGCGACGTTCTGCCGGCGCACCGCGCCCAGCGGCTCGTCGCGTTCCGCCAGCATCGCCGCGAAATGGGGCGAGAAATAGCGCGCGAGATTGGCGCGAGCGCGTTCGGCGGCGGCGCGCTTCTGCTCGATGTCGCGCAGCCGTAAGATGTCGTCGAGCGTCTTGCGGATCGTGATTTCGAGATCGCTGAAATCGACCGGCTTGGTGACGAAATCGAAGGCGCCGCGGTTCATCGCGGTGCGCAGGTTCGCCATGTCGCCATAGGCCGAGACGATGATCGTGCGGATTTCGGCGCGCATGTCGCGCAGGCGGGCAAGCAGGGTCAGCCCGTCCATGACCGGCATATTGATGTCGAGCAGCATCAGGTCGATGTCGGGTTCGCCCGCGAGCACCGCCAGCGCGTCCTCGCCATCGCGGGCAAAGCGGAACTCGAATTCCCGGGCGCGGATCGGGCGGCGGAAGCGCTGTGTGATCAGCAGTTCGAAATCCGGCTCGTCATCGACGGCCAGGATCTTCGCAGGGTTCATCAGCCGGCGCCGGTCGAGAGGCGTTGCAGCTGCGCTTTCAGGACATCGAAATCGACGGGCTTGGTGACGAACTCGAAGGCGCCGTATTCGGCGGCGCGCCGGCGCCGATCGTCGTCACCATAGGCGGTGACCATCATTACCGGCATCTCGGGCCGCCGCTGCTTGATCTCGCGCAGCAATTCGAGCCCGTCCATGCCCGGCATGTTGATGTCGGAGAGAATCACGATCAGCTCCGGCTCGATGTCGTTGTCGAGCTTGTCGAGCGCCGCTTCGCCCGAGGCGGCGAAATGCAGCACATAAGTGCCCTGGCGCGCCTCCCGGCGGAAGCGCTGGCGAAACAGGTCGGCGACATCGGGTTCGTCATCGACGACCAGGATGCTGACGCTCATGTGCGGGGCCTCGCAGGGGGCGCCTTGCCGCGCGGCAGGCGGATGGTGAATTCGGTGAAGGCGCCTTCTTCGCTGTCGACCGCGATCGTACCGCCGTGCTGCTGGGTGACGATGTCGTAGCTGATCGACAGCCCGAGGCCGGTGCCTTCGCCGGTCGGCTTGGTAGTGAAGAACGGCTGGAAGAGTTTGTCCCGGATCGCCGGCGGGATGCCGGTGCCGTTGTCGCGCACCTTAATCTCGACCGCGTCGCCGAGGTCGCCGGTCTTCACCTTGAGCACCGGCCGGAAGCCAGGATCGGCCGCGCCATTCGCGTGCGCGCGCTTGTTGGCGGCGTAGAAGCCGTTGCCGAACAGGTTAATGAACACGCGCGTGATGTCCTGCGGCACCAGCTCGATCGGTCGCAATGCAGGATCGAACTCCCGCTCCAAGGTGATGTTGAAGCCCGGGTCCTGCGCGCGGGCGCCGTGATAGGCGAGGTTCAGCGATTCCTCGACGAGCGCGTTGAGATCCACTTCGCGCCGCTCACCGCTGGCGCCGCGCGAATGTTCGAGCATGCTCTTGACGATGTTGTCGGCGCGCCGGCCGTGCTCGACGATCTTTTCGAGGTTGCCGCTCAGCATCGCGAGCGTGTCGTCGAGGTCGGCGCGCCGGTTGGCGTCGAGCGCCTCGATTGCCGGCGCGGCGACCTCCTTCAGTTCGTCGAGCAATTCGTTCGACAGGCTGGCGAAGTTGTTGACGAAGTTGAGCGGGTTCTTGATCTCGTGGGCGATGCCGGCGGTGAGCTGGCCGAGCGAGGCCATCTTCTCGGCCTGGATGAGGCTCGCCTGCGCCGTCTTCAATTCGCTCAGCGCCGCCTCGGCAGCGTCGCGCGCCTCGCGGATTTCCGCCTCGCTGCGCTTGCGCTCGGTAATGTCGCTGTAGATGAGGACGAAGCCGCCGTCCGGCATCGGGTTGTGGCGGACCTCCAGGACCGTGCCGTCCGGTCGGTTACGCTCGAAGCTCTGGTGTTCGGCCGCGCGCGCCCGCAATTGCGCCAGCTGCGCTTCGGTATCGACATCACCGAATTCGCCGCGATCGCCGAGATAACGGATGTAGCCGTCGAAATCGCGAGGCTCGGCGAAAAAATCATCCGGCAGATCGAGCAATTCCTGGAAATTCCGGTTCCACGCCGCGAGCCGCAGTTCCTGATCGAACATCGCGACCCCGTCCGCCATGTTGTCGAAGGTCGTGCGCAATTCTTGCTGGCGTTGGCGCAGCTGGTCGACCAGCCGCGCGTTCTCTATCGCGATGACGGCCTGCGCCGCGAAGTTCTGCAGCAGCGCGATCTGCTTGTCGCTGAACGGACGGACGGTGTTTCGGAAGACGATAATCGCACCGACGAACTGACTCTCCTTGAGCATCGGCACAACGAGGTTGGTGCGGGCGCCGCGAAGGATCGGATTGGCGGCGAAGACAGCCTCATAGCCTGGGACCGTCGTGATGTCCGCGATCTGGAC
>Ga0070739_10001426_pt1 | contig 36168 bp, 37 predicted proteins | sample Coa_R1_7_FD_66445 | JGI IMG/M metagenome (GOLD analysis project Ga0070739, IMG submission 66445) | Surface soil microbial communities from Centralia Pennsylvania, which are recovering from an underground coalmine fire - Coalmine... | ecosystem: Environmental > Terrestrial > Soil > Unclassified ...
CTGAAACTGTTTCGGGGACATGTCCCCGAAACAGTTTCGAGTCGTCGCGCTAGGGCCGCGCGATGAGTTCCGCGCGGTCGCGCCGTCCTAGGGACGGTGGACGGAGACCGCTTCGGAGAAGGGCTGCTCGAGCGTGCCCAGCCCGTGCTCGAGCAGGGCGTAGGCGCGGTCGAGGTCGGCGCGCAGCCGCCGCACCGCGGCCGGGCCGTGCTTGCCGGCGAGCGCGCGGCTGCGGGCGCTCCGGAACAGCTGGCGGTGGACGCCGACCAGGAGGCTCGCCGCGAGGCGGGCATCGCGCTCGTCGACGCCCAGCTCGCGCTCGATCTCGGCCGCGAGCACCTGGGCGAACCGCGCCATCACCTCGAGCTCGCGCGCCTGCAGCGCCGGCGACTCCTCGATGATTCGCGCGAAGACCGCGAAGCCGGGCTGGCAGAGCCGCGTGCACTCCCGCGCCTGAAGCTGCCGGAGGGCCGCGAGGATCGTCTCGCCGGGCGCGCGCGACCGGATCGCCTCGACGAGCGCGGCCTCCCGCCGCGGCACCTCGTCGAAGAAGAGGTCCTCCTTCGAGGGGAAGTAGTTGAAGACCGTCTTCTGCGAGACGCCGGCGGCGGCGGCCACCTCCGCGACGGTGACGTGGTCGAACCCGCGGGCGGCGAACAGCTCCATCGCGCGGTCGGCGATCTCCTGGCGCGTCGCCAGCTTCTTGGTCTCCCGCAGTCCCACGCGCGGAGTGTATCCCGATCATTACAGTTGCAGAAATCTTTTAGTGCCTGTAGCTTTCACGCTTCTGCTGTTCGGAGGGAGGTCGTCGCTTGCTCGCTCGTCTCGCACATGTGATCGCACGGCGTCGGAAGCTCGTGATCGGCGTCTGGATCGTCCTGACCGTGTTCGGCGCCTTCTCGGCCGGCCGCGTCTCGAAGCGCTGGTACCAGAGCTTCTCGATCCCCGGCAAGCCCGCGTACGAGGCGAGCCAGCGGACGCTGAAGGCGTTCGGGGTGGGCGTGCGGCCGCCGAACGTGGTTGTCTACCACACGTCCGGCGACGCGACGAAAAGCGACGCGATCCGCGCGTCGATGCTGCGCATCGCGGGGGCGAACCCGGCGGCGCTGACGAGCTCGTGGTTCTCGACGCACGACGACATGTACGTCTCGCGCGACCGGCACACCACCTTCATGGAGGTGTACCCGGCCGGGTCGCCGAAGTTCGACACGAAGAGCGGCGCGCCGCAGATGCTCGCGGAGGCTCGCGCCGGCCTGCCGCCGGGCGTCACCGTGAACGTCACCGGCCACGATCCGCTCGAGGAGGCGTCGACGCACGGCTCCGGCGGCGGCCCGAGCGTGCTGCTCGAGGGAGTGATCGGCGGCGCCGGCGCGCTCGTGATCCTGCTGTTCGTGTTCGGGACGCTGCCCGCGGTGCTGATGCCGATCGTGGTCGCGGTCGCGGCGATCCTGAACACGTTCACGCTGATCTGGGGCCTCACCTACATCACGAACGTCTCGATCATCGTGCAGTTCCTGATCGCGCTCGTCGGCCTGGGCGTGGCGATCGACTACGCGCTGCTGATGATCTTCCGCTTCCGCGACGAGTTGCGCGAGGGCGAGGACGTCGAGACGGCGCTGGTCGAGACGATGACGCATGCCGGCCGCTCGGTGATCGTCTCCGGCTCGACCGTCGCGGTAGGCCTGCTGTCGATGATCGTGCTCCCGCTGCCGTTCATCCGCTCGATCGGCATCGGCGGGATGCTGATCCCGGCGGTCTCGGTGATCGCCGCGATCACCCTCCTCCCCGCGCTGCTCGCGACGCTCGGCACGCGCATCAACAGCCTGCGCGTGCTGCCGAAGCGGTTCGTCGACCACGGCCATCCCGAGGACGGCGCGTGGGGCCGCTGGGCGCGCTTCGTGCTCCGGCGCCCTGTGCCGGTGGCGGTCGTCGGCATCGCGATCGTCCTGGTGCTGGCGGGCATCGGTACGCGGCTGAACCCGAACGAGTCGCAGCTGAAGAACTTCCCCGGCTCGGGGACCGCGATCGCGGGGCGCGAGATGCTCGCGTCCGCCGGTATCTCGCCCGGCGTGATGAAGCCGCTGGACGTGCTCGTCGAGCACGGCGGCAATGCGCACGCGGTCGCGCAACGGCTGCGCACCGTTCCCGGCGTGGTCGGAGCGGCGGTCCCGCCCGGCTGGCAGCGGGGGCAGGACACGCTCGTCGAGGCGTTCCCGAACATCGACGGCGCTGCGCCCGGAATCCAGGGGATCATCAACCGCGTCAACGACTCGCTGAAGGGTACGAGCGGGACGCTCACCGGCACGGCCGCGGTCGACCGCGACTTCGTGCACGCCGTGTACGGCAACTTCCCGTACCTGCTCGCGTTCGTGGTCGTCCTGACGCTGATCCTGCTCGCGCGGGCGTTCCGCTCGATCGTGCTGCCGATCAAGGCGGCGATCCTCAACCTCGTCTCCCTGGGAGCCGCGTTCGGGATCGTCGTGTTCATCTTCCAGGAGGGTCACGGCTCGTCGCTCTGGAACATCACGGCGACGCAGGCGATCACCGCCTGGATCCCGCTGATGATCTTCGCGTTCCTGTTCGGCCTCTCGATGGACTACGAGGTCTTCATGCTGACGCGGATGCGGGAGGCGTACGACGAGACGGGCTCGACCGAGCGCGCGATCGAGCTCGGCCTCGCCCGCACCGGCAAGCTCGTGACGAGCGCGGCGCTGATCCTGATGTTCGCGTTCCTCGTGCTCTCCTCGAGCCCAGGCTTCGAGATCAAGGAGTTCGCGATCGGGCTCGCCGCGGGGATCATCTTCGACGCCACGGTGATCCGGGCGCTGCTCGTGCCCGCGCTGATGCGGCTGCTCGGCCGCGCCAACTGGTGGATGCCGCACTGGACACGGCGGGCGCTGCTCATCCCGCGCAGCGAGGCGCCTCCCACGCCGGCGATCGAGCGGACGTGACCGTTCCGTGACGGTGTCAGACACCGTAAGGTGTCTGACACCGTCGACGGACCTCAGAGGCGGGGTCCGGTGTATCCGAAGCGTGCGGATCGCGTTGCTCGCGTCGGTCGTGCTGCTGCTCGCCGTGCCGGTCGCGCTCGCCAAGGACCTCCGGCCGGGCGACCTGCGGCTCTGCAACAGCGTGCGCTGCGTCGCGATCCGCGGCCAGCCGGCGCTGGACGCGATGAGCCGCTTCTACTACGGCTCGCCCGCACCGAGGCGTGCGCCGAAGGCTCCGAACGGCGCGCAGATGTATCAGCTCCGCTTCCCGAACGGCTACGTGACGGGCTTCGTCGCCGGCGGCGCGCTCGACCGGTTCCTCAGCGGCGGCGTCAACCTGGAACAGTTCGCCGCGGGGGTCTGGTACCGGGTGCCGCCCGTCGCGGCCGCCGAGCTGCGCAGGCTGGCCCGCGGCCTCGCACCGCTTCGCGTCACGCCCTCGCTCGTTTCCCGCTCGCATTGACGAGACATGTCGCGTCAAGACGACATCTAGAAGCGCTACAATCTGCTCGTGGACGTGGGCATCCGGGAGCTGCGAGCAGACCTCAGCCGCTACGTCAAGAGGGTGCGAGCGGGCGAGGAGATCGTCGTCACCGACCGCGGCAAGGCGGTCGCGCGCCTCCTCCCGGTCGCCGGTGAGCGGACGATCGACCGCCTGATCCGCGAGGGCAGGATCATCCCTGCTCGAAACAAAGGCCCCCGTTCGAGAGCCGAGCCGATCGACGGCGCCGGCCCGCTCAGCGACCTCGTGCTTCGAGACCGTCGCTGATCGCCTACTTCGACACGTCGGCATTCGTGAAGCTGATCGTGCCGGAGCCGGGTTCTCGACAGGCCCGGCAGGCATGGGAAACCGCAGATCGCATCGTCTCGTCGTCGCTGCTCTACGTCGAAGCGCGCTCCGCTCTCGCGGCGGCAGTTCGCGCCGGAAGGCTGCCTCGTGCGCTGCGGCTGCGGGCACGAGCCCGCCTCGAGCGCCACTGGCGCGACATCGATGCGGCGGCTGCCGACGAACCCGTGGTACTGAGCGCAAGTGATCTGGCCGAAAGCCACGCGCTGCGGGGGTACGACGCCGTTCACCTCGCGTCGGCGCTCGCGCTGGCCGACGAGGAGCTGGTGCTCGTCTCCGCCGACCGGGAGCTCCTGGCCGCCGCCTCCGCAACGGGAATCGCGACGCTGCCGGCCGTGTAGGCGCTACGCTTCGATCTACCGGGGAGCCCCTACTGCGAGGGGCTGAGACAGCGCTTCCTAGCGCGTACCCGTCGAACCTGATCCGGGTCATGCCGGCGAAGGGAGCGGACACGCAGACGTTGGTCGAAGCGAAGGTGCAGGCTCCCGGCGGACTCGCCGCCGAGAGCGTGCGGCGCGTGCTCGGCGGGCGGGCCGTGCTCGACCGGCTCGACCTCGCCGTCCCCGCGCACGGCCGCGTCGGCATCGTCGGCCGCAGCGGCGCCGGCAAGTCGACGCTGCTCTCGCTCGTCGCCGGCCTCGACGAGCCGGACGCGGGACGCATCGAGATCGACGGCGCCGCCGACGCGGCGGGACGCCTGGCCCGCTGCGCGCTGATGCCCCAGCGCGACTGCCTGCTGCCGTGGCGGAGCGCGCTCGACAACGCGGCGCTCGCGCTCGAGAACGCGGGCATGCCGCGGCGAGAGGCGCGACGCCGTGCGCTGCCGCTCTTCGCGCGGCTCGGCCTCGCGGGAGCGGAGACGCTGCCGCCGGCGAAGCTCTCGGGCGGGATGCGGCAGCGCGTCGCGTTCGCCCGCACGCTGCTCGCCGACAAGCCGGTGCTGCTGCTCGACGAGCCGTTCGGCGCGCTCGACGCGATCACCCGCGCGGAGCTGCAGGAGTGGCTGGCGGACGTGCTCGTCGACGAGCCGCGCACGGTGCTGCTCGTCACGCACGACGTCGAGGAGGCGCTGCTGCTCTGCGACCGCGTCGTCGTCCTCGCCCGGGGCCGCGCCGCCGCCGAGCTCGAGGTGGACGTGCCGCGCGACGGTCCGCGGCGCGAGGTGGTCACGAGCGCGCCCTTCCTCGAGCTGCGCGAGCGGGCGCTGGCGGCGATCGGGGAAGCTCGCGAACCTGGTTCGCGGCTCCGCAACGGGCCAGGTTCGGGGGAAGCATGACGCGGCTGCGCACCTGGTGGCCGCCGCTCCTGCTGCTTGGCGCAGCCGTCGGCCTGTGGCAGCTCGTCGTGCGCGCCGACGGCGTGCCCGACTACCTCTTCCCCGCACCGTCCTCGGTTGCCCGCTCGCTGTCCGGCGACCGCGGGCTTCTCGGGCACGCGACGCTCGTGACGGTGCGCGAGGTGATTCTCGGCTACCTCCTCGCGGTGGGGGTCGCGCTCGCGATCGCGGTGCTCCTGCACGCCTCGACGGCGCTGCGGCGAGCGCTGCTGCCGCTGCTCGTCCTCTCGCAGACGATCCCCACCGTGCTGCTCGCGCCGATCCTGGCGATCCTGCTCGGCTACGGGCTGCAGCCGAAGCTGGTGGTGGTCGCGATCGTCTGCTTCTTCCCCATCGTCGTCAACGCCGTCGACGGCCTTCGCTCCGCCGATCCCGAGACCGTCCGCATGATGCGGACGCTGCACGCCGGCCGGCTCGCGATCTTCCGTCGTGTCGAGCTGCCGGGCGCGCTGCCGTCGATCTTCTCCGGCGCCCGCATCGCCGCCACCTACGCCGCGGTGGGCGCCGTCTTCGCCGAGTGGGCCGGCTCGTCCGCCGGCCTCGGCTTCGTGATCCTGCAGGCGCAACCCGCGCTCGACACCGCTCGCATCTTCGCCGCGGTCGTGATCCTGAGCGCGCTTGCGCTCGCCCTCTACGCGCTCGTCACGCTCGCCGAGCGAATCGCCGTGCCCTGGCATGCGGCGTAGATCCGCCGCGCTCGCGCTCGTGGCCGCGGCGGCGGCCGCCGTCGCCGCGGGCTCGCTCGCGCTGGCCGGCTCGTCGCCGCAGAAGCTGACGCTGACGCTCGACTGGACGCCGAATCCCGACCACGTCGGCCTGTACGAGGCGCGCGACACGGGGCTCTTCGCGAAGGCGGGCCTCGACGTCACCATCCGCGCCCCGTCGGACCCGACCGCGCCGCTGAAGCTCGTCGCCGCCGGCCGCAGCGACCTCGCGGTCAGCTACGAGCAGGAGCTGTTCTTCGCCGCCGCCAAGAAGCTGCCCGTGGAAGCCGTCGCGGCGATCGTGCCGCAGCCGCTCAACTCGTTCATGTCGATCGAGCCGCAGGTGAAGTCGCTGCGCGACCTCCGCGGCCGCACGGTCGGCATCACCGGCGTGCCTTCGGACGACGCGACGCTGAAGACCGCGGGGCTCCTCGGGAAGGTGAAGGTCGTCGACCTCGGCTACAACCTCCTCCCGGCGCTACTCGCCCATCGCGTCGACGCGGTGCTCGGCGTCTACCGCAACGTCGAAGGCGTGCAGCTGCAGCTTCGCGGCCTGCATCCGACGATCATCCCCGTCGACCGCGCCGGGGTCCCGAGCTACGACGAGCTCGTCCTCGTGGCCTCGAAGACGCGCCTGCGCACCGCCGCGTACCGCTCCGAGGTGCGCCGCTTCGTCTCGGCATTCGTCGCGGGCACGATCGACGCGCGCCGCCGTCCCGCGCAGGCGCTCGCGATCATGAAGAAGGTCACTGCATCCGACCCGAAGTTCCTCGCGCGCGCCGTCCCCGCGACGCTGAGCCTGCTCGCGGGGCGCCACGGGGTCGGCTGTCTCAGCGTGTCGCGCTGGCAGCAGTTCGGGGACTGGATGCAGGCGCACGGGCTCGTCAAGCAGCGGATTCCCGCGGCGAGCGTCGTCACGGCGAGCTTCCTGCCGCCGCGTTGCCGTTCGGGCGCACCGCGAGGATGACGCCCTGCTCGAGCGCGATCCGCGCGCGCGGCTCCGCGAACTCGTTCGATGTGCCGCGGCTCGAGCCGGGCTCGAGCGTCTCGCCGCGCAGCGGGTAGACGAGCCCCTCGCTCACCACGCCCTCGGCCGGTCCGTGCACCGCGAACAGCGAGATCAGCTCGCCGGGCTCCCCGACCAGCGTCCGCTCGCCGCGCACGACGTGCACCGCAGCCGAGCCGAGCTGGGCGTCGACCTGCACGCCCGCGTACGCGTCCGCTGCGAGCAGCAGCAGCGAGCCGAGAAGGTGGTCGAGGCGGCCCGCGTCGCTCCCGACCACGAGGATGCGCCCCGGCCGCTCGCGCAGCGCCGCGGCCAGTGCCAGCTCGAGGTCGGTCGCGTCCTTCTCGCGGGGGTGGCGCTCGACCCGGGCGGCGCGGGCGAGCGTCTCGTCGGAGATCGAATCGAGGTCCCCGACGACGAGGTCGACGTCACGCGCGAGCTCGGCGCCGCCGTCGGCGGCGATCACCGTCGCGCCGGCGGGCGGCGTGAACCCGGCGGGCGCTCCCGGCCCGCCCGCGAGCACGACGACGGTCTTCATCGCCGGAAGATTGCCGAGTAGATGTCGCGCGCGGCGGGTGCAGCCGCGTCGGCGCCGAAGCCGCCGTGCGCGATCAGGACCACGACGACGTAGCGCGGGTTGCCGGCGGGCGCCCACGACGCGTACCACGAGTCGTCGCTGCCGTGCGGATCCTGGGCCGTGCCGGTCTTGCCGGCGACCGCCACGGGAAAGTTGCCGAACACGGCGGTCGACGTCCCGGTCGGCCCGTGCGCGGCCTGGAACAGGCCCTCGCGGATCGCCCAGACGTCGCGCAGCGCCACGTGCCGCACCGGCGGGAAGCGGAGCACGCGCCGGTGCGGGCCGAGGATCGCCTCGGCGACGTGCGGCCGCACGACCGTGCCGCCGTTCGCCAGGGCCGCGTACGCGACGGCGAGCTGCAGCGGCGTCACCTCGAGGTAGCCCTGGCCGATCGAGAGGTTGACGGAGGTGCCCTCGTACCAGTAGCCCTGGTCGGACGTGCCGAACTGCCGCTTCAGCCACGCGGGCGTGGGCACGACGCCGCCCTGCTCGCCGGGGATGTCGATGCCGGTCGGCGCGCCGAGCCCGAGCCGCCGCGCCCACAGCTGGATACCCGGCCACCCGTCCTGCTGGCGGAAGAAGAACTGCTCGCCGAGCTGGTAGAACCACGTGTCGCAGGACATCTCGATCGCCTGCGGCAGGTCCATCGTCTCGTCGATCGACGGCTCGACGTTGTGGAAGACGATGCCGCCGACGGTGATCGCGCCGGTGCAGGCCATCGGTGTGTAGGGCGTGATCAGGCCGCCCGCGAGCGCGGCCTCCGCGACGATCGGCTTGAACGTCGAGCCGGCCGGGAACTGGCCCTGCGTCGCGAGGTCGAGCAGCCCCGGTTGCCGCCCCGTGATCAGCCGCTGCAGGTACGACGGGTCGCGCGCGGCTGCAACCTGGTTCACCGACGGATAGCTCGCGAGCGCCTTCACCGCGCCGGTATGCGCGTCGAGCACCACCGCGGCGCCCGCGGCGGCGTCGGCGTAGCCCGCCTGATGGGCGAGCGCGATGCCGTGCCGGATCGCATGCTCCGCCGCGCGCTGGATCCGCGCGTCGACCGTCAGCTGCAGCCCGGCGGGCTGCTGCTTCGCGCGCTCGGGCCGCAGCGGCGAGGCGATCTGGCCGAGCGCGTTCACCCGGACCCGCGCGTGCGCGAAGCCGGCGTTCAGGTAGCGGTCGTACGTCGCCTCGACGCCCGACTGGCCGACGACCTCGCCCGCCTTCGCGTGCCTGTACGACGGCTGCGCGAGCTCCTGCTTGCTCACCTGTCCGAGCAGCCCGAGGAACTCGCCGCCGAGCGCCCCTTGCGGATAGTCGCGCACGGGCAGCTGCACGACGTGCAGCCCGGGGAAGCCGTCGGCGCGCTCGTCCAGGTAGAAGCTCAGCCCGCGGGTGGCGCGCGGGACGACCACGGCGGGCGCGAACGGCGACTGCACGAGCGAGGCGCGGATTCGCCGCAGGTAGACGGCGACGGGCACGTGCGTCAGGCGCGCGAGGCTCGCAAGCACGCGCCGCCCGCGCGGAGCCGGCGTCCAGCTCGCGTCGAACGGCTGCGGCCCGAGCGAGGGAACGTCGGCGACGACGGCGAGCTGCGCGCCGGGCGTCGCGAGCGGCCGGAGCAGGTCGTCGACGATGACGCCGCGCGGCGCGGGCAGGTTGACCACGCGAACCTGTTGCGCGTGGCTCAGCTCCAGGTACTGCGTGCCGTGCAGCAGCTGCAGCGACCATGCGCGGAGGCCGAGCAGCGCGAACGCGACCACGGCGATCGCGCCCACGAACCCGAGCCGCCGGTAGAAGGCGAAGCTGGCGAAGTAGCTCTCCTGCACCGCCGACACCGGCTCGACCAGCGGCCGCGGCCCCGGCACGAAGCCCGGCGTGCGCTGGTGCAGCCGACGGCCGACGCCGCGCGTGCGCCCGCCCGTGACGATCTCGAGCGGCGTCCGGCCGCCCCACGACCTGTCTCCCCGCGATCGACCCCGGCCCCGCGGCACTTGCGAGCTCCCTTGCGTCCTCGACCTACAACGGCTGCGCTGAGAGTACCGGCCGCTGGCTCGGCATCTGCCGACCGAGTAGCATCGGCCGATGGAAGCGACGGTTCGCGAGGGGCAGGCACCGGCGGTCGTCGTCTCGCTGCAGCCGGGCGAGCGGATCACCTCCGAGTCGGGCGCGATGATGTTCGTCTCGGGCGACATCGCCATGGACGTCGAGATGCCCGGCGGGCTCGCAGGCGGGCTGAAGCGCAAGCTGCTCGCCGGCGAGAGCCTCTTCCTCACGCGTTACATCGCGAACGGACCCGGCGCGGTCGGGATCACCGGTCCGTTTCCGGGCTCGATCAGACAGCACGAGCTCGACGGCGAGATCATCTGCGAGAAGCACGCCTACCTCGGCCACCACGGCGAGGTGGAGATCTCGAGCGCGCTCGCGCAGCGGCTCGGGATGGGCGTCCGCGGCGGCGGTGAAGGCTTCTTCCTGCAGCGGCTGACCGGCAAGGGAACCGTCTGGCTGCACGGCGGCGGCGACTTCCTCGACTTCGACCTCGCGCCCGGCCAGCGCCTCATCGTCGACACCGGCTGCATGGTGATGGTCGAGCCGAGCGTGCGCTACGAGGTGAAGCTGCAGGGCGGCGTCGCCAAGAGCCTGTTCGGCGGCGAGGGTCTCTTCCTCGTCCACATGACCGGGCCCGGGCACGTCACGCTGCAGACGCTCCCCTTCTCGCGCACCGCGCGCCGCGTGCTGGCCGCGGCCGGCGGCGGCAGGGACGAGTCCGGCGTCGGCGGGCTCCTCGGATCGATCCTCGAATGAAAAGGAGACACGGTGGGATTCCTCGACAAGGCGAAGCAGGCGGCCGAGCAGGCGGCGGCGAAGGCGAAGGAGGGCGTCGAAGACGTCCAGACGAAGCGCGAGCTCGGGCAGGCGTACGGCGATCTCGGCAAGACCGCCTACGAGCTCGTCACGAGCGGCGAGGTGACGCACCCGCAGCTCGCGGCGGGCGCCGAGCGGGTCAAGACGCTCCTGGCGAAGGCGGAGGCGAACGGCACGTCGGCGCCAGCGTCCGCACCGGCCGACGAGTACGACGCGAGCCAGCCGCCCGCGATGCCGAGCTGAGCGTCAGGCGAAGGTGTCTGACACCGTGAGGTGTCAGACACCGGTGACCGATGCCGCGTCCGTCAGGCGAAGGTGTCTGACACCGTGAGGTGTCAGACACCGGTGACCGATGCCGCGTCCGTCGGCGCTGGCGTCAGGCCGACACGCCGACCGCCGCCAGCGAGGCGCTCACCGCCGCGTCGAAGGCTCCTGCGAGCGACGCCGCGGCGGCGCGCTCCTGCGGCAGGATCGTGTCCACCACGCGCACCGTCTCCGCGTCGCCGGCCCGCTCCGCGACGCGGCGCAGCTCCTCGTAGCCGCCGATCTCGAGGTGCTCGAACGCAAAGGCGAAGGCCGCCAGCTTGCCCGGCGTGTCGGGATGACCCTGGAAGAACGCGCCCCAGTTGAGCGCACCGAGCCGCATCGCCGCGTCCTTGAGCGACGAGCGGCTGCCGCCGAGCGCGGTCAGGCGCTCCTGCACGAGCTCGGCGTGGTCGCGCGTCTCGGCGAGGTGGTCGGAGAAGACCGCCTCGAGCGACGGCTCGTGCACGATCGACGGCGCGCGCTCGAGCAGCGCGATCGCCTGCTGCTCGATCGCATGCGCATCGGCGAGGTACCTCGGCAGCAGCTCCTCGAGCCGGTCGCGTGGATGCTCGGCGAGCGCGGCCTCGACGGCGGCGTCAACGTTCGACTCGAGCCGCTCCATCATCGTGCGCTCCTCGTCACGGATGCGCGCGGCGGCGGCGGCCACGTCGTCGGCGCCCGCGCGCGTCGCAATGCGGCCGAGCAGCTCGTAGGACGCGAGCTCGAGGCCCTCGAAGGACAGCGCGTGCGCGAACAGCTTTCCCGGCGTGTCGGGCTGCAGCTTCGCGAACAGCAGGAAGCCCTTGCCGCCGAGCCCCATCACCGTGTCCTTGAGGCGGGAGGGGCTCGCGCCGCGCGACTCCAGCAGCTCCCGCGTCGTGCGCTCGTGGCCCTCCGTCTCGCCGAGGTGCGTGCGGAACGCCTCTGCGAGGACCGGCGCTCCCGCTGCGTCCGGTGCGGAACGGAGCTGGGCCAGCGCCTGCACCTCGATCGAATGCGCGTCCGTCAGGTACTTCGTCAGCTGTTCGTCGAGCTCGCGTGTCATCGGCTCCTCCCCGTGCGATGGCTGTCTCGCGTGTCTCTGCCCGCTCGTCGCTTCCGTGAGTCCTCCTCCAGGCGTCGCAGCGCCGGAATGCCGCCGAGCGCCGGGATGATCGGGAGCCACAGGTTGATCAGCCGGTACGCGAAGACGGCCAGCAACGCCGGGGCGAGCGCGATGCCCACCCACCCGAGCGCAAACGGCAGCAGCGCCTCCACCACGCCCGCGCCGCCGAGCGGTAGCGCGCGGCGCGTGATCGCGTAGCCGGTGGAGTAGCCGACGATCAGCTGCGCGACCGGCGGCGTGTGCGCGGAGAAGGCGTGCAGCGCAGCCCAGAGGCAGAAGATGTCGCCGCCCCAGTAGGCGGTCGCGCCGACGACGCCCAGGCCGTACTGTCGCGGGCTCGTCACGAGTCGCAGCACGAGCTGCAGGGCGTGCAGGCCGTGCGCGAGGCGCTCGCCGACCAGCGGCCAGCGCGTCACGACGTCTCGCCAGTGGAGCGCGGCGAGCGCCAGCGCCGTCCCGGCCGGCACGCCGATGATCCATGGCAGCGTGAGCCCGCTCGACACGCCGGGATGGACGAGCACCACGATGATTGCCGCCACGAACGTCGCCGGCGCGAGCACGGCGTACTCCAGCGCGCCGAGCCCGAGCACGCGACGCCGGGCCTCGCGCGGGGACAGACCGGCCCGCTCGAGCGCGATCCGGTCGAGGGCGAAGCCGCCCGAGTGGACGAAGACGCCGAAGCCGGTCGAGACCAGCGCCGCCGCGAGCGGCACGCGCAGCTCCGCTCCGTCCTCCGCCGTCGCGACCTCCCGGTATGCCGCCGTGTAGCCGACGTAGGCGACGGCCTCGCCGGCGACGGCGACCCACAGCCAGAACCAGTGCGGGTGGATGAGCCGGTGCAGGACGGCGCCGAACCCGACCGACCACGCGAGCCCGATCAACGCGGCGGCGGCGAGCACCGCCGCGACGCCCACGAGCAGCGTCAAGCCGTGCGGCGCCAGGAGCCCGCTGCTGGTCCGCCGGATGCGCATCTCGGCACTCGTTCCCACAGGCGATCTCTCTACCCGTGTCGCGCGCGGCGCGCGCGGGTACACGCGTTGCGTGGGGGTTCTGCCCCGGCTGCGCGCCCCGCTGCCCCTGCTCGTCACGACCGGGGCCGCGGCTGTCGCCTTCCTCGCCGCGCTGGCGGTGATGTCGGCGATCGCCGGCTGGAGCAAGGTCACCTCGCAGCTCCACCCCAACCTCTCGCTCTGGTTCGCGGCCGCCTTCGGCCTCGAGTTGCTCGCGTTCTGCGCCTACGTGTTCGCCTACCGCTCGATCGCCGCCGTCGAGGGCGGGCCGAAGCTGGGACTCGTGGAGGCCGCCGAGCTCGTCGCGGTCGGCTTCGGCGCGTTCCTGGCGAAGGGCGGCGCGGCGCTCGACAGCGAGGCGCTCCGACGCGGACGCGGCGGAGAGCACGAGGGCGAGGTGCGGGTGATGGCGCTCGACGCGCTCGAGCACGCGCCGCTCGCACCCGCCGCGTGGGCGGCGGCGATCTCGCTGCTCGCGAACGGCAAGCACAAGCCGGGGCTCGACTTCACGATTCCATGGGCGACGCTTGTGCCGATCGGGGCTGCGCTCGCGGTGATCGGCGTTCGCCGCCGCGACAGGTTCGTCGACCGCGACGGCTGGCGCGGCAAGCTCGGGGACGTCCTCGAGGCGATCCACGTGCTGTTCCGGCTGCTCGCGGGCTGGCGGCGCTACTGGCCGGGCTTCGCCGGCGCGGCCGTGTACTGGGCCGGCGACGTCCTCTGCCTATGGGCGTGTCTGCGGCCGTTCCGCGCGGCACTGCCGTTCGCCGGCGTCGTGATCGCGCACGCGGTCGGCTACGTGCTGACGCGGCGGACGCTGCCGCTCGCGGGCGCCGGTGTGGTCGAGGTGCTGATGCCGCTGACGCTGCTCGCCGCCGGCGCGCCGTTCGCCGGCGCGATCCTCGGCGTCTTCGCCTACCGCATCTTCAACCTGTGGCTGCCGCTCCTGCCCGCGGCGGCCGCGATCCCGCGCCTGCGAAAACGCTACGGGCGCCGCTTCGACGTCCACCCGCGGCGTACCTGAAGGTTCTCAAAGGGTCGCGAGCTCGGCGAGCAGGCGGTCGACCTCGTCCGCGGTGTTGTAGTGGATCAACCCGACGCGCAGCGACTGCTCGGGCAGCCGCGGAGCGAGCGAGACGCAGTACCAGTTGTCCGCGTACCAGACGCCGAGGCCGCGCTCGGCCAGCGCTCGCGCGGCGCGCTCGGCCGGGACGCCCTCCACGGTGAGCAGGAACGTCGGCACGCGCTGCTCCAGCGTCGGCGGACCGTAGAGCCGGACGTTCGGCGGCAGGCCCTCGAGGAGCCGCGCACCGAGCTCTCGCTCGTAGGCACGCAGCGCGCCGATGCCGCCGAGGTCGTCGAGGTAGGCGATCGTCGCGCTGAAGCCGGCGAGCAGCTCGTACGGCAGCGTGCCCGTCTCGAACCTCCGCCCGACGGGCGTCGACGGCGACGGCCGCGCCTTGTACGGCCGCCAGCCGACCGCCACCTCCTCGCGCACGTAGGCGAGGCCGAGGTGCGGCCCGCAGAACTTGTACGGCGAGCAGAGCAGCACGTCGCAGCCGAGCTCGCGCACGTCGACCGGCTCGTGGGCCGCGTAGTGCACGGCGTCCACCCAGGAGAGCGCGCCCGCACGGCGCGCCAGCTCGCAGAGCCTCCGGCCGTCCGCGAGGGAGCCCGTCGCGTTCGACGCCAGCGCGAATGCCACGACGCGCGTGCGCTCCGTCAGCAGCCGCTCGACATGGTCGTAGTCGATCGTCAGCTCTTCGGTCGCGCGCGCGGTGCGCACGACGAGTCCGCGATCCTCGGCCAGCTCGACCCACGGAGCCACGCCGCCGTCGTGGTCGAGCTCGGTGGTGAGGATCTCGTCGCCCGGCTTCAGCTCGCGCCCCGCCGCCCGCGTCAGCGCGAAGTCGAGCGTCGTCATGTTCATCCCGAACGAGACCTCGGCCGGCGCGCAGCCGAGGAAGCGGGCGGCGTCGGCCTTCGCGCGCGCGAGGATCTCCTCGACCGCACGGCCGGTGCGGTACGGCGCGCCGAGGTTGCCGGAGGCGTCGCGCAGCGCGGCGGCGATCGCGGCGCCGACCTCGTCCGGCACCTGCGTGCCACCCGGCGCGTCGAGGAACGCGAAGCCGTCGCGGAGCGAGGAGAAGCGCGCGCGGACCGCGTCGATCGGAAACGCGGTCGTGCTCACGGCGTCTCTCCGGCGAGGATCCGGGCGAGGACCTGCGCGTCGATGTTGCCGCCCGAGACGATGCAGACGATCTTGCGTCCGCCCGTCCGGCCGGAGAGCGCGGCCGCGACGGCGAGCGCACCGGCGCCCTCCGCGATCACGCGCGCGCGCTCGGCGATCAGCCGCACCGCGGCTGCGACCTCGTCGAGCGGGATGGCGAAGGCGCCGTCGAGCAGCTGCGACGCGTGCTCCCACACCCGCGGGATCAGCTCGCGGCTGCCCGAGCCGTCGACGAACGAGGGCCGGTACTCGACCGCCGTCGGCCGGCCCGCGGCGAGCGTCGCTGTCACCGGCGCGCCCGTCTCGGGCTCGGCCGCGAAGACGCGGACGTGCGGACGCTCCGCCTTCACCGCGCTGGCGATCCCCGTCACGAGCCCGCCGCCGCCGTACGGCACGACCACGGTGTCGAAGTCGGGCGATTGCTCGAGCAGCTCCAGGCCGATCGTCCCGTTCCCCGCCATCACGCGCTCGTCGTCGACCGGATGCACGAAGAGGCCGCGCGCGCCGTCGTAGGAGCCGGCGACGAGCACCTCCCACCACTCGTCGTACGGCACGCGGACGACGCTGCCGCCGTAGCGCTCGATCGCGTCGAGCTTCGTCTGCGGTGCGTGGTCCGGGACGACGATCGTCGCCGGCACGCCGCGCAGCCGTGCCGCGTACGCGACGCCCTGCGCCATGTTGCCGGCGCTGGCGGTGAGCACGCCGTCGGCGAGCTCGGCGTCGGCAGCCTGCAGGATCGCGTTGCCGGCGCCGCGGATCTTGAACGACCGAACCGGCTGCAGCACCTCCAGCTTCAGCCACAGCTCCGCGTCGGCGTCGACGTCGAGCCGGATCAGCGGCGTCCGCACCGCGACGCCGTCGAGCACGCCGCGCGCGCGGCGGATCTCGTCGACCGGAATCACAGCTCGACCACGGTGCCGGCATCCTCCGCCTCGGCACGTACGAGCACGCGCTCCGCGGCGGCGAGATCCTCGACCGCGAGGCCGAGCGACTTGAACACCGTGATCTCGGCGTCGGAAGCCCGGCCCTGCGCCTGCCCGAGGATCAGCTCGCCCAGCTCGGCGCGAATGTGCTCCGGGCCGATCGCGCCCTCCCGCTGCGGGAACAGGAAGTCGCCCGCCTCGTTCAGCGTCGACTCGCGCCGGTCGACGAACAGCGCCGCGGCCGCCATCGTGGCCGTGTCGAGCTCCCGCGTCGTCGGGATGCTCGAGCCGATCGCGTTGACGTGCAGACCGTCCTTCAGCCACTCGCGCCGCACGATCGGGTCGGCGGACGCGGTCACGGTGCAGAGGACATCCGCCTCGCGCACCGCCTCCTCCGCGGTGGTGACGCTCTCGGCGCCGTCGAGGGCGCGGCCGCTCGCGCTCCAGACGAGCGTCCGCTCGAACTCGCGAACGGCGTGCATCGCCTCGAGGTGCGAGCGCGCCTGCGTGCCCGTGCCCAGGATGGCGAGCGTCCGCGTGTCCTCGCGCGCGAGCAGCCGCGTCGCGACCCCCGAGACGGCTGCCGTCCGCACGGCGGTGATGCCGCCCGCGTTGACGAGCGCCCGCGGCTCGCCGGTGTCGCCGTCGAAGAGCGCGACGAAGCCCTGGTGCGAGTCGAGCTCGCGCGCGCTGTTGCCGGGAACGATCGTGAGCGCCTTCAACGACCAGAGCGCGCCGTCGCCGCCGCGGTGCGCCGGCATCAGCCCCATCAGGCTCGGCTCGTCCGGCGGCCGCACCACGAACCGGAGCGGGTTGTGCACCTCGCCGCGCGCGAGCGCCGCGAGCGCCTCGCTCATCGCCTCGATGCAGTCGTCCACCGGCAGCAGCCGGCGGACGTCGTGCTCGGTCAGCACCCGGACGCTGCTCATGCGAAGAGCGCTCCGAGCCGCTCGACCTCGTCCGCGGCGAGCGCGAGGTGGCGGGCCGCGAGCACCGGCTCCAGCTGGGCCACGGTGTTCGGGCCGCACACGGCGCCGTCGGCGCGCGTGAGCACCCAGGCGAACGCGAGCGTCGGCCGGTCGACACCGCGCGCGGCGGCCTCCTGGCCGAGGCGGTCGAGCGCGTCGAACACGCGGCCGTTCGCGAGGTGCTCGTACGACTCGGGACGCTGCGTCATCCGCGAGCCGGCCGGGTACGGCTCGCCGCGGCGGTACTTCCCGGTCAGCCAGCCGCCGGCGAGCGGCCCGTACGGCACGTAGGCGATCCCGTGCTCGCGGCAGAGCGGCAGCACCGTCTCGTCGTCCGAGCGGTCGAGCAGCGAGTACGCGTTCTGGACGAGTGCCGGCCGCCCGTGGCGCAGCGCCTCCTCGACGGCGGCGGCGTCGTAGTTGCTGAGCCCCCACGCGCCGATGAGGCCCTCGTCGCGGAGCCGCTCGAAGGCGCCGATCGTGTCGGCGAGCGGCGTCTCCGGGTCCGGCTCGTGCGCCAGGTAGAGGTCGACGCGGTCGACGCCGAGCCGCTCGAGGCTCCTTTCGAGCTGACGCCGGATGCGGTCGGGCGCGAGCCCGACGTCGCCGGGCGCGCCGTTCGTCGAGTGGAACACCTTCGTCGTGAGCGTGAGGCCGTCCGGGCGCCGCTCCGCCCGCCAGTCGCCGATCCACGACTCGCTTGCGCCGCCGCCGTATGCGTCGGCGGTGTCGAACCACGTGATCCCGTTGGCCCAGGCTTTGTCCATGATCCGGAACGCCTCGTCGCGCGGGATGCCCTTCCCGAAGAACGCCGGTGCCGACCCGATGCCGCCGAAGTTGCCGCAGCCGAGCGCGACGCCCGAGAAGGCGGACGTCATTCGGGCAAGTTCATGCGCGTGAGCTCGTTCCGGATGTCCCAGAGCTCCGGGTAGAACGAGTGGTGGATCAGCCGGCCCATCACCTCGACCGGCGTCCCCTGCGTGCCGACGACGTCGGCGCCGATCGTTCGCTGCACGACCTTGAAGTGGCGGACGCGCCAGACGATGACGCGCTCGTCGAGCTCGATCAGCAGCTCCGCGAGCGTGTACAGGTGCTCGTGCTCGCGGCCGTGCACGTAGACGTCGGTCAGCGACATCCCCGCGCGCTCACGGGCGGCGTGGAACGCCTCGCCGAGCGGCTTCGCCACGCGGCGCAGCTCGCGAAATCCGGGCGAGTCGAAGCCGCTGCCGTGGCCGAGCACCTTGCGCACCTCGGTGTACTCCCACGGCGACATGTGCTCGAGCATGTCGAGCGCGGCCGTGACGAGCTTGTAGCAGTCGATCGCCCGGCGGAGCAGGCGGTTGGCGGCGGCGAGGTCGTCGTCGTCGACGAGCCTGGCGGCCTCCTCGATCTCGTTCCACGCGAGCTTCAGCCAGAGCTCGGAGGACTGATGGACGGTCTGGAAGAGCAGCTCGTCGCGGTGCACCCACTCGTCGGGCGCCTTCTGCAGCGAGAGCAGGTCGTCGGTGCGCAGGTAGCGCTCGTAGTCCGACGCCCCCGGCCCCGGCAGCACCGGCTTCGTCGTCTCGCTCACGGGCGTCCTCCAGCGGCCCCCGGGGCCGGGCGTCCTCCAGCGACCCCCGGGGCCAGGTACGTACCAGGTGCCGACGGGCGATTTCCAGCGCTTTTGCCGCTGCCGACCGTACCCTCGGTGCCAGGTAGGTGCCAGGCACGTGCCGGAACTGCAACGTTCACGATCGCACCTCCGTTCCGTCGAAGATCCGCACCGGAAGACCGGCGAGCGGCACGCCCTCGTCCTTCGTCACGAGCCACGTGTCCTGCATGTAGAGGCACGCGCGGCCGTCCTGCGAGATCGCGTGCGGGTGCATGGAGAACACCATGTTCGACCGCAGCTCCGTCTCGTCGCCCTCGCCGATCTTCGGCCACTCGATCATCGTCATCCCGATCGAGTGCCCGGTGACGTGGCCCAGCATGAAGCCGCGATCGACGAAGCCGCGCGACACCGCCCGGTGGACGTCGTGCGCCGTCGCGCCGTCGCGCAACGCGCCGCGCGCTGCCTCGTGGTACTCCTCGTACGCCTCGAGCATGCGCTTCGTCTCGTCGCTCGGCTCGCCGGCGCAGATCGCGCGCGACACCTCCACCCAGTGTCCACCGGACGCGGCGATCTCGAGCGACGGGAGCACCATGTCCGTCGCCGCGATCGGCCGCTCGCCCGCGATCTTGAACTCCGGCAGCGCCGCCCCGCCCTCGCCCGTCAGCACCATGTTCATCGTCAGCCGGCCGCAGCCCTGCTCGACGAAGTAGCGCTCGCACGGCGCCAGCACCTCGCGCTCGCTCCGCCCGGGCGCGAACTGGTCGAGGAAGATCCAGAAGCCCTCCTCGTTCACGCGCACGCTCTCCCGCACCGACTCGAGCTCGAGCTCGCTCTTCACAGCGCGCGCCTGGTCGAACTGCTCGTCCCAGGGAACGATCTCCGCGGCTCCGTCGAGCGCCGCGTAGTCACGCACCGTCATCACGTAGTCGAGCCCGTAGACGCCGACCCGCCGCCCTCGCACCCGATCGGCCAGCCACTCGCCAGGCCGGTCGACGAACACCTGCTCGTCGATCCAGGTCGTCCGGTGCTCGCCGACGTACCTCGCCTCCCCCGGAAAGACGATCGCCGGCTCGCCGTCGCACGGCAGCAGCACGTACGCGTAGCGATGGACGATCACGAAGCCCGACAGGTAGCGCACCGCGCCCTCGAAGCCGGTGTACTCGTTGCCCGAGACGATCACCGCGTCGAGGCCGTCGCGCGCGAGCGCATCCCGCACGCGCGCGTACCGCCGCTCGACCTCCTCGCGCGGCACCGAGCCGCTCACTGCGCCCACGCCGCCTCCATTCCCTTGACCAGCGCCCAGATCGCCTCGTGCGCGGGGGTCGGCACACCGAGCCTGCGCCCGAACCCGACGATACCGCCGTTCAGGTAGTCGACCTCCGTCGATCTGTGAGCCTCCACGTCCTGGAGCATCGACGCCTTGTGGTCGTACGCCACGTCGGGCCGCGCCGCGTAGTCGATCAGCTCCTCCGGATCGGCGTCGAGCACGATGCCCTGCGCTTCCGCCACCGCCCGGCCCTCGTCGACAAGCGTGCTCGCGAGCCGGCGCAGGTCCAGCCGCTCGCAGATCCGTCCGTGCGTGAGCCCGGTCAGCGCGCCGAGGGGATTCGTCGCGGCGTTGAAGATCACCTTGCGCCACTGGGGACCGCGCGCGTCGGCCACCGCGCTCGCCGGCATTCCTGCGCGCGTGCAGGCGTCGGCCAGCTCGGCGATCCGCTCCGCGGGCGCGGGTCGCTCCTCGAACGGGCCGAGCGTCGTCTCTCCCTTGACGTCCCACTGCACGACGCCGGGCGCCGTCACCTTGCCGGCCGGGAACGTGGTGCCGCGGATCACGCGCTCGACGTGGCGGGCGATCGCTTCCTCGTTGCCGAGCCCGTTCTGCACCGTGGCGACGCAGCCGTCCGCGAAGGCGGCGGCGACCGCGCGGATCGCCGGCTCGGTGTGCATCGCCTTCGTGGCGACGATGCCGAAGTCGCACGCCGGTAGCTCCGCCGCGTCGGAGGTCGCGTGCGGCCGGCCGACGACGTCCCCCGCGCCGGTCAGGCGCAGGCCGTCGCGGTTGATCGCGTCCACGTGCTCGCGCGAGACGTCGAACGCCCACACCTCGACGTCCTCGAGGGTCGCGAGGTTGGCCGCGAACAGCGACCCCACCGCTCCGCAGCCGACGACGCACACCCTCACCTCCGAGCCGCCTCCTTCGCCTTGACGAGCCTGTACATCGTCTCGTGCAGCGGCACCGCCACCCCGGCATCACGCGCGGCTCGCACGAGCGAGCCCGTGATCATGTCCACCTCCGTGGCCCGCCCCGCCTTTATGTCCTCGAACATAGAGGGGTAGTGGGCGCTGCCGCGCTGCGTCGCCAGCACGTTCATCTCCCACGGATCTTCGCGGAGCGCAACACCCGTGGCCGCGGCAACCGCCTTCCCTTCCTCCATCAGCGCCCGCACGAGGTGGCCGAGGTCTGTCGGCGCCTCGACGGCGGCGAAGCGCGCGTCGTGCGGGAGCCCGGTGAGCGCGGCGACGGTGTTGACGGTGGCGTTGAAGACGAGCTTCGACCACTGCGCCGGCCGCAGGTCGTCGAATGCCTCGGCCTGGAGGCCCGACGAGCGGATCAGCAAGGCGACGGCCTCCGCGTCCGCGCGTGTCGTCCCGCGCGCGGGGCCGATCCACGTCGCCGTGTCGAGCACGTACTCGACGTGCGTGTCGTCATGGCGGGTGCCGCTCATGAAGGTGACGCTCGCAAGCAGCCGCCAGTCGCCGTGCCGCGCGATCACCTCGTCCGCGCCGAGCCCGTTCTGGACGGTCATCACGATCGCGTCCGGCCAGTGGTGCTCGAGCCGCGCCGCGAGCCGGTCGAGGTCGGTGCTCTTGCACGCGACGATCACCAGCTCCGGCTCCGGCAGCTCCTCCGGGTCGGTCGCGGCCGTCACCCGGGCCGCGAGCTTCGACCGGCCGCTCACGCGCAGACCGTGCTCCGAGAGCGCGCGCGCGTGCTCGGGTCGGCGCACGAGCACCGACAGCTCGGCGACCTGCGCGAGATGACCCGCGAACAGGCTGCCGATCACCCCCGCCCCGGCGACGCAGATCGACTTCACGCGGGGACCGCTGCCTCCGCGCGCGTCTGGCTGACCTGGATCGCCGGGATCACGTGCTTCGCGAACAGCTCCTGCGCCTTGATCGCCTTCCAGTGCTCCACGCCGCCCGGGTTCGTGGTGATCGCGATCTCCGTGAGCCCCTCGCAGATCTCGATCGTCTCGCGCACGCGTTGCACGACGTCGTCGGGCGTGCCGACCCAGACGATGTCGCCGGCGATCATCTCGTCGTACGGCGTCGCGGCGAGCTTCTCCATGATTCCCGAGGCGTAGAAGCCGTAGCCGGCGGCGTTGAGCGCGTCGGCAGGCGGAGGCGTGTGGTCGGTCAGCGGCGACGCGTTGCCCTCGAGGAAGCCGCGCATGTGCCGTTCGGCCTCCCGCTTCGCGAGCTCCGCGTCCTCGTCGATGTAGCACGCATGGATCCAGACGATGTCGGGCGCCGTGCCGTACTCCGCGCATTTCGCCCGGTAGAGGTCGAGCTGGTCCTTGAGCGCCGCATACGGCAGCAGCGGCGGGACCGCGACGGCCCAGCCGTGCTTCGCGGCGAGGTCGTACGTGCGGTCGGAGGTGCCGCCGAGCACGACGCGGAAACGGTTGCCGCTGAACGGCACGATCAGGCTGTCGTCGACGTTCCAGTACTCGCCGTGGAACGTCACGCGGTCGTGCTGGAGCGCCTCGATGAAGAGGTCGAGCGCCTCCTCGTAGCGCGGACGCGACGTCTCGTCGAGCGGCAGCCCGGCCGGGAGCGGAATCCACCCGTGACCGCGGCCGACGCCGAACTCGTAGCGGTCGCCCGTCAGCAGCGAGAACTCGTGGATCATCGCCGCGAGGACGAGCGGGTTGTGGTACGGGAGGATGTGCAGCATCGTGCGGAACCTGATCCGCTTCGTCCGCGCCGCCGCCATCCCGAACAGCCCGAACACGTTCGCCGAGGCCGAGAACTTCGGGAAGAAGACGTGCTCGATCGCGGCGTACGCGTCGTAGCCGAGCCGGTCCGCGTTCTCGATCTGCCCGAGCACCTCGCCGTACAGCTGCTCGGGCGACTTGCCGGGCCAGCTCTGGAGCTCGCTGTAGATGCTGAACTTCATCGTCCTCCCTTTCTCCCTGAGGGCATCACAAGGGATCGCCCAGCTTCCGGAACGTGCGGTCGAAGTAGACGAGCGGATGCGGCGGCGCCTCACCCGTTTCGCCGACGATCGCATGCTCGACGACCCCGATCACCAGCGTGTGGTCGCTCACCTCGAAGGTCTCGGCCACGGCGCAGTGGAGGTGCGCGAGCGCGCCGGCGATCGTGGCCGGCCAGTCCTCGCCGCGCCGCTCGACGAAGGCGTCGATCGTCTTCGAGCCGCCGGGAACGGCGCCGAGCTCGGCGAGGTCGCGATGCTGCTCGGCGAGGATGGAAAGCCCGAAGCGCCGGCGCCGGAGCAAAGGCCCACGCAGGCTCGCTGCGTGCGCAAGCGAGATCAGCACCTTCGGCGGCCGGGTCGAGATCGAGCAGCACGAGTTGATCGTCAGACCCGTCACGCGCGCGTCCTCCTCCACCGTGACGATGACGACCCCGGTCGCGAACGCACGCATCGCCGTCCTGAACCGCTCCGCGTCGACGAACGCCGGGTCGCGCTCCAGCTGTCCCCGGACGAGCACCACGTCCGGACCGATCTCCAGGTCGGAATAGTCACTCATCGCGCGGATGCGGTTGGCGCGACCGCTGTCATCGTGGCGCCGGCTCAGCGGCGGCGGGCGCGGGACGTGGGCGGCGGCGCGGCAGCGACAGCTCGCGGCCGCCGCTCAGGCCGCTCGGGCGGAGCACCAGGATGATCGCCATCAGCGCGCCGATCACGATCAACGCCGTTCCGGTGGGCAGGTTCAGGTGGATGCCGACGACGTCGACGCCGTTCTCCGCCGCCGAGAGGAACGAGTCGAGCCCGCCGATCGCGAGCGCGCCGACGACCGCGCCGAGCAGGCTGCCGGAGCCGCCCACGACGAGCATCGCGAGCGTCAGGAACGTCAGGTCGAGGTACAGCGAGTCGATCTCGATCGGCAGCAGGTGGACGTACAGCCCGCCGGCAAGCCCCGCGAGCGCGCCGGAGAGCGCAAAGGCGAGCAATCGCTGCCGGTAGATCGAGATGCCTGCCGCGGACGCCGCCGCCGCGTCCTCGCGGGTGGCGCGCAGCATGCGCCCGAAGCGGCTGCGCTGGTAGGCGAACGCAAGGCCGACGCAGATCAGCGCGCCGATCGCCGCCTGCCAGATCCCCGTCGTCTGCGGGACCGAGGAGAACGCGTTCAGGCCGGGGCCGATCTTCTCGTAGTAGCGCAGCACGTTGTTCGTGATCTCGAGCACGCCGAACGTCGCGATGCCGGCGGCGAGCCCGGAAAGTCGCATCAACGGGAGTCCGACGAGGAACGCGAAGACGAAGCCGACGAGGGCGGCGAGCAGCAGCGAGACGGCGTTCCCGACGTGTGCGTGCAGGAGGAAGTGCGCGAGCCCCGGCATGATCGCCGGCTTCTCGGCGGTCGGCACCGTCAGCACGCCGGCCGTCCACACACCGAGCGCCACGAAGCTGATGTGGCCGAACGAGAGCACGCCGGAGTTGCCGATGAAGACGTAGAGTGCGACGACGATCGCGACCTTCACGAGCGTGTCGAGGAAGTACGTCTGCAGCGCGCTCGACACCGCGAGGCCGAGCAGCGCCGTCGCGAGGACGAGCACCACCGGCGCCGCCAGCTCGGTCGCGCGCCTCACACCCGCTCCGCGGTCGTGCCGCCGCGGGCGAAGAGCCCGTTCGGCCGCACGAGCAGGACGAGGATCACAGCCGCGAACAGGAACGTCGGCAGGTACTGGCTCTGGTTCGTCGGCAGGGTGCCGCCGAGGATTCCGCTCGCGAAGCCGATCGCGAAGCCGCCGAGCGTCGCCGACACCGGCCGGTTCAGCCCGCCGAGCACGACGCCCGCGAGGACGACGATGGTGTCGTCGAGCGCGAAGGTGGGGGTGACGAGCGGGTTCTGCACCGTCAGCATCACCGCCACCACCGCCGCGAGCACGCCCGAGACGAGCACGGCGGAGCCGATCACCCGGTTCGCGCGGACGCCCAGCATCCTCGCGGTGCGGAAGTCCATCGCGGCGGCGCGCATCTGCAGCCCCACCGAGGTTCTGGTCAGCAGCAGCTGGAGCAGGAGCAGGCAGCCGGCGGCGACCGCGACCGAGACGACCGCGATCTTGCGGATCGCGACGCCGTCGATGATCCACGGCTGGTTGAGCGGGGCGAGCGCCGACGCGATCTGCCCGAGCTGCCCGAACGAGAGCGTCGCGATGCTCTGCAGCAGGAAGGCGACCGCGAAGGTCGCGACGAGCATCACCGCCGGCGACTGCGTGCGCAGCGGGCGGAACACGAGCCGGTCCATCGCCGTGTTCAGCGCGATCACCACGGCGAAGCAGAGCAAGATGCCTGCCCAGCTCGGCCAGCCCCACACCGACGAGTACGCGAGCGCGTACGCGCCTGCCATCACGAGCTGGCCGTACGCGAAGTTGACGAGCCGCAGGATGCCGAAGACGAGTCCGATGCCGACCGCCATCAGCGCGTAGACGCCGCCGAGCGCGAGGGCGTCGGCGAGCGTCTGCCACGACAGGTTCAGGAATCCGAGGGTCATGCCAGGTAGGCGGCGACGAGGCGTTCGGTGTCGGCGGCGTCGTCCGGGCCGAGCGTCAGCCGGAGCTCACCGTTCGCGAGCACGTAGCAGCGGTCGGCGAACGCGACGGTACGCTGCGCACGCTGCTCGACGAGCAGGACGGCCAGCCCGCGCTCGCGGATGCGGGCGAGCGCGTCGAAGACGACGTCCACCAGACGCGGCGCGAGGCCGAGCGACGGTTCGTCCAGCAGCAGCACCTGCGGCTCCGCAACGAGCGCGCGTGCGATCGCGAGCTGCTGCTGCTGGCCGCCGGAGAGTGCGCCCGCCGAGCGGCCGCGGAACTCGCGCAGCACCGGGAAGAGCTCGAACGCCGACTCCAGCGCAGTGCCGTTGCCGCGGCTGCGCCGTCCGGCGAGGCCGAGCCGCAGGTTCTCCTCCACGGTCAGCTCGCCGAAGATCCGCCGCCCCTCCGGCACGAGCGCGACGCCGCGGCGCGCGACGTCCTCGGGCCTGCGGCCGACCAGCGACGTACCGTCGAGGCGGATGTCGCCGGCCGCGCGCGGCGCCGCCCCCATGATCGCGTGCAGCGTCGAGGACTTGCCGGCGCCGTTCGGGCCGATCAGGCCGACGATCTCCCCCGGCGCGACCTCGAGCGAGAGGTCGCGCACCGCCGCGACCGCCCCGTAGCGGACGGTGAGGCCCTCGACGACGAGGGTCACGCGTCGTCCTCCTTGACCGCGCTCTCGCCGAGGTACGCGGCCGCGACGTCCAGGTTCGCGCGGATCTCGCGCGGCGTCCCCTCGGCGAGCGTCTGGCCGCGGTCGAGCACCTGGATGCGGTCGCACACGTCCATGATCAGCGCCATGTTGTGGTCGATCAGCAGCACGCCGGCGCCGTGGTCGTCGCGGACGGAGCGGACGACGGCGGCGAAGCCCGGCACCTCGGCCTCGGGAAGACCCGCCGCGGGCTCGTCGAGCAGCACGAAGCTCGGCTCGGTGGCGAGCGCCCGGGCGACGCCGAGCCGGCGTTCGTCGCCGTGCGCGAGCGCACGGGCCGGCGCGTTCGCGTAGCGGTCGAGCGCGAGCAGCTCGAGCAGGCCGCGCCCGCGCCGCGCGGCCTCCCGCGGCGAGGTGCCGACGGCGATCGCCGACACCTCGACGTTCTCGCGCACCGTCAACCCGCCGAACGCGTGGCTGTGCTGGAAGGTGCGCGCCAGACCGCGGCGGCCGCGGCGGTGCGCCGGCCAGCGGGTGACGTCGCGGTCGTCGAGCAGCACCCGGCCGCGTGTCGGCCTGTCGAAGCCGCTCAGCAGGTTGACGAGCGTCGACTTACCCGCGCCGTTCGGCCCGATCAGCCCCACCACCTCGCCGCGCCGCAGCTCGAGCGACACCTCGCGCAGCGCCTCCACGCCCGCGAAGGAGCGCGACACGGCGGAGGCCCGGAGCGATGCTCCGGGCCTCCGTTCCAGGTCGGACGCGGGTGTCGCCAACCAACCCCCGCTAGTGGATCGTCGGGACGACCTTCGCCGTGATCGTCGTGATCTCGCGCGGCTTGTTGTTGTTGATCTCGATCACGCGGTACGCACGGCCGAACACGGAGTGCAGCTTCGGCGAGAAGCTCACCAGGCCCGACAGCGTCGGCACCTTGTGGAACGTCTGCATGATCGACGCGAGCGTCGAGCCGTTCGTCGACCCGTGCGCGCGCTTGATCGCCGACACGACGCCGTCGATCGCGGCCGGCCCGGTGACGAAGCCGCCGGTCGCTGCGTGGATCTGCTTCGCGAGCTTGTTGATCGCCGCGCTCGGATCCTGCCCGAACACGTTCGCGTACGTGACGAAGTAGTAGTTCGTCACCGGCGGGCTCTTCGGCAGCCAGTAGGTGCCGTCGCCGGCCCACGAGTTCAGCACCGGCGTCTTGTTGCCGAGCGTCCGGAGCCCGGAGATCAGCGGCGACAGCGCGCCGTAGGCGCCGGCGGTCGACGTGACGATCACGTCCGCGGGATGCGCGTTGAGGCGGCTGACCGCGTTCTGGACGTTGTTGCCGTGGAACGCCGGGTCCTGGTACGTCTCCTGGTCGACGATCTTGCCGCCGAGCTGCTGCCAGCGGGCCTTGAACGCCGCGACGACGTCCTTGAAGTAGACGATCACCGTGTCCGTCGCGAGGTCGGCCTTTCGCCAACCCTTGTTCCAGGCGAACTGCGCCATCGCCGAGCCCTCGTCCTGCGCCACGTTGCCGAAGCTGAAGGCGAGCTTGCCCTTCGCGCCGAACCGCTTTGGCCCCATCTGATCGGTGCCGATGCACGGCGCGATCGTGAGGAGACCGTGGTTGATCGACTCCTGCACCGCAGGCGCCGCGAGGTCGACGTCGCACGTCGTGAAGATGACGTTCGCGCCCTCGCCGATCAGCTTGTCGGCGCACGCCTTCGCGACCTGAGGCTTGTTGCCCTGCGTGTCGCAGGTCTTGATCACGATCTGGCGGCCGAGGACGCCGCCGCGGGCGTCGATCTGCTTGACGCGGATCTGCGCCGCCGCGAGCGCGGGGCCGTCGAACGGCGCCATCGGACCGGTCGAGTCGTGCGCCCAGCCGATCACGATCGGCTTGGCCGCCGTCGTGCGCGCCGCCGCCGTCGCCGCGAGCGCCACCAGCGCCATCGCCGCGGCGAGCAGGACGAGCCCTGCGCGTACGCTCCTACGCTTCATCTGGTCTCCTTCTGGTCGGCCGCCGTGACACGCGCCGCGGCGACGGGGACGGGGGGTTTGAACCTTCTCATGCGACGAGGCTCGCCTCCCAGCAGCGCCGGAAGCTCTCGAGCGCCTGCTCGACGAGCTGCTGCGGGTCGATCGCCCAGAGCGAGCCCTCGAGGGCCGTGCCGAACGTGCCGTCGTCCGAGAAGAGCTCGAGGTCGTACGGCCCCTCCCACCCCGCCTCGTCGAGCGCGCGCAGCAGGCGGGGCAGGTCGGCGACGCCGTCGCCGGGCAGCACGCGGTCGGCCCAGCTGCGCGTCGGCTCGCGGTAGTCGGCGACGTGCACGCCTGCGAACCGCCCGGCGTGCTCGGCGACGTCGTCGAGCACCGTCGGCGAGCTCCAGAGGTGCCAGGTGTCGAACTGGATGCCGAGGCCCGGCGGGTCGCCTGCGTCGAGGATCAGCTCGACGGCGTCCCCGAGCGAGTGGACGATCGACCACGGCTCGCCGTCTCGCTGCTGGTACGGCTCGAGCGCGATCGTCAACCCGAGCCGCTCGGCTTCCCGGGCGAGCGTGCGCAAGCCGTCGACGACGACACCGCGCGCCGCGTCCGCGTCACCGCCGGCGCCCGTCCCGGTGAGGCAGACGACGCCCGACGGCCGGAACGGCGCGAGCCGCTCGAGCGACGCGCACAGCGCCTCCACCCGCTCGGCGGGGTCGGTCGGGCCGCCGAGCAGCGGCAGCGGCAGGATCGACGGGACGGCCGGGACCGCGGACGCCGTCTCCAGCCCGCTCGCCTGCAACAGCTCGAGCGCCGCCGCGTCGCCGCCCTCGACCAGCTTGAGCTCCCAGATCCCGACCGCGTCCACGCCCGCGTCGGCGTAGAGCCGCAGGTCGTCCGCGAAGCTCGACGCCAGGGTCGTGATCTCGGAGACGGAGGTCCGAGGGGCCACTGCCACCCATCCTCTCACGACGTTTGACATCTGATCAAGAGCGTGGGACGGTCACGCTGGATGCCACGCGCGAGCCAGCCGCCCCAGGGCCGGATGCGTCACCGGACCATGGCCGAGTACGCGCTCGAGCAGCTGCGGGAGGCGATCATCCTCGGCGACCTGCCGGCCGGCGCCCCGCTGCGCCTCGACGAGCTCGCGCGCTCGCTCGGGATGAGCATCTCGCCGATCCGCGAGGCGGTCCGGCAGCTCGAGGCGCTCGGGCTCGCGCGCCACATCCCCCACCACGGCGCGCGCGTGCTGGATTTCGACGTCGAGGAGCTGCGCGACCTGTTCGCCGTGCGGCTCTCGCTCGAGTCGCTCGCCGTGCGGCGCGCGGCCGAGCGCTTCACCGACGCGGACGGCGAGGGCGCCGCGGCGCAGCTCGAGCGACTGGACGACGCACGGGCCGACGGCGATCTCAGAGAGGCGATGCGTGCGCACACCGACTTCCACTTCTCGCTCTACGACGCGTCCGGGTCGCCGTGGCTCGTGGGCATGATCCGGCCGGCGTGGGACCGCTCGGAGCGGTTCCGGCCGGCGCTCTTCGGCGACGGCGCGCCGCAGGAACGGCACCGTGCGCTCGACGGCGACCTGCTCGACGCGTGCCGCCGCCGCGATCCGACCGCCGCGGCCGACGCCCTCTACCACCACCTCGAGCTCGCGAGCGTCTTCTTCGAGACCGAGCTCGGCGGCCAGGGCATCTTCGATACAAGGACTGCGAAAGCACCTTCAGGTGTCTGACACCTACCGGGTAGGTGTCAGACACCCGGGCGGAGCCGCCCCACGACCCGCTTCGCGAGCGGCGGCTGCAGCAGCTGCTTCGCGACGAGCGCGCCGGAGCCGCCGCCGAGCCCCGGCCCGGGGTGCGTCGACGCGCCGACGTGCCAGACGCCTGGCACGCTCGTCCGGTGCGGCATCCGCCACAGGAAGCTCTGGTTCATCGTCAGCGAGCCTCCGTACGGGTCGCCGTGGACGAGGTTGACGTTCGCCGCCCACAGGTCCGCCGGCGAGATGCACGTCCGCGCGACGATCGAGCTCTCGAGGTTCGGCACGTGCCGCGCGATGCGCGCCTGGATGCGGTCGGCGTAGCGCTCGCGCAGCGCTTCCGTCCACGTGCCGTCGCCGACGTCGATCTCTCCGGCCGCGTCGCCCTTCACGTGCCACGGCAGCTCCTGCAGCTGCACCCAGAGGATGCCCGCGCCCTCGGGCGCGCGTGATGTGTCCATCGTCAGCGGCTGCCCGACGACGACTGTCGCCTCTGCGGGCAACAGACCGCGTTCGGCCTCGTTCACCGCGCGCGAGACGCCGTCGAGCCCCGGCGTCAGGTGCACGATCGCCGTCCCGGCAAGCCGCTCGTCGCCCTCCCAGCTCGGCGGTTCCGACAGCGCGAAGTGGATCTGCATCTCGCTCCGCCCGTAGCGGAACGGCGGTGGAGTGCCTCCGAGCAGGTCGCCGTAGAGCTGCGTCGGCGTGACGTTGCAGACGACCGCGCGCCGGGCGCCGATCGTCTCGCCGTCGGCCGTCCGCACGCCTCCGCTGAACACGCGCTCGACGTGGCGGCCCGTCTCGCACGTGCCGCCGTGCGCGCGGATCAGCGCGACGAGCGCGTCGGCCAGCTTCTGTCCGCCGCCGCGCGGGATCGGCATGCCGCCCTCCTGCACAGCGACGGCGATCACCTGCGCCATGTATCCCGACCCCGCCGAGTCCGGGCCGAGCCCGGTGTGCAGCACCCACGGCGCGAGCACGCCGTGCGCTCGCTGCGACGCGAACGTCTCCTCGAGCCAGTCCCGCGCCGAGACGAGCAGCTCGCCGACGTAGTCGCGCGCGCCGGCGCGGCCGAGCTGCCGCACCGCCTTCCACACGAGCCGCGCGCCGTCGGCCGACCACAGCTCCGTGCCGAGGATGCCGAAGGCGAGCTCGGCCTTCGGGAAGAAGGTCTCGAGCATTCCGGGCCACTCCGGGCCGAGCTCGGCCGCGTTGCGCTCGGCCGTGCGGAGCAGGAACGCGCTCTCGCCGTCCGGGAAGAGCGTCGCCGTCGGCAGGTCGGTGTTCAGGTACTCGAGGCCGTGCCGCGCCAGCTCGTCGCCGAGCTGAGCGTGCGCGGGCCCGCCCACCCAGAGCGGGTGCCACGCGCTGAACACGTCGTGCCGGTAGCCGGGCACGGTGATCTCCGCGGTGCGAATCGCACCGCCGAGCCAGTGGTTGCGCTCGAGCACGCGGACGTCCCAGCCGGCGCGCGCGAGCAGCGCCGCGCAGGCGAGCCCGTTGACGCCCGAGCCGACGACGACCGCGTCATGTGTGCCTGACACCAAGGGTGTCAGGCACCTACTTCGAGGATCCGGCGGAACTCGTCGTCCGTCACGAGCCGGCGTTGCTGGCTTCCCAGCGCCTTCACCCGGGCGAGCACCTCGGCGCGCCGCTCCTCCGGTAGCTCGATCCCGAGCTGCTCCGCCTTGATGCGGACGGAATCGAGCCCGCTCTTCTTGCCGAGCACGACCGCACGCTCGGCGCCGACCAGCTCCGACGAGTACGGCTCGATCGACGGCGGATCGTGGAACTGCGAGGCGACCGCGCCGCTCTCGCGGCGGTAGAGGGTCTCGCCGGTGAGCGGCTTCCACGGCTCGAGGGAATATCCGGACAGCTCCCGCACGCGCTCCGACACCGCGCGGACACGATCGAGGCGCAGGTTCGTCTCCACGCCGTAAAGCGCGCGCAGCGTGAGCGCCACCTCGCCGAGGTTCGCGTTGCCGGCGCGCTCGCCCATGCCGTTGATCGTCCCGTGCACCCACGACGCGCCCGCGCGCACGGCGGCGACGGCCGACGCGGTCGCGAGGCCGAAGTCGTTGTGGCCGTGGAAATGCACCGGCACGTCGACGAGGGCGACGGTGCGCGAGACGAGCTCCGCGACCGCCTCCGGCGACGCGATCCCGAGCGTGTCGACGACGGCGACCTCGCGCGCCCCCGCCTCGACGGCCGACGCGTAGACGGCGTCGTAGAAGTCGCGCTCGGCGCGCGTCGAGTCGACGCCGAAGAACGCGGCGTGGATGCCGTGCTCCGCAGCGAAGCGCATCGCGCTCGTGATCCGCCCGAGCATCGTCTCCCGCGAGACGCCGATCGCGTCGAGCTTCAGGTCGGAGATCGGCGACTCGATCACGGCGTAGCGCACGCCGAGGTCCGCGAGCAGCTCGAGATCGGCGGGCACGGCGCGCGAGAAGCCCCACACCTCCGCGCGCAGCCCGGCGCCGGCGATCCGCGCGACCGCGTCGCGGTCGTCCTCGGACACGCGCGGGAAGCCGGCCTCGATCCGGTCGATACCGAGCTCGTCGAGGAGCCGCGCGATCTCGAGCTTCTGCTCCGCGTCGAGGACGACCCCCACCGTCTGCTCGCCGTCGCGCAACGTCGTGTCGTAGAGGCCGACGCGTCCGCCGACCGCGTACGCGTCGTTGAGCGTGCCTGTCCAGATCAGGTCGCGCACGTCACGATCCCGTCCGGGAACCTCGACAGCTTCTCCGCGCCCTCCGCGGTGATCAGGAAGTTGTCCTCGACGCGGAGCCCCCCGCCGCCGTCCCAGTAGCAGCCGGGCTCGATCGCCAGAACCATCCCCTCGGCGATCTCGCCGCCGCCCGCCTGATGCGCGTACGGCGGCTCGTGCCCGCGGGCGCCCACGCCGTGGCAGACCGGATGCGTCGGCTGCCCCGGGTAGCCGAGCGCGGCCAGCCCGTCGCGCATCGTGCGGTCGAGCTCGGCGAGGCTCGCGCCGGGACGGCAGTGCTCGACGGCGCGGCCGTACACGTCGAGCAGCCCCCGCTCGAGCTCTCGGTAGTCGGCGCGCGGCTCGCCGACGCAGAGCAGCTTCGTGTGGTCGCACCAGTAGCCGTCGGCGCAGACCCAGATCTCGAACAGCACCGGCTCGTCCTCGAGCACCGGCAGGTCGCCCGTCGCGGTGAACGTCTCGATCCCGGCGCCGGACCAGACGAGCGAGAACCCGAGCGCGAGCTCGACCCTGCCGCGCCAGCCCGTGCCCTCGCCGTGCACGAATCCCTGCCAGGCGGCCGCGACCTCGCTCTCGCGCATCCCCGGCCGGAGCAGCGCGCGCACGTGCTCCATCGCCGCCGCGCAGATCTCGTTCGCGAGCCGCATCCGCTCGAGCTCCTGCTCGGTCTTCACGGCGCGCGCCGCTGCGAGCACCGGCGTCGCGTCCTGCGCGTCCGGCCACGCGTCGAACCAGGCGCGCGTGAACGTCGTCGGCTCGCCCACCATCCGATCCGCCGCCTGCGTGCCCAGCGACAGCTCGAGCCCGACGGCGCCGTGGTCGCGCGCGGCGTCGAGGGCGGCGTCGAGGGTGCGTGCCGGAACGGGCCGCGGGTCGTCCTCGGCGTAGCCGCGCACGAAGCGGACGTCGCGGGTCCAGGCCGTGCGCGCCGCGTCGTCCGCCGACGCCTCGATCGTGATCAGCACCGGGTCGCCTTCGCGCGGGAAGATGCACGCGTCGTAGCCCTTCATGCCCCAGAAGCTCGTCAGGTAGAGGACGTTGTCGGGCGCGCGAACGACGAGCGCGTCGAGCCCGTGCTCCTCCATCAGGGCACGGACGCGCGCGAGCTTCGCCTCGTCGACAGGCCAGCTCACGCGTCGCCCCACGGCCGGATCCGCGGCGGCGCCGGCTCGCCGTGCGCGTCCTGCCACGAGACGACCGGGTTGCGCAGCACGCCGATGCGCTCGATCTCCGCCTCGATCACGTCGCCCGGCTTCAGGTACAGCCGCGCCCGCTCCTCCGGCGACTTGAAGCCGGCGACGCCGGCGACCGTGCCGGTCGAGAGCACGTCGCCGGCCGAGTAGCCGAGCGCCGAGAAGCGCGAGAGGATCTCCGGGATCGTCGTGCTCATCCGTCCCGAGTGCGATTCCTGCCGCACCTCGCCGTTCACGCGCAGCTGCATCGCCAGGTCGTGCGGGTCGGGGATCTCGTCGGGCGTCACGATCCACGGACCGAGCGGGCAGAAGGTGTCGATCGCCTTGCAGAAGCTGAAGACGCCGGACCGCATCTCGCCGCGCTGGATGTCGCGCGCCGTGATGTCGTCGAAGATCAGGTAGCCGCCGACGTAGTCGGCCGCGTCCTCGGGCGAGAACCACTTGCCCGGCTTGCGCAGCACGACGGCGAGCTCGAGCTCGTAGTCCAGCTCCTCCGTCAGGTGCTCGGGATAGACGACGGGCTCGTCGGGCCCGACGATCGCGTCGACGTTCTGGAAGAAGTTGATCCAGGGCGCGATCCGGTGCGACCAGTCGACGTTCTTCGACTCCTCCTCGTGCTCGCGGAAGTTGCCGGCGGTGTGGAACAGCTTCTTCGGCCGGATCGGGGCGCGCAGCGTCGCCGCGGCGAGCGGCGTCCGCTCGTCGGCGTCGTCCGCCCCGCCGCGCTCGAAGTACGCCCGCATCGTCGGCACGTCGAGCCGCACGATCTCCTCGCCGTCGATCCGGCCGACCTTCCCCTCGTCGTACGTGACCAGCTTCGTCACGCCCCTGACCGCCTTCGGCTCCCGCCCGGCGGAGCCGGGCTCCGCCGAAGCCTGCCGCCGCTGGAGCCTCCCGAGCTTCCGGGCCCGTGCAGAGCACTGTTCCCTCCGCTCGTGGGGCTCCAGCGACGGCTCAGGAACGCGACGATCACGCGCAGATCCTCTGCGCCACGAGCGCGTACGTCTGCGCGGTCTTGACGAGCCCGTCGATCTCCAGATTCTCTCCCAGCTCGACGTCCATCAGCCCGGTCGAGGTGCCGTAGTTGACCGTCGGGATGCCGTAGCGGGTGAGCGCCGATGCGTCGCTGAACCAGCGCGTGACGTCGCGCTCCGGCGGCGCGCCGAACACCTCCTCGTGCGCGGCGTCGACCGCCGCGACGAGCTCGTGATCCTCGTCGATCTCGGCCCCTGGTGCCGTCACGTACACCTCGCCCTCGACGCCGTAGTCGGGAAAGCGCTCGGCGAGCGCCCGCACCATCTCGAGTACCTCGCGCCGTGCCGCGGCCATCGGCTTCGTGGGCGGCACGCGCACGTCGAGGTGCAGGTCGGTGTGGTGCGGCGTGCGCGAGACGCGCCAGCCGAAACCGCCGTCGATCGCGCCGACGTTCACGATCGGTCGCGCGCCGCGGTAGCTGTGCTCGGGATTCACTTCCCACGCCTCGGCCCACTCGAGGACGGCGCCGGTCACCTCGTGGATGCGCAGGATCGAGTTGAGCCCGCGCTTGCCCTCGCTGAACGCGGTGTGAATGAAGCTGCCGTGGACGCGAATACGCAGCCACAGCGCGCCGAAGTGGCCGAGCACGACCTTCCCCTCGGTGGGCTCGCCGAGCAGGCACATGTCGGCGACGCCGCCGTGCGTGACGAGGTAACGCGTGCCCGCGGCGTAGCCGCGGTACTCCGCCCCCTGCGCGTCCCCGCTCTGCGCCTTCTCGATCTCGCCGCAGACGGCCGCGAGCAGGACGTCGCCGCGCAGACGGACGCCCGCATCCTGCAGCGCACGCACCGCCTCCACGTAGCAGGCGAGCGCGCCCTTCATGTTCGAGACGCCGAGGCCGTACAGGCGCCCGTCCCGCACGAACGCCGACGGCTGGAAGCCGGGCACGTCGCGCAGCCACGGCTCACGACCCGAGTACGACGTGTCCATGTGTCCGTTGAACATCAGCGACGGCCCGCCCCCGCTGCCCGCCCAGGTGCCGAGCACGTTCGCGCGGCCGTCCTCCACCTGCTGCCACTGCACGTGCAGGCCGAGCTCCTCGTAGAGCTCCGTCATCCGCTCGGCCAGCCGCTGCTCGTCGCCGGTGAAGCTGTGGACGTCGATCAGCGAGCTCGCCGTCTCGACGAGACGCTCGCGGTCGACCGGGATCACGAGACCACCCTGAAACTGTTTGCGGTCGAAGACCGCAAACAGTTTCGATCGGCGTGGCTTCTCATCCGCGCACGTGCGGCAGGACCTGCTCGCCGAACAGCCGGATCTGCCGCTCGCGGTCCTCGCCCCAGAGCTCGAGCATCACGTGCGTGCAGCCGGCGTCGCGGTACTCCTCGATCGCGGCGATGCAGTCGGCGGGCGTCCCGGCGATCGGTCGGCACTTGTCGAGGATCGAGTCGGTGACCTTCGCCTTCGCGGCGAGCCTCCCGCCCTCCTCCATCGCCTCGGCGATCGGCCGGATCTCGTCCTGCTCGAGCCCGGCGAGCTCGAGCAGCGTGTCGGCACTGCCCTGGATGTTCTGCACCTTGTTCGCGAGGTACATGCCGGCGATCTCGCGCGCGCCGTCGCGACCGCGGTCGCGATCGCTCTCGTGGATCGAGGCGACGACGGTGCAG
>Ga0070739_10001429_pt1 | contig 36146 bp, 31 predicted proteins | sample Coa_R1_7_FD_66445 | JGI IMG/M metagenome (GOLD analysis project Ga0070739, IMG submission 66445) | Surface soil microbial communities from Centralia Pennsylvania, which are recovering from an underground coalmine fire - Coalmine... | ecosystem: Environmental > Terrestrial > Soil > Unclassified ...
CGGCGGCGTCCACATCGGCCAGCAGGGCGTTGAAGGGCACGAAGCCTGGCTCGTCCGGCGCCGGCTCGCCGACGACCACGGTGTGGCGCAGGGCGGGCAGGCGCGGCCACAGCTCGCGGGCCAGCGCCGGGTAGTCGAAGCCGCGGTAGCGGGCGGGGATGAAGTAGGCAACCGCCTCGCCGAACTCGGCCAGGTAGCTAATCTCGGCCTGGCGGTGTGGGGGCAGCGCCATGATGGGTAGGACGCCGAGCCGCGCGAGGGCGAAGTAGAGCAGGAGGAACTCGGGGAGGTTCGGGAGCTGGACCAGGACGCGCTCGCCCGGCCGCAGGCCGAGGTCGTGGAGCCCCACGGCGAGCCGGTCGACGCGGACGGCGAGCTCGCGGTAGGTGAGGCGCAGGTCGCCTCCCACCAGGGCCTCGCGGTCACCGTGGGTGCGGGCGGTGCGGCTGGGCACGTCGCCGATGAGGCGCGGCTGCCAGTAGCCGGCGGCGATGTAGCGGTCGACGAACTCCGGCGGCCAAGGTACGCATCCCTCGAGCATGGCAGGGTCCCCGTCGTGTCGCCGCTGCGGGGCGGCGGTGGCTCTCTGGCGGCAGTGTAGGCAGGGGGCGCGTGGGCCGTCAACCCGTGGCGCGGCTCAGCCCGGCGGGGCGCCCGGCGGGTCCCAGCTCAGCTCGAGCCGGTTGCCCAGCGGGTCGGTGATGTAGACGGAGAAGCCCGGGCCGTCGCCGTGTGGCCGGGTGCCTTCGACCGCGACGCCCGCCGTGGCGAGCGCCTGCACGACGGCGGCCTGGTCGGCCGGCCAGGCCATGGCCAGGGTGTGGTGGGGGACGCCCGGGGCTGGCCCGGCGGCGGCGTCGAAGAGGCCGATGGTCAGGGCGCCGAGGCGAAGGCGAACGACATCTCTGCCGCCAACCTGGTGGCGGCGGGCGACCGTGGCGCCGAGCACCTCGGTGTAGAAGCGCTCGGCGGCCGCGAGGTTCGGAGCGTTCCAGTTGACAGCGCGCAGCCCTTCTACGCGGAGCATGGTGGCCTCCTGGCGGCGTTGGTGGCCTCATCTTACACCGTGGCCGGGGGCGCGGGGGTAGCCCCGCGCGTGGCTTCTTGAAGTGTAGCGGGGTGCTGGCTATGGCCCTGGCCGGCGGCGGTGCGGGTGGCTTCCTGGTAAGTTAGTAGCGAGGACAACAGGTGGAGGTGAGCCGTGAAGGTATGGCCTCCTCAGGGACCGCCGCGGTTCAAGATCGCGCGCTGGTCCGAGAACGAGTTGGTCCTGTTCGACGAGGCGCGCCAGGAGAGCTGGCTCGTCTACCCGCCGCGGTCGCGTTACGACTTTGTGCGGCGGCGTACCCGCGACACCACGCTGGTGGTGTACCACCCGTGGGCGCCCTACAGTAAGGAGGTCGAGCATGCTGTGCGGCTGCAGGAGGGCTGTGGCCTGCACGGGCTGGAGTGCGCCGCGCAGGAGGCGATCCAGGCGGCGATCGATGTAGGCTTCGATCCCTTCCGGTGAGCGTCTGGGTGGTGTGCCGGGCGCCAGCGGGCCAGCGGTGCCGGGCGGGTGGGGTGGGGGGCGATCGATTGCACAGGAGAGAAGGGCGCAGTACAATATGCGCCCGCACTCGGGTGGGAGCCTGGGGAGCAGGGATGACGACAGGGAGGGGTGACGGGAATGCGCGGTCCTGGGGCGGATGCGCACGGCGCCGGGAGCAGCTGGTCCGGCACGGCGGTCCTGCGGCTGGCAGAAGTGATGGGGACGCTGCCCTACTGCGAGGCGCTGGCGGTGGGCGCCGGGGCGACCTGGGAGAGCAGGGCGCCTGGGGAGGGGCTTGCCGTGCCGGTTCAGGTGAGCGACATGGGACGCTGGCGCGCGCTGTGTGAGCGCATCGCCGTCGCGATGCAGCGGCTGCCGGGGGTAACGGCGCAGGTCCGGCCATGCGCCCTGAGTGCCGGCGAGGGGTGCGAGGAGCTGGTGCTGCAGGTAAGGGAAGCTGGCCTGGCGGCTGGAGCGCGGCGGGCGCGGCTGGAGCTGGCAGTCACGGTAGTGGCCTCGCTGGTCCAGGAGGAGCGGCAGGAGCTGTACCGGGAGAGCTACCAGCGAGGGTAGGCTGGCGCGGGCGGGGCCGGCGGGGGTAGCAGGCCGGAGGGTCGGCGGCCAGCGTTGCCGCCTGCACATAAACATCTCGGGATTGCCCTCTTGTTGAGGCTGTCCGGTCTCCTGCAGGTCTAGCTGGATGGTTCTTGTTTATGTGTAGCAATGTGGTCCGGCGCCCCGCACTCGTGGTAGGGTTAGGCTGGCGGCTCACTCCCTACCACTACACTGCTGCTGCCCGCCGTCCATCCGGCGGGCGCCTGGCCTACGGAGTACGCGCCTATGTCGCTACCCTCCGTTACCCGTCTGGCCCTCGCCCGCCTCCTGCTCGGTGCGAGCGTCCTGGCCGCGCTCGCCTGTGCCCCACCGGCCGCACCCCCGCGGGGCGCTCCCGCAGCCCCCACCGCCGAGCCCACCACCGCCGCGGCCCCGCCCGCGCTCCGCACCGTCCGCTACGGCCTCATCTTCAGCATCGGCAACACCCCGGCCTACATCGCCCACGAGCGCGGCTACTTCGCCGCCGAGGGCATCGACCCCCAGTTCGAACCCGTCCAGGTCACCTCGGAGGCGCTCACCCAGGTCAGCGTGGGCAACCTCGAGGCCGCCACAGTCACCGTCGGCGCCGCCGTCCTCAACAGCCTGGCGCGCGGCATCGACATCAAGCTCATCGCCGGCAACGACGGCTTCCCGCCCGCCGGCCCAGGCGGCAACCCCTTCCTCGTGCGCAAAGATCTCTACGACAGCGGGATCACCGACGCCAGCGGCTTGCGCGGCCGCAAGGTGGGCGGCAACTCCCTCGGCGTGTTCACCGAGTATGGCATTGACCAGGCGCTGCGTACCGCGGGGCTGACCATCGAGGACGTCGAGTTCGTCCAGGTCCCCTTCCCCGATATCCCCGCCGCGTTCGCCAACCGGGTCATCGATGCCGCGTTCGTGGCCGAGCCGTTCGGCACCGTGGCCATCACCCAGGGCACAGCGGTGCAGATCGTGCCCGAGTTCATGCGCGGCGCCCAGCAGACGGTCATCATGGGCGGTCCCAGCCTGCTGCGCGACCCCGAGCTAGCCACCGCCTTCCTGCGCGCGTACCTCCGCGGCCTGCGCGACGTGCAGGCCGCGGGCTTCACCGACGAGATCGCGGCGATCGTCGAGAAGTACACCCGCGTGCCGGCGGCTACGATCCAGCGGCTCCGCCTCCCCTACTGGGACCCCGAGGGGCGGGTCAACTGGGACTCGCTGATGGACCAGCAGCGCTTCTACCTCGCCCGCGGCTACCTGAACTACAGCGAGCCGCTCGACCTCCAGCGGCTGCTCAGCGAGGACGGGCCGCGGCAGGCCGCGCTGGCCACGCTGAACCGCGCCCGCTAGCCGGGGCGCTCAGCGGCCGGCGGGCTCGGCCCGGAGGCCGGCCACCCGCAGCGGCTTGCCCCAGCCGGCCACCCCCAGGCCCAGCGCCGCGAGCACGTAGCTGGCCGCGATGGCCCACGGGAGCGGCGAGGGCATCTCCCACGGCCAGTACACCGCCCCGTTGGGCGCCGCGGAGTGCACCACCCCGAACAGCGTCAGCACGGCGAGGAGCAGGCACCAGCCGGCCGCGCGCCACAGCTGCCGGTCGATCACCAGGGCCAGCGCTCCGCCCCACAGCAGCGCGGTCAGGATGAACCCCTGCGCCAGCACGCTCACCGCCTGGTAGGTCGCCTGCGCGCTCGGCCCCAGGTCGGCGGGCGAGCGGCCCAGATCGCCCAGCACGCTGCCCACCTGGATGAGCACCAGGTCGGCGAGCACCGGCAGGCAGGCGAGGGCGACTGCCGCAGCGTGCCGGGCGGGCGTGGCCTGGAAGGCCTGGACCACGATCTCCAGCCCGATGAAGATCAGGATCGGCGCCACCGCGGCGTGAGGCACGGCGTCGACGATGAACGACACGTAGCCCAGCATCCCACCGAGCCCCACGAACAGGCCGGTAGCGATAACGTAGGCTGCGCGGGCACCCATCGCCTTGTAGGCCGGGTGGCCGATGTAGGGGGTGGTCTGCGCCACACCGCCGCAGATCCCAGCCACCAGCGTGGAGACAGCCTCGGTGAGGAGAATGCTCCGCGTGTCGTAGGGATCGCCCGCCACCCGTGCGCTCTCGGTGTTGTTCAGCCCGCCCACCACGTTGAGGATCCCGAAGGGGATGGCGAGCGACACGTAGGCGAGCGCCGCCGGCAGCCCCTCCAGGAAAGCGGTGGTGGGCAGCGGCAGGTGGAGCCGCCAGGTCAGCGTCGGGGCGTGGTAGGCCGGCCCGAGCAGGCCGAGCGGGCCCAGCGCGAAGTACACCGCCGTGCCGGCCAGGACAGCGGCGAACGCGCCGGGCAGGCGGCCTGGCAGCGGCAGCGCGGCCACGAGCGTGTACAGGGCGATGCCGAGGGCCACCAGGCCTACCAGGGGGACCTGGAAGATCTCCACCAGCGGCAGGAAAGCCAGCAGGGCGAGCCCCACGCCGGCCAGCGGGCCGAGCAGCCCCGCTTGGGGCACGGCGGCGCGGAGCCACTCGCCACTGAAAGAGAAGACCAGCTTGACCAGCCCGATCAGCACCAGCGTCGCGGCGCCGACCTGCCAGGTGACGACCGGATCGCCGCTGGCCACGTAGGCCGGCCCGAGCACCGCGAAGGCGAGGCCGATCGTTGTGGGGGTGTCGAGGCCGAGCGGCATCGCCGTCACGTCGTCGCGGCCGCTGCGGGCGGCGAGGCGGAAGGCGAGCCAGCCGTAGATGAGGTCGCCGACCAGCACGCCCAGCGCCGTGCCGGGGAACATGTGCGAGAAGATGAACTCGGCCGGGAAGCCGAAGGTACCCACCAGCACGGCGGTGAGCAGGATCAGGTTAGTCATGTTGTCGAGCATCAGCCCGAAGAACGCGTTCAGGTCGCCCCAGGTCGCCCAGCGATAGCGCACGGCTGCCTCCCGCGTCGCGTCGGTCGTGGTGGTAAGCGTGGGTTCCCGCCGCCCGGCATCCTAGCACACCGGGACGCGGTCGTCGTGCCCGCCAGCTCCTGGCCCGGTCGTCAGGGTGCGCCAGGAGCTGGCAGGACCCCACCGCCTCCAGCTCGAGCGCGGCGCTCTCTGGCGCGATTCGATTGACCCCCAGAAAGCCGCTATGTACACTTGCTGTACACAGTCCTGCGAAGCAGGCACCACGCTCTGGTAGGAGGCCGCGTGCAGTAGTACTCCCTGGAGGACGCGATGTTGGGCGGTCAACCTGGCTCGACCCGGTTCCTAGCGGCCGTCGCCCTGGTGCTGAGCGCCTGTGCGGGCAGCGCCACGCCCGCCCAGGCCCCGCCCTCCGCGGCTGGCGCGGCGCCCACGGCGGCACCGGCCGAGGCCGCAACGCGAGAGGCAGCTAGCGCTGCGCCTGCTCAGCTCACGGTCGTGCGGGGCGGCCAGGTGGCGGCCGTGGCCTACCCCTACTACATCGGTATCGAGCGCGGCTACTACCAGGAGCAGGGCATCGACCTCCAGTTCGAGACCTTCCGCGCCGGCGCCGACATGGTGCCGATGATCGCCAGCGGCCAGCTCGACGTCTCGCAGCAGGCGGTGGTTCCCAGCACCTTCAACGCCGTCCTGCGGGGCGTGCCGATGAAGGCCATCCTCGACGCCAGCCGCTCCAGCCCCGGCCAGCAGAGCCACGCCGTCCTGGTACGCAAGGAGCTGTGGGACAGCGGGGTCATCCGCACGCTGCCAGACCTGGTGGGGCGCCGCGTCGCCACCTCGTCCACGCCGGGCGGCCTGATGATCGACGTGGACCGGGGCATGCGCCAGTACGGCCGCCGCATCGAGGAAACCGAGCAGGTCCAGCTCCCCTTCCCCGACATGCCGGCGGCGCTGGCCAACGGCTCCATCGATGTCGCGGTCGCCGTCGAGCCGGCGATCAGCACCGCGCTGAACCAGAACGCCGCGGTGGTGCTCGGCTGGCTGTCGGAGTACTACCCGGAGCACCAGATCGCGGTCCAGGTGATCGGCCCCAGCATGGTCGAGCGCCCCGACCTCACGCGGCGGTTCGTGTTGGCCTACCTGCGCGGCGTGCGCGACTGGAACGACGCAGCGGTCCACGGCGTGGGGGTGGAGGAGCTGGCGCAGCTGCTGAGCCCCTACAACCGGCTGTCGCCGGAGGTCAATGCGACGCTGCTGCGCCGCCGCGGCCTCACCTCGATCGACCCGGACGGGCGGATCAACAAGGAGAGCATGGCCTACGACATGAACTGGTACGTTGAGCGAGGCCACCTGGAGCGGCCGATCGACCTCGACCAATTCGTGGATCACCAGTACGTCGACTGGGCGGTAGCGCAGCTGGGCCCGTACGTGCCGCCGCAGGCGCGCGGCGCCGCCCGCTAATGCTGCCCCCTCACCACAGGGCCTAGCGGGCCCGTAAGGGCTAGCAGGGCGCCGCTGGCGGAGGTGGCGCTAGTCCTCCGGCACGCGGCCAAGGGCGTCGAGCACTTCGTCCACCAGCTCCAGCCCCCAGAGCTCAGCCAGCACCGCCTCAGGGACCGGCTCGGGGATGAAGCCCCGCTCGCGGAACCAGCGGTAGGCGTGCAGCAGCGACGCGAGGTTGAAGTGCCCGTTGGGATTGAGCCCCACCGGCGCCATCTCGCGCACCGTGGCCACATCGATACGCGTGTAGCGCGCGATGATCTCATCGACCTGGGCGCGGTCAGCATCGCCCACCGGCTTGCTGATCGCCGCGTGGTAGTCGCGCACGGCGCGGATGTAGGCGCGAACGAACCCTTTGGCCGCCGAGCGCTGCGCGTAGAACTCGGGTGAGAACCCCACCAGCCCGATCGTGAAGTTGGGGTACATCTCGTCCAGCGTCGCCACGCGCACCGCGCTCCCCTGTCGCAGCACCCGGCTAAGGAACGGCTCCACGATCACCGCGCCATCCACTGAGCCGTTAGCCAGCGCCGGCACCATGTCGGGGAAAGGCAGCGGCTCGATCACCACGTCGTCGATCGACGCCCCCACGCGCTGCATCCCCACATCCATGGGCATAGCGTTCGTCGTCGCCTTGCCCGGCGGCGTGATCGCGATCCGCAGGCCGCGCAGATCGTCCAGCCGCTGGCCGCGTCCCGCGTCATAGAGGTCCTTGCGGATGACCAGCGCTGTGTTGCCGGTACCGGGGCGGGCGCTGCCCTTGTCAAGTACCAGCTTCAGCCGCACCCCACGCGCCACGGCGTTCCACATGGCCGGGTTGCCGCCGATTCCGCCCACCTCGATCCGCTCAGTGGCGAGCGCTGGGATCATCTCCGAGGCATTGGCGAAGCTCACGAACTCGACATCCAGGCCCTCCTGCTGGAAGTAGCCGCGCTCGAGGGCCAGGTAGTGGCCGACATCGGTGGAGGCGAACTGACTGCCGATCCGCACGTGGACAAGCGCTGGCACTGCAGCGGGCGCTGTAGCCGCCGGGGCGCCACCGGGCAGCACCTCAGAAGACACAGGACGGGCACCGGCGGGTGCGCTGGCAGGCGCAGCAGGGGGCACACCTGGCGCGCAAGCGAGCACGACCACGAGCAGCAGCCAGCTCCAACCGCCTGGGCGACGCGCGTGGCCCATCATGCCTCCGTTCGCCAGCCGCCTCGTCCTCCAGGCTCGGCACCCCCGTAGCCTTCCGGGAAGGTAATACGCTTGGTGGGCGCCGCCCGTCAACCGGCGCCGCTACCGCCTGGCCGCGGCGAGCATCGGATCGGTGGTATCGGGCGCGGGCTGGGTGCAGTCGGCGTAGCCGAGCCGGCGCAGGTAGAGGCAGGCCTCGCCGCTCGGCAGCCGGTAGGCTGTGGCGAGCGCCTGCGCCGTGGCCAGCAGCCGCACCGCCGGCTCGCGCTGGGGCGGCGTCCGCTGGAAAGCGAGCTGGTAGCCCCAGTTCGTCAGCGTCGCGTAGCGGAGCTGCGTGCCCTCCAGGCTCAGCTCCCCCGCCTCGAACGCCTCCTTGAGGGCCGCATCGGCCAGGGGCCAGAGGCCCGCGGCATACGCCCGCTGGGCCACGCGCGCGGGCGGGAGGCGCTCCGCGCGCGGCAGCCCGAAGGCCTCGGCCTTCTGCTCGGTGGTGCGCCAGCGCAGCACCGTCTGGGGACCGAGCGCCTCGTCGCTGGCCGGGGTCAAGAACAGGTCATCGAGACTGGCGCTGTACCACAGGCCGGCGAGGGCGCGGCGGGCCTCGGCGCACAGGCGCGGGCTCTGCTGGACCAACACGTTCTCCGCCAGGGCGATCGCGACCCGCGGCTGGCCTCGCCGCAGGAAGTCCTGGATCTGCTCCCGCTCCGAATGCGCCTCGCTGCACGGCCGATAGCATAGGCCCAGCAGGAAGGCGCCGGTGCCGAGAAGCAGCACCCCGCCCACCATCCAGGGCCAGGGCAGGCGCGCCCGTGGTGCTTGGGGTGGGCTCGGCGCGTCGGGCTGGCGGCGCCAGTGGATCGGCTTGCCGAACCGGTCGGTGAGCATCGCTAGCGCCTCCGCACGTCCGCGCGGGGTGCCCTGGGCGCGGCCTCGACGCCTTCGGTGAACTCCGGCAGCACCGGCTGCTGGCTCTGCACGAACTCCTTGACGGCCGCGATCCCGCCCTCGATGGGGAAGAGCCCGGCCACGATGATCGGCACCTCCTGGTCGGTGGGAGCCAGCGGCCAGCCCAGGCTCGCGAAGGCCACCGTGGTGTCGAAGTCCAGCTCGCCGGCGATGCTATCGCGGACACGCTCGGCGGTCCGCTGGAAGTCGGGGGTGGGCCGGACGGGTGCTACCACGTAGAGGAAGACTGGCTGCTCGGCCGTCGGGAGGGGCAGCGACTGGAGGACGGGGCGCGTGAGCACGTCGCGGATGCCGCGGATGGCCTGGGCGTCGAGGAAGCTTGCCTGGGTGTAGAACCGCTCCCCGAGGAGGTCGTCGCGCATCCCTGCCCACGCCGGCAGGTAGTAGACCGGCAGCCGGCCCTGCCAGATGCGCACCGTGGCCACCTGGTGGCGGCGGAACACGTCGGCCAAGACGTTGAACGCGTCCTGCGGCTTCGGGTCGATCCAGGTCGCGGCGATCATGCTCGGCGGCAGGACGGCGAGCGCCAAGTCGAAGTGCTCGGGGGAGCGGCGGTTCTCGCCGATGATGAAGCCCCGCACCAGGTTGTCCCGGGCATAGAGGTCGAGGAGCGGCGGGAGATTGTACAGCCGCCGGTCGGTCTTCGGGTCGAGCACCAGCGCGACGTAGCAGTCGGCCTGGTCGTACTCGGTCTTGAAGTGCACGACGGCCTCGCGGCCGATCGCGCCCGAGCCGCCGGGCGAGACGAGCGCCAGGAGGTAGACCGGGCGCGCGTCGCGGCGCAGCAGGGCCAGCCACCGGCCGATGGCCTGCTGGAAATCGGCGATCCAGTAGGGGCGAAGGCGCATCACCTCCGGCGCCGTCCGGCCGGCGAAGCCGCCGGGGAGCAGCGGGAGGGGCGCGGGCACGACGCGCTCGTGGAATGCGGGCAAGCGCGCCGCGATGGCGTCGAGACAGGCGGCGCGGCTCGCCTCGGCCGGCTCGGCCACGAGGACCGGCCCCACGTACTCCTCCGCGCCGGCCCGCGCGAAGCACTCCAGCAGGAACGGCAGCTGGTTGGCGGCGGCAGTGCCGATAGCGGCGATGGCCACCTGGCCGACCCCGCGCCCGCGCTCCCAGGGCTCGGTGGCCAGGCGCAGCCGGGACGTGCCGTCGAGCAGCTGCCGGCGCCGCTGGCGCTCCTGCTCCAGCCGGGCGCGGCGCTCCCGCTGCTGGACCTGGCGCCAGTACCACCAGCCGCCGGCCGCGAGCGCCAGCACGAGCACGGCGAGCAGCGCGCCGATGATGGCCATGGGCGGCACACCGGCCGGCAGGTCGAGGGAGAAGAATCCCGACATGGCACCTCCTCACAGGGTGTGGCTACTAGCTGTTCCCACGGCGAGTGGCCGGTAGCGACAGCGGTGCCCGCCCATGGCGCCGGTAGCCGAGGAGATCGATGCCCACCTCGGTATGGTCTGTGCCTAGGTCGATGAACGGACGGGAAACAGGACCGTAGGCAAGGGGCTGTCGGGAGCCGGCGCGGGGAGCGCGGCGTTATCCCTGCAGGGCCGGCAGCGGCTACGCGGGGCCTCAGGGTGCCCGGGCGCGCTCACGGCCATGGCGCTGCGGGCTCGACGAACGGGGCGAGGCGCTCGGCGTTGCGGTAGGCGATCTGCTCAGCGACCGCGGGGTCGAGCCGGCCCAGCAGCGCGCGGTAGTACTCCACTGTGTCTCGCACATAGGCTAGCCGGAAGTGGAAGGGCGCGAAGAGATCGAGGCCGATGAGGAAGCGGTCGGGGTACTCGTGCAGCAGCGCCGCCCAGTCGGCCTGAAGCGAGCCGCCAGGCGGCATGAGCACCGTGCCGGGGCCCAGCCAGGGCGTGCGCGCCGATAGGTCGGCGTACAGGTTGGGGTTGCGCGCCAGCAGGCGGCGCACGACCGCCGCCGGCCCGTGGCCGGCATGCGCCCAGACGAACACCGTGCCGGGCGCAGCCTGCACCGCCCGCTCCAGCTCGTCGGCGTAGGCCGCCTCCTGGTGCACGACCACCGGCGCGCCGTAGCGGCCAGCGATGGCGTAGGCGGTGAGGAGTGCGGGATGGTCGGCGGGCACGTGGGTGGCCGGCGCGCTGTAGCCGCCCGCGAGGCGGAAGGCCGAGCGGCGCAGGATCACCTCGCCGAGCCCGCGCACGTAGCCGCCCGCCAGCAGCTCCTCCAGCCCGGCCGGGTTGCGGTAGGTCGCGTCGGGGTGCAGGGTGGCAGTGTAGCCCTCGGCGAGGAAGGGCACGATCCGGGTAGGGTAGCGCTCCCAGGCGTCGGTGGCGCGCGGCCAGGGCACACCCATCGCCCACCCGCCGCGCACGCCCACAGCGTCGTAGAGCCCGATCACGGTGTCGATGTCTACCCCGCTCTCGGCCTCGAGGTGGAGGTGGGTATCGATAAGCGGGCCGCGGTACGAGGCCGCTTGCATCCCGGCGGCGGGCAGGGGGGCGCGCCACACCAGCGCCAGGACCAGGATGGCGAGGAGGCCAGGCCCGAACACACGCATGGAGCCCCCGGCCGGCAAGGGTAGGGCATTATACCCGGGTATAGCGCGTTGGCGAGGGCGCGGGGCTGGGGGGGCGCGCTGCCCCGGGGGATTAGGCCGAGGCGGGGTCCACGCGGGGACCCTCAACCCCGTGCCGCTGCAGGATAGCGCGGTAGGCCGCGGCCAGGCCCTCCAGGCGCTGGAGCTGCTCCGCCAGCTGCGCCAGGCGTGTGGCGCGAGCGTGCGGCGCCTTGATCGTGGCCAGCTCCTGCTCCAGGAGCCGGACGCGGTCGGGCCAGTCGGCGGGGATAGCCTGGATCCGGCTGTGCACGCTGGCCACCCGCCCGCGCGCGCTCGGCAGCCCCAGGGCCGCCAGCGCCCGGCGGAGCGCCTCTGCCCCGCCGTCGGCGAGCGCACGCACCAGCGTCGGCACCTTGTTGGCCGGCACCTGGTGGGCGAGGATGGCGCGCACGACCAGCACCTGCCCCTCCGGCGGCAGCACCACGATCGGGCGCAGGTGCCGCTCGGTGAGTCCCGCGGCCAGCTCGCGCGCCTCGGGGCAGATCCGGTTGAGCTGGCGGAGCTGGTAGTAGCGCCCCAGCGAGAGGCCGGTCAGGCTGAGCACCTGCGCGCGGACCTCGCCTTTGTGGCGCTCCCACTCGCTCGCGGCGATGAGCGGCGGCCCACTATCGGCCGCGCCGCGCGCGCCCCGGCGCTGGTCGGGCGCCGGCCCGCTCGGCGTGGCCGGTGCCGGGGCGGCCTCGGCCGGCGCCGCGCCGTCCTCGAGCGCCTCCTCCTCGCCCCGCTCGAACAGCGCCTCGAAGCTCGGCTCGTCCAGCGGCCAGCCCTTGCGCAGGCGCAGCTCGCGGTCGGCCTTCGCCACCAGGTCGCGCAGCCAGGCGGCCTTCTCGAGCGCCGACAGGTCGGCGCGCTGGTCGTTGGCCACGAACTGCCGCGCGGCCAGCAGCAGCTCGGAGGCGCTGGGGGCCACGATGGCCGGCACGCGGTCCAGCCCGGCCAGCAGGGCGGCCAGCGCGCGGCGGTGGCCCTCCTCGATCACGTAGCGGTCGTCGATCTGGGCCAGGCGGAGCGGCACGAGCACGCCGTGGACCCGGATGGTGGCGGCCAGCTCGTGCAGGCCGCGCAGCGTGGCCGCGTAGCTGGAGGTCTCATCGGCGGCCAGCCGCTGCAGCTCGGCGAGGAGCGCGGCGGGCTGAGCGCGGTCGGCGGCGAGCAGCGCCTCGAGCACGGTGTCGGGCACGAGCTTGCGCGGCTGGTGGCGCAGCCACAGCGCGGCGAGCGGCACCTCGCGCAGCTGGGGCGCGCCGCTTGTGTCGCCGGCGTTCCCCCCGCTCCGCTCCCCGGGCCCCAGGCCGAGGTGCGCCTCTAGCCGCTGCAGGGGCCGCGCCGTCTGGCGCGCAGCCAGGATGTCAGGCCGGTTGGGCGACATACAGCACCTCCCGGGCCAGCCGGCGGAAGGCCTCGGTCACCTCGCCCTGCCGGTCGTACTCCGTGATCGGCACATTGCGGGCGTAGGCGTCCGCCAGCTTGATCGTCCGCCGGATCACCGTCTGGGGCACCGCACCTGGATAGTGGCGGCGCAGCAGCTCGAGCACCTGGCGGCAGTGGAGGGAGCGCGCGTCGTACATCGTCGGCAGGATGCCCAGGCTGCGCAGCGTGGGGTTGAGGCCCGGGCTGCGGGCCAGATCGATGCAGGCGATGAGGTCCTGCATGGCGTCGAACGCCGTCAGCTCGCAGCTCGTGACGATGGCCACCTCGTCCGCCGCCACCAGCGCCAGCATGGTCAGCTCCCCGAGCGAGGGCGGACAGTCGAGGAGCAGGAGGTCAAGGTCGGTGGCGGCCTGGAGCTTGGGGCGGAGCGCTGTCTGCCAGAGACCCACCCCGCGCAGCCGGCGCTGGAGGTCGGCGGGCGCTACCGCTAGGTCGACGGTGGCCGGCGCCACCCGGAGCCCAGCCGGCGCGGGGCGCAGCACGTCGGCCAGCGCGACCTCAGGGCGCACCACCAGGTCGTACACCGTGGGGCGGCCGTCGTCCGTCGGCACGGCCAGCCAACGGGTCAGCGTGGCCTGGGGATCGAGGTCGACGAGCCCGACACGCCAGCCCTCCTCGGCCGCGCAGGCGCCCAGGCTGACCGCCATCGTCGTCTTGCCGACACCTCCCTTCTGGTTGGCCAGCGCGATCACCCGCACCAACGCCTGTCGTCCTCCCCACGGATGCTCCGGCGGTGCGGCAGCATTATCGGAGGCCCGCGCGGCACAGGACCAGCACCGGCCGCCGCCCGGCCCGTCCCGCGGCCGCACCGTAACGCATTTGTAAGGCGGCGGGCTCGCCGGGGAGGACGGCAGGAGCGGGCATCTGGCAGGCAGCGCCGCTCACGCTGTCGGCCGGCGCCCTCACACAGGGGAACCCGGAGTGGAGCGTTATACCCGGGTATAACCCGCCTGCCTCGCACCACACCCGAGCCATGGTGCCGGGACCGCGGCGCATCGTACCCGGGTACAACGGCTTCGGCGCCGGGGCCGGCCGCGGCCAGCGGGCCTCAGCGCTGCGCCGCCTCGCGGGCGCGCAGGCCGCGCCAGATCTTCTCCGCCGTGAACGGCAGGCTGTCTAGCCGCACACCGCAGGCGTCGTAGATAGCGTTGGCGATGGCGGCGGGCAGCGGCGAGTTCGGCCCCTCGCCGATCGCCTTCGCGTGGTAGGGGCCCAGCCCGGTGTCGGAGGTCACCAGAGCAGTGATGAGCGGCGGGACGTCGCAGATGTTGGGGATCCGATAGTCGCCGAGGTTCAGCATCGTCGGCTTGCCGGCCTCGTCGATAGCGAGCTCCTCTAGCAGCGCCGAGCTGATCCCCTGGGCGATGTTGCCCTCGATCTGGCCCTGATGGCCCAGCGGGTTCAGCACGTGGCCTACATCGTTAGCGGTGTAGATAGCGCGCAGGCGCACCTGGCCCGTCTCGCGGTCGACCTCCACCTCCGCCACCTCGGCGTGGAAGGCGCTGATCCCCTCGAAGTGGCCGGCGCGGTAGGTGGCGGCCGCCACCAGGGGCCCGCCGCGCTGGCGCGCCGCCTCCTGCGCTGCAGCAGCGAAGCTCACCGCCTCCGAGCCGCGCCCGGCGTAGAACGCCCCGTCGCGCCACTCCACCGCATCTACCGGACAGCCGAGCAGCTCCGCCGCCGCCTCCCGCAGGCGCGCCTGCACCTCGCCCGCCGCCTGCAGCAGCGCCCCGCCCACCATCTGGGTGACCCGGCTGCCGCCCACCCCGCGGTCGTAGGGGAACACCGTGGTGTCGGCGTGGCGCACCTCCACCCAGTCGAGCGGCACGCCCAGCCGCTCTGCGACGATCTGCCGGAGCACGGTGTGCGCGCCGGTGCCGCACTCGGTGATGGCGGTGATGATGGCCACCTTCCCCGTGGGCTCCACCTGCAGCTCGGCGTGGTAGACCCCGCCGTGGGGGTGCTTGTTGCTCAGCGCTAGGCCGCGGCCCACCCCGGGCGGCTTCGGCGTGTGCCAGCCCGAGATCTCGGCCACGCGCCGCAGCACCTCGCGCGCGCGCACCTCGTGGTAGCGCTCCCCGATCGGCGACAGCCCGCCCTCCTTGATCACGTTGCGCAGCCGGAACTCGAGCGGGTCGATGTTCAGCTCGCGGCAGATGATGTCCACCAGCGACTCGACAGCGAACACGACCTGCGGCTCGCCCGGCGAGCGCATGTGCCCGCAGGGCACGGTGTTCGTGTACACCTGGTAGGCGTCGATCTGCACGTGGGGGATGTCGTAGGAGCCGCCGCCCTTCTCCGCCCCGCGCAGTCCCACGGTCTCCGAGGGCTTCATCGCTGCGTAGGCGCCGCTGTTGTAGATGATGCGGGTCTGGCAGGCCAGCAACCGAGCGTCGCGCGTGAGCCCCATCTTGACCGTGACGACAGCCCCATGCCGCGGATTGGCGGCCATCAGCTCCTCGGTGTAGGTCATCACCATCTTCACCGGGCGGCCGGTGCGTTGGGCGAGGAAGTAGCAGAGGGGGATGTCCATCGCCGAGCCCTTGCCGCCGAAGTCCCCGCCGACGGCCAGCAGGTGGATGGCGAAGCGGTCCTCGGGCAAGCGCAGGCAGGCCGCCAGGTAGCCTTTCAGGAGGTACGGCGCCTTGTTCGACGCCCACACGTCGACCATGCCGTCCTCGCGCACCCGCACCAGGCAGGCGTGTGGCTCCAGGTACACCTGGTGCTGCGGGGGATGCCGGAACGTCCCCTCGAAGATGTGAGCGGCCTGGGCGAAGCCCTCCGCGACGTCGCCCTTGCGCCAGCTCTCCCACGAGCAGGCGTTGGGAATATCGGGGATGCGCTGGTCGGGCACCCGGTACTCGTGCAGGTTGGGGTGGAGGAGCGGCGCGCCCGGCTGCATCGCCTCCAGGGGGTCGAACACCGCCGGCAGCTCCTCGTACTCCACGTCGATGAGCGTTACCGCCTCCTCGGCGATGTCCGGATCCTCGGCGGCCACGGCCGCCACCTTCTCGCCGACGAAGCGCACCCGGTCGGTCGCCAGCACCGGCATATCGCGCATTCGGCGGCCCACGCGCGTGTCGGGCGGGAGATCAGCGCCGGTGAGCACGGCGCGCACGCCGGGGAGCGCGGCGGCCCGGCGCGTGTCGATGCGCACGATGCGCGCGTGAGGCAGCGGGCTGCGCAGCACCTTGCACCACAGGGTGCCCGGCAGCAGCACATCCGCCGCGTAGCGCGTCGCGCCAGTCACTTTGTCGGGTCCCTCGATCCGGGGCACGGGCTGGCCGATGGTGGAGTACGTAGCCACGCGACCCTCCCTGGCGACGCAGCGATTCTGGAATGCAGGCCCTGCGGCTGACACCGTAGGGGCTGGCGGCTGGCAGGATAGCGCAAGGTGCCAGCGCCACCGAGTATGGGAAGCCGCTCCACGCCCTGTCAAGCGGCCGGGGGCCATGTTATGGGCGGGTCGTTACGGTTTGTGCATCGCGCGGATCTGCGCCAGTACCTGCTGCTCCCGCTGGATCGTCGCCCGCGTCGGCTCTAGCGGCGTAACGCTCCACCTGACCATCCCCCAGAAGGGGAGGCTGGCCAGCAGACGTCCCACCTCCTCCGCCGAGGCTGCTTCGAGCAGGTAGATGCCCGCGCGCTGGCCGGCCAAGATGCCGCCACGCACTCGCCCCTCGCCCTCCCACTGGGCGAGCAGCTGCAGGCTGGGCAGCACCGCAGTCTCCAGCACCTGCACCACCTGGTCCGGCGGCAGCAGGGCCCCGTGCTCCACCCACTCGCCGGTAACGAGAAACTCCATCATGCCTCCATACGCCGCCTCTCCCCGGCCGCGCGGCGTGAGGGGAGTATAGGCACTGGCCCCCCTGCAGGCAACATGCTCCCGCTGCGCCCTGCTGTGAGTCTCTCGGGCGGAGCGGCCCAAGCGTGTGCGTGAGCGGTGCGAGCCGTCAGCGCGCAAGCATTGACACCTGCTAGGAAGGCGTCCATACTTCTCCGCATCGGGGTGCTGTCCCGCGCCGGCATAGTGGCAAGGAGCAGACGATGCGCTCCTGTTTCCCCCGGGGTCTCCCTTGGACGCTGCTACTCGCCGCGCTACTCGCGACTGTGCTCCAGCCCCAAGTCGGCGGCGCGGCGCTCCCCAGCGCTGCTGCTCAGTTCTCCGAGCAGGTTCTCGTGACGATCGAGGAGCCCCAGCCCGGCCAGACCGTGGCCGGGGAGATCGTGGTGCGCGGCTGGGCGCTCGACCTCCGCGCCACCGACGGCCCGGGGATCCGTGAGACGCGGGGCGGCATCCAGGTCTGGATGGACCGGCGGGCGGGCGCCGCGACCGGCCAGCTTCTTGGCGATGCCACCTACGGTGCCGAGCGCCCCGATGTGGCCGCCGCGCGCGGCGAGCGTTTCCGCCGCACGGGCTTCTCCCTAACCTGGGACACGTGCCTCGTGCCGACGGGCCGCCACTCGCTCCAGGTGTTCGCCGAGAGCGCGGTAGTCAGCCCGCAGTTCGGCTTCGCCCAGGTCGACGTGGTGGTCGCTCCCTGCCCGGCGGCCGCCCAGCCCGCAGAGATCGTCGGCAGCCAAGCGCTGCGCGCCGATCCGGCCTGGCAGGCCATCCTGCAGCGCACCAGCGAGCTGCGCGGGCTCGCGCCGCGGGCAGAGATCTACCGGGCACCGCTGACCCCCGAGACCTTCAACCGCCGCTTCGAGGCCGAATTCGCCCAGTATTACCAGAGCTTCGAGGTCGACACCAGTCGCCTGCTGCTCGTGGCCTTCGGGTTGCTCGATCCCGGCTTCAACCTCGCCGACACGCTGCGCGCTTTCCAGCGCGCCCTGCCCCTCGGCATGTACGACGTGGACACCAAAGTGCTGTTCGTCAGCCGCGACCCGCCAGACTCGCCGCTCGCCAGCGTGACCATGGCGCACGAGATCACCCACGCCCTGCAGGACCAGCACTACGACCTCAGCGCCTTGTTGCCCACCTCGACCGCCCGCCGTGAAGGCGGCCCCCAGCCCCATCCCGATGCCCAGCGGGCGATCCGCGCCCTGGTGGAGGGCGACGCGCTCCTGGTCCAGCAGATGTACCAAGCGACAACCATCCACGATCCCGCCGAGCTGCAGCGCCTGGCGGACGAGCAGGCAGCCGCTACCGCCGCGATCGACTTCGCGCGGGTGCCCTACGTGGTGCTGCAGAGCACCTACTTCCCTTACATCTATGGGCCGCAGTTCATCTACGACGTGCTGGGCGCCGAGCCGCTGACGACCTACGGCCAGTACGGCCCCGCGGTCGATGCCCTGTTCCGCCGGCCGCCCACCTCCACCTCCCAGATCCTGCATCCCGAGCGCTATCTGGTCGGCGTGGAGCCGGTGCCGGTCGCGCTGCCCGACCTGTCGCCGCTCCTGGGGGAGGCATGGGTGCCGCTGGGCGAGGGGATGCTCGGCGAGCTAGACCACCGCCTGATCCTCGAGCACTTCCTCCGCGCCGTTGACCCTGAGCTGGCGGTGCGCGCGAGCAGCGGCTGGACCGGCGATCGCAGCGCGGTCTACCGCCAGCTGGATGACGCGGGCGAGCCGTTGGGCGACGTGGCGGTGGTGCTCAAGACCCGCTGGGCCTCGCCGGCGGACGCTGCCGCCTGGGCGGACGCCTATGCGGCGACGGTCCTGCTGCGGTTCGGCGACCCGGAGCGCTACGCCGGCCGCACCGACCAGCTGGTCCACCACGACCTCGGCGCCGGGCGCCGGGCCTGGGAGATGCCCGGCGAGCGCGCGATCGCTCTGAGCTGGGATGAGCTGTTCTCCGTTATCGCCATCGCGCCGGAGCTGGATCTGGCGCAGCACCTCGCCGCATTTGCCCTGGAAAGCCCCTGATTCCCTGCAGAAGAATACATGCGTGTCGCGGCATATTGGCGCCGGGCCCGGTGATCTGCTATCCTGGTAGTGACAGGCGGGGGCGCGCATGCGCGCCCCCGCCATCTGTCGCCTAACGCGCGGCCCTAGGCCGCGCGCATTCTTGTGTCCAGAGGAGGTCCTGCATGGCCAAGGACGAGGGCAAGCTCAACAAGAACGCGCTGGCGGGGAAGCGTGGAGCCTCCGCCGCGCTTACCCCGCACACCTGCCCGGCCTGCAACGAGCGGGTACCGGAGAACCAGCTGCTGGTCGTGATGCAGTGGACCGGCGGCAAGCGGGGGCGCACCCAGGGGTACCACCGCGCCTGCTACCGCCTCTAGCGCGGGTGCGGCGGCGAACGCGTCGGGGGCCGCTGCGCACGTGGGTTGGGGCCCGCGTGCGCCCTGGCCCGGACCACTCCTGGCACCTGGGGGGACGGCAGGGCCTCCTCGACGCAGGAGCCCGGAGCCGGAAGCGTGCTTCCGGCTCTTTTTGTGCCCCGCGACCGCTGCCTCAGCGTCCCTCCCTCGCCCGGCGCGCGCGTGCTATGCTCGAGACAAGCACGCTATCGAGACCACCACTCCAGGAGGCGTCCGATGTGGGGCGGGCGACGGCCGGCGGTGCATACGGGGATGCTCCTCGCAGCGGGGCTCGCGCTCCTGCTCGCCGCGAGCGGCTGCGCGGAGCGGTCGGCGCCGCCCCCGCCGCAGCCGGAGGCGCGTGTGGAGGCACCCCCTCCCGCGCCCCCGGTCGCAGCGCTGCGGGTGGCCTACGCCTCCACCGGCCTCAGCCAGGCCTACGTCTGGCTAGCCCAGGAGGCCGGCTACTTCGCCGAGGAGGGCCTCGCCGTCGAGCTGCAGTACGTGCCGGGCAGCAACGTGGCCAACCAGGCTCTGCTCGCCCAGGAGATCCAGTTCCTGGCCGGCGCCGGCACCACCAGCATCGGCGCGGCGCTGGGCGGCGCGGATACGGTCATCCTCGCTACCATGACGGGCACGTTCGTCATCAACATCATGGCCACCCCCGATGTCGAGCCCACGCCCGAGTCGGTGCGCGGGCGCACCGTTGCCGTCACGCGGATCGGCTCCACCTCCGACTTCGTGGCGCGCTACTGGCTGCGACACCTCGGCCTGGAGCCGGTGACCGACGTGCCCATCGTTCAGGTCGGGGGCAACGCCGAGATGGTGGCCGCGCTCGCCTCCGGCGCGGCCCAGATCGTCTCCGTGACCGACCTCTTCGGGCTGGAGCTGCAGCGCCAGGGCTACCGCTTGTTGGCCGACATGGGCGCGCTCGGCGTGGAGTACGTCTACAGCGGCGTCGGCTCGACCCGCTCCTACGTCGCCGCCCACGAGGACATCGTGCGGCGCTACCTGCGGGCGGCGATCCGGGGCCAGGCGCGCTTCGTGGCCGATCCGGCCTTCAGCGTGCCGGTGGTGAGCCGCTACACGCAGATCGACGACACCGAGGTGCTGCGCCGGGCCTGGGAGCGCCACACCACGCAGTACCTCAAGCGCATCCCCTACACCACGCCCGCCGCCGTGCGCACGGCCCTGGAGGAGCTAGCGCTCACCAACGAGCGCGCGCGCACGGCCGACCCCGAGCAGTTCTACGACAACCGCTTCGTGCGCGAGCTGGAGGAGGCGGGCTTCTTCGCCGCGCTCTACCCGTCTTAACCGCTCGCCTCCGCCACGATCACGCGCCTGCCTATTGCACCCCGCGCGCCGCAGGAGTATAGTGCGCCCACAAGCTAGCGCCGGCGCCGCGGGAGCGTCCACGCGGCTCTGTGCGTCGCCCGGACGGCCCCGGCGCCCATGCCAGCGCGGGGAGGCGGGGACATGCGGAGACACAGGCTCACCCGGCGACAGTTCCTCAAGACCGCGGCGGCCAGCACCGCCGTGGCGGGCGCAGGCGCGGCAACGCTGCTAGGCGCCCAGACGCCAGCCAGCGCCGACCACTCCCACGCGGCTCACCGGGCGGCCGCCCGGCCAGTGGTCGACCACACGCAGGAGGGCGTCGGCCTCCAGTTCTTCGGGCGGCGCCAGGCGGCCACCGTGCAGGCGCTGGCGGCGCGGATCATCCCCACCGACGAGCTGGGCCCGGGCGCGCGCGAGGCCGGCGTCATCCACTACATCGACCAGGCGCTCGCTGGCCCCTACGCCCGTGACCAGATCACCTACTTACGCGGGTTGGCGGCGCTAGACGCCTACTGCCGCGAGCAGTTCGGGGCCGATTTCGTCAGCCTCGCGCCAGACCAGCAGGACCAGGTGCTCGCCGACCTCGAGGCCGGCCGCGCCACCGGCTTCACGGTGCCCAGCGCCCAGGAGTTCTTCACCCTAGTCTGGCGCCACACCATGGAGGGCTTCTTCTGCGACCCCATGTACGGCGGCAACCAGGACTTCATCGGCTGGAAGCTAGTCGGGTTCCCCGGCCCGGTCGGGTTCTACACCCCCGAGGAGATGGTGGCCGATCGCGTGCTCGACAAGCCCTTCACCAGCATGCGCGACTGGACGCGGCCCCTCTAGCGCGCCTGGGGTGGTGAGAGAGGAGGTTGCCATGGCCAGGCAAGAGGTCGATGTCTGCATCGTGGGCGCCGGCGCCGCCGGCGGCACGGTGGCCCGAGAGCTCGCCCGGGCCGGCCTGAAGGTCGTCATCCTCGAGCGCGGCCCCGCCTTCGATCCGCGCGAGATGCGCCAGATGGACGAGATCCGCTTCGGTCCTCGCGCCGGCCTCGTCGGCAACGCGCAGCAGCCGATGGTCCTGCGGGCCACCGAGGCCAGCCGCCCGGTTCGCGTCGCCGGCCAGGCGTCCGGCACCGGCGGGGGGACCATCCACTGGGCGGCGATGGCCTGGCGCTTCCACGAGGACGACTTCCGGCTGCTCAGCAAGTATGGCCCGCGCCCCGGCTACCTGCTGGCCGACTGGCCGCTGAGCTACGCCGACCTAGAGCCCTGGTACGACACAGCCGAGTACGAGATCGGCGTCTCGGGCGTGTGGGCGCCGGGCGGCGGCAACCCCTTCGAGGCCCCGCGGCGCCGCGACTATCCCCTCCCCCCGCTCGCCGACCGCCGGATCGGCCTTGTCTTCCGCGAGGCCACGCGGAAGCTGGGCTACCACCCGTTTCCGGTGCCGGCCGCGATCCTGTCCCAACCCTACCGCGGGCGCCCCGCCTGTACCTACTGCGGCTTCTGCCGCCTCCACGCCTGCCACACCGACGCCAAGCACAGCACGCTCGTCACCTTCATCCCCGAGGCGCTGGCCACCGGTAACTGTACGCTGCTGACCGACTGCACGGTGGCCCGCATCAACACCGATCTCACCGGCCGCCGGGCCACGAGCGTGACCTACTTCGACCCGGCTGGCGCGGAGCGCGAGCTCCACGCCTCGCTGTTCTACATCGCGGCCAACGAGCACGAGAACCCACGCCTGCTCTTGCTCTCGGCCTCCGATGCCCACCCGAACGGGCTGGGCAACGACTACGGGTGGGTCGGCAAGGCGCGCATGGCCCACACCCGCCCCCGGGTCATCGCCCTGTACGACGACCAGGTGATGAACGCCCACATCGGCCCGAACCACCCCTTCCAGGCTATCGACGACTTCAATGCCGACAACTTCGACCACACGGGCTTGGGCTTCATCCGGGGCGGTATCATCTTCACCAATGTGAAGGACGCCGGCGGGCCACTCAGCTTCTACGATACCCTTCCGCCCGGCCTGCCCCGCTGGGGCAGTGCGTACAAGCGCTATCTCGCCCAGTACTTCCTGCGCTACATGTCCATCGACGCCTGGCTGGAGATGTTGCCGCACGAGCAGAACTCCCTCGATCTCGACCCCCAGGTGCGCGACCGCTTCGGCCTGCCGGTGGCCCGGTTCACCATCACGTTTACCGACAACTGCCGGGCCCTCAACGAGTTCGCCATCGAACGCATGAAGGAGATCGCGGCCGCTACCGGCGCCAGCTCCTACTTCGTGCTCCCGCAGGGGCCAGTCCCCACAGCCCACACCTGTGGCGGCACGCGGATGGGCTTCAGCCCCGAGGACTCCGTCACCAACCAGTGGGGACAGCTCTGGGACACGCCGAACGTCTTCCTCGGGGGCAGCACGCTGTTCCCGACCATGTCGGGCTTCAACCCGACGCTGACCATCTACGCCCTGGCGTTCCGGACCGCCGACTACATCCGGCGTGAGGCGCAGGCGGGCGGCAGCCTGACCCGCTACCTCTAAGCACAAGCAGCCCTGCGGCGCCGGCGCCGGCGCCGCAGGGCTGCAGACTCGCCCATCTCGGAGCAACCGCTGCTTCGCGGCTTAAAGGGCGAGATTACCCGTGAGCAACAGGATCACCAGGATCACGACGATGATGCCCAGCGGGGTCCAACCGTAGTAGCCCCAGTTGCGGGTGGTGCCGTAGCCTCCAAAGACAACCGCCACCACGAGCAAGATGATCAGCAGCGTCAGTAGGCTCATGCCCTCCTCCAACGGTGAGGCGGCGTGCAGGGCACGCTAGCGGCGCTCACGGCCTTCGACGATGTCCTCGATCCGATCCTTCACGCGGCCGGCCCGACGCTTGGCCTCACCCTTGGCCTGACGCGCCTTGCCCTTTGCCTCTTCTACTCTGTCGCCGGTGAGCTTTCCTTTGATCTCCTGCGCCTTGCCTGCCAGCTTGTCACCCAAGCCTGCCATAGGGAGCCCCTTCCGTACCGCTCGTGCAGGGCGCTCGCGTCCTGCTGCGCCCGCTAGCGCAAGAAGCATGCCATCCCTGCAGGCAAGCAAGGCGGCTAGCGCGGCAGCTATTCGCCACCGGCCTCAATCGATCCGCATCCGGCCCCGGTAGCGCACCACGACACCGCGTGGAGCCGTGGGCGGCTGAGCCGCCTCTGGCGGACTAGGCGCCGCCAGCTCGGTGCCGGCGCGGAGCTGGTCGACCAGCGCCTGGAAGACCGCGGGCTCGGGCCGCCCGGCGAGCGCGATTACGCGGGCAGCGGGGGCCGCCGCGCGGGCCATCTCAGCCAGCTCGCTGGGCACGAACAGCAGGTCCACGTCGGGAGGCAGTTCCGTCAGCGGCAGCAGCTCGACGCGGATCGCGAACCCCGCGCGCTCCAGGGTCGCCTTCAGCCGCTTGTAGCCCATCAGCCAGGGCACGGGCAGCTCCCCGACCCGATACCCCCAGACGATCCGCCGCACCACCCGCGGCTGCGGTGCGTCGCTTCCCGGCGCCGGCCCTGCCGAAGGCAAGGCGGGCGGCGATGCAGAAGCAGGGGCAGAAGGTCCGTCGCCAGGCGGGGCCGGCGGCTCATCGGCCCGCTGCTCGGCCGCCTGCCGACGAGCGGCGGCCTTCCGCGCCAGCCGTTCGCGCCATGCGTCTAACAGCGTCTCCATGACGGCCCCTCCTCGTTGCCCTCGCTGCCCCGCGTGCGGGCGCCTGGTACCGCTACGGCTCCACCGGATGGCGTGCCGCGCCCAGCCGCTCGCGGAGCTGCTCTGGCGTACAGCGGCTCGCGTCGTAGCCGATCGTGATCGAGCGCTCGTCCCCAAAGTAATCGAGCACACAAGGCTCCGTCTCTTTAAGCACGTGGCCGATTTCCTCGATCTCCTCGGGCGTCGAGAGGCGAGTCACGAAGCGGAAGGTGGCCTCCGCACGGCTGCTCGAGCGCGCTGGCGCGGCGGTGGCCGGCGCCGCGGCGCTGCGCGTGGGCGTGGGAGCGGGGCGCGCCGGGGTCGCAGCCGGGGGAGCGGTCGCGCCGCCGCGCGGCGGGGTAGGGGAAGGCGCCGGCGTGCTGGGCGTACAGGCGGCGAGCAGCAGGCCGAACGCCGCGCCTGCTGCAAGCCAGCGGCGGGCTTGTCTGAACGTGCGTCGCACCATATCCTCTGGCCTGCTGGTGATACAAGAGTGCCTGAGAGCGCCGCTCAGGCCAGGAGCGACCCGGGATGCGCGGCCTGGGGGGCTCCGGCGCACCCTGCGGAGGGAGCCGATGGACGACCAGGAGCTGCTCACCATCGCACTCGCGGCCGCCCGCGAGGCCGGCGCGCTCGCCCGCGCCCGTCTGGGCACGCCGGGCTACGTGCGCTGGAAAGGCCTCCGCGAGCTGGTGACCGGCAGCGTGCTCGAGGTGCAGGAGCTGTTGGTCGACCGGCTCCGCACGGCGTTCCCCCAGCACGCTATTCTGGCGGAGGAGCGCCCCGAGGCGCCAGCTCCCGACGCCGAGGCGCTCTGGCTCATCGATCCGATCGACGGCACGCTCAACTTCGCCCAGGGCATTCCCCACTTCGCCATCTGCCTCGGCTTCCGCTACCGAGATACCTACCGGCTGGGGGTCGTGTACGACCCGTGCCGCGACGAGCTGTTCCACGCCGTGCGCGACCAGGGGGCGTTCCTGAACGGACAGCCCATCGTGGTCGAGCAGGTCCGGGAGGGGGCCGAGGCCTACCAGCGCGCGGTGATCGGTACCGACTGGCCCGCGGACCTGGAGCGGCGGAAAGAAGCGCTGCTGATCACGCGCCTCCTCAACGTCGAGGTGCTCAACGTCAGCGTCATGGGCTCGCCGGCGCTCGGGCTGTGCTACGTGGGCGCCGGCCGCCTCCACGCCTACTTCCACCTCGACCTGCAGCTATGGGACGTCGCGGCCGCCGCCGTGATCGTGGAGGAGGCGGGCGGGGTGCTCACCAACGCCGTGGGGGGCTCGTGGCGCTACACGGACGGCGGCTACCTGGCCAGCAACGGGGTCATCCACGGCTGGATGCTGCGCGGCATCCTGCCGGTGCTCAACATGCGGCAGAAGCGCCCGCCGGCGGCCCAGGCGAGCCCGCTGCCGCCCGCCGGGCCCGAGCTGCCAGGCGAGGAGTAGCAGGCCCCGGGGTCACGCCGCGCAGCACCCCCCACTATCGGAAGCGGGCGCCCGCCGGCCTGCAGCACCGGGCACGGTATCGGGGAAAGGAGCACGTGGGCAGCGGGGGAGCGCGGCGGCCCAGGGCTACAGGGCTGGCCCTGGGCCGCCGCGGGGCCGATCAGGCCAGCGCGTCGCGGACGGTCCGCTCGATCAGGCCCTGGGCGAGATCGACCTTATAGGCGTTCATGCTCATCGGCCGGGCCACCGTGCGGATGCGCGCCGCCGCTGCGGCCAGGTTGTCGAGGATCGGCTTGCCGGCGAGCGCCTCCTCGACGACCCGCGCGCGGTACGGCACCGGCGCCACGCCGCCCAGCACGATGCGGCCGTCCCGCCAGACCCCCCCTTCCGCCGTGACCACCGCCGCCACGCTGACCACGGCGAAGTCGTACACCTGCCGGTCCTTCAGCTTGGTCCACGCGGTGCGCGTGTTCGGCGCCAGCGGCGGGATGTGCACCTCGACCAGGAGCTCGTTGTGCCGCAGGATGTTCTCCCGCAGCACGTCCTGCCGGGGCCCGATGAAGTACTCATCGAACGGCACCATCCGCTCCCCCGACGGCCCGGCGATCTTCGCTTGCGCGTTGAGCGCCAGGAGCGCCGCCGCGGTGTCCGACGGGTGGACGATATAGCACAGCTCCCCGCCGATGATCGCGTGGAAGCGGTTGTCGCCGGTCACGGCGAAGCAGAAATCGCCGCCCTTCTTGTAGCAGTCGAACCCCTCCCCGCGGAAGAACCAGCAGCGCGGCCGCTGGTTGATGTTGCCGCCGAGGGTGCCGTAGTTCCGGATCAGCGGCGAGGCGACGCTCTCCGCCGCCTGCACGAGCACCGGCCAGCCGCGCCGCAGCTCGGCCGACTCGATGATTTCGGTGAGCAGGGTGGCCGCTCCGATGACCGCGCCCCCACTGCCGACCCGGATGCCCTTCAGCTCGGGAATGGTCATGATGTCGATCAGGTGCTCGGGGTAGGGCATGCCCTTCCCGTGCACCCAGTCCTTCATGATGCCCGTGACCAGGTCGCTGCCCCCCGCCACCACCTTGGCAGTGGGGCCGTACCGGTCGAGCAGAGCCACCGCCTCCGCGACCGAGCGCGCGTCGTGCAACTCGAACGCTTTCATCGTGCGCTCCCCCTGCAGCTCAGGCCCGCGCCAGGGCGGCCAGCACCTTCTCCCGCGTGATCGGGAGGCTCTCTACCCAGATGCCCAGGGCGTTGTGCAGCGCGTTCCCGATGGTCGGCGGCGGCAGGGCGATGGGTGGCTCGCCGATCCCGTGGGCACCGTACACCCCGTACGCCTTGGGCTTCTCGATGATGATGGTCTCGATCCCGCGGGGGATGTCCTTGATGCTCGGCACCTTGTACTCAAGGATGTTCGGGTTCAGCGGCAAGCCGGTGGCGTGATCGTACAGGAGCTGCTCGGTGAGGGCGGCCCCGATCCCCTGGATCACCCCGCCCTCGATCTGCTGCTCCACGAGGTGGGGGTTGATCGCTCGGCCGACGTCGTGGGCTGCCACATAGCGCAGGATCTTGATGGCGCCCGTCACGGTGTCGACCTCGATCTCGCAGGCGTGCGCCCCCCAGGCGACCCGCTCCCAGGTCGGGTCCTGGATATGCACTCCGCGCCCGATGATCGGCGCCGTGCTGAAGGCGACCACCTCGGCTACCCGCTGCCGCTGGCTGGGATCGGCCTTCACGAACACGAAGCCGTCGCGCACGTCCAGCTCATCCGGCCGCAGGGTCAGGTCGTAGCCCGCGCGGCGGGCGTCGGCCGCGAACTTCCGCGCCGCCCACTCCAGCAGCTGCTGCTTCGCGTCGAGCGCCGCCTTGTAGATGCCCCAGCCGGCGTTGTTGGTCTGGCGGCTCCCGTTGGTCCCCCCCGTGTCCGTGGTGAAGTCGGTATCGACCTCGGGGGTGATAGCCGTGCGCTCGAAGGGGATCCCCACGGTCTCCGCCGCGATCATCGCCACCTCGGTGCGCTGCCCGCACCCGATATCGGTGCTGCCCGAGATGACCTGGAGCGTGCCGTCGAGGTTGATGACCACCTGGCCCGTGCACAGGTTCGAGCCCGCGCCGTGGCTGCAGGCATGCGCCGCCAACCCCACGCCGTGGTAGACGCCCGGCCGCACCTCGCGCGTCTTGGGCGGGTGCCACACCTGGCGCCAGTTGATGCGCTCCGCCACCGCCTCGAGGCAGTCGCGGATGCCCGGGTTGCTGTAGGGGAGGCCGGTGTCCGGCTGGCGCTCCTCATTGATGTTCTTCAGCCGGAACTCCAGGGGGTCCATCCCGATGCGGTCGGCCGCCTTCTCGATCACCGTCTCCAGCGCCCAGGTGCCGTTGGGATGGCCGACGCAGCGGTAGAACTGGGTCTTGAAGCTGTTGGTGAAGACGTCGATGGCCTCCAGCTTCAGGTTCGGGATCTTGTACAGGTTCTCCATGTTGAACCAGGAGCCCGTCGCCGAGTTGAAGCGGTAGCCACCCACGTCGGCGATGACCTTGAACTGCCCCGCGACGATCGTCCCGTCGCGGTTCACCCCCAGCCGCATCTCGTTCCGCGAGCGGGCGCGGTGCGTGCGCGTGACGAACTCCTCCTCCCGCGTGCTCATCGCGCGCACGGGGCGGCCCGTGAGCTTCGCCAGGATCGCGGCGTGGATCTCCTGCAGATCGTTGGTCGAGCGCACACCGTAGCCGGAGCCCATATAGCCCGTCTGGATGACGCGGACCTGCGACTGCGGCAGCTTCAGGGCCTGCGCCAGCAGCGCGCGCGTGCCGTGGGCGTGCTGGCAGGTGAAGTACATGACCAGGCGGTCGCCCTCCCACCAGCAGATGCAGGTGCTCAGCTCGAGCGGCACGTGCTGCTCCGTCGAGCGCGTCGTCACGCTCTCGACGACCACGTCGGCGGTGGCGATCAGGTCCGGGTTGCCGCGCACCTGCGGGTCGGCGATAGCCAGGATCGTGCCGTCGTAGCGGTTGTCCCACTGCTTCGGTGTGGTGGGCCGCATGCCCTCCATGAAGTCGAGCACGTGGGGCAGGACCTCGTAGTCCACCTCGATCAGGCGGAGCGCCTCATCGGCGATGTGATCCGACTCCGCCGCGACCGCGGCCACCGGTGCGCCCTGCTCGAAGACCTCCTCGTTGAAGATGTACCGCCAGGGCGGCCCGCTGCCGATGCGGACATCGCGGTACTCTTCGGGCAGGTTCCCCCGGTGCAAGATGGCGACCACGCCCGGCAGCTTCTCCGCGCGGCTGGTGTCTACCCGCAGGATGCGCGCGTGCGGGTGCGGGCTGCGCAGCGTCTTCATGAACAGCATGCCGGGCACGGTCAGGTTCTGGACGTAGCGCCCCTGCCCCGTCACGACGCCGATGCCCTGGATGCGCGGGCGGCTCTTGCCGATGACCGCGAACTGGCCGTCGGGCTGGAAGACTGCGCCACCCCCGACTGCCCCCTGCGCCCCCACATCCGGCGCCTCCGGATCGTTGCGGTTGGCCTGGAGCTGCACGCGCGCGTAGCCCGGGATACGGCTCCCGTAGCGGCGGAGGAGCGGCGCCACGATCTCGGGCATCTCGCCCACGAGCTCCCCCCAGAGCGGGTCGCGCGCGAGTTCCGCCCACTGCTCGTCAGTCAAGCGCGCGGCGTAGCTAGGCTGCTGCACGGCGCGCAGGACATCAACTCGCTCGCTCACTGCCATCGTGTGTCCTCCTCCCGGGCGGGCCCCAGCGCGCCCGCCCGGCAGCACTCACGCGCGGCGCATCTCCGCCGCGGCCCGGAACACCGCGGCATAGATCTCCGGGTACGCGCCACAGCGGCAGATGTTGCCCGAAAGCGCCTCGCGCACCTGCTCCTCCGTCGGGTTAGGGGTCTTCAGCAGCAGCGCGTAGGCGGACATGATGAACCCGCGCGTGCAGATTCCACACTGGTGCCCACTCTCCTCGTAGAACGCGCGCTGGATGGGGTGCAGGTCCTCCACGCGCGTGCCCTTGGATAGCCCGTCGACGGTGATGATCTTCTCTCCCCGCCCGAGCCGGGCGGCCAGGATGCTGCAGCTGTTCACCGCCCGGCCATCGATCACCACCGCGCAGGCGCCGCACTCCGAGCGGTCGCAGCCGAGGTTCGCCCCCGCCATGCCCAGCTTGTAGGTCATCACCTCCCACAGGCTCCAGCGCACGTCGGTGACGACATCGTAGTCGACCCCATTGATGTTCAGCGTGACGCGGCGCATGGTAGGCGGGAGCGTGCTGATGGGGACGTCCGCCGGCCGGGCAGGGGGGGCGCCGGGCGGCGGCTCGACCGCCTGCGGCGCCGCTGGCGGGCTGGGGGCTGCGGGGCGCGTGAGGGTGATCCCGCCGGCCACGGCCGCCGTCACCGCGGCGCCCGCGCCGGCGCCGATCAAGAAGTCGCGTCGCGTGATAACGGGGTTGAGTCGCTCCGGCTCTTCCTCCTCGGATTCAGGCACCGCTTGGCCAACGCGTGGCTCTTCGTCGGTGGCAGCCATCCTACCCTCCCGAGAACTGGGCGTCACCTGCCTCCTCACAGCGACGCACGCTTCACCGAACCGGTTGCAGAGAGGGTGGGATCACCAGCCGCTCCTACTGCAGAAGCGCTGGTATCATCCGCCCAGAGGGGGCGGATGGGGTGCCCGGGAAGGCCGGATCACCAGCCGCTCCTACTGCAGAAGCGCTGGTATCCCTTAAAGGCGCTGGAAGCTACCGCATCTTCTCGTTTGGGCCACCGGAACCTGCTTGCCGCCCTTGCGGGATAAAGGTGTTTCTGCTATAGCACAAGTCGGCTCAGAACGCAAGATGCCGTCCGCTGAGGCGCGGCAAGATACCCTGGGGGTGCCGCTAGCAGGTTCGGTTGAGTAACCCGTTTCAGCCAGGAGCGGCAAGCAGCCTGTGCGCCGGCCGCGGCGCGCACCGCCTAGAGGGGAGTGATCGCCATGGCCGAGGCCCCCGACTCCCCAGCCCCACCTCAGGCGTCGCCTGACGGGGCCCCCGCGGCGCCGGACCTCCCGCGCCGCGAGTTCATGAAGGGCGTCTTTGCCGCCATCGGCGCCGCCGTGGCCGCGGAGGCCCTGGGGTTCGTCGATCTCGCCCGCTGGGCCGGCCCGGCGCCGCAGCCGCTCTCCCAGGGGGTCATCTTCCCCGATCCCTCGCTGTGCATCGGCTGTCTGACCTGCGAGGTGATCTGCTCGCAGGTCCACCGCGAGCAGGGCCTCTCCGACATGCCGCGCATCCGGATCTTCAACGATCCCACCGTGCAGGTGGATCCGGAGATCCAGCGCGCCTACCCCGGCCGCGGCTCGTTCATGCAGGAGCCCTGCCTCCAGTGCCCGACGGCCGAGTGCCTCTACGTCTGCCCGGTCGATGCGATCCACGTGGAGCCGCGCACGGGGGCACGCTACATCGATGAGAAGGCTTGCGTTACCTGTGGCCGCTGCGCCAACGCGTGCCCGTTCCCCATGACGCCGGAGGACCAGGCGACCAACGGCCAGCGGCTCGGCCAGGTCACCCGCATCTACTACGACCCGGCCAAGGACACTTACACCAAGTGTGATCTCTGCTACTGGCGGCCAGCGGGGCCGGCCTGCGTCGAGCGCTGCCCGGTTAACATCCGGATCCGCCAGGGGCTCGTCCAGAGCGATCGCCTGTGCCTCGACGTGCGGCCCGCCGACCCGGCGACCTGGGAGCAGCTGCGTCGCTTCCAGACGCGCCCGGGCAGTCCGGCGCCGCCCCCGGTGTAAGCGGAGGGGACCATGAATCGGCGGACGCTCGCCTGGCTGCTCCTCGGGATAGGCCTCGTCGTCACCGCGGTGGGCGGGCTCCAGGTGTTCCAGCTGGCCACGGCGCCGGCGCAGCCCTGGTCCCCGCTGCTGCGCGATAACGTCGTCTTCGCCCTCTCCCTCCCCTTCCTCGTCGGGCTAGGGCTCGTGTTGGGCACCGTCCAGGCCCTTCTCACCCCTGGTAGGCGAGTGGAGCAGCGGCCCGGCCAGCTCCGCCGCTTCGCCCCGAGCACCGTCCTGCTGCACTGGACCAACGCCGTGGGCTTCCTTATCGCCCTGGGCACCGGCGGCATCCAGTACCTGACCGGCGTCCTGGATAAGCCTCCGCCCGCGCCGCTCTGGGTGATCTACCGCCTCCACTACATCGGGGCCTCGATCATGGTCCTGGTGGCGACGACGTTCGTGACCGCTCGCCTGCTCACCGCGGACTACCGCCTGCTGCCCCCGCGCGGCGGCTGGATCCGCCACCTGCGCGGCCTGGTAGCAGAGCTGCCCACGCCGCTGGGCAACGCGGTGGTCTGGGCTCTCGGGCTCCGCCGCGGGCGCGCGGCCCCGCCGGTCGGCCAGTTCACCTACTACGAGAAGACCGTCGACTTCCCGCTCTGGACGCTCTTGCTAGCGGCCATCTTGCTCACCGGCGCGCTGAAGGCGATGCGCTACCTCTACCCGCTGCCGGGCGCAGTGGTTCACGCCGCCAGCGTCATCCACGTGGCAACGATGGTGCTCCTGACCCTAAAGCTGCTCGACCACCTCCGCTACATGCTGGCGCCGAGCCGCTGGCCGCTGCTGCGCGCCATGGTCACGACCTGGGTTGCCGAGCAGCACGTGCGGGAGCATCACCCTGCCTGGTACGCCGAGGTGACCGCGGCGCCGCGGGGCGCGCCAGCGTCCCCACCGCCGGAGGGCGTGGCGCCCGGCGCAGCGCAGCAGCACGCCTGAAGCGGTCGAGAGGGGTGCAGCCGCCGCAGCTCCGCCGGGCCCTGCTGCGCTGCGGACCCCGCCACAGGTGCACTGGGGCGGCCTCGCGCGCCGGGAAGGACACGGGGGGCGCACGGAAAGATCCCCCTCTCCGGGCCGGGAGACCTGGCAACGCTTTGGCCGCCGCAGCGCCCCATCTTGATGGATCAGCCCGCCGGGGCCGCAGGCATGTAACGCTTTGGCCGCCAGTGCGTTAACCAGGATAAATACCACCGGGCCACTCCGGTGCCGCGGGAGGGCGAGAGCGCGATGGGGCGCTGCCGAGCGGTCTGGTTCCTCGTCGGGCTGGGGCTCCTGCTGGCCACCGGCCCGCGCTCGGTCGTCCTGGCCGGCCAGCCCCCTGTCTCGGATGAGGCCCGCACGTGGGAAGCGGTGCTGGCGCGCACGGCCGAGATCCGCGGCCTGGCGCCGCGCGCCACCATCCCGCGCACCTTGCTCACCCGCGAGCAGCTCCAGGCGCGGGTGGTGGAGCAGTTGACCCGCGCGCCGATCCCGGAGCGCCTGGCGACCAGCGCGAAGCTGCTGACCGTGCTGGGGCTCCTCGAGCGGGGCACCGACCTGCCAGGCCTGCTCCTGCAGTTCCGGAGCGGGCTCATCCTCGGCCAGTACGACCCCGAGACCAAGCAGCTTTACGTAGTGACAGCCACCAACCTGCTCGGGCCGCTGGAGCGCGTCACCGCCGCGCACGAGTACACGCACGCCCTCCAGGACCAGTACTTCGACCTGCTCCACCTGCGGCCGCGCAATGCTCCCGACACGGACCGCAGCCTGGCCGTCGCGGCGCTGCTGGAGGCCGACGCCACCTTTGTGGCCGAGCGCTACGCGGCCACCGTCCTGACCGAGGCGGAACAGGCGGAGCGGCGGCGGCAGGTGCGTGAGCTGTACCGCGAGGTCGATCTCGAGCGTATTCCCCTCGTCGTCCGCGAGCAGAGCTACTTCCCGTACACGGAGGGGCCGCGTTTCCTCCGCCGCGTGCTGGGCGACGAGGCGCTGCGCGGCGAGGGCTACGGCGCGGCGGTGAACCGGCTGTTCGCCGACCCACCCCAGACCACCGCTCAGATCCTCCATCCGGAGCGCTACCTCCGCGGCCAGGGCCCGGTGCCCGTGCCGCTCGGCGACCCGGCCGCCGCGCTCGGCGCGGGCTGGCAGGCGGTGCGGCAGGGCACCCTAGGCGAGCTGGACCACCGCCTGCTGGTCCAGCAGTACCTCGATGCAACGGTAGCCGCGCGCGCCGCCGAGGGATGGGCGGGCGCGAGCTACGCCCTGCTGGAGAGCGAGGAGGGGCAGCTTGCGGTCGTGGTGCGCACCCGCTGGGACAGCGCCGCGGAGGCGGCTGAGTGGCTTGATGCCTATCGAACGGTGGTGCGCGTGCGCTACGGCGCGGCGCTCACCGCGCTCGCCGCCCCGCCCGGAGCCACCCAGTGGCAGACCCCTGACGGCGTGCTGCTGCTCGCGGCCGACGGGGGGCCGGCCGAGTCCGGTGGCGCCGAGACGGTGCTGGCGCTCGCGCCCTCCGCGGGGCAGGCGGCCCAGCTGGCCGAACGGCCCGCGCTCCCTCTCCCTACAGACCTGCTGCATCCCCGCCGCGCGCTGGCGCGTGCAGTGCCTTGAAACGGCGGCGTTGCGCCAAGCTGCCAGCGCTCGCCATACGGGCGGAGGGCCACCAAAGGCCTGACGTGTGGCGCCCTCGCGCGCAGCGCGGGTGAGCGGCATCAAGGCGTGAGGGGGGCCGCCTGGCTCGCCTCGCTGCCTTGGCTCCCGTGGACCGTCAGGTAGATTGTCGGCGAGGCGCCGGGCGGCGGGCTGTCCGTGCTCGTCCAGGCCCAGGTGGCGAACCCCACGCGGTCGGTGCGGTCGGCCTCTGGCCGCGCCCCCGCGGGCGCGCGCCCCTCGGCGCGTGTGCCGTTATCGTAGCGGTACTCTTTCTCCAGCCACTCGCGCGGCTGGAAGCCGACCACGGCGAAGTGGAACACGATGCTGCCATCCGCCGCCTCGGTCCGGAACACGCTTAGGCCCACCGGATAGCGCGGCAGCAGGTCGGCCGCCAGGGCGCTCTGGGCCTCCTCCTCGGCGCGCTCCACGCTGATGCCGAACACCTCTTCGAAGATCGCATCGAACGCGAAGGGGCCACCCGAGCGCCGCACGACTTCGATCACCGCCGGCAGGCCGTAGGTGTCCGCCAGCCAGCCCACGATCAGCGCGCTCTGGGCGTAGATCAGCCCGGCCCAGCCGGCGCCGGCGGCCTGCTGCCAGCGGACGTTGCTGCTCAGCTCGCGCAGCGGGAACAGCCCGGTGGTGTGCAGGGCGCTGGCGACGCGCGCCTCGCGCTGCCAGCGATCCCGCGCGGCGTAGGCCGGCCCGCGCTCGGCCAGCACCTGCGCCTGCACGTACTCGGCCAGCCCCTCGTTGAACCACTGCGCGAGCCCGCGCCGCTGGGGATAGTCGCCCTGCTCCACCTGGTGGGTGACCTCATGGGTCACGTAGTCCAGCGCCTCCTCGGCCGACGCCCAACCATCGGCCTGGCAGTAGATGCCGCGCCGGGGCGTGTTCGCCTGCCGCGTCAGCGCGAAGCACTCGGGCGTCACGCGCGGGCCGGGCGAGCGCAGGAGCTGGCTGCTCAGCGTCGCCAGCTCCTGCGGGTCGTTGAACAGGTAGAACTCCAGGCGGCTCTGCGGCAGCGGGAGGCCCGTCACGCGGGGCACCTCGACGAGCGCGGTCGCCACCGCGTCGCGCATCCAGCGCAGCTTCTCCTCCGCCACGCTGGCAGTCGCGTAGAGCGGCACGGGGGCGTCCAGCACCTGCTGGAGCGTGACGCCCTCGATGACTACCGGTGCCGTGGCGATGGGCGCCTGCGCCCGCGCGGCCGGCGCGAGGGCGGCGAGCAGCAACGCGGCAGCCAGGACCACGCTGCCCTTCACCCTGCCACCCCGCCAGCGGCCCTGCATGCCGCTCCAGCTCCTCGCACCCCACGATCGCGCGCCCATCATGCCTCTCCCCTGAGGTGCCCCTCACCCTGCGCCATGGCACTGCCAGCTGGCAGCTTGGCAAGAGCCTACTTACCCACTCAATACGGGCCGCGTGGAGCGCCCTGCCGCGCTCAGCGCGCTCCCGCCTCACCCGCCGCCCGCTCCCGCAGCGCCCGCCTCACCTTCTCCGCCGTGATCGGCAACTCCGTGATCCGCACCCCCACCGCGTCATACACCGCGTTGGCAATCGCCCCCGCCACCGGCACGTTGGCGCTCTCCCCTATCGCCTTGCCCCGATACGGCACCGGCCCCTCCTCGCTCTCCACCAGCACCGTCACCAGCTCCGGAATGTCCCGCACCGTCGGTATCTTGAACTCCCCCAGGTTCGCCGTCGTCACCCGCCCCTCCTCTATCCCCAGCTCCTCCATCAGCGCATACCCCAGCCCCATCACCGCCCCCCCATCGATCTGCCCCTGATGGCCCAGCGGGTTGATGATCGTCCCCACATCATGCGCCGTCACCAGCCGCCGCACCCCCACCTGCCCCGTCTCCGGATCTACCTCCACCTCCGCCACCTGCACCGTGAAGCAGGTCACCTCCACCTGCTCCTGCCGATACGCCGCCCGCTCCTCCACCGGCCCGCTCGCCGCCACCTCCGCCCACGCCACGCTCCGCCCCCCGTCGCTCACCGCCACAAACCGCCCGTCCTCCAGCCGCACCTCCCCCTCCGCCACCCCCAGCGCCCGCGCCGCCACCGCCCGCAGCCGCTCCCCCACCCGCATGCTGGCCTGGTAGGCCGCCTGCCCCGCCACATGCGTCACCCGACTCGCCCCCGAGCCCGTGTCCGCCGGCGCCTCGTCCGTGCCCCCCACCTGCACCCGCACCCACTCCACCGGCAGCGTCAGCGCCTCCGCCACCACCTGCCGCAGCACCGTGTGCGCCCCCGTCCCCACGTCCGGCACCGCCGTGATCAGCGTCACCCGCCCATCGGGCTCCACCCGCACGATCGCCTCCGAG
>Ga0070739_10001436_pt1 | contig 36068 bp, 30 predicted proteins | sample Coa_R1_7_FD_66445 | JGI IMG/M metagenome (GOLD analysis project Ga0070739, IMG submission 66445) | Surface soil microbial communities from Centralia Pennsylvania, which are recovering from an underground coalmine fire - Coalmine... | ecosystem: Environmental > Terrestrial > Soil > Unclassified ...
CGCCACGGCGAGCACCACCACTGGAACCCCGAGACCATCGCCAAGCTGCAGCACGCCGTCAAGGCCAACGACGCCCGCTGGTACCGCGAGTACGCGGAGCTGGCCAACGCCTCCTCGCAGCAGCTCAAGACGCTGCGCGGCCTCTTCGAGCTGGCGCCGCGGCGGGAGCCGGTGCCGATCGAGGAGGTGGAGCCCGCGGAGTCGATCATGCGGCGCTTCGCCACCGGCGCCATGTCGCTGGGCTCGATCTCCACCGAGGCGCACGAGACGCTGGCCATCGCCATGAACCGCATCGGCGGCAAGTCGAACACCGGCGAGGGCGGCGAGGACGAGCGACGCTACGAGCGCGACGCCAACGGCGACTGGCGGCGCAGCGCCATCAAGCAGGTCGCCTCCGCGCGCTTCGGCGTCACCATCAACTACCTGGTCAACGCGGACGAGCTGCAGATCAAGATCGCCCAGGGTGCCAAGCCCGGCGAGGGCGGGCAGCTCCCCGGCCACAAGGTGGACGAGTACATCGCGCGGCTGCGCCACTCGACCCCCGGCGTGGGCCTCATCTCTCCCCCGCCCCACCACGACATCTACTCCATCGAGGACCTCGCCCAGCTCATCCACGACCTGAAGAACGCCAACCCCCGCGCGCGGATCTCGGTGAAGCTGGTGGCGGAGGTGGGCGTCGGGACGGTGGCGGCCGGTGTCTCGAAGGCGCACGCCGACCACATCGTCATCGCCGGCTACGACGGTGGCACCGGCGCCTCGCCGCTGTCCTCCATCAAGCACGCGGGCATCCCCTGGGAGATCGGCCTCGCCGAGACGCAGCAGGTGCTGGTGCTCAACGACCTGCGCTCGCGCGTCGTGCTGCAGGCGGACGGGCAGATGAAGACGGGGCGCGACGTCGTCATCGGCGCGCTGCTCGGCGCCGAGGAGTTCGGCTTCGCCACCTCGGCGCTGGTGGCCAGCGGCTGCATCATGATGCGCGTCTGCCACCTCAACACCTGTCCTGTCGGCATCGCCACCCAGGATCCGCAGCTGCGCGCCAAGTACGCCGGCAAGGCGGACTACGTCGTCAACTTCATGCGCTTCATCGCCGAGGACGTGCGGGAGATCATGGCCTCGCTGGGCTTCCGCCGCTTCGACGAGATGATCGGGCAGGTCGAGTGCCTCGACGTCCGCAGCGCAATCGACCACTGGAAGGCGCGCGGGCTCGACTTCTCGGCGATCCTGCACCGCCCCGAGGTGGATGCGCGCGTCGACGTGCGCAAGGTCATCGACCAGGACCACGGACTCGACAAGGCGCTCGACCACGAGCTGATCGCGCTCTGCGAGCCGGCCCTGGAGCGCGGTGAGCCGGTGCAGGTCGACCTGCCGGTGCGCAACGGCAACCGCACCGTCGGGGGGATGCTCTCGGGGCAGATCGCCCTGCGCCACGGCTCCGCGGGCCTGCCGCCCGACACCATCCGCATCGGGCTGAGCGGCTCGGCGGGCCAGTCCTTCGGCGCCTGGCTGGCGCGCGGGGTGACCCTGACACTGCGCGGCGACGCCAACGACTACGTCGGCAAGGGGCTGTCCGGCGGGCGCATCGTGGTCCTCCCTCCCGCCGGGACGCAGTTCCCGCCGGAGGAGAACATCATCGTCGGCAACGTCGTGCTCTACGGCGCGACCAGCGGCGAGGCCTTCTTCCGCGGGCTCGCGGGCGAGCGGTTCTGCGTGCGCAACTCGGGCGCGCATGCCGTCGTCGAGGGCGTGGGCGACCACGGCTGCGAGTACATGACGGGCGGCGTGGCGGTGGTGCTCGGCTCGACGGGGCGCAACTTCGCCGCCGGCATGAGCGGTGGCGTCGCCTATGTTCTGGACGAGTACGGCACCTTCGCTGAGCGCTGCAACCACGGCATGGTCGAGCTCGAAGGGCTCGAGGACGACGACGCCGACCTGCTGCGCTCATTGGTGCAGCGCCATGCCGACTACACCGGGTCGACCGTCGCCGAGCGGCTGCTGGGCGACTGGGACGCGGCGCTGCAGCGGTTCGTCAAGGTGATGCCGGTCGACTACAAGCGGGTGCTGCTGGCGCGGCGCAACGTGTCGCTGGAACTGGTGGGCTGAGCGTCTTCTGATGGGAAAGCTCGGCGGCTTCATCGAGTTCCACCGCAAGCTCCCCCCGCGGCGGCCCGTCGACGAGCGCGTCAACGACTACCGCGAGGTCTACCTCCCCTTCCCCGCCGAGGCGGTGCGCGAGCAGGCGGCCCGCTGCATGGACTGCGGCATCCCCTTCTGCCACAACGGCTGCCCGCTCGGCAACCTCATCCCCGAGTGGAACGACCTCGTCTACAAGGACGACTGGGAGGCCGCCATCGCGCGCCTCCACGCCACCAACAACTTCCCCGAGTTCACCGGACGCATCTGCCCCGCCCCGTGCGAGCCCGCCTGCGTGCTCAGCATCAACGACGACCCGGTGACCATCAAGCAGGTCGAGGTCTCGATCGTCGACCGCGCCTGGGACGAGGGCTGGGTGCAGGCCCATCCGCCCTCGCACCGCACCGGCAGGCGCGTCGCCGTCGTCGGCAGCGGACCGGCCGGGCTGGCCGCCGCGCAGCAGCTCAACCGCGCCGGCCACTGGGTCACCGTTTACGAGAAGGACGATCGCATCGGCGGCCTGCTCCGCTACGGCATCCCCGACTTCAAGTTGGAGAAGTGGGTGGTCGACCGCCGCCTGGAGCAGATGAGCGCCGAGGGCGTCATCTTCGAGACCAACTACGACATCGGTCGCGACGTCACCGCCGAGCAGCTCGTGCAGCGCTTCGACGCCGTCGTCCTCTGCATCGGCGCCATGCACCCGCGCGACGTCGCCGTGCCGGGACGCGAGCTCGACGGCGTCCACTTCGCCATGGAGTACCTGCCCCAGCAGAACAAGCGCGTGGCGGGTGACCTGATCCCGCCGTCGCGCGCCATCCACGCCGCCGGCAGGCGGGTGATCATCCTCGGCGGCGGGGACACCGGCGCCGACTGCCTGGGCAACGTCCATCGCGAGAAGTGCGCGTCGGTGCACCAGTTCGAGGTGCTCCCACCGCCGCCCGACGAGCGCGCCGCCGACAATCCGTGGCCCACATGGCCCGTGATCATGCGCACCTCGACCGCGCACGAGGAGGGCGGCGTGCGCGACTACTCGATCCAGACCACCGCCTTCAGCGGGCGCGACGGTCGCGTCGAGAAGCTGCACGCGATTCGCGTCGAGTCCCGCGTGGTCGACGGACGGCCGCAGTTCGTGCCCGTCGACGGCAGCGAGTTCACCATCGACTGCGACCTCGTCCTCATCGCCGCCGGCTTCCTCCACCCCGTCAGGGAGGGCCTCGTCGCCGACCTCGGCGTCGAGCTCGACCCCCGCGGCAACGTCAGGACCGACGCCGCGATGATGTCCTCGGTCCCCGGCGTCTTCGCCGCCGGCGACTCCCACCGCGGCGCCTCCCTGGTCGTCTGGGCCATCGCCGAGGGCCGGCAGGCGGCGCGCGGCGTCGACGAGTACCTGATGGGCTCCACCCGCCTCCCCGACTCCCTGCGCAGCATCGCCTGAGGCGGAAGCCGGGTCCCTAGCCGCTCAGTCCTGGCAGCCCCGACTCGGCACCCAGCTGGAGCGCCATGTCGACGAGCAGAGGCACGCGCGGGCCCATCACCTCGAAGCCCTCGCCGACCGTCTGCCCCATCAGGTAGCGGGCGTGGATGCCCTCGGCGACGATGGCCAGCTTGTAGTACCCGAGGCACGTGTACCAGGCGAGCTTCGACAGGTCGCGGGTGCTGGTGCTGGCGTACTCGGCGATCAGCTCCTCGCGCGTCAGGAAGCCCTCCTGCTGGGTGATCGGCGACAGTGCCATGCCCGCGATCAGCTCCGCGGGATCGCCACGGTCGGACCAGTACACCATCAGCAGGCCGAGGTCGGCCAGCGGGTCGCCCTGGGTGCACATCTCCCAGTCGAGGATGGCGCAGATGCGGGAGGGATCGTCGGGGGCGAAGATCACGTTGTCGAGCCGGTAGTCGCCGTGCACGATGCCCGGCGGACCCTGCTCGGGCATGCCCGCTTCGAGGCGGTGCTTCAGCTCCTCCATCGAGGGCAGCTCGTTCGTCTTCGACGCCTCCCACTGCATCCACCAGCGGGCGACCTGGCGGGCCAGGTAGCCGGCGGGCTTGCCGAAGGTGTCGAGCCCGACCGACGCGGGGTCGACGGAGTGCAGCCGGGCGAGCGTCTGCATCAGCACGCGCGACAGCGTGCGACGCGTCTCGGCGGTGTCCGGATACTCCGCGGGCAGCCGGTCGCGGATGACGTGGCCGGGCACCCGCTCCATCACGTAGAAGTCGACGCCGAGCACGCTGTGGTCGGTGCACAGCCCGATGGTCCGCGGCACCGGGATGTCGGTCGGCCCCAGCGCGCTGATGACGCGGTGCTCGCGGTTCATGTCGTGCGCGGTGGGGAGAACGTGGGCCAGCGGCGGGCGGCGCAGCACCCAGTCGCGGTCGTCGTCGGCGATCACGTAGGTGAGGTTCGACCGCCCGCCGGCGATGACGGCGCCACGCAGCGGGCCGTGCAGCCCGCCCACCAGCGGAGCGAGCCAGCGGGCCACGGCGTCGAGGTCGAGCCCGGGCGGCGCGACGGTGCTCAGTTCCACGGCGCGCCGAAGGATGACGGATGGCGCCCCCCGCACGCAAAGCGCGAGGCGGAGGGCATGATGCGCGACGCCCCATGAACCCTCGACGCGCCTTCCTCGACTGGCCGCAGCCGATCCCCTTCGCCCACCGCGGCGGCGCCGGCGAGCACCCCGAGAACACCATGCCGGCCTTCCAGGCCGCGGTGCGCCTCGGCTACCGCTACCTGGAGACCGACGCCCACCTCACCCGCGACGGCGTGGTCATGGCCTTCCACGACGGCGTCCTCGACCGCGTCACCGACCGCAGCGGCCCGATCGAGACGCTCAGCGCCGCCGAGGTCGAGCGGGCCGACGCCGGCTACACCTTCAGCGCCGACGGCGGCCGCAGCTTCCCCCACCGCGGCCGCGGCGTGCGCATCCCGCGCCTCGACGCGCTGCTCGACGCCTGGCCCGAGGTTCGGGTCAACATCGACCCGAAGTCGGACGCCGTGGTGGCGCCGCTGGTGGAGGTGCTGCGCCGCCACCGGGCCTTCGACCGCGTCTGCATCGGCTCCTTCTCCGACGCGCGTCTCGCCCGGGTGCGCGCGCTCAGCGGCGACTCCGTGTGCACCAGCATGGGGCCCCGCGCCACCGCGCTCGCGTGGGCCGCCTGCAGGACGGGCCGCATCCCGCGGCAGGGAGCCGACTGCCTGCAGATCCCGGTCAGGGCGCGCGCCGTCACCCTGGTCACCCCGGCACTGCTCCGGGCCGCCCACCGCAGCGGCCTGCCGGTGCACGTCTGGACCATCGACGACCGCGCCGAGATGGAGCGTCTCCTCGACCTCGGCGTCGACGGGCTCATGAGCGACGCGATCCCCGTCCTCCGCGAGGTCCTCCAGGCGCGCGGGCAGTGGGTCGGCACCGGCCCCGCCGCGACCGCTTGACCCGCCATATGTGTTTGGCGTACAAACATGGACGCCCATGGCCGTCGCCGTCCGCCACGCCGCCCGCGCCACCCGCAGCTCCGGCCGCCGCACCCGCAGCGCGCTGCTCGACGCCGCGGCGCGCCTCTTCGCCGAGCGCGGCCTCGCCGACGTCAGCCTGACCGACATCGCCGCGGCCGCCGACGCCTTCCCCAGCCAGGTCACCTACTACTTCGGCAGCAAGGAGGCCCTCTTCGTCGAGGCCGCCTGCCGTGACGTGCTCCATGCGGCGGCGGAGGTCGAGCAGGCGGGCCGGCGCACCCGGAGCAAGGACGCATATGCGCGCCGCCTCACCACCACCGCCCTCGCCTCCCCCGCCCTGGCCGCATTCGCGGAGGCGCTGCTCCTGGCCCGGCGCCGGCCCGAGCTGCGCCCGCTGATCGCCCGCACCCTCGACCGGCTCCACGCCGAGGGCGCCCGCGCCGTGGCTGAACGATGCCAGGCGCAGGGCTGGCGCCTGAGCGCCCCGCCCGCGGCTGTCGCCCGCTCCTTCTGGGCCACCGTTCTCGGCATCGCCCTGGAGAGCGGCGGCGCCGGTGACGCCTTCGACCTCGCCGCGGCCCAGGCGGCGGTGCTGGCCACGCTCTCCACCACCACCGCGCGGAGGCCCTGACGGCGATGACCCTGCCCAGCGACCCCGGAGCCCGCCACATCCCGCTCCTCGACGAGGAGGACTGGTACGCGCCCGACGAGCACCTGCGGTGGCTGACCCGCCGCGGCGTCGGCGAGGCGCTCTGGCCCGTCGCCGACGGCGCGCTGCGCGACGCCGGCCGCATCGCCGCGCAGACCCTGGAGCCGCTGGCCCAGACCGCCGACCGGCACCCGCCCCTCCTCCACCAGTACAACGCCCGTGGCGAGCGCGTCGACGAGATCGAGTTCCACCCCGCCTACAAGGAGATCGAGGACACCGTGGTGCGCTTCGGCGCGGTGCGCATGGGCTACCGGCCGGGCTGGCGTGGATTGCAGGGCCGGGCGCCGCGGGTTCTGGTCAGCGCTGTCCACTACCTCTTCCTCCAGGCCGACCAGGCGATCACCGGCTGCCCCATCGGCATGATGGACGCGGGTGCGCGCGCCCTGGAGCGCAACGACCCGCAGCTGGCGGCCCGCTTCGTCCCCCGCATCACCGACGACACCGGCAACCACCTCACCATGGCGATGTTCCTCACCGAGAAGGCGGGCGGGTCGGACGTCGGCGCCAACGAGACGGTGGCGGTGCGCCAGGACGACGGCACCTACCGGCTGAGCGGCGAGAAGTGGTTCGCCTCCTGCCCCCACTCCGACCTCATCCTGGTCATGGCCCGTCCCGAGGGCGCCGGCCCGGGGACGCGCGGCCTCGGCCTCTTCCTGATGCCGCGCCACCTCGACGACGGCACGCGCAACAGCTATGTGCTGCACCGCCTCAAGGACAAGTACGGGACGCGTGCCATGGCGTCGAGCGAGCTGGGACTGCGCGACGCCTTCGCCTGGCCGGTCGGCGACATCGGGCGCGGCATGAAGCAGATGCTCGACATGGTCAACCTCACGCGCGTCGGCATCGCCACCGCCACCGCGGGATCGATGCGGCGCAGCGCATACGAGTCGCTGCAGCACGCGCGCCACCGCAGCACCTTCGGGCGCACCCTCAACCTCCATCCGATGATGCGCGACACCCTCGCCGAGCTGGTCGTCGACTCCGTCGCCGGGCTGAGCGCCGCCTTCGCGGTCAGCGAGGCGATCGAGGCCAGCGACGCCGGCGAGCCCGGCTGGGACGGCACCTGGCGCCTGCTCACCCCGCTGCTGAAGATGCACGGGACCGAGCGGGCCGTGCACTGCGCGCGCGAGGCGATGGAGGTGCGCGGCGGCAACGGCTTCATCGAGGACTGGCCCAACGCCCGCATGCTGCGCGACGTGTCGGTGCACGCCATCTGGGAGGGGCCGGGCAACATCATGGCCCTCGACGTGCTGCGCGCCCTCGCCCACGGCGCCGGCCCCGACTTCCTCGCCGACCTGGAGCGCCGCGCCGAGACCGTGGCCGGCAGCGGGCCGACCGCGGCGCTCGCGCCCGTCCTGCTGGAGCAGACCCGGCGCGTCGAGCGCGACATCGCCCTTCTGGGCAGCCTCGACCCCGAGGCGCAGCAGCTCCCCATGCGCCGCCTGGCACGGCGCATGGCCATGCTGGCGATCGGCTCGCGCCTCGCCGAGCAGGCGCGCGAGCACGCCGCGGAGACGGGCAGCGGACGCCTGGTCTGGCTGGCCAGCCGCTATCTGGCCCGGCTCGGCGGTGAGAACGCCGTCGCCGTCCTGGCCGACGACGCCACCTGGCTCGCCCACGCGGAGCCCCTGCTCTACGGCGGTGCGGTGCCGGTCGAGGTCGGTGAGCGGGCCGCCAGGACGGTTGCCGTGGCGCTCCGGGGAGCGGCTCAGCCCGCCGCCGTGTAGCTCGCCGCCGCGCCGCTCGCCTCGCCGACGTCGCCGGCCTCCATCGGCGCGCCCAGGTGCCAGCCCTGGCCGACCGAGATGCCGAGCGCGCGCATGCGCTGCGCCACCGCCGCGTTCTCGACACCTTCGGCGATGACCGTGGCGCCGCTGCTGCGCGCGAAGGCGACCGCGGCCTCGATCGCCGAGCGCGGCCCGGGTGCGCCGGCGCTGACGATGAGGCTGCGCGCCAGCTTGAGGTACTCGGGAAGGGCGGTGGCCAGCACCTCCAGGGTGCAGCGGCCCTCGCCGACGTCGTCGATGGCGATGCGGAAGCCCTCCGCGCGGTAGCGCTGCAGCACCAGGCGCAGGCGGTCGAGGTCGGTGATCGTCTCCCGCTCGGTGATCTCCAGCACCACGTCCTGCGGCGCGCGCCCGGCGAAGCGGAGCAGCAGCAGCATCTGGTCGACGTCGTGCACGGGGTCGAGCAGCGCGCCGACGCCGACGTTGACGAACACCGGGATGCCCGCCGGGATGTGATGGGCGTCCTGCACGGCGGTGCGGCGGCAGAGCCAGTCGAGGTCGCGGGCGACACCGAGCCGGTGCGCGGCGGTGAAGAGCGCCTCGACGCTTGCCGCGGTGGGGTGCGCACCGGGACGCGCCAGGGCCTCGTAGCCGACCAGAGACCCGTCGTCGAGCCGCACGATGGGCTGGTAGACGGCGCGCACCGTGCGCCGGGCGAGCAGCGAGGGCAGCACGGCCGACCACTCCGCGCCCTCGCGCCACTGGTCGTCGTCGCCGGCGGCCACCGCGCGGTCGCGTCCCGAGCGCTTGGCCCGGAAGAGCGCGGCGTCGGCGAGCTGCCAGACGTCGTGCACGTCGGCGCCGGCGCGGCCCGAGGCGCAGCCGACGCTGATGCGCGCCTGCCCCTGGGGCACGGCGACACCGTGCATGGCGGCGCGCACGCGCTCGGCGACGCCGAGGGCTTCGGCGGCGGTCGCCCCGATCAGCAGCGCGGCGAACTCGTCGCCGCCGACGCGGGCGACCACGTCCCACTCGCGCAGCAGCGAGGACAGCGCCCGCGCCACGGCGCGCAGCACGGCGTCGCCGGCCTCGTGTCCGAACTCGTCGTTGATCGGCTTGAGGTTGTCGACGTCGATGGCCAGAACTGCCACGTGGTCGCCGGCGGTGCGCTCCAGGACGCGCTCGAACTCGCGGCGGTTGCGCAGCCCGGTGAGCGCGTCGGTGCTGGCCAGCTGCTCGAGGCGGTCGACCAGCCGGGATCGCTCCAGCAGCCCCGCGGCCTCACCCGCCAGGGCGGCGAGGAACTCGACGTCCTCCGCGCCGAAGCCGTTCGGCTCGGGGTCGAGCGCGATCAGCGCTCCGAACCAGGTGTCGTGGGTGGCGATGGGCAGGAGCACCGCCGAGCGGTGTCGGTCGAGCCCGGGCGGGGGCGCCCAGCCCGGCCATGGCGCCGGGTCGGCGGCGAGGTCCGCGGCGATCCGCGGCGAGCGCAGGGGCTCGAGGTCGCCGGCGGGTGGAAGCGGCAGGCTGAGCCCGGCCGGCAGCCCGTGGACGTGGGCCACCTGGAGGGCGCCGTCAGGTCCCGGCAGCACGAGGGCATGCCAGCGGCGGGGCCCGATGGCCATCGCCGCGGCGCCCAGCGCAGCCAAGGCCTCCTCCCGGTCACGCGCGCGGGCGACCAGGGAGGTCACCTGGTAGAGCGCCTGCGACCGGCGGGCCGCCTCGTCGAGGGCGCGCTGGCGGCGGTGGCTCTGCTCGGCGATGGCGCCCGCGAAGGCGCAGAGCATGAGCACCACCGAGACGCGGAGCAGCAGGCTGCCCGACTCCGGCTGCAGGCCGATGCCGCTGGCGCGCTCCCAGGCGAGCGCCGCCGCGCTGGCCAGGAAGGCGCCGCTGAACACCGCCGTGCCCCGCCAGCGATAGAGGACGGCCGCCTCGATGCCCACCAGGGTGAAGAGCACGTAGCTGCTGCTGTAGCGGTCGTTGGCCATGAGCGCCACCCACCCGGTGCAGACCAGGTGGTCGATGGCGAAGGTCAGGGCCACCGCCGGCTCCACCGCGCGTGCGGGCAGGTGGCGCACGCGCGCCGCCAGCAGGTTGCTCAGCGCCAGCAGGACGGTGGCGGCGACGCAGCCGGCGCGGGAGATGGGCGGCGGGTCGGTGAGGAAGGCCTCGGCCAGACCGAGTGCGACGCCGAACCAGCGGACGCGCGCGATCACCGTCTCCAGAGCGGCGCGCTCCAGCGACGGCGACGGTGGCGCGGACGATCGCGTGATCACTCTTCCTCGGACAGCACGGGAGTTGGTCCTCGGCCCGCCCTGCCCGCAGCTTGCCCGGGGCTGCTCCGCCGGCGGTGGCGTCCGAGCCACGGCGCGGTCACGCGCGGATGAGACCTTGTGAAGCGCGGCCGGCGCGGAGCTCGCGGGGTGGGGTGGCCAGAGGGATTCGAACCCTCGACCTCCAGGGCCACAACCTGGCACTCTAACCAGCTGAGCTATGGCCACCCCGCAGGCCCCGCAGTCTACCAGCCACCCGCTGGCGGGCCCTCCAGGGGCGAGCCCCCGTCCGGCCCTGCTGCGCCTCCTCGACGAGCGCGACCCCGCGGGCGGCCGGGCCAAGGCGGCGCTCTTCCTTTTCCACCCGGGACCGTCGCTCCTGGTCACGGCGGTCACCCTCGGCGCCGCGGCCATCGCCCTGCGCGGCGCGCCGGGCTGGTCGCTGGCGCTGCGCCTGGTGCTGCTGATGCTGCCGGCGCAGCTCGCCATCGGCGCCGTCAACGACCTCGCCGACGCGCGCGCCGACCGCGAGGGCAAGCCGCACAAGCCGCTGGTGCGCGGAGCCGTGTCGCGCAACGCCGCCACCATCGCGGCGGTGCTGCTGATCGCCACCAGCCTCGCGTCGGCGGCCGCGCTCGGGGGCGCGGTGCTGCTGGCGACGATCTGCGGACTGGGTGCCGGCCTGGCCTACGACGTCGGGCTGAAGCGCTCCCGGCTCTCGCTGCTGCCCTGGTGGCTCGGCTTCACCGCCCTGCCCTTCTGCGCCTTCGCCGCTGCGGGGCACGTGCCGCGCGCGCTGTGGTGGTGCCTGCCGCTTGCGGCGGTGCTGGCCCTCGGACTGCACTGCGCCAACGTCCTCCCCGACGTCGACGCCGACCGGCGCGACGGCATCCGCAATCTGCCGGTGCTGCTCGGTGTGCGACGGTCGCGCCTCGTCGCGCTGGGGGCACTGCTCGGCTGCGCAGCGCTCACCGCGGTGCTGGCGACGCCACTGCACCAGACCATCGGCGTCCTCGGCATCGCCTGGGCCGCCGTGATGCTGTGCGTCGCCGTCGCGGCCACGCCGCGCTTCGCACGCGCCCCGTTCCCCGTGCTGGCACCGGCGGCTGCGGCGCTGGCCGTGTGCTGGCTCGCCTCACTGCCGCGCTGAGGGCGCGGCCGTAGACTCAGCGCGCCAGCCCCCTTAGCTCAGCTGGATAGAGCAAGGGCCTTCTAAGCCCGAGGTCGCAGGTTCGAGTCCTGCAGGGGGCGCGTCTCGCGCGGGTGCGTGCCAGCACGAATCCGGCGAGTGATGCCGGCACCCTCGCCAGTCGGCGGTGGAGCGCCTACGCTGTCGCCCATCGTGACCAGCTCGGCTCCGAACGCCGGAACGCTCCGCGCCCGGCTTCCCTGGATCCTCCTGGCCGTCGAGCTGTTCCTGTTCGCCGGCTTCGGCGCGGTCTTCTACTCGCCGGTCACGCCGCATGCCATCTTCGTCAGCAACGGCGCGATCACCGGGTTCTGGCTGTTCCCCTTCGTGTCGTTCGGCATCGCGGGGGCGGTGCTGGCGTCGCGCCGGCCGGACAACCCGCTGGGGTGGCTCTGCCTCGGCTCGATCGGGGTGCTGCTGATCGGCGCGGTGTCGGCGCTCGCCGGCTCACTGCTCGCCAGCGCACACGACGGCGCGAGCGCGTACGTGCTGCCCCTGTCCGTGCTGTGGAACGCGCCCGCGGTGCTGCCGCTCGCCGGGATGTACCTGGCCGTGCTGATCTTCCCCGACGGGCGCCTGCCGTCGCGGCGCTGGCGCTGGCTGGTGCGCGGGCTGGCGGTCGTCGTGGCAGCGGGCCTCGTCGTCGCCCTCATCAGTCCCGAGGGCACCCTGGGCATGGACAGCAACAACAGCCCGATCGCGATCGCCGGGGCGCGCGGGATCGTCGACGCCGCCACACCCGTGATCTCGGGGCTCGGGTACGCGGCCGGGCTGGCCGCGGTGGTGTCGCTCTTCCTGCGCCTCCGCGGCGCCGACGCGGAGCGTCGCCACCAGATCCGCTGGGTGGCCTTCGGGGCGGCGATCGCGGTGGTGCTGCTGGTGTCCATCAGCCTCATCCCGGTCACCAACTCCAACGACCTCGGATCGTGGACGGCGCTGGTCGGCGCGCTGCTGGTGGTCGCGGGAACGGCGCTGCCCACCTCGATCGCCGTGGCGGTGCTCAAGTACCGCCTCTACGACATCGACCTGGTGATCAGCCGCACCCTGGTCTACGGCGCCCTGGCGGCAATGATCACCGCGGTCTACGTGGGCATCGCCGTCGGCGTCGGCGCGCTCGTCGGGGGTGGTGGCAGACCCAACCTCGGGCTGTCGATCCTGGCCACCGCCATCGTGGCCGTCGGGTTCCAGCCCGTCCGCGAGCGCCTCCAGCACCTCGCCAACCGCCTCGTCTACGGGCGCCGGGCCACGCCGTACGAGGTGCTCAGCCAGTTCGCCCAGCATGCCGCGGTGACCTACGCCGCCGACGCGGTGCTGCCGCAGATGGCGCGCGTGCTCCGCGAGGGCAGCGGCGCCGAGTCCGCGACCGTGTGGCTGCGCAGCGGCGACGCGCTCCGCCCGGCCGCAAGCGATCCTGACGGGGCGGTCGGTCAGGAGTCCATGCCACTCCGCGACGGCGCCGCCTCCCCTCCGTCGGGTGCCATGCGCGTGGTCGAGGTGCGCCACCGCGGCGAGCTGCTGGGTGCCCTCAGCATCGTCAAGCGGCGCGGCGAGTCGGTCACCCCCATCGAGGAGAAGCTGATCGGCGACCTCGCCCACCAGGCCGGCCTGGTGCTGAAGAACGTCGGCCTCACCGCCGACCTGCAGGCGCGCCTCGAGGAGCTGCGCGCCTCGCGGCAGCGGCTGGTGGCGGCCCAGGACGACGAGCGCCGCCGCCTGGAGCGCAACCTCCACGACGGTGCGCAGCAGCACCTCGTCGCCCTCAAGGTGAAGCTGGCCATCGTCGAGATGCTGGCGCGCAAGGACCCGGACAGGACGGTGACGGCGATCGCCGAGCTCAAGGCCGACGCCGACGAAGCCCTCGCCACCCTGCGCGACCTGGCCCACGGCATCTACCCGCCGCTGCTCGCCGAGCAGGGCCTGAAGGTGGCCCTCCAGGCCCACGCCCGCAAGCTCACCATGCCGGTCGAGATCGACGCGGACGGGATCACCCGCTACTCGCAGGAGGCGGAGGCGGCCGTGTACTTCTGCTGCCTGGAGGCGCTGCAGAACGCCCAGAAGTACGCAGCGGCCTCGCGCGTCGACGTCAGCCTCCGCGACGGTGACGGCACGCTGCGCTTCGCCGTCGCCGACGACGGCCGCGGCTTCGACACGGCCACCGCCAACCGCGGAGCCGGCATGACCAACATGCGCGACCGCCTCGACGCCCTGGGCGGCACCCTCGAGCTGGTCAGCGCGCCGGGACGGGGGGCGCAGGTGATCGGCTGCCTCCCCGTCGAGCGCGTCTGACGCCGGGGCCCTGGCGCCTAGTCGCCTCCCAGCAGCGGCGACAGCCGGCGGGCGTCGACCATCCCGGCGCTGCCGCCGTCGCCGGCCAGCAGCACCCCGGTGACCGCGCCATCCCGGTCGATCACCGGGCTGCCGGAGCAGCCGAGCACCGAGGCGGCGCCGGCCACACGCTCGAGGAGGAGCTGGTGGTCGCCGTCCTGCACGCGGATCGGCGCCCCGCCGATGTGGCCGACGTAGTTGGCGGGACTGCCGTCCACGCCGTCCGCGGCGATGGCGCGTCGGGAGCAGATCACCGCCGCGGTCTCCCCGGCCGCGGCAGCCGCCGTGCGCAGCGCCGGCAGGAGCAGCGAGGAGCGCAGCACGGCCAGGTCGTCGTTGCCGGCGACGCGCTCCACGGTGGCGGGGACCGAGCCGTGCAGCGCGCTGAAGAGGATCACCTGGCTGGAGCCGAGCAGAGAGTGCGAGGCGGTGACGAAGAGCCCCGGGCCGACCGAGAAGGCGGTCGAGGAGCGGCACTCGGTGACGCCGCCCGGCGCGCAGGCGGAGACCAGCACCAGCGAGGTGCGGTCGGCCGTGGCGGCGCGCAGCACCGCCTGCTCGGTCGCCGCCTCCGTGGCCGCCTGAGCGGTGAGGAGGGCGGCGACGAGGAGCAGCGCGACGAGCGCGCGCCGTGCGGCGGTGCGCACGTCGAACCGTAGCCCCTGCAATCCGGCCGTTCGCGGCACCGCGAGAGCGATGCTGGAGGCGATTGCACCCATGTCTTCCGGAGCGCAACCCTAGGGCCGTGCCGTGCCGCCGCCCGCGCCGGATCGGTCGAAGCCCGGTAACGGAGTGGCTCAGCCCCAGTGGAGGCCGCCGAGGGCCCGCTCCACCCCGGTGCAGCGGTCCTCGACGTAGTCCATCCCCGCCGCCTCGGCGATGCTCCTCGCCTCGGCGGAGACGATGTCGCTCTGCAGCCACAGGGCGCGGGCGCCGATGGCCGCGGCCTGGCGGGCGATCTCGGGTGCGTCCGCCGCCGGGCGGAAGACGTCGACCAGGTCGACCGGTTCGTCGATCTCCAGCAGCGACGCGCGCACCGGCTCGCCGAAAAGGGTGCCCTGGGCGTTGGGGTTCACCGGGATGATGCGGAACCCGAAGCGCTGCAGCTGCGCGGGCACGGCGCTCCCCGCCTTGCCGGGGTTGCGCGAGGCGCCCACCACGGCGACCGTGCGCGAGCGGGCGAGGATGTCGCGGGGGGTGAGAGCGACTGCCACGCCCACAAGGCTACGCGATCCCTGCCCGACCCTCGCGGCGGGCCGAAGCCCGCCGTGGGGTCGGGTGCGGACTGCCTAGCTGAGGAACCCGTTCTGGGTCAGCCAGGCCCTGGCCACGTCGGTGACCTTCATGTTGTCGATCTCGACCTGCTTGTTCAGGCCGGTGATGACGGCACTGGTGATCTTGGCCGCCACCGGGGCCATCAGCGCGGCGATGGCGGGGTACTTCTGCAGCACCGATTGGCGCACCACCAGCCCGACGTTGTCGGGCGGGAAGAGCTGCTTGTCGTCCTGCAGCACGTAGAGGTTCTGGGCGGCGATCGGCGAGTCGGTGGTGAACACCTCCCCCGCCTGGCAGTCGCCGTTGGCGATGTTCTTCTCGGCGGTGTTGCCGACGTCGACGTAGTCGGCGCTGCCGTACGCGGCGCCGTACTTCGCCTTCAGGCCGGGCAGGCCGTCGGGACGCGTGCGGAACTCGGAGAGGATGCAGATCTTGGTGTTGGGATGGCTGCTCAGGTAGGTGGCGAAGTCGCTGAGCGTGCTGCCCAGCGTGGCCTTGTCCGAGGCCTTGATGGCCAGGCCGTTGGTGTCGTCCATCGGCGCCGGCGAGGTCCAGCACAGGCCGCGCGCCTGGTCCTTCTGCTGCACCAGCTGGAAGGCGGCGTTGAGGTCGGTGGGGATGTTGGTCAGGTTGAGGTAGCCGGGATCGGTCAGCTCGGTGCCGGTGTACTGCCAGAGCATGTCGATCTGGCCCTTGACCAGCGCGTCGCCGATGGCGGTGTCCTTGGCCTGCAGGTTGTAGGTGACGTTGAAGCCGTGCGCCTGCAGCACCAGCTGGGTCATGGTGGCCAGCAGCTGCTCCTCCGCGAAGCCCTTGCTGCCGATGGACACGCTGGCGCCGTTGCCGCTGCTGCCCGAGCCGGTCGGGCAGGCGGCGCCGCCGGCGCTGCTGCTGCTGGAGCTGGACGCGCTGTTGCCGCCGCCGCAGGCGGCGAGCGCGGCGCTCCACACCGTGAGAAGGATGGCCATGCCGATGCGCTTCACTGGGATTCTCCTGTTCAACCGGGGCTCTGGGTGATCCGTGGCGGCACGACCGCGCGCTCGACCAGGGAGAGCGCCCAGTCTGCCAGGAGTGCCAGGGTGGCCACCATCACCGCCCCGACGAAGACGATGCGGTCGCTCTGGTCGATGCCGGAGGCGATCACGTCGCCGAGCCCGCCTCCGCCGATGAAGTTGCCCAGGGTGGCTGTGCCGACGATGAGCACCAGCGCCGTGCGCAGGCCGGCGAAGATCACCGGGGCGGCGAGGGGCAGCTCGACGCCGGTCAGGGCCTGCCAGGCGGTCATGCCCATCCCCCGCGCCGCCTCCACCGCGGCCGGGTCGACCCCCTGCACCCCGACCATGGTGTTGCGCAGCACCGGCAGCAGCCCGTAGAGCGACAGGGCGATCAGCGACGGCCACACGCCGAGACCGAGAAATGCGTAGAGCAGCACCAGCACGCCGATGCTGGGCAGCGCCTGCCCCAGGTTTGCGACAGTGAAGACCAGAACCCGCAGCGGCCGGCTCGACTTGGCGACGGCGACCCCGAGCGGCACACCGACCACCGCCACCACGCCGAAGGAGACGAAGACCAGCTCCAGGTGGCGGAGCACCCGATCGGTGAGGAAGGGCTGGTTGAGCACCTCGGCGTCGGTGGTGCCCCCGTTGAGCGTCTGGAAGACGAGGATCGACAGCCCGACGCCCAGCACCACCGCGATCGGCAGGTACCAGACCCGCCCGCGCGACGCCGGCATGCGGGTCACCGCGAGGCCGCCCGGCGGATCTGCTCCGCGTCGAGGACGCCGACCACCTCCGCGCCGCGCTGCACGGCCACCCGGCCGTCGTCGCTGCGCAGCACGGCGTCGAGCGCGTCGCGCAGCGAGGCCGTGTCGGGGACGCGCGCGCTCGGTGGCGCCGCCCCGTCCAGCGGCGCCAGGTCGACCGCCGAGACGGCGATCAGGCCCAGCCGGCGGACCATCCGCCCCTCGCCGAGGAAGTCGCTGACGAAGGCCGAGGCGGGATGGGCGAGCAGCTCGGCCGGCGTGGCGTACTGCGCCAGCACCCCGCCCGTCTGCATCAGCGCCACCCGGTCGCCCAGCTTGATCGCCTCCTCGATGTCGTGGGTGACGAAGACGATGGTCTTGCGGACCACCGTCTGCAGCCGCAGCAGCTCGTCCTGCAGCCGCTCGCGGGCGATCGGGTCGATGGCGCCGAAGGGCTCGTCCATGAGCAGCACCGGGGGGTCGACCGCCAGCGCCCGCGCCACCCCGACGCGCTGGCGCTCCCCTCCGCTGAGCTCCGCGGGCAGGCGGCGGGCGTACTGCGCCGCCGGCAGCCCGACCAGGTCGAGCAGCTCCTCGACACGCGCGCGGATGCGCTGCCTGTCCCAGCCGCTCAGCCGGGGCACGGTGGCGACGTTGTCGGCGACCGTCAGGTGCGGGAAGAGGCCGACGTGCTGGATGACGTAGCCGATCGAGCGCCGCAGCGCGTTGACGTCGCCGCTGCGGTTGTCGCGCCCGTCGATGGTGATCGTCCCCGAGGTGGGCTCGACGAGGCGGTTGATCATCTTCAGCGAGGTGGTCTTGCCGCAGCCGGACGGGCCGACCAGGACCACGATCTCACCGTCGCCGATCTCCAGCGAGAGGTCGTCGACCGCGGGCCGCCCGTCGCCGTAGCGCTTGCTGACGTGGTCGAAGACGATCACGTCGCCGCCACCACCACGCGGCCGCGCGAGAGCAGGCGCTGCAGGCCGGCGAGGACGAGGTCGGCGAGGATGCCGATGGCGGCGACGGGGAGCATGCCGCTGAGCAGCCGCTCCAGGGTGCCGCTGCTGCGTCCCACGGCGGAGAGGATGGGCTGGCCGAGGTCGTTGGCGCCCACCGTGGCGCCGACGGTGGCGATGGCCACCACCATGACCGTCGCCTGGCGCAGCCCGGCGATGATCACCGGCACCGCGAGCGGCAGCTCGACGCGAGCCAGGATCTGCAGGGGGCTCATGCCCATGCCGCGCGCCGCCTCGACCACCGAGGGGTCGACGGCGAGGATGCCGGTGCGCGTGTTGCGCAGCACCGGCAGCAGGGCGTACAGGGCGAGCCCGACGACCACCGGCTGGCTGCCCAGGCCGAACCAGATGGTGAGCAGTCCGAAGAGGGCGTAGCTGGGCACGGTCAGCAGGGTGCTGGTCACCGCCAGGCTGGCCGCGGCGAAGCGCTCCCAGCGCGAGGCCAGGACCCCGAGGGCCAGGCCCACCACGGCGGCGGCCAGCATGCTGAGGCCGACGATCTCCAGGTGGGTCGTCGTCTGGGGACCCAGGGTGTCCCAGTTGTCCGCGATGTACTGGAAGACGCTCAGGTCCGGGCCTCCTGACGCGCGCCCCGCCGGGGTGAGGTGCCATCGTAGACGAGTGGGCGCTCTGAGCTGGCTGGGCTTCTGCGCGGGGGCGGCCATGGTGCTGGGCACCGTGGCCAGCGTCACCGCCACCCTGGTGGTCCCGCGCGGGCTGCGCTCGCGGCTCACCGCCGTCGTGAGCACGGCCATCGGCGACGTCTTCCGCATGATCGCCGCGCGCCGCCCCCGCTACGAGGACCGCGACCGCCTGCTCTCGCTGCAGGGCCCGGTGGTCCTTCTCGGCCTGATCGGCTCCTGGGTGGCCCTGATCTACCTCGGCTTCGCGCTGATGATGTGGCCCTTCACCACCTCGCTCGTGGCCGCGCTCACCGCCGCGGGGTCGTCGATGTTCACCCTCGGCTTCGCCGTACCCCAGGGCGCGGCGCCGACGGCGCTCACCTTCTTCGCCGCCGCCTTCGGGCTCGTGGTGGTGGCCCTGCAGATGGCCTACCTGCCCACCCTCTACGCCGCCTTCAACCGCCGCGAGACGCTGGTGACGATGCTGGAGAGCCGCGGCGGGGTGCCCTCCTGGGGCCCGGAGATCCTCGCCCGCCACGAGCTGATCGACAACGTCGCCAGTCTGGGCGACCTCTACACCCAGTGGGAGCAGTGGGCGGCCGACGTGGCCGAGACCCACACCACGTACCAGGTGCTCATCTTCTTCCGCTCACCCCACCCCCTGCGGTCGTGGATCACCTCTCTGCTCAGCGTCCTCGACGCCGGGGCGCTGCACCTCTCGCTCAACCCGCTGAGCGCGCCGGCGCAGGCGCGGCCGTTCATGCGCATGGGCTACATGGCGCTGCGCGAGATCGCCACGGTGATGCGCATCCCCTTCAATCCCGACCCCACGCCGGAGGACCCCGTGTCCCTGACCCGCGAGGAGTTCGACGACGCGCTGGAGCACCTCGACGGGGTGGGCTGGCGGTCGGATCGCGAGCCCGACCAGGCGTGGGTCCACTTCCGCGGCTGGCGGGTCACCTACGAGGCGATCGCCCACGCCATCGCCGATCGCGTCGACGCGCCACCGGCGCTGTGGTCCGGGCCGCGCCACGCCTTCGGCACGGGCAACGTCGCACCGGCGCGGCCGCCCCACCGCTCGCCGTCGGCGGAGCGCGTCCAGGTGATGAAGATCACCCAGGCGCGGCGCCAGACGCGGCCTATGAGCGTCTCGGGGCGCAGGCGCGGGACGCGCGAGGGGGAGGAGGGCAACGGCGCGGCGCGCGAGCTGCCCCAGGAGCTGCGCGCCGAGGTGGCCGACGCCGCCGCGGAGGAGCCGCCGGACTGACCCGCGGCGGCGTCGCCCGGTTGGCGGGCGTCAGGCGTCCCTGGTGGCCACTGCTCAACCGGGCAGGGTCTCGCCTCCGATCGGCGCGAGGACCTCGCCCGTGTAATACCCGGAGAGACGCTCCGACGCGAAGAAGACGTAGGACGGCGCGACGTCGTCGGGGTGCGCCGGCTCCTGCATCGGCACCTGCTTGCCGAACTTCTCGACCTTCTCCTCCCCCATCGTCGACGGGATGAGCGGCGTCCACACCGGGCCAGGAGCCACCGCGTTGACCCGGATGCGACGGTCGACCAGCGCCTGCGCCATCGAGTACGTGAAGGCGTTGATGGCGCCCTTGGTCGCCGCGTAGTCGATGAGCTGCTTGTTGCCGCGCAGCCCGTTGATCGAGCTGGTGTTGATGACGCTTGCGCCGTCGTGCATATGTCGCAGGGCTTCGCGCGTGGTCCAGAAGTAGCTGTAGATGTTGACGCGGAAGGTGCGGTCCCACTGCTCGGTGGTGATCTCCTCCAGCGATGCCTTGGGCTCCTGGTAGGCGACGTTGTTGACCAGGATGTCGAGCCTCTCCAGCTTCTCCACGGCGCGCTGCACCGCGGCGGCGCAGTTCTCCTCCTGGGAGAGGTCGCCGGGGATCAGCACGGCGCGGCGCCCGGCCTGCTCGACGAGCTCGGCGGTGTGGCGCGCGTCGTCGTGCTCGTCGAGGTAGGCGATGGCGACGTCGGCGCCCTCCTTGGCGAAGGCGACAGCCACCGCCCGCCCGATGCCGGAGTCGGCTCCGGTGACCAGGGCGGCGCGGCCGTCGAGAAGGCCGCGGCCCTCGTAGTCGGCCATCTCGTCGCGCGGCGTGGGCTGCATATCGGCGGTGCGGCCCGGGTACTGCTGCTGCTGCGGGGGGAAGGTGGTCTTGCTGTCCGGCATGCGCCCACGCTAGGAGCGGCGTACCGGAACGGGCAAGGCGTCAGCCTCGGGTCGAATCCTGCGGCTCCATCCGCCCCCTCGGCGGCACCACCTCGCCGTAGCCGGCGGCGAGCTGTGCCTGGACGCGCCCGGCCAGCTCCATGGTCTCCAGCGACAGCTCCGCGACGAGCCGGGCCGCCAGCCGGGGCCGGCAGCTCTCCTCGACCACGGCCAGCGCCTGCTCGACCGCGTGCTCCCAGCCGGCGCGCGTGGCGTGCTGCACGGCGCTGAGCAGCCGCCACAGCGGCGCGCCGGTGCATCCCACGGCACGGCCGAGGCGCCGGACCGCCTCCAGCTCCGCGCCTTCGAGCGGGCGGCTGTGCGTCCAGACCGACAGGGCGACGCGCGCCGCCCCGTCGAGCCGGCGCTCCAAGGCCACGTCGCCCACCTCGAGAAGGCTGGCCAGGCCGGCGCGGCGCACCGCCGCCGACATCGCGTCGACCAGCGAGCTGCGCCGCTCCTGCAGCGCGCCCACCACCTCGGCCCGGAGCGCCATGCCCTCCCCGGGAACGGAGCTGATCGGGAGGTGGAGGACGCGCCCCATCATCCGCTCGTCGACGTCGATGCCCATGTGCTGTCCACTCCCGCAATGGCTGCCTGGCGCTGAAAGCGCCGCGGATCATGGCATGGGACCGCCGGCGGCGGTTGGGAGTGAATGCCAGACGTCCTTGTCACCGCCTCGGGGCACCCCCTCGCCCTTGCTAGCATCGACCCCCGTGACCGGCACCGCACCCGTGCGCACGACCCTCCACCTGGTCCGCCATTGCGACGTCCAGAACCCCGAGGGCGTGCTCTACGGCCACCTCCCCGGCTACCGGCTCAGCGAGAAGGGAGTGCGCCAGGCGCACGCGCTCGGCGAGCACTTCGCCGGGCGGCCGGTCCGGCAGATCTACGCCAGCCCCCTGGAGCGCGCCCAGCAGACGGCGCACATCATCGCCTCGTATCTCGAGGGAGCGGCGGTGGTGACAACGCCGGAGCTGGTCGAGGCGCGCTTCGGCCTCTACCTGCAGGGCATCCGGCCCAAGGACGTGCCCTTGAAGCGGCCGCTCTGGTTCGTGCACATGGCGTGGCCAGGGCTGCTGCCCAACGACGAGTCGGTGGCTGCGATGGCCGCGCGCGTGCGCGCGCCGCTCAGCCGGCTGCTGCGCGACTTCCCTGGACAGGAGGGCATCTGCGTCTCGCACGGCGATCCCATCCAGGCCTTCTGGGTGGAGTCCGAAGGGCGCCATGCCTATGCCCTGCACCGCCTGCAGTGCGGGAAGGGCGGGATGCTGACGCTGCAGTACGAGGACGACCGCCTGGTCGGCAAGGACTACCACCCGCCGCGCGAGGTGGGGGCGCCGGAGTCACCGGCGGGGACGGCGGACGCCTCGCACGGCTGACGGCTGCGGCCGGCGGCGCGGCAAGGGCGGTCAGACGCCCGCGGGTTCTCGCTCCCGCTCGTCGACCTGGTCGGGCGCCAGCGTTTGTGTCGAGATCGGCGACAACTGGAGGGCCGCAGCCCGCCCGCCGCGACGCCCCCCGAAGCGCCGGTCGAGCGCCGGCTTGACGTAGAGCTTGATCATCAGGCCGGTCATGATGGCGATGAAGGTGGCGTAGACGAGCGGCACCCCGTTGTCCTTCTTGACCATGAAGAGGGAGTACTGCTGCAGCCCGGCGAACTGGATGCTGAAATAGGCGGGATGCTGCGCGTCGCTGCCCGGCAGGGCCAGCCTTGTGGTCTCGTTCAGGGTCACGGGGAAGGGCACGTCGTTGCCCGAGCTGTCCACCAGGTACGGCGACATGCCGCTGGTGTCGAGGTCGTTGACGTTCTGGGGCTGCCCCTTGTCGAGGCCGAGGTCGCCGACCCAGAGCTGCACCTGCAGCACCGGGTTGCGCGCCTCGTTGCCGCCGGGGCCGTAGTTGGTCTGGCCGGTGGCGATGCTGCCGTCCGGGTTGACCTGGGCGATCGTGCGCGCGTCGGGGAAGATGGCCACGCGCGCGCCGATCTGCAGCGGCTGCTGCGCGCCGGGAACGGTGTAGTTGAAGTCGGGGACCTTGAGGATGCCCGTCTGCACGTTCTTCTGGGCGCCGAAGAAGTCCACCGTGCCGTCGTAGACGACCGTGCCGGCCGGGTTGCGCACGATGATGTGCGGCGCCCAGCCGTAGTCCTGCTGGTAGAAGTCGACGTCCTTGTACGAGAGGAAGTCGTTGACCCGCACGTCCTTGGTCAGCACCGGCCTGCCCTGGTCGTACACGGTGACGTTGCTGACGTAGTCGTTGGCCTGGCCGTTGGGCTGGTACGTGGCGGTGAACCTGTTGAGCTGCACCTCGAAGCCGGCGTGCTGCCCGTTGAAGAGCAGCCCCTCCTGCAGCGTGTCGTAGGCGGCGCGCGCCTCGGCGACGCGCTGTCCCTCGGTGATGGTCATGATGCCCTGGAACCCCGTCGCCTTCCCCCACACCACCGCGACGAGCAGCAGGAAGAACGAGGTGTGGAAGAGCCACGACCCCCATTCGCCCCAGTACTGCGGCGTGCGCGGATGGCGGCGGACGGTGCGCATCACCAGGGCGCGTCCGCGGCGGATCACGCAGGCGCCCAGGGCCAGGTAGAGCGAGCCCAGCAGCACGAAGAAGAGCGGCGAGACGAACACCTGGGTGAGCGGCAGGCCGGCGTGCGCAGCCAGGCCGTTGAGGTTGGCGTGGTCGGCGAGGAACTGGTCGACCTTGGTCTGGTCGGAGGTGTCCTGCTGGGGCACGAAGCTGCCGACCAGGACGATGAGCACGACGCCGATGAGGAAGAAGATCGCCGTGCGCATGCGCGTGTACTCGCGCCAGAAGCGGCGCAGGGCGCGGCGCACGGTCACCGCATCCGCCCCCGCGGCGCGACGGCCCCCAACCGTCAGCTCCGGGCGGCGAGCAGCCGCTCCGGGTCGAAGGCGACCTCCAGCGCGTCGCCGAGCACGGGACGCGGGGTCCCGGCCGCCTCGGACGGCTCCTGCGCCACCCCCGCCGGCTGCAGCCGGAAGGTGACCGCGGTGATCAGGGCGAGGCGGCCGCGGCTGCCCAGCAGGGCGCCGATCAGGTCGTAGCCGGCGACGTCCTTGAGCACCGCCCCACCGGCGGCCACGCGGCCGCCGCCGGGCAGCACCGCCTCGATGCCGGTCAGCGAGCGGCGGGAGAACTGGCCCCTGGCGACGGCCTCGCCGACGCGGACGTCGGCGGCCGCGGCGGGGCCCGCACCGGTAATGGTGAGACCCTTCTTCTCGGCCGCCTGGCGCACCGCGGCCAGGGTGGCGCCGGCGCCGGCCCGGACGATGAGGCGGTCGAGGTCGACGTCGACGGGGTCGATGCCGCCCAGCGAGACGAGGACGGCGCCGGCCGGCGGCTTGGCCGCGGTGGCCGGGCCGCTGCTCACGGCGATGCGGGTGCCCGCCTCGGCGCAGGCGAGGCAGACCTGCTCGACCTGCTCGGCGGTGATGGGGCTGACGGCCTCGCCCGCGATCGAGGCGTCGCCGGCGATCTCGGCCAGGCGGGCGCGCAGGGCTGCGTCCATGACGCCGCAGTGTACCGAGCCGAGGCAGGTAGACTCCCGGCGCCGATGAGCCAGGAGAGCGAGCGCGCCCGGGACCTCTGTGAGCGGGTGGTTCGCACCGCGTTCGAGGCGGAGCCCTCCCTGGCGCGGTGGAGCGGCGAGCACAGCTTCGACGGTGCCGTCGGCGACATCGGCCCGGACGCGCTGGCGCGGCGGGTGGCCTCCTTCGAGGCGCTCATCGGCGAGCTCGACGCCGTGCCACTGGGGACGCTCGACGCGGAGACCCGCGCCGACGTGCGCTCCGCCCGCCTCTTCCTCGGCGACGACGTGATGCGCACCCGCGACCTGCGCACCTTCTCGCTCGACCCGCGCCGGGCGCTCGACCTCGCCGCCGACGTCTCCTCGTACGTGTCGCGCGACTACGCGCCCGCGGCCGACCGCGCGGCGTCGCTGCTGCGCCATCTCCGCGACCTGCCTGCCTTCCTCGACGCCGCCTTCCCGCTGCTCGACGAGGCCGTCTGGGAGGGCCCGCGGCTCATCGCCGTCGACGGCGCCCGCGGGTACGCCGCGTTCCTCCGCGACGACGTGCGGCGCGAGCTGGGACCCCTGCCGCCCGGCCTCGGCGCCGATGTGGACCGAGCGGTCCAGGACGCCGCGCAGGCGTGCGAGCGCTACGCCGCACGCGTCGAGGGGTTGCGCGTTGTCCCCGAATCGCTGGGTGGCGAGACCTTCGTCGCCCTGCTGGAGGCGCAGGAGGGCGTCCGCGAGTCGGTCGACTCGCTGCGGCGGCGCGCCGACGGGGAGCTGGAGCGGCTGGGCGCGCAGACGGCGGATTTGGCGGGGTCGATCGCCCCGGGGCGGCCGGTGGCGGAGGTCTTCGGGCTGCTCGAGCGCGACCACCCCTCCGCGGAGGAGCTGATCCCGGCGACCCGGGCGATGCTCGACCGGCTGCGCGACTTCTGGATCGGCACCGGGGTGATCTCGGTGCCGGCCGACGCCCACTGCGAGGTGCGGCCGACGCCGGCGTTCCGCCGCTGGTCGAGCGCCTCCTACGAGCCGCCGGGCGCGCTCGACCCACCGGGGATGGCGCACTACTACTTCGTCACCACCGTCCAGCCGGACTGGACGGCGACGCAGGCCGAGCAGTGGCTGCGCTCCCTCAACCGCCCGTCGCTGGAGAACGTCTCGGTGCACGAGGCCTTCCCCGGCCACTTCGTCCACTTCCTCAACGCCTACCGCAACCCCTCGCTGGTGCGGCGCGTGTTCGGGCCGTCGGGCTTCATCGAGGGCTGGGCGCACTACACCGAGCAGCTGGCGGTCGAGCAGGGACTCGCCGAGGGCCGCCCGCTCCTCCACCTGGCCCAGCTCCAGGACGCCCTGCTGCGCGCCTGCCGCTTCCGCGCCGCGGTCGGGCTGCACTGCGAGGGCATGTCGCTGGAGGAGGCCACCCAGCTCTTCGTCGACCTCGCCCACATGCAGCGCCTTCCCGCCGAGCGCGAGGCGCTGCGCGGGACCCACGACCCGCTCTACCTCGTCTACACCTACGGGAAGCTGGAGATCCTCCACTGGCGCGAGCAGCTCTCCCACCGCCCCGGCTGGGACCCACGCTCGTTCCACGACCGGCTCACCACCGCCGGCTTCCCGCCGCTGGCGGTCCTGCGGGAGCTCCTCTTCGACGGGGTCGCGGCGGGCTGACGAAGGGCCGGCTCAGCCGGTCGCCGCCGGCTGGGCGATCAGCGCCTGGGGCACGGCGGCGAGGACCTCGCGAAAGCGCCGGTCGGTGCCGCACAGGAAGATCGGCTGGCGGGCGTCCGGCCAGCGGCCGGTGTTGGGCGCGCCCTGCAGGGCGGCAACGGGTGTGCGCAGCACGAAGCGCACGCCGGGACCGCTGAGGTAGCGGTCGACCACGGGCTCGATGCGCTCGACCGCGCTCCAGGGCAGGACGTAGGTGGGCATGCGGCCCACCAGGGGGAACCAGGGCCCGAGCCGCGCGCCTTGCTCGTCGACGACGAGGCGCACCCAGGGCCGCTTGTGGTCGGCCAGCTCGCGCATGCCGCCGTGGAAGGTCGCCATGTCGCGGAGTCTAGGCCCGTGCGCGCGGAGGAGCGCCGCCCGGGCCGGTCAGTGCAGGGCGGTGAGGACGCTCTGCTGCGCCGAGGTGGCCACCGAGTAGATGGAGAAGATCAGCGCCGTGCCCAGCAGGATGGTGCCCACCGCCGAGGCCAGCAGCACGCCACCTCCCGCGAAGCTGGTGCGCGGCCAGTCGTAGGCGGCCTCACCCTCGCGGGGTCGCGAGTACATCAGCAGCGCCACGCGCAGGTAGTAGTAGACCGAGATCACCGAGGTGAAGATGCCCCAGAGGGCGAGCGACGTCGACCCGCCCTGGATGGCCGCGCTGAAGACGAAGAACTTCCCGAAGAACCCCGCCGTCGGCGGGAACCCTCCCAGCGAGAGCAGGAAGATGGCCATCGACGCCGCGACGTACGGCCGCCGGAAGGCGAGCCCGCGCAGGCCGTCGTAGGAGTCGAGGTCCTCGCCGCGCCCCGCCATCACGGTGATGACGGCGAAGGCGCCCAGCTGCGTCGCCGCGTACGCGGCCAGGTAGTACAGCGAGCCGATCGTGCCCAGGTTGCTCTGCACCGCGACGCCGATGAGGATGTACCCCGCCTGGGCGATCGACGAGTAGGCGAGCATGCGCTTCACCGACGTCTGGGTGATGGCCGCGATGTTGCCGCCCACCATGGAGATGATGGCGACGAAGGCGACGATGCCGTTCCACTTGTCGTAGCTGTCACTGAAGGTGTAGCTGAAGCAGCGGATCAGCGCGGTGAAGGCGGCCACCTTGGTGGCCACGCTCATGAAGGTGGTCACCGACGTCGGCGCGCCCTGGTAGACGTCGGGCGTCCAGAAGTGGAAGGGCGCGGCGCTCACCTTGAAGGCGAAGCCGACGAAGAGCAGCCCGACCCCGACGAGGAACAGCGGGTCGACGACGCGCGAGCTGGAGTGCAGGGCGGCCGCGATCTCGGGGAGCTGGGTGTGCCCCGTCTCGCCGTAGATGAGCACCATGCCGTAGAGCAGGATCCCGGAGGCGAAGCCGCCCAGCAGCAGGTACTTCATGGCGGCTTCCTGGGAGCGCTCCTCGGTGCGCGCGAAGCCGCTCAGGATGTAGAGCGAGATGGAGAGCAGCTCGATGCCGAGGAAGATGACCATCAGGGAGTCGGCCCCGGCGAGGAACATCATGCCCACGCTGGCCCCGAGGATGAGCGCGTAGTACTCGCCGAAGTGGATGCCGCGGCGGTTCAGGTAGCCGGGGCTGATCATCGTGGTCAGCGCGGCCACCGCGATGATGATGCCGTCGGCGAACAGCGCGAAGCGGTCGTACGACATCGAGTCGAAGTAGAGCGTGCGCGGGTTGCCGGCGTCGAACCAGGCCCAGACCGTCTCGCCCAGCGCCGCGGCCAGGACCAGGAGGGTCAGGAACGCCAGCACGCCGCGCCGCGTCGCCGGCACGACCAGGTCGGCGAGCAGGAGCAGCACGAAGCCGCCGGCCATGATCAGCTCCGGGAGCAGGCCGACGAGGTCGCTGCCGCTGGGCGTCTTCAGCGGGGGCAGGGCGGCGAGCAGGTGCATCACGTCCTCTCCCCTACTGCGACGACGCCTGCGACTGGTCGGCCGAGGTGTTGGCCACCGAGACGTACTGGCTCACGTTGTTCTGCGACACCACTCCGAAGGGATGCGGGTAGAGGCCGATGGCGAGCATCAGCCCGGCCAGCGGGGCCAGCGCCATCCACTCGCGCCGGCGCAGGTCGGGGACGTTCTCCGCGACCTGGGATGGCGGCTCGTGCATCACGCCCTGGTGGAGGCGGAGCATGTACCAGCAGGCGAGCACCACGCCGACGCCCGCCAGCACGGCGAGGATGGGCGAGGCCTGGAAGGCGCCCAGCATGATGGTGAACTCGCCGACGAAGCTGTTCATCCCGGGCATGCCGAGGCCGGCCAGGGTGACGATGAGGAAGAGGGCGTAGAGCACCGGCATGCGCGAGTTGAGGCCGGTGATCTCGCGGATGTCGCGCGTCCCGGTGCGCTCCTCGATGAAGCCGACGATGAGGAACAGAGCGGCGATGATCATGCCGTGGTTGACCATCTGGATGATGGCGCCGTTCAGCCCGTTCTGGTTGAGGCTGAAGATGCCCAGCACGATGAAGCCGAGGTGGGAGATCGAGGCGTAGGCCACGATGCGCTTGATGTCCGTCTGGGCCAGGGCGAGGAGCGCGCCGTAGATGATGCTGGCGATGGCCAGCCCCTCGAACACCCACTGGTAGGTGTGCGCCGCCCCGGGGAACAGGGTGATGCAGTAGCGCATGAAGCCGAAGGCGCCCAGCTTGCTGACGATGCCGGCGAAGAAGGTGAGCACCTGCGGCGGCGCCGAGGTGTAGGAGTCGGGCAGCCAGGTGTGGAACGGCACCAGCGGCACCTTGATGGCGAAGGCCAGGGCGAAGGCCATGAAGGCCCACTGCTGCGGCGTCAGGGTGCTCACCCCGAGGATGCTCACCGGCTGCTGGTTGGGGATCGGCGTCAGCAGCAGCGTGGTGAAGTCGAAGGTGCCGTGCGACGCGCCGCCGGTGGGCGCCAGGCCCGCCGAGGATTGCGTGTAGAGCCAGATGATGGCGAGCAGCATGGCCAGGCTTCCGGCCACCGTGTAGATCACGAACTTCAGCGTCGCCCGGCCGCGGTTGGCGTCACCGTAGCTGGTGAGGATGAAGTACAGCGGGATCAGCATCGCCTCCCAGAAGAAGTAGAAGAGCAGGAGGTCGAGGCTCGTCAGCACGCCGGCGGTGGCGCTGAAGGTGAGCAGGAGCAGGCCGCAGTAGAAGCGCAGCCGCGCCGTCTCCCGGCGGGCCACCACCACCGCGCCGAGCAGGAAGACGCCGGAGTCGAGCACCAGCAGCCAGCCGCTCAGGGCGTCGAGCCCGAGGTGGTAGCTGGCTCCGATGGCGGGGATCCAGTCGTGGTGCTCCTCGAACTGGAAGGTGATCGGGCTGTTGCGCGTCCCACCGCTCAGCAGCGCCGCCTGCGACGAGGCCGGGTCGGGGGTGTGGGTGAAGGCGAGCATCACGCCGGCGACGATCCCGGCGACCGCCAGCATGCTGAGGATGGTCACCGCCTTGATGGCGCCCGTCGCCGTGCGCGGGATGAGCTGCAGCAGCAGCGCGCCGCCCAGGGGGACGACGAGGATCAGGGTGAGCCAGGGAACGTGGTTCATCGGGTGATCAGGTAGCCGACGGCGACGAAGACGCCGGCGAAGATGAGCATGCCGGTGGCGTAGTCACGGATCAGGCCCGTCTCCACGCCGCGGAAGTCGATGCTGATGTCGGCGAAGAGCTGGGTCACCCCGCGCACCCAGCCGTCGAAGACGCGCGGCTCGAGGATGCGCCGCGCTGTGGAGGCCGCCGCCCGGGAGGGACGCACCAGGACGGCGTCGTAGAGCTCGTCGAAGTAGAACTTGTGCCAGCTCAGCTGGGGCAGCAGGCGCGGCAGCCGCGCCACCACCTCCTGCGCCTGCGGCTTCTTCTCGTACCAGATCCGCACCGCCGCGCCCACGCCGATCAGCGACGCGATGGTGCCGATGGCGAGGGCCAGCGCGCCGCGGAAGGTGCTCGGCTCGGTGACCACGCCGGTGGCGCTGCTGAACACCGGGTCCAGGAAGCTGGAGAGGAAGTGCGCCGAGAAGCCGAGGATCTGGAAGGGCCACTGGATGACGATGCCCAGCACCACCGAGAGGCCGCCCAGGATCATCACAGGCCAGAGCATGGTCCGGCCGGGCTCGTGCGCCTGGAAGGGGCGCGCCGTCTGCGGCTCGCCGCGGAAGACCACCGCCCAGAGCCGGATGGCGTACAGGCCGGTGAGCACGTTGACGATCAGCCCGACGATGAACAGGGCCGGGATGGCCGGTCCTGCGACGGTGCCGAAGCCGAGGATGTCCTCCTTGGAGAACCACCCGGCGAAGATGGGGATGCCCGCCAGGGCCAGCGAGCCGGCGATGAAGGCGCGCTCGGTGTTGCGCATGCGGTCGCCGAGGCCACCCATCAGGCGGATGTCCTGCTCGTCGTTCATGGCGTGGATGACGTTGCCCGCGGCCATGAAGAGCAGCGCCTTGAACACCGCGTGGGTGACGAAGTGGAACATGCCGGCGGTGTACGCGCCGATGCCGACGGCGAAGATCATCAGGCCGATCTGCGACATCGTCGAGTAGGCGATCACCCGCTTGATGTCGACCTGGGAGAGCGCGATGACGCCCGCCATCAGCGCCGTGCCCATGCCCACGCAGGCGACCATCCCCTGCGCGATCGGCGCCAGGTCGAAGAGGGTGTGGAAGCGCGCGATCAGGTAGACGCCGGCGGTGACCATGGTGGCGGCGTGGATCAGCGCGGAGACCGGCGTGGGGCCCTCCATGGCGTCGGGCAGCCAGGTGTGCAGCGGGAACTGCGCCGACTTGGCGAAGGCGCCGACGGCCAGCAGGATGCAGATGGCGGTGATCACCACGCTGCCATGGGCGAAGGAGAACTGGGCGTTGTAGAAGACGGTCGGCAGGCTGATGGAGAAGATGCCGCGGCCGTCCTGGCCCCTGAGGTTGACCAGGATCATGAAGGCGGCGATGACCAGGGCCACGTCGCCGATCACCTGGGTGATGAACGCCTTGCGCGCCGCCACCACCGCGCTGGGGCGGCGCCACCAGAAGCCGATCAGCAGGTAGCTGCTCAGCGCCACCAGCGCCCAGCCGACGATCAGCCAGAGCATGTCGCCGGCCAGCACCAGCAGGAGCATCGAGAAGATGAACAGGTTCATGTAGGAGAAGAACCTGGCGACGTCGGGGTCGTGCTCCATGTAGCCGACGCTGTAGACGTGGATGAGGAAGCCGACGCCGGTGATCACCATGATCATCACCACGGTGAGGGGATCGATGGTGACGTCGAAGCCGAGCTGCAGGCCGTTGGGCCCGAGGTTGATCCAGTCCCAGAAGCGGACCGTGATCGTCTTGTGCGCACTGTCGGCGCCGACGACCTGCACCAGGATGATCACGGCCACCACGAAGGCGAGGGCCACGGCGCCGGGCCCCACCCAGTTGACGAACCGCCGTCCCAGGCGGTCGCCGAGCAGCCCGTTGAGCAGGCAGCCGATCACCGGCAGCAGCAGCAGGGCGCCGGCCAGGCCGCCCATCAGCACGACGTTGGTCACTCGCGCATCTCGCTGAGGTCGTCGACGTCGAGGTCACGGCCGGTGCGGAAGACGGTGGTGATGAGGGCCAGGCCGACGACCACCTCCGACGCCGCGACCACGACCACCATGAAGGCGAAGATCTGGCCGTCCTCGCTGTTGAGGAAGCGCCCGAAGGTGACGAAGGCGAGGTTGACCGCGTTGAGCATCAGCTCGATCGACATGAAGACGACCAGCGGGTTGCGCCGGATCAGCACGCCCAGCGCGCCGAGCATGAAGATGGCGGTGCTCAGCCCGATCAGCCAGGGAAAGGCGTCGAGGCTCACGTCCGCCGCGCCCCGGTGAGGTGATGTCGCGTCAGGTAGACGGCGCCGATGGCGGCGACGAAGAGCAGCAGCGAGGTGATCTCGAAGGGGACCAGGAAGGTGGTGAAGAGCTGGCCGCCGACCGTCTGCACGTTGCCCGCGGCGTCGACGTCGTCGGGGAAGTAGGAGAGCTGCTGCGGCTGGCTCACCTGGCCCACCTGGGCGCCGCGCAGCGGCGTCTTGACGCACTGCTGCTGGGCGGCGCTGGTGCAGGCGACGGCGCCCTTCTGGTAGGTGCTGCCGTTGCCCACCAGGAAGAAGATCTGCAGTGTCACGTAGAACACCGCCACCAGGCCGACCAGGAAGCGCAGGTCGAGGCGCGGTGTGTCCTCGGCTCGGGGGCTGAGCAGGGCGATGATGAAGACGAAGAGCACCATCACCGCGCCGGCGTAGATGATCACCTGCACCGCGGCCAGGAACTGCGCGTTGAGCAGCAGGAAGAGCACCGCCAGGAACACCATGTTGGTGACCAGGCTGAGCGCGCAGTAGATGGTCGAGCGGAAGCTGACGACGCCGATCGCGCTGATGAGCGCGAGGACGCCGACAATGGCCGTCAGTGCGTTCACGCGTTCCCGCCGTGCTCGTTGCCGGCGGGCTCGGCGACGCTGGGGACGTCCGCGGGGATCCCGGAGCGACCCGGCAGCGGCAGCTCGCCGCCCTCGTGGACGATGGCGTCGGCGCGGTCCCAGGCGATGCGCGGGCTGACGCCCGGCGCGCGACCCGGCTGCGCCCGCTGGTCGCCGCCGGCGCCGAGCGGGTTGTCGGCCAGCGACTTGTCGAAGCCGGGCCAGGCCTCCAGGAGGTCCTCCTTGGTGGCCACCAGGCGCTCGCGCCGGTAGTCGGCGAGGTCGTAGCGCGGACCCAGGGTGATCGCCTCGGTGGGGCAGGCCTCGGCGCAGTAGCCGCAGTAGATGCAGCGCATCAGGTTGATCTCGTACCGGATCGCGTAGCGCTCGCCGGGCGAGACGGGGCGCTCGGGGTCGTTCTCGGCGGGGCCGACGTAGATGCAGCCCACCGGGCACGCGCCGGCGCAGAGCTCGCAGCCGATGCACTTCTCCATGCCGTTGTCGTAGCGGTGGAGGATGTGGCGGCCGCGGTGGCGGGTGGGAGCGGGCTTCTGCTCCTCGGGCCACTGCATGGTGATCGGCTTGCTGAGCATGTTCTTCAGGGTGAAGGCCATGCCCTTGACGAGCTCTTTGATCATGTGTTTGCCGCCTGAATGGCCACGATGGCGCCGGTCACGGCGATGTTGAGCAGCCCCAGCGGGAGCAGCACCTTCCACCCGAGGTTCATCAACCGGTCGTAGCGCAGGCGCGGGAACGTCCAGCGGATCCAGATCATGGTGAAGAGCAGCGCGCCCGCCTTGGCCAGGAACCAGAGCGGTCCCGGGATGAAGTCGAGCTGCGGGATGAGCGGCAGGTACCCGCCCAGGAAGAGCGCCGTCGCGATCGACGACACCGTCACCATGTTGATGTACTCGGCGAGGAAGTAGAAGCCGAAGCGCAGGCCGCTGTACTCGGTGTGGTAGCCCGCCACCAGCTCGGTCTCGGCCTCGGGAAGGTCGAAGGGCAGCCGGTTGGTCTCAGCCAGCCCGCCGATGAAGTAGAGCAGGAAGGCCATCGGCTGCAGGATCACGAACCAGACGTGGTGCTGGGCGGTGACGATCTGCTCCAGGTCGAGCGAGCCGGCCAGGATCACCGTGCCCATCAGCGCGAAGCCCACCGCCATCTCGTAGGAGATGAGCTGCGCCGAGGAGCGCAGCGCGCCGAGCAGCGAGTACTTGCTGTTCGACGACCAGCCGCCCAGGAAGATCGCGTACACGCCGAGCGAGGTGATGCCCAGGATGTAGAGCAGGCCGACGTTGACGTGGGCGATGTTCCAGTGGAACTGGTATCCGAACCAGGTGTTCACCCCGCCCAGCGGGATCACCGCGAAGGCGAAGATGGCAGCCCCGGCGGCGATGCCCGGCGCGATCAGGTAGAGGATGCGGTCGCGTCCGGCGGGCGCGACGTTCTCCTTGAAGAGCAGCTTGATGGCGTCGGCGGCGGGCTGCAGCAGCCCCAGCGGCCCGACGCGGTTGGGCCCGATGCGCAGCTGGATGTGGGCCGCGATCTTGCGCTCCGCGTACACCAAGTACGCCGCGGTCGTGGCCAGCCCGAGCAGGATGACCGCCGCCTTGACGACGATGACCCACCAGTAGTCGGGCCCGACGGTGACCGTCCAGATGCTGGCGCTCACCCCACCGTCACCTCGGTGAAGAGGGCGCGTCCGCCGTTGCCGGCGCGCCGGTAGGCGCCCAGCGACTCCTGGATGGCGCGGTGCACCGCCAGGTATCCGCTCTCGCCCCAGTCCTCGGCCCCCAGCGCGGTGGCCAGCATCATCAGGACGTCGGTCTCCGGCGGTGTGGTGGTGGCGGGCGGCAGCGCCTGGCGGATGCGCTGAACCCGCCCCTCGAGGTTGGTGACAGACCCGGCCTTTTCCACGTAGGCGTGGCCCGGGACGACGAAGCCCGCGTTGTCGGCGACCACGCCCGGACGCGTCTCGATGGCGAACACCACCTCGGCACCCCGCACCGCGTTGAGCAGCAGCTCGCCGGCGGCGTCGGCGAGGTGTCCCCCGCCGACCATGATCAGCGCCTTGATCTGCCCGCTCGCCGCCGCCTGGAGGATCTCCCGGCCGGACTTGCCCGCACCCGGTGCCGGGCGGTAGCCGGGCAGCAGGTTGGGAAGCACGCCGAGGTCCTTGGCGCCGCGCCCGTTGACCCCGCGCGTGACGGTGAGCCGCTTCACCAGCGGGTTGGCGCGCGCCAGCGCGGCGGCCACCTCGGCGGCGCGCGCGCGGTTGGTCTCGTCGGCGACGACGCCGACCAGGGGCAGGCCCTTCAGATCGCGGGCGAGCTGGGCCGGGTCGGCATCCGCGGCGACGCGGCGCACGTCGACGCCGCGCTTGGTGGCCGCCTTGTGCAGTCGCAGCGACAGCACCGGCGCGTTCCGCTCCGGCTCCGGCCCGAGCACCACCACCGCCGTGCACTCCTCGATCTCCGCGATGCCGAGGGCGTGCTCGTCGGCGCTGAGGCCGGGGAAGGCGTCCAGCTGGTGGTCGAGGTGCGGCGTGCCGAGCAGCTTGCGGGCGATCCGCTCCACCAGGAACAGCTCCTCGTTGGTGCACTGCGGCGAGGCCAGCACGCCGACCGCGGTGGGGCCGTGCTCGTCGACGATGCGCCTGATCTGTGCCGCGGCGCTCGACACCGCCTCGGCGGGGAGCACCTCGCGGGTGTCGCCGCTCCTGTGGCGGATCACCGCCCGGCGCACGCGCGTGGTGTCGTTCCACTGCGGCGCGCTGTACCGCCCGCGGTCGCACAGCCACATGTCGTCGACGTTGGGGTTGTCGCGGGAGGCGAAGCGCTTCACCTCGTAGTCGCGCGAGTCGATGTTGACGTTGCAGCCGTAGGAGCACTCCGGGCAGACGCTGCGGGTGCGCTGCAGGTCCCAGGGGCGTGCCTTGAAGCGGTACTGGCGATGGGTCAGCGCGCCGACCGGGCAGACCTCGGGGAGGTTGCCCTGGAAGTCGGACTTGAGCGGCTCCGAGTTGAACGTGGCCACCGCCGTCTGCACCCCGCGCTGCTGCAGGACGATCTCCTTCTCGCCGGTGATCTCGTCGTAGTAGCGCACGCAGCGCCAGCAGAGGATGCAGCGCTCCTGGTCCAGCTCGATCTTGTCCGAGAGCGGCACCGCCTTGTCGAAGTGCACCTTGTCGGTGATGGGGAAGCGCGACGTCTCAGGCCCGTAGCGGAAGGCGAAGTCCTGCAGGTCGCACTCGCCGCCGCGGTCGCACACCGGGCAGTCGAGGGGATGGTTGAGCAGGAGGAACTCGAGCATGCCCTCGCGGGTCTTGGCGACGGCGTCGGTGGCGGTGTGCACCACCATCCCCTCGCTGACCACGGTGGCGCAGGCGGGCTGCTGCTTGGGCATCTTCTCGATCTGCACCAGGCACATGCGGCAGACGGCCACCGGATCCATCTTGGGATGGGCACAGTAGATGGGGATGTGGATGCCGGCCGCGGTGGCGGCGTCGAGCACCAGCGTGCCCGGCGCGACGCGGATCTCCCTGCCGTCGATGCTGACCCCGACCAGCCCGTCGTCCGGCGGGGCCTGCGGCGTCGCCTGCTCGGTCATGCGGCCACCGCCTGGCGGTTGCGCGCCTGCACCGGGCATTCACCCGCGCCGCAATGGGCCTCGAACTCCTCGCGGAAGGCCTTGAAGGCCGACATCACGAACCAGGTGGCGGTGTCGCCCAG
>Ga0070739_10001438_pt1 | contig 36019 bp, 30 predicted proteins | sample Coa_R1_7_FD_66445 | JGI IMG/M metagenome (GOLD analysis project Ga0070739, IMG submission 66445) | Surface soil microbial communities from Centralia Pennsylvania, which are recovering from an underground coalmine fire - Coalmine... | ecosystem: Environmental > Terrestrial > Soil > Unclassified ...
TTGGCTTTCAGTATCCCCAAAGCGGATCGATGGGCTGCAGCGCTCCCACGCGCCAAACCCGCGGGCGCCGAGCCCGTTCGCTTTCAGTATCCCCAAAGCGGATCGATGGGCTGCAGCGGAGGTGGACCTCCACCGCCGGCTGGTCCTGCCCCGGTGCTTTCAGTATCCCCAAAGCGGATCGATGGGCTGCAGCGTCCGCTCGCGCAGATACCGCGCGAGCGGGTGTTGGCCTTTCAGTATCCCCAAAGCGGATCGATGGGCTGCAGCCCTCGGCGTCCTCGGGAAGGAGGTAGGGGGTATGCTGGCTTTCAGTATCCCCAAAGCGGATCGATGGGCTGCAGCATCGCGCGTGCGATGGACGCGGACCTGGTGGAGCTACAGGCCTTTCAGTATCCCCAAAGCGGATCGATGGGCTGCAGCGGAGCTCCCCAGGTGGGCGAGGCGGTTCCTCGCCCTCGTCCTTTCAGTATCCCCAAAGCGGATCGATGGGCTGCAGCTGGGGTGACCTTGGCCCGCAGTTGTTGCCGGTGACATACTTTCAGTATCCCCAAAGCGGATCGATGGGCTGCAGCCTGGAGTTACGATTACGTAGTCGTAACTCTAGCGTGAGGAACTTTCAGTATCCCCAAAGCGGATCGATGGGCTGCAGCGCCCGCGAGGCCGGTGAGGCCGGTGAGGCCGACGCGCCTTTCAGTATCCCCAAAGCGGATCGATGGGCTGCAGCCTGGCACTGGGCGCCGTGGGCACCGGCCAGCTCGCCGACTTTCAGTATCCCCAAAGCGGATCGATGGGCTGCAGCATGGCGCCGTACTGTTCGAGGAAGTCGAGGGGGTCGGCTTTCAGTATCCCCAAAGCGGATCGATGGGCTGCAGCGTCGCCCGCTCCCCCGCCCCCTTCCGCCACGTCGGCATCTTTCAGTATCCCCAAAGCGGATCGATGGGCTGCAGCGGGCCTAGGACCCGGGGTCCCCACGCGACCCGCAGTCGCTTTCAGTATCCCCAAAGCGGATCGATGGGCTGCAGCGGGGAAAGGGGCCGCGGAGGGGCTCCTAGCGCGTCCTACTTTCAGTATCCCCAAAGCGGATCGATGGGCTGCAGCATGGCCGTCGTCCAGGGCGGGCTGCGGCTGCTCCTCGCTTTCAGTATCCCCAAAGCGGATCGATGGGCTGCAGCTCGCCTCGCCTGGTCATGCCCGGCCCGGCCCGGTCTTGCCCTTTCAGTATCCCCAAAGCGGATCGATGGGCTGCAGCGAGTTCCACGAGTGGCTCGACCGCGGCGAGCGCGCGGTCCTTTCAGTATCCCCAAAGCGGATCGATGGGCTGCAGCCTCCCTGACGGCGAAACCGCCGGCCGGCGCCCACCGGCCGACTTTCAGTATCCCCAAAGCGGATCGATGGGCTGCAGCACGGCTACCGGCCCCTGGCCCTGCTCCGCGCCCGGTCTTTCAGTATCCCCAAAGCGGATCGATGGGCTGCAGCGGCCCACCCTCCAAGCGTCTGAGGGCGCTCCCGGCTGCCCTTTCAGTATCCCCAAAGCGGATCGATGGGCTGCAGCAGGAAATCTGGGACTGGGTACAGCGCCACTTGGACGCCTTTCAGTATCCCCAAAGCGGATCGATGGGCTGCAGCTCCCAACCGGTGACTAGTTGATGAATCAGCGCGACACTTTCAGTATCCCCAAAGCGGATCGATGGGCTGCAGCTCGAACGCGCCAGTATGGCATCCCGCGCTGGGTCAGCTTTCAGTATCCCCAAAGCGGATCGATGGGCTGCAGCCTGCTGCTTGTACGCCATTTGCTCGACCCACAGAAAAGCTTTCAGTATCCCCAAAGCGGATCGATGGGCTGCAGCTCGCGAACTGGGATAAAGTGCGCGAAGTCTTCGAGACAGCTTTCAGTATCCCCAAAGCGGATCGATGGGCTGCAGCACAACGAATGTGGCCATCCATTTGGATGAATCTCGACCGTGCTTTCAGTATCCCCAAAGCGGATCGATGGGCTGCAGCCAAGTTATCCACAAGATATCCACAGACTGCGGCAGGACCTTTCAGTATCCCCAAAGCGGATCGATGGGCTGCAGCGGCCTGGTGGATGTGCTGAACCGGAACCTGGGCAACTCTTTCAGTATCCCCAAAGCGGATCGATGGGCTGCAGCCCACCGCCGCCGGGGGGTGGTGGTGGCGGTACCACGGCTTTCAGTATCCCCAAAGCGGATCGATGGGCTGCAGCTAGTTGGTCATCGAGGGTGTGCGAGCCGCGTAGCGAGTGACTTTCAGTATCCCCAAAGCGGATCGATGGGCTGCAGCACATTGCTGTTATTGAAAATCTGGTCGATGATGTACTGCTTTCAGTATCCCCAAAGCGGATCGATGGGCTGCAGCTTCGTATGGCACCCATACCAACAGGTCAGGCACCCCTCTTTCAGTATCCCCAAAGCGGATCGATGGGCTGCAGCTGGCGTCGGTGCGGGCGATGGCGTGTCTAACGTCTCCAACCTTTCAGTATCCCCAAAGCGGATCGATGGGCTGCAGCCAACCATTTCTCGTTCATCCCGCGTGTGGCAATAGTGAACCTTTCAGTATCCCCAAAGCGGATCGATGGGCTGCAGCGTGCGGCGATAGGCGCAAGTGTGTCGCTCATCGGACATTGGCTTTCAGTATCCCCAAAGCGGATCGATGGGCTGCAGCGATGGTACCATCATAGCCTCGCGCCTCTCGGATATAAACTTTCAGTATCCCCAAAGCGGATCGATGGGCTGCAGCCATCGCACATACGGACAAGTGCGTAGCACATCGACATCAGACTTTCAGTATCCCCAAAGCGGATCGATGGGCTGCAGCTTGCGCCACTGATGCAACTGCTATTCGAGCGCCTGGCACACTTTCAGTATCCCCAAAGCGGATCGATGGGCTGCAGCTAACGCTTCCGCTAGAGCATAGCAAGCCTGCTTCGAACTTTCAGTATCCCCAAAGCGGATCGATGGGCTGCAGCTTGCGACAAGCGATTCGTGAACAAGTATTGCTCGCGACTTTCAGTATCCCCAAAGCGGATCGATGGGCTGCAGCACGGGATCCACGCCGCGGCCGCGGCGCTCGCCGGCGCCCGCTTTCAGTATCCCCAAAGCGGATCGATGGGCTGCAGCGTCGATTGCACCGACTGGCACGCCGACCATCGTCTTCATCTTTCAGTATCCCCAAAGCGGATCGATGGGCTGCAGCGCGGGCGCGCACGAGCACGCGCACGCACTCCGCGTCCCTTTCAGTATCCCCAAAGCGGATCGATGGGCTGCAGCGCGATGACCTGGTTGGGCTGACCGTCCGGGTCGTCCAAACTTTCAGTATCCCCAAAGCGGATCGATGGGCTGCAGCCCGCCTGCGGGCTGTCTTCTGTCAACCTGCCTCGTGCTTTCAGTATCCCCAAAGCGGATCGATGGGCTGCAGCCGAGCGTGCAGACTGACGCGCAGGCGGGCGCGAGCACTTTCAGTATCCCCAAAGCGGATCGATGGGCTGCAGCGAACGTTTGCTCGAATGGCCGCTCGATCCCGTGCGTCGAGCTTTCAGTATCCCCAAAGCGGATCGATGGGCTGCAGCACGTATTCGCACGCCTGGCTGAGCGAGCGTTTGGCAAATGGCTTTCAGTATCCCCAAAGCGGATCGATGGGCTGCAGCTCGCGTCTTGCATTTCAAGCCGCAATGAGTGTGTGCCCTTTCAGTATCCCCAAAGCGGATCGATGGGCTGCAGCCCGACTACCTGTCGGAGTCGCTCATCGACAACGTCGTGCTTTCAGTATCCCCAAAGCGGATCGATGGGCTGCAGCGGAACATCGCGGCCGACATCGCGATTAATCCGCTGGTCCCTTTCAGTATCCCCAAAGCGGATCGATGGGCTGCAGCTTAAGGCAGACGCATAGCTAGGGTCGCGTAAATGAGACCTTTCAGTATCCCCAAAGCGGATCGATGGGCTGCAGCGACAGCCCGGCGCCTGGTCTTGCCTGGAGCACGGGCCGCTTTCAGTATCCCCAAAGCGGATCGATGGGCTGCAGCGCGAAACCCGGCGCCGGGAGCGCCGGCGCCGGGTCGGCCCCTTTCAGTATCCCCAAAGCGGATCGATGGGCTGCAGCTGGGCCGCGCCGCGCTGCTCGCGCAGCTGGCGCAGCCACTTTCAGTATCCCCAAAGCGGATCGATGGGCTGCAGCATATCGATGAGATACGCGCGTACGTAGAGCAGTACGCGCCTTTCAGTATCCCCAAAGCGGATCGATGGGCTGCAGCGAGCGGGGCTGGTCCCAGGCCCAGCTTGCGCGCGAGCTCTTTCAGTATCCCCAAAGCGGATCGATGGGCTGCAGCCCAGCCGGGCGTACCAGCGAGACACAGCCCGGCCGAAGCTTTCAGTATCCCCAAAGCGGATCGATGGGCTGCAGCCGCGCGCAGTACTCACTAGTAGCGTACTGCGCGCGCGCTTTCAGTATCCCCAAAGCGGATCGATGGGCTGCAGCTCCAGCCGTCCGTGATGACAACAATCACGGACGGACGCTTTCAGTATCCCCAAAGCGGATCGATGGGCTGCAGCGCATTCCGGAGCCTACCTGGCGCAAATGGCGCCAGGTAGCTTTCAGTATCCCCAAAGCGGATCGATGGGCTGCAGCTCACTTCGAGCGCAAGCCGCCGGCCGCCACCGGCCGCGATCTTTCAGTATCCCCAAAGCGGATCGATGGGCTGCAGCGGGCTCCCGCGGGCCGGTGCCCGTGTCCACCGGCGGCACCTTTCAGTATCCCCAAAGCGGATCGATGGGCTGCAGCTATTGCGCGCTTTGAAAGGCAAAGCCATTGTCAGCGCTTTCAGTATCCCCAAAGCGGATCGATGGGCTGCAGCTTAGTAATTGTTACAGCGCTTGTGAGATTGTGATAAATTTGCTTTCAGTATCCCCAAAGCGGATCGATGGGCTGCAGCTTAACGCTTGAGCGTGCGACAATGGTGCAAGATGCGCGCCTTTCAGTATCCCCAAAGCGGATCGATGGGCTGCAGCCTGATACCAAAAGGCGTCTTCGACATCATATTCGCCCGGCTTTCAGTATCCCCAAAGCGGATCGATGGGCTGCAGCCAACGTCGCTAATAGTCCAAGCGCGCACTTTGGGAGGCACCTTTCAGTATCCCCAAAGCGGATCGATGGGCTGCAGCAGCCCGGCTGCGTTTCCGATCTGCGGTTGTTAAGGGGCTGCGACGGCCACCGGCGGGGCGCAGCGCGCCTCTCCAGCGGTCGCTGCCAAGCGCTAGCGTACGCCCATTCCCCCTTTCCTCGCAAGGGGAGTTCTTGCTCCCACGCGCAGCAGGCTTGCGACTCGCCACGCCCCATCAGCTGGCCCTCCATGGCTCCCCTCACGCCTCCCTCGGCACTGCCGGCTCGCCCAGCACCGCAAGGTTTGCGGCCAGGCTCCTTCCTAACGCGCCGGGCGCAACGCTGCCGGCCGGGCGACATTCCCGCAGGTAGGGACAGGTGAGGGGACACTCCCGCGGCAGGCCGGGGTCCAGCTCCTCCGCCACTAGCCGCATCCGCTCCTCTCGCTCCTCGAGGAACCACTGCCGGAGCTCGTTGCCCACGATGTGGTAGTCCCGCTCGATCACTACCTGCCCATTGCGGAAGTCCCCGTATACCACACAGCCGATGTCCACCGGTACCTCGTATAGGCTTTCCAGCACCAGCGCGTACCCCGTTGTTGCTAGGCGGTGGAACTCCTCCCGTGGCCCGAACTTGGCGTCGTAGACCACCATCTCGGCGAACGAGATGGCGTCTACCGCAAGGTGCTTGCTCAAGCCCAGGTACCAGCCGCTCAGGCGCACCTCCACGCTAACCGGCAGGGCTACGGCTACCAGCGCGTCCGGCCCCGCGTAGGGCTGGCGCGCCAGCGCATCCTCCACCCGCTCCACCAGGCGCCGCGCCTCATAGGCGCGCAGTAGGTCCATGCGCTCGCGCAGGCGCGCTTTCTCCTCCTCCGTCAACGCTACGTCTTCCAGGCTCGGGTGCGGCTGGAGCCGTAGCCGCTCGAGCCACGGCAGGCATGCCGCGCCATGCACGTAGACCAGCCGCTTCGCCTCGGTTATCAACCGCGCCACCACCTGGTGCAGCAGGCGCCCTTCTACCAGCGCGAGCGTCGGCCTGGCCCGTGTCCGCCGCACCCGCTGCAGGTAGACCGCCCGACTCGAGGCACAGTACTTGTCGGCTATCTCGTGCACCCCCAACGGCGCCTCGTAGACCGGCCGGAGCGGCGGCCGATCCCAGTTCCATCCCCGCAGGCTCTCCTCTATCCCCTGCCGCCGCGCCTCGGGCAACAGGCCCCGCGAGAGGTAGCGCCGCTCCTCCTCAGACGGGAAGTACATCAGTCTCCACCCACGGGAACTGGAGGGCGCGCACCCGCTGCTCGAAGTCCGCTATCTCGCTCCTCGCCAGCGCCAGCAAGGCCTTGTAAAACTTCCACGCCTCCTGCTCAGTCACCGGTCGAGTCCCATGGGCCAGAATGCTCTCATTGCGCGCGCTCAGCAGCCGCTCTACCCCGCTTGCCTTGTCCGTGAAGCGCGCCGCCAGCGGCTCCTCGAGCGCCGCGAGCAGCTCGTAGGCGCGTTTGAGCCCCAGTGGCTGCTGGTCGGGGAAAACGGCCCGCACCCGCTCGGGCAGGCGTGCAGGATCGGGGGCGCTGGTGCGGTACTGGTAGCGCTGCTGCAGCACCCACTGGGCCAGCATCTCCGTCACGCGGTATAGCCGTGCCACGGCATCGTCCCACCGCCCCTCTAGCAGGCGGCGCGCGGCGTTCGCCACTAAATCTGCCAGCAGGTCCGGCTCGAAGGTTCCTGTCTCGATCGCGTGCGCGAGCCTCCGCAGGCGGTCGGGCAGCTGGGGCGGCACCGCGAACGCCGACACCCCAGCGGCGTGCCGCAAGCCCTTGAACTGCTCGGCGGCTTGCCGGTGCGCGAACCGGTCCCAGTAGGCATAGGCCCGCGCCAGCTGCTCCAGCGCGGCGCGCCGGTCCCGGTCCGGCGGATCGAGCAGGTGTGTGTTCACCTCGCGGCAGAGCCGTTCTGCCGTCTGGAACTGGAAGCGACGCAGCAGCTCCTCGGCGCGGGCGAGTTCAGCCACCGCCAGAATGGCCGCCGGCGGCGTCGCGAGGAAGCGCTCGGTGCCTGCCGCCACCACACCGTGCTCGCGCGTCCCGCTGATGTAGCGCAGCGTGCCGCAGCGCAGCGCCACTGCCGCCATGACCAGCGCTGCGGTCATCGTTTTGGTGCCCGAGGTGTAGTCCGCGGTGATCGCCTCGGCCTTTAGTCCATGGGCGAGGAGCCGCCGGATCGCCGCCAGGCAGCCACGGAACGCGCTCTCGATCTCGTCAGCCGATGGCAGCCGCTCCTCGAGCCACACCGGCGCCGGTGCGCCATAGCGCTCCTGAATAGCAGCCGCGACCGACGCGCTCTCGGCGGTCGTAATGAGCACCACGGCGTCGGGGTTGGCCTCGCGGATGCTCTTGATCAGCGGCGCGGCGATATCGCTATCCGGCCGCGTCCCGGTGCCGACGGTCACCACCATCCCCTTCCGCCACGCGTGTGTCGCGGCATCCATCGCGTCACCTCCCACTCTGCCGGCGCACACTACACAAGTAATGGTGCTAGTAGCCGGCTGTTTGCCTTGCCGCGCAGCGCGCGCTGCTGTAGCGCCCTAGACGAACAGGCCGTAGCCGGCGCGGGTCTTGCCGCCCAGCCCTGTCGTCTGGAGCGCCCCCTGCAACCAGGCCAGCGCCCGCGCCGCTAGCTCCGCCTCGCGGGCGGCGACGGCGAAGGCGAACCGCGTCTCCCGGCCCACGGCGAGAAACAGGACCGGATTGGGATTCTGCCACTCTGTGGGAGGGGAGACAGGCGCCGTTCTGTCGCTCCCAGACCGGTAGTACTCGGGATAGTGCACGTTGATCACGTCGAGCTCCAGCTGGGACTGGCTCGCAGGCAGCGCGTCGAAGAAGATCACCTTTCCGCGCTGGTCGCGAGCCCCGAAGACTGCAACCAGCTGGGGAGCGAGGTCCTTGGCCGCCGTGTCCGGCGGCCGGGGCGGCTGGCCGAGCTTCCACTCGGCGTAGGCCCGTACTGCACCCTTTATCGAACTCCCCGGGATGTAGGGGAACCCGCCGATGCGGTGCAGGACCAGGTTGACCTCGAGCGAGTGTGCCAGCCCCAGGCCCGAGACGAAGCGCCAGGCCGGCCGGGCGGTGTGCTCGTGCACCGTCCAGCCGGCGTCGCGGTAGCTGGCCAGCATCGCCCGCCAGCGCTGGTATAGCTCGGCGCGCACGCGCTCGGCGGCCGCGCTCTTGCACGCCTGTATGCAGCGCTCGAGGAAGTGCTTTCGCTCCGCATCGCCGATCTCGCCTTTCTGCAGGTGTTTCCACGGCCCGGCGAGCTTGTTGAGCAGCAGCGAGGCGTTGGCTCCCTCCGGCAGCCCCGCCTTGTACTTGGCGAGAAGGTCTCGCGTGCGGCGCGGCAGAGGGTAGCTGTCCGCTGGTGTGTCTCGATCTGGACCGCTCGACCGGCCTCCGCGCGGCTGCGGCGGCCGTGGCGAGCGGGGATGTGGCCCACGAGCCATGCGCATGGCTCCTCACCTCCCTGATGTGCGGGCTTGCGCCGCGGGCGGCTTCAGCGCCGGTCCGCGCTGCGCGGCAGCTCGGCCTGGGCGAAGCGCTTCAGCCACTGGAGGTAGGCGAGCGCCTCGATCTGGGCGCGCCGGTAGGTGCCGACATCGGTCTCGGTCAGCGCGGAGAGCAGGTCGCCCTGCAGCCCCGCGATGCGCCCAGTCAGCCAGCGGCCGAGCTGGCCGTACAGCGTGTACTCCGGCGTGTTCGTCTTGCCCTCGGCCCGCGCGAGCAGGTAGGCGCATGTCTGCCCGAGCCCGTTGGCGAGGATCATGGCCGGCAGCCCTTCGACAAGGCTCCGGTACTTGTCGGCGGCCGGCTCGGACTTGACGGCACGGACGTCGCGCGCGGCTTGGGCGGCGCGCTCCTGGTCGAGGCTCTGGCGGGTTGGCCGCGCGGCGGTGTCTGGTATCATGCCGCACCTCCCGTAGGGACCTGGCCGCGCGCGAACCGCACAGCGACGATGCCGCGTCCTACCGTTTCGTCGCCCCCGACCTGCAGCCGCGGCAGCCGCAGCTCCTCCACCGTGCGGAGAACATCGTCGGCCGTCGTCAGGCCGTTCGCGGCGCGGCGCGGGCGCGAGGCCAGCGCGAGGCTGTAGAGCACGGTCTCTGAGGGCAGCTGCTCCTCATACCAGAGGTTGCCGCCCGCGCCGCTCGTCGTCCCGGTCTCGTCGTCGAGCGCGATACGCGCCACCACCTCGGTGGCGAAGTGCACGAAGTCGCCGAAGTCGTCGTTGGCCAAGATAACCAACTGCCGCGGCAGGCGAGCGTGCCATGGCGCATACTCGGGCAGCGACGAGAGCGACGGGAGGATGTATCTGGCCAGCGCCTCGGCCAGGGCGTTCACCTCCGGCTTCCGCTGGGCCGCGAACGTGAACTCCTCGAGCACGACGGTGTTGTCCTGGGTCACGGCGCTCTGCGCCGCGACGAGCGCCGTGCCGGACGGTACATCGGGTGGCGTGTCGAGCGCTAGGCCCGCCAGCGCCGCATCGCGCCGGAAGCGCTCTAGGACGAATGGACACGTGATCCAAGCAAAGACCCCGAACAGTGCGCGCACCGGGAAGAGCAGGAGCCGCGCGTCGGTGAACCCCAGCGCGCCGGCGTGCGCGGCGGCCTGCGCGTTGCCGGGCCCGAAGATCACAGCGACGCGGTCCGAGTCCAGCACGTGCTCGGCGGCGGCGCGGAAGACGCCCTTGAGGCTGCTGCCGGGAATGAGCGGGTAGCCGGTGTGCCGCTCGCGCTGGACCGGCAGGTCCACGGCGCCGACCGCCTGGCCGGTGCCTGGGTGCAGCGGCGTCTCGGCGTACAGTCCTAGGAGTGCCGCGCGTTCGTACATTGTTCTCCCCTCCTATGCTTGACCCTGCGGAGGCAATGCCAGCGGGTCCCAAACGCCCGCGTAGCTCAGGCCGAACCCGATCGCCGCGTGCTCGTCCGAGAGGCACTGCCCGTACCAGCGGGCGAGCGCCGCGGCCGCCGCCCCCGGCTCGCGTTCCTCGAAGAAGTAGACGCTGCCGGCCGGTACGGCGCGGCGTGCCGGCCGAGGCTTGCCCGCCACGAGGTCGAAGCTCCCGATGAGCTCCCCGCGCGGCACGGCGGCCGCGACCAGACGGAGCGGCGGCTGGCCGGCGCGTGTCTCGAGTGTTGCCGGATCGACCCACGCCGGCAGCCAGCCCTGCGCGAAGAGCGCTGGCGTGGCCAGCACGAGCTTCACCCGCCCGCTCGCACTTACCCGCCGGTGGACTTCTGGCGGCGGCGTTTCGGCCTCTAGGGCGAGCGTGGTGCAGCGCGCGCCGCGGCCCTCGCCGCCGAAGCCCAGGAGCATCGGGGCAGTGTCGAGCCCGGCGAGCACGTCGACGACAAGGCCCACGCCGGGGCGGGGCCGGATGTACTCCACCGCGTAGAGCAAGTGCTCGGCGGCCGTGCGTCGCTGGCGGTCCAGACCAACCCCCGGCCGCAGCTCGCGCAGGTAGAGCGCGCTGGCTGGTTCCCCGCGCAGGGGTGAAGGCGAATCCTCCCCGGTTTTTGCGCCAGCCAGGTAGGCGTGGAACGCGTCCTCTGCCAGCCAGGCGTCTCCCAGGCCTGCCGGCGCCTCGGCCTGCTGTACCCACAGCGGCCGCAGCCCGCTCGACACCATGCCATCTAGCGGCGCGGCGGCCGGCAGGAGCGGCTGTGCCTGGTGGTCGGTCCCTGCCCAGACGAGGTCGCGCGGCGCCGGGAAGTAGCGGATGACGCGCTGACCGTGCCACCGCGCCAGGAGCGGCCCGCGCAGGGACAGGCGCGTGAAGTCGTCCGGCGCGCCGACCGCGTGGTCCACCGCGGCGCCGAACCGGAGGTCGGTCACCACGCCCCGGCTGGCCGCCTGGAAGAGGAGCAGGCTGCGGAGCATGCCGTAGACCGTGTACGGCGAGGGAGGAAACCGCGAGCGCGCCAGGGCGTCGCTGCCGGCGGTGAACGGCCGTCCGTCGCGGAACAGCCAGATGTCGAGCGGCTCAAGCATCAGGCGTAGAGCCATCCTCTCCCCCCTCCTGGGCCAGGAATCGGGCCATCATCAGGAGATCGGCAATGCGGCCAAGGTCGTATGGCCGTTCGTCCGCATCGCGCAGCTGCTCGGCAGCGCCATACAGCCAGGCGGCATCCGCCGGCGCGCCGGCGCGCGACTCCCCCCGCTCTCTCAGGAGCGCTGTGAGCAGCGCACGGCGCGCCGCGGCGTCGTCGAGCGCGCCCGCCCGCTCGGCCAGCTCGCGCACTGCGTACGGCAGGCGGTCGGGTAGCGCGCCGCTGGCAAAGGCGCGCTGGGCGGTGAGCAGCGGGTCCAGGAGCTCCCACTTCCCGCCGAAGGTGAGGTCGGGGCCCGAGCGCCGGATGACGCCGACGACGAAGGCCGCGCGGCCGTGGCACTCCTTGGCCTCGCGCTCCCAGCGCCGGACCTGCTCCAGCGCCGCCCCGAGTGGGTAGAGGTGATGGACCAAGGCGAGGCCGGCGCTCATCGTCGCCTGGGGGCCCAGGTGGCGCTCGATGCTCCAGTCCTGGCGCGGGTCGAAGGACGCGGGCGGGGTGAGGCGCACTTCGCCGCTGCGCCTGGCGACAAGGACGTAGGGCTGTGCATAGGCGCGGCGCAGCGTATCTGCGGTGGCTAGCGCCTGGGGCAGCGGCAGCAGGGCCAGCAGGTCGTCGCCCCCCGCGTAGACGACCCGGCCCTGCCCCTGGTGCTCGACGAACCACGGAACCGTGTAGCGTGCGAAAGCGAGCAAGGCGCTGCTCAGCGCGGCGTGCGTCGAGGGGCCGAAGAGCCGCCGGGCATCGAGCGCCTCCTGCCAGCCAGGGTCGGCGGCGAGCTGCTGGGCGGCCGCCGGGTGGAGCAGGTCGCGCAGCCGGTTCGTGTGCTGCGCGCCGCGCACCCAGCGCCCCAGGTGGTCGCCGTCCATGAGCAGGATGGCGTAGTAGGGGGAGCGCGGCGGCGGCTTAGGTGACAGCGCCTCGGCTTGCCTCCACACCTCCGCCAGCGCCGTGCGTGCCTCCTCCAACGCCGTATGCAGCGTGTCTGCCTGGGGGACGGTCTGGAGATAGCGCGTGTAGGTCTCGGCGAAGAGCCACTCGCCATCTATCTCTAGCAAGCGCTCCGCTCGGTGGCGTGCAGGCCCCGAGAGCGTTTCCGTTGCAGCCACGAGCGCTGGCACAGCTGTGCGAGGCACCCTGATGGCCGCGTCCAGCGCCGTGCTTCGCTGGCTTTCCTCGAAGAGGAGATCCATAGCAGCGAGGAAGTCGTCGAGCTGCGAGAGCTTTTTGGCGTGGGCGATGAGCCAGCGCTTCACCGGCAGCGCAGCCATCGCGCTCGTCGAGGGGAACGCCGGTGCCCCTCCCGTAGCATCGCGCAGGCGCGAGTGCCCGGACGCCAGGCGCTTGGTGAGGCACACGGCGCACAGGCGCTCGCGGCCGTCGCGCCGGAGGGCGTCGGCGAGCACTTTGGCGGCCTGCGCCCAGGCGGCGCGCTGGTCGGCGTAGGATGCTTCCCCTGCCAGCACGGGCTCGCGCTCACCGCACAGCGTGCACTTGTAACCGGGCTCGGGGGCGGCCCCGAAGCGGCGTGCCAGCTTGGCCGCGTCGAAGAGCCGCTGAGCCAGGCCGTGCAGCGGCGCGTAGAGCGTGCCGGCGTTGACCGCGTAGCGGCCGTGGCGGGCATAGGCGTCGAACGTGGTCCAGAAGCCCTGGAGCCCCGCCTTGGTGAGCCAGGGCTGAAGCTGGTCGGTCAGCCAGGCGCGCGCTGCTGCCTCGCCCGCGACGCGTGCCGGCTCGGGCCAGGGCAGCGCGATCCAGACCGTCTCCACCTGGGCGGTGATCTGGCGGTGCCAGGTCTGGGGGTTCACCGCGAGCCCTTGCTCCGTGAGCCAGCCGCAGACGTCCGTGGCGATTTGCTGCCACTCCGCCTGCACCGCCTCCGCCGCGTGTCCTGCCAGGGTGTTTGCCTGATCGTACGGCACCAGGGCCACGAACTTGTTGGGCAGGCTAGCGAGCGGCGAGTGGTGGGGAGCGCGGGCCTGCGCCGACGGGGCCTCGATGCCGTGGGCCTGCTGCAGCCAGCGGTCGACGGGCGGCTGGCCGCGCAGCGCCGGGTAGAGGATGCAGTCGGGCCCCAGCGCGTCGCAGAGCGGCTGCATCGCCGCCCAGGCCAGGTGGGAGAGGAGGAAGCTGCCTGCCCACAGGTCGCGAGTGGTACGTGCCTGAGCGATGAAGCCCTGCACCGGGCCGAGCGCGAAGACGAGGAATGCCGGCCGGGGTAGCGCCCCAGCCAGCGCGGCCGTGACGGCGAGATGGTCCCAGATGGTGTGGTCGGGCACGCGGGTGTCGGCCGGCAGGGCGTCCCAGAGCAGCCCGAGCTGCTGTGCTGCGGGGACGTCGGCCTGGGCATCACGCTCGCCCCCGCGGAGGTAGTCCGGAAGGTAGCGCCAGAGGCGGAGGTAGAGGCGGGGAAGGGGGTCGTTACAGGCCCGCAGCGCCGCTGCCGCGCGCTCGACGCCGCGGGTGACCGCCTCGGGGTCGAGTGCCGTGGGGAGGCCCCGAAGCTGGAACACGCTGGGCTGGGTGTCGGTCGGGCTGGCCAGTGGGTGGCTGAGGGCGGGCGCCTGCTCGAACGACACCGCGACGCCGGCCGGGAAGTTCGGCCGGTCGGCCGCGGCGGCGAGGTGGTCGGCCTGCTGAGCGCGGGCTTTCCGGTCCGCGGTCAGGAGCGCGCCGAGGCCTAGTGCCTGGCGCACGCGCGCGGCGTAGGCCTCGTGGCCGGCGCCGCGGCCGAGCACCAGCGGCTTGTGCGGCGGGTCGTGCAGGAACGCCGCCAGTTTGATCTGTGCGAGGTCAAGGTTCATGGCAGCGCCACCTCGTAGTGCGCCCATCGCGCGCGGCAGGCATCGATGAACTGTTGCACGCCGCCCAGCGGCACCTCTCCCTGGAGTACCAGGGTTTGCTGCCCCACGCGGGCTTTGAGTTGCGTTTTATCCGGCCAGAAAGGCGCGCTAGATAGCCAGAGCAGCACGGCGTAGTGGTTGCTGGCGAGCCTGATGGGGCGTATCCACAGCGGCGAGGCGCGGCGAGACAGGGTGGTCGCCTCTAGGGTGGCGTTCAGACCGGTTCGCAGATCGTAGTACACGATGGGGAGTCCGAACCCCGCCCGCGGGTAGGCCTGAGACGGCTGTGCGCCCCGCTGGCCCAGCACCTCGCGGAGCTGTGCCAGCGAGAGGGCCAGGCCCTGGCGGTGTGCTGCGAGCAGCTGCCCTACGTCGTATAGAACGTCGTGCCACGTGGGCCATACGTGGCCCAACACGCATGCCGAGGCAGAAGCCGCGCGAAGCGTCGTGTAAGCGACCGCTCCGCCCCCGGGGGAAGCGCCGATCAATGCCTGGGCAGCGCGAAGCCCGTCAGCGAGGTAGGTTGCCAGCTCCTCGGGGGTGCGGGCAGGCAGCGCTAGCGCTGGCAATGCCGCAGGCATATCGCCGCTGGCGCGGAGCACGCGGAGGCCACCGAAACCGCGCCGCGTGCGGCTCCCCAGCCCTCCGAAGTAGCACAGGGCCCAAAAGGCGGCGCTCGCCTTGGCGAGCACCTCTGCGGTTTTGGCCGTCAAGGTGATCTGGAAGGGCCAGCCGGCATCGATCGCTCGCCGCGCCGGATTGTCCTTCTCTCGACGAAAGGCGAAGCCGAGATACGCCAGGCCGTTGACCTGGCCTGGCCCCCCGCCGCCTGAGCCTGGCGGCCACTGGCCGGGCTGCCACGTCTTGATCGGTGGGGAGGTCGCGGCGCTCACCGTCACCCGGAGAGGGGAGGCCTGCTGCTGGTTTCCGAAGACATGTGCCTCTTCCTGCTGGAGGCGCTTTATAGGAAAGCCGGCGAGGGCGCGGAACCAGTACCGTAGCGCGCCCCGCAGCGAGGGCGCCCGGAGCTCGGGCGTGCCGCGCGGGTCGGCGCCGCCAAGGAACAGCGGCGTTACCGTCTCGCACTCGATGGTCACGCTGGGTAGTGCGGGCATGTGGCTACCTCCCTCCAGCCGGCGCCGAGTAGCAGACCGCTACCCGGCTCCTGTCCGATGCTCACCACCGGTCGTTGCACAGCACCAGGAACTCGCACTCGCGGCAGCGCCCGAGCACCCGTGTGCCCTCGGGCATGCGCTCGTCCCCGACGGCGCGGCGGATGTCCGCTAGCACGCGCTTCGTGTAGGCGCGCATCGCCGGCGTGATGCCCACCTCCTGGGCGTGCTTGGTAGGGATGAAGTAGACGAACGCGCGGCGGGCTGGGCGCTGGTAGCGCTCCTCGGCCAGCAGCGCATAGGCCGTGAGCTGGTAGCGGTGGTTCAGCCCCAGCCGGGCCGTGCTGTTCTTGAACTCGACCGGCACGACCTCGTCGGGACAGACGATGACCATATCCACCTTGCCGCTCAGCCCCAGCCGCTCCGAGGCCAGCAGGACGTTGAACTGTCGCTCGCCCGCGCCCAGGCCGTAAGCGCGCAGGCTGCGGCGGTGCTCGCGGCCCTCCGTCGCCTCGTGCGCCAGCCGGCCCTCCTGCATCTTGTAGGTCGTTGGCCGGTGGGCGAGGCGCAGGCCGAGGCGGAAGTAAGGGATCCGCGGGCAGTAGACGTGCTGCCGGACGTCGCTGACGGTCAGCCAGAGCATGGTGGGGAGGGGAGCGGTGCGCATGCTCAACCCCGTCGAGCCTCCAGGCACTCCCGCTCGAGCGCCCCCGCTAGTCCACGCTCCATTCCCGGCGAGCGCGGAAATCCGCGTCGCAGAGCGGGAAGAGCGCGATGCGCCCGGGCGACCGCCCGAGCAGGCGCTTGAGCCGGAGCAGCAGCTCCTCCTGCTGGTTGCGCGTCAGCCACCCGAGGAAGGCCGAGTACTGGATGCGCTGCAGCCCGTAATCCAGACACGCCTCCGCCACGCGCGTCCGCACCCGATCTTCCGTGATGTCGTACACCACCAGGCAGCGCATCCCCCGAGCTAGTCTGCGCGCTCGTACTCGCTGAACCCGGGCCCCACGTTCACGAGCCCGAGCGGGATGATCGTCTGCACGAAGCGCCGGTGCCGGTCACGGCGGGGCGTGGCCGGTGCATACGAGCTGAGCACGTCGAGCGATGCTTCAGGTCCGAAGTCGTCGAGCGGAGCCACGTGCCACCGGGACGGGACCTGGAAGCCGGCCTCCGCCCGCGGCTGGGTGAACGCGATCGAGAGCGTCCCCTGCCGGGCGAGCCCAACGAACTGGATGAACGAGCCGCGCCGCCCCACGTAGTTCACGTGCGGCAGCAGCTCCACAAGCCAGCCCGCCACCTCGTCCGTCAGGCTTGCCAGATCGAACGCCCACCGCCACTCGCCTGCGGCGTGCACCACCTCTCGGTACGCGATGCTGGAGATATAGGGGCGCTCGCGGCTGGGCGTTTTGGGCTCCTGGCGGATCTTCAGGAACGTGTGCGTCACGACCGCTCGCGCGCTCGGCGCCACACGCACGTCGACGTCCACCAGCGCCCGTAGGAGCCGCGCGCAGTCCTCCTCCCTGTAGCCCGCGCGGAAGGCGGCGTCCACGAGCGCCATCTTGATCGCGTACATAGTGGGCACGAGCAACGTCTTGCCCACGGCGCTCGTGGCCGCGCTCACCTTGAGCGAGAAGAGCGCGGTCGGCACATAGGTGGCGACGAGCCAGCGCCCGGGCCCCGGCACCCCGCCGACGGGACGAGCATCGCTCTCCAGCCGCTGGGCGCGTGCTGCCCGCTCGGCGGCCGCCTCGGCCGGCTCAGGCGCCGGCCGGCCGCGCCGCCCGGCGCCGGAACGCGGCTGCCTAGCCATGCTGCGGCACCTCCGCCAGCTCCAGCTCCGCCGCCAGCCGGGCCAGGATGTCGACGCCCTCGCCCAGCGACGCAAACGGGTAGAGCTGCACTGTGTTCGGCCGCAGCCGGTTGCACGCCTCGGCCGCGCGCTCGATCTGCTCGCGGTAGTTCTTCACCAGCGGGCTCACGGTCGGTGCGGGCAGCGAGTTATTCGAGGTGGCGATCACGCCCTCGCAAGCCATGATGTGCGGGTTCTGCGTGTTGCGCTGCGCGCCGCTGGGCTTCAGGAGCATGCCGGCCAGCGCCTGCAGGAGCGCCCGCGCCCGCGCCAGCCGGTCGGCCGGCGTGATCGCCGGCTGCCGCGTGATGTCGTTCAGCCCGACGCGCCACAGGTCCAGGTTGCAAATCAGGGCGTACTGGCCCGACGAGGCCGGGCGATGGAAGATCGCCTGCTGGCCGGCTACGGTCTCGCCGCCGGCCGCCTGGCCACGTCCCTCGGGCGCGTACTTGACGTGGAAGTACTGCTCGGTCACCGTGTGCTCGGGCAGGCCCACGACCCAGCCGAACTCGATCACCGACTTGCGCCCCACGGCGCGCCCGCGCGTCACCAGTGCGCCGGCCAGATCAGTCGCGCTGCAGTCCTGCAGCATGCGCGACATGATCTCCGACTCCGTCACGCGGCGACCGTCCACGCCCTTCTCGCAGAAGTCCACGAATGCCGGGTCGGCCGTGATCCGGTCGGGGTCGTGCCGGGCCGCCGGCGCGGAGAGCGGTTGCCCGGCATCCCGCAGCAAGGGGATCAGGTGATCGACCAGGATGTGCTTGAACATGTCACCGCTAACGGCGTTCACCACCTGGCGCTTGCCGTCCGCGTCGATGATGTGCACCATGCGGGTCTGTTGCTGGTTGCCCTCCGTGCCCTCGTTGTTCAGGTTGTGCAGGTTGAGCGTCAGGCGTGCATTGAGTGTCAGCGACGAGATGACTGGCATGGCAGCTACTCCCCCTCCGTAGGCTCGACCGCCGCTGGCAGCACCTCCTCGCTCTCGGCGGTCGGCTCCGAGACCTCCGGTTCGGCCGCTACCTCCCGCGGCTCGCGGCAGGAGCCATACGCGGCGAGGAGGGCCCCAACGAGCGGCGCTTGGTACTTCTCCACGAGCAGCGCGAAGGCGCGGAACTCCTCGGTCGTCACATTGGGCGGTGCGGGTTGCCTCAGCTCCCGTCGGCGGGCGTTCTCGGCGTTGTAGCTGGCGATGAAATCAGCGATCGTCTCGATCAGCGCGTTGCTGTCGGGTAGGCTTCGCCGCCGGCGGATCTCGGGCAGCAGGTCGTAGCGGATCTCCCGGTAATCGGTCCGACCCAACGCTTTGAGGCTCTGCGCGCTAACCGTTGCCCGGCGCACGGCCGCAGCCACGGCTCGGAACCCAGGGTCGTCGAGAATCTCGAGATACGTGCCCATCATCCTCCCCACTAGCGCACGGAAGTTCTCCGTGGTGAACTGCGCCACCCGCCGCTTCAGCTCGCGGGCGCGCAACACGAACGGGCCATAAGCGCCCATGAAATCGAGCAGGGCATCCAGCGCCGCTGCGCCGCGCGCCTGCAGGAACCGCCGATAGGCGATCAGCAGCCCGATCTCGTCCGAGCGGTCGTCGCGCAGCCCTGCCAGCACGCGGCGGTGCTCGTCGAGGATCGCCACCCACGCCTGCGCGTCCGCCGGGCTCTCCATCGGGAACCAGTCCGGCAGCGCCAGCTCGCCGAGGTGCGCGACCACCCGCGCCGAGCCCATCGACACGTACTGCGTGATCGCCACGCCGCTGATCACCTGGGCCGGCGTCTTGCCGTAGAGCGTGAACAGCGGGATGGGCGGCTCGGCCACGGGCTCGGCCGGCTGGTATAGCTCGGAGTGCTCGATCAGCACGCGGGCGAGGAAGAGCACCGCCAGAGCGTCGAGTTTGGGCTCGGCGCCGTAGGGCGGGGCTCGCCGCAGCTTGTCGGCCACAGTGACCAAGCCTTTCGCCGACACGTCGGCGGGCTCCGGCGTCAGGACGCGGATGCGCTCCGCCTTCGAGTCCACAAAGAACGGACACGCTACCTGGAAGTAGCCGCGGTAGCGCAACCACTCGACGAACGGATCGACCCAGGCCTCCTTGGTCTTGTCGTTCCGGTCGGTGGAGTCCGGCTTCAGCCGGGCATAGCCCTTCGCCGCGTTGGGCGTGAAGAGCTGCACCGACGAGACGCCCCAGGAGAGCCCCGAGGGCTGACCCTGCTGTAACGCGCGCAGTCCCTGGACAATCGCCGCCCGCGCCGTGCTCTCGGGCAGCTCGAAGAGTCGCAGGAACACCTTGTTGGTGTTGTCGTCTCCTTGGAGCAGGTTGAGGAGCTGCCAGTGGCGCCAGTCCGGGCGGGGCGCGTTCTGCTCGAGCCACGCCGCCAGCTCTGGATCCGCCGGGGGCTTGCGGCCTACCGCCTGCCGCTGCTTGTAGTACTGGGCCACGCGCTCCCGCTCAGCCTCGTAGTCGAGCACCAGGTCGCTGGGGATGCCCACGGGCACAGCGGCCTTGGCCTTCGGGCGTAGGTAGCGGTAGCCGGCTCCCACGGGCAGGCGCGTGTCCCAGCCATCGACGAGCGAGGCGCGGACCTCGTATGTGGCGCCGTGCGCCCGGAGCTGCACGGGCCCCTCGGCCACCGACGCCAGCAGCTCCGCCAGCCCGGCGACGAGGAAGACGTCGCCATGCGTGCCGGTCGCCCGCGGGATCTCGAACACTACGGTCTCGCTCATTCGCTTCCTGCCTCCGCGGTTGCTCGCTGGTCGGCGAGGCGCAGCGTGCGCACCAGGTACGCCACCAGCGGCCAGTAGTCGCCCAACGCATCGGGGCCGGTCACCGTGTCCACGACCCGCTGGAGCCAGAGGCGCCGGTCTGGCTGCCGCAGCAGGGCTTGGACGGCCTGTAGGGCCTGGCCGTTAACGGCCGCGCGCTGAAGGTCCGCGGACCAGCGGCGCCACAGCGGCTGGAGGGATAGATCGGGCGCCTCTGGCAGCCAACCGCCGTGGTGGGCGAGGATGGCCGCCGCAACGGCCGCGATGAGTGGCGCGCGCCGCTCCGGGGGCGTTGTTTGGAAGCGGGTTCCGAGCGCGGCGAGCGCCAGATACGCACCCTGTGCCGCGTGGGTCGGGCGCTTGGGCTGGAAGGCGCGCAGCCGCTCGCGGTCGGCGCGGTTATCCGGGTCGTAGGTGGTGTGGGCGAGCGCTTCGACGGGCTGGAAAGTCGGGTCTTGCTCCTGTTGCCAGGCCGCGGCCCACGCCTGCCAGCCCGTCTGGAGCTTCCCCAGGTCGTGGAGGAGCCCGCAGGCCTCGACGGCCGCGCGCAGCTCGGCCGCGGTCAGGGCGTAGCGCCGCGCGAAGCCCCGGCTCAGCCAGCCCGTGGCGTCCTCTTCCTCGAGGCGCGCCCGTGCTGCCCGCGCCACGTGGAGCGCGTGGCGGGCCCAGCCCTCCACCGTCAGGGGATGATGGCCGGGCCGTGGCGGCGGCTGGCGTGCCGGACTCACCGCCGCGCCCGCGCGGCCGACCTCGAGCCCCACCTCGGGTGTGTAGCGCGCCACGGCGGGCGCCAGGCAGACCACGTACTGCGACTTCAATGCCTCCTTGGAAGTGATCGGCTCCCAGTGCGGCTCGTCACCGAGCGCCCAGCCCCACGCAACGGGCCGGGCGGTGGCCGGCGCTGCGTCGAGCGCCGACTCCAGCACCCACCGCGACACGGTGATCGCTTCCCGGCATGTCGGCTGACTCGGCAGGTCGTGCGGGGCGGCCACGATCGCGCGGATGTCGCTCACGCTCTCTTCCCGGATCAGGTCGGCCACCCGGCTGGTCTGCCGTTCGATCGCGTGCAGGCGGATGCGCTGGAGCACCTCGCGTCGCCGCGCTTGCCAGCCGTCGCGGAGCAGCGCGGCGTCGGTCTCCTGGTGCACCGCCTCGACCCAGCGTGCGGCCAGAGCGGGTGTGAGCTCTGTCGCCGCCTCGGCCGAGGCGAGTAGCTCGCGCGTCGCTGCCAAGGCGGGGTCCGGCGCCGTCAGCGAGCCGTAGGGGAGCCAGGCCCGCTCGACGGTTGGCAGCCCGTAGACGTACACCGTGCCGGCCTCGCCCGGGTAGCGGGCGCAACGCCCCGCCCGCTGGATGAGCGCGTTCATCGGACACAGCTCGGTATGCAGGGCGTCGCAGGAGATGTCGAGGCCGGCCTCGACGACCTGCGTGGCGACGAGCACCGCTCGGCCGTGTCCCAACGGGCCGAACAGCTCGGCGATGCGGCGCTCCTTCTCGGCCCGGTCGGACCTGAAGAAGCGGGAGTGCAGCAGCAGGCAAGGCACGGTCGGGGGCAGCGCGGCTCGGAGGGCGATGTACAGCGCCTGGGCGCGAGCCACCGTGTTGCAGATGACAATAGTTCGCCCGCGCGAGGCGGCCAGCACGGCCTCGGGGGTGAGCGGCTCGTCACGGTAGGTGAGGCGGCGAGTGACCTGAGCGACCATCGGCAGCTGGGAGATCGCTGCCTCGTCCGGGCTCGTATCCGTGCAGCCAAGCGCCTCCGCGAGCGCGCGGCGCAGCGGCGGGGTGGCCGTGGCGGTCATCCACACACACTGGGCCAGGTCCGAGAAGAGGCTCAGGCCCGCTGCGGCCGTGAGGAACGCCAGGCTCGGAGCCATCAGGTGGAACTCGTCGAACACGACTAGGGCGCCCACGACCGCCGCCGTGTTCAGGTTGCGAAGGGCGGCGGCTAGGCCGTAGGGACTACCCAGCAGCCCGCTCAGCACCTGGTCATACGTGGTGACGATGAGGCGCCCGCGCGCGAAGAACTCATCGTCGGGCTGCTCTCCGGTCTGCATCGTCACGAAGTGCTCCGGGGCTTCACCGCAGCGCGCGGCCAGGCTACGCGCCTCGCGGTAGATGCTCTGGGCCAGAGTGCGCAGCGGCAGCGCATAGATGAGCCGGTAGGGCCGCGGGCGCCAGCCCTCGTAGAAGAACGGCGTCAGCACCGCCAGCGTCTTGCCGGCCCCCGTGGGCGCGCCCAGCATGACGTTCTCGCCCGCGGCCAGCCGCCGCGCCACCTCCACTTGGTAGCGGTACGGGGTGCGCCCTTCGTTCACCTTACGGAAGAACGCCTCGTAGGCCGTGTCGCTCCACGCTGTCATCCCGCTATCCTCAGTTCAGCCTCCGGGCCGTCTACCCCTTGTTCCGCGCGCACGCGCGAAGTGCGACACCCTCCCGCCACGCGAGTGTGCCGGTCGCCTGCTGCTTCGCCTGAGGATCCAGCGCCACACCGCGAGCCTCCTCACCACCGTCCGATCCAGGGCTCGTAGGGCGGCCCGTCGCCGCGCACGTAGGTGGCGATGCGGCGCGCCTGGGCCTGCACGATGCTGCGCACCCGCAGCCGCCGACCCTCGTAGGGCTCCTCCGTCTCGAGCCGCTCGTTGACGCGCCGCGCCACGGTGATGCGCGTCGCCTGGTCCAGGCGCCCAGCCTCGTCCTGGGCGAGCGGCACGCGCTGGTTGAGCAGCGCGAACACGCAGCGATCCACCACCATCTGCCGGAACTCCTCGATCAGGTCGAGGACTAGGCTGGGTTTGCCCGGCCGGTCCTCGTGCAGGAAGCCAGCGTAGGGGTCGAGCCCCGCCAGGAGAACGGCGCGCTCGATCTGGGCGTACAGGATGCCGTAGCCGTAGTTGAGAAGCTGGTTCACCAGGTCGGGCGCTCCCCGTGTCTCGCGGCGCGGCCAGTCGAGGTCGGGCCGCACCAGCAGGCGCGCCGCCTCCCAGTAGTGCTTCGCCCCTTGCGCCTCGAGGTTCATCAGCTCCACGCGGAGGGCGTCCACACACGCGCCGGCCAGCTCCTCCACCCGCCGCGCGTAATCCTCGCAGCGGAACGCCGCCTCGCGCGCCAGCTCGTAGATCGCGGCGCTCACGCGCTGGCGGTACTTGGCCATGTACTTGAGCAGCGCGGCCTGGTTGCGCAGCTTGGCGCTGGCAAAGGCCTTCGCCAGGTGCACGCCGCGCTGGTCGAGGTAGGCGAGGAGTTGCTGGCGGCGGGTCTGCACGGTGCCCGTCAGCTCGGGCGCCAGCAGCTTGGCGTAGGGCCGCCCGCTGCGGGAGACCAGGCTGATGGGAATCCCCCGCTCGGCACACGCGCGGATGGCGTCGGTGCTGAGCGCGGCGCCATCGGTGAGAACCAGGACGTGCTCGAGCCCGAGCAGCGGGCGCTCGGCCACCACCTCGCCCCGCACCAGCACGCGCAGCCGCTCGCCATGCTTGCCCAGCAGGGCACCGAAGGTGTCGATGAGCAGGCAGCTCTCAGGCCAGGCGCCCGCCTCCTCGATGCGCACTAGCCGCACGCGCCGCGCGGGCACGGGTGGCTCGGCGCTTTGCCCGTTGCGCTGCGGATTCACCCCACCCCCTCCGTACTTGCCGGCTGTCCGTTGTTCTGTTCCGCCGCCGCGGCCCGAGTGCGACGCCGGGCGACCGCCGCCCGGCCCACACCCGGCGCTCAGGCGGGCTGCAGCGCGAGCGCGCCATTGCCCATGGCGGCCTCCTTGCCCACATGCACTAGGCTGGCCCACACCAGCCACGGCAGCAGCGGCCGCAAGTCCCCCTCGAGCACCACCTCGCCTACCAGGCCGCTCATGGGGAGCTGCGCGCGGTGCCGCCCGGAGGCGCGGAACACCTCCCGCCAGGCCAGGCGACGCTCGACGATCGCCACGCCCGCCGCCGCGCGGCGCAGGGCCAGCGGATCCACGCCCGTCGGGCCGGTGCCGTAGCGGGCTCCCAGGGCGTCCAGCCGCTCCAGCAGCCGCGCGATGAGCACCGCCACGGTGAAGCGCTCGGGCTTCACTAGCCGCCCCCCCTCAATCAGCCGCAAGGGGCTGCGCAGCGCCAGCTGCAGCCGGCGCGCGCCTCCACGAGCGGCGAGCGCCGCGGCCTCGGCCGCGACCTCGGCGGCGACTACGGGCAGCGCCGGCGTGCGCACCAGGCGCTCGGCCGCGCGGTAGACCCGCTCCTGCCGGCCCCGCAGCGGGTGCTCGGCCCACACCTCGGCCAGGCGGAAGCTGCCCCGCCGCCCCACGCCCAGCCCGCGCTGGCCCATCTCCTGGATGCCCAGGAGCGCGTAGGGGAAGACGCCCAGCGCCCGGCCGAAGGTGACCAGCTCGAACTCGAAGGTCTGGCCGGGCGCGTAGGCCAGCGGGCCAACGGCCGGCGCGCGCAGCACGTAGGGCCGCGGCACGTCCTGGCCCCGCGGGTGCCCCGCCTCCACAGGCGCGAGCAGGAAGCAGACGGGACAGTCGGCGGCCAGCGGCGGCCGGCCGCACGCCGGCCCGCCCGCGGCGAGGCAGAACTGCGCCCGCAGCGCCGCGAACAGCGCGCCCCGCAGCGCCGCCCCGGCCGCCGCGGGCAGCTGCAGCGGCGCGGTCACCTCCGCGCGGAAGCGCAGGATGTGGACGTCGAGGTCGAACGCCATCGCTGCCAGCCCCTCCCCGCTGCGCCTCGCTCCTCCTAGTCAACAAGGCGCAGCCGCGCCGGCGCCGGGTCCACGGCCACCAGGAGCGGCCGCGTGAGATGTGGGAAGGCCACGATCGCTTGGCCCGGCGCTAGGCCGGGCAGCCGCTGCCAGAGCGCGGGATCGATGCCGCTGATCGTGTGCCGCAGCTCGCTCACCACCTGGGGGTCGGTGATCTTGTGCAGCACGTAGCTGTTCACCAGGCCGAAGAGCTGGCGCGGCAAGTGCTGCGGGAGCTGAGTCACGAAGACCAGTCCCAGCCAGCGCTTGCGCCCTCGCCGGGCGATACGCGCCACCTGCTGGAACAGGAACGGCATCTTCGCGATGCGCTCGGCGCTCAGGAACTCGTGCGCCTCCTCGATCACGATCAGCACGCGGCACGGCGGCTTGCTGGCCGTCGCGCCTGCATCCACCGCCCTGCGCGCCAGCGCCCGCTGCGCCTTCTCGTACGCCGCGTAGGCTTTTTCCTGCGCCTCCTGGACGCCGTAGAGCACATCGGCGATCACGATGTTGTTCACCGCCGGCGAGTCGGTGTCCGAGAGGTCGATCACCGACACCCGGCCGGGCTCCAGCAGCTGGCGGTACCGCATGGCCAGCGACTTATCCGCGCTGAACACTTTCAGCTGCGCGAGCCGCTGGAGGCGGCTGAGCACCACCCGCCAGGAGATGGGATGGCTGGGCTTGAGCACCTGGACATGCCGGCGCAGCCGCTCGAGGGCGGCGCTCGACTGCAGCTCGGCAGCGCGCGGCGCGAAGTCGTCCAGCCGCTTGTCCGCGGCATCGCGGCAGGCGCGCACGACGTCCAGCAAGAAGGCGAGCTGGAGCCGTGGGTAGCCCCGCTGGAACTCGTCCAGCTCGAGCGCCAGGCGCTCCGCCTCAGGATCGCCCGGTTCCGGGAAGATGCCCAGCTCGCGCAAGAGCGCCTTCGCGATCTCGTAAGCCTGCAGGAAGCGCTCGCCCTGCGGATCGCTCAGCTCGAGCAGCTCCATCACGGTGTAGGGCGAGATCCGGCCGAACTGCAGCGCGAAGGGGAGGCGGTTGGGATGAGCCGGGTTGGCGGTCTCGCGGCCGGCGAGGTGGTACAGCGTCACCTGGGGCACGCCGGCCGGGGTGAGCTGGCGCGCCGCCAGCGCGGCGCACAGGCGCGGGTCGGCGACCGGCTCGTGGAGGAAGGTGTACTCGCCCTCCACATCTAGGAGGATGACCGCGTAGCCGGCCTGCTGGGCCTGCTGCACCAGCCGCGCGACGGTGGTCGACTTGCCCCCGCCCGTGGTGCCGAGGATGGCGGTGTGGCGGGGCAGCACGTCCTTGCGGGTGGAGGGGATGGCGACCGTCACCGCCTCCTGGCCGACCAGCACGCCGAGGCGGAGGTCGCCCTCCACCCCCAGCACCGCCGCGGTCTCGGCCGCGTCGAGCACCCGCACGGGGCTATTGGGCAGCGGGCGGAGGCGTGGCGGCACCAGCGCGCCGTCCTGCTCCTCGCCGAGCAGCGCCACCTGCACGCGCCCGTGGTAGCGGGGCGTGAAGATGCCCCCGCGCGTGACCATCGTGACCAGCAGGGGCGAGTCGGCCCGCAGCGCGTCGGGCTCGGCGAAGGGCCCGGCCACCACCGCGCCCAGGTAGCTGCGGCCGTCCTTGCTGCGGATGCGCACGAGCGCTTGCGAGGGCGTATCCTCGATGCGCTCGCGGGGCAGCAGGACGGTCACCGAGTTGTCCTCGCTGGAGGGCGAGTCGAACATGGTATAGCCGACCGCGTCGGGGTCCGGCGGCTCCCACGGACCGCCGGCGGCGGCGATCTCCGCGTCCAGCGCCGTCAGCGGCGACTCGGGCCCGTCGGGCGGCTGCGGGGTGAGCGGCTGGGAGTTATCGAGCACGGCTGGCCTCCTGCGCTCAGGCGGTGTACCGGGTGGTCCGCTCGCTCAGGTAGCGGAGCGGCGCGCCGGCCTCGGTGTAAGCCACATCCAGGGGACCGTAGAGCGTATCGCGGCCGAAGCTGGTGGCGCATAGCCGGTGGGCCATGTCCAGCAGCAGCGGGAAGCCGCGGTGCTCCTGAAGCACGCTGTCAGCCAGGGCGATGCGCGCCGCCACGTGGGCGTGATCGACGTGTGCGTAGAAGAGCTGTGGCGGCGCCACCGCGCTAGCGCGGTACACGCCGACGACCACCTGGGAGACGACCTGATCGCGGAAGCGGCGCACCCAGGCCTCCGGGCTCAGGCGTTGGCCGTCGACCGTGGTGTCGACCGTAACGCGGCCGCGCCAGACGCCGTGCTCGAACACGGGCGCCAGGTACTCCGTGAGCCGCTGCACGATGGCGTACTGCAGGGGGCGCAGCGCCTGGCCGATGCTGAGCAGCAGGCGCTGTGGCGGGCTGCTCGGCACGAACACGAAGCGCTGGTGTCCGCAGATGAGCTCTTCTAACAGGCGCGTTGCCTCGACCATCAGGTCCAGGCTGCCCGAGCCGGTGAGCAGCTCGAAGGGCACTGGGCTGCCGTGGCCCAGCCGCCAGGGAGCGGTGGCACGCCGCAGGAGGATGGCCCGCTCGGCGTAGGCCATGATGGCGCGGCGGGCGAGCTGGCTGAGGTGGTCGCGCGTCGAGAGGGCCTCGAGGCCGCCGCGCTGGTTGCGCCGCTCCAGCAGCTGCAGCGCCTCCTCTGCCGGGTCGGACAGCGCGATCCGGAGGTCGCGGCGGTATAGCCGCTGCACCCACGTCGACTCCGAGCCTTGATAGGCCACCAGGCCCACGCCCACCTGGAACACCGTGAGCGGCAGCGCGTCGTGGACTTGGATCGTGCCGTCGCAGGCCTCGACCGCGCCGTTGAACAGCAGGCCGCGGTGGACCCGCTCCAGCTCCTCGACCGAGACCGTGTGAACGCCGGCGCCGGGCGGCGCACCGTGGCGCTTCTGCAGGCGAGGGAACACCATGCGGCGGAACGGCTCCACCACACGCTGCTCCTGGGCAACAGCGGCCCGGACCTCCGCCGCCAGCCGGTCGTACAGCGCGGCAAGGTTCTCCCCCGGCTGCCAGGTGTTCAGGTCGAGCGTGGCCTGCAGGCTCTCGCCGAACGCCGCGGTAAAGGTGTCGGCGTCCACCTCGGGCAGCGGCTGGGTGGTGAGTTCGTCCAGCACAGCGGCCTCCTCTCCCCCACGGCGCGCGCTGCGGCCACCGGGCAGCTCCCCCAGCGCGCGTCCCCTCCTGCTAGTTCCCCGTGGCCGACGCGCCGTTCGACAGCTTCCTCACGGCGTGTCGGGATCGCTTAGGGGCGTGCTGAGAGCCCCGCTTGATGGGCGCTAGTCTACCGCAAACACCGTGCTTCTGTCATGTGGGGGGCACGCGGTGCGACTCGGGACACGGGGGGCGGGTAGCGGGCGCCCGCTCCGGTGCGAGCGGTGCTAGGGCACCACTGCGGCCGCGTCCTGCGGGGTGGGGACCAGGGGCGGCTGCGCTTACGGCGCGAGGCCGAGCTGGCGGAGGAAGGAGCGGCCAGGCGCGGCGGGCGCGAAGGTGGCAGCGTAGGCAGCGGCGATCGCCGGGGGCAGGCCGAACTGCTCGACGAGCAGCGCGGCGATCTCGGCGTGGCGCCGCGGGCCGCCTAGTGCGCCGAGCGCGGCTTCCACGGCGTCGCGCGGCGCGAGCAGCTCCAGAGCCAGCAGGTCGGCGCGGCGCTCGGCGGCGTCCTCTGCCAGGCCGGCAGGGTGGCCGTCTGGCGTGCGGTCCATCAGGTGCACGTGGACCCCGAGCGGCACCTGCGCCAGCAGCGCGTCGACGCGCTCCGCGGCGGTGGGAGGGCGCTGGCCATCGAGCACCTTGAGCACGGTCGGCCCGAGCCGCGCGACCGCCCGCTCCCGCGGCTGCCAGTAGTCGACCAGGAAGTGCGCGACCTCGTGGGCCAAGCTGAAGCGCTGCTCCGCGGGAGGGTCCGCGCCGTCGAGGAGGACGAGGCCGGCGCCGCCGTAGGCCATCAGGCAGGCGCGCAGGGGCCGGTTGCGCCCACCCAGGCGACAGGGCAAGTCGCGCCGGGCGAGCCAGGCGTTCACGGTGTCGATGCACAGGCGCGGCGGGTCATCGAGCCCGAGCGGCAGCGCGAACGCCATCGCCCCGCGCAGGTCACGGGGGAACGGCGGGGGCGAGGGCGAGCCTCCCGCCGCCTTCACGCCGGTAGCCGCCCAGAAGCGCTCGGCGAGCTCCACGACCCAGAGCGGGGTGCTCATCCCTCCGTTTCCTCTCCCCCGGTCTCGGGCTCCTGCGCCTCGGGCTCGCGGTCGCGCGCGGCGGCGAGCTGGCCGGCGGCCTGGTCGGCAGCGCGCAGCGCCTGCAGCGCCTGGGCCAGCCGGAGCGTTGCGGCGAGGCGCTCCGCCTCCAGCCCGAAGGCGGCGGCGATCCGCTCCACATCGGTGCGGTAGGCGCCCGGGTCCGAGCGCGGCTGCCGGCACAGGAGGAGCTTGGGGAGCGCCTCGGGGGAACAGCCGAGCCGCGCCGCGAGCTCGGCGCGGCCCAGGCCCTCGGCTTGGGCGTAGGGCAGCAGCAGAGCGGCGAGGAAGAACGGGTGCGTGGCCGCCCGTTCGGCCGCCCGCCAGAGCAGCTCGGTGGGGGACGGTTCGCCCGCGCGCGCCTTACGGTCTGCCCGCGCGCGCCGCCTCATGGCTCACCCCCGACGCCCAGGCGCTGCACCAGGCGGCGCGCCCGTTTCTTCAGGCGCTCTTTCACCCGCTTCACCTCCTGTGCCTGCTCACGTGGAGACAGGTGCGTGATGCCCAGCACCTGTGCGTAGGCTGCCGTGCGGTCCTCGCCGTCGAGCATGAGCTGGAACACCGCCCATTCCCTCTCGTCGCACTGCTCCCGGATCGCTGCCATCAAGCGAGGATCGGCCGCCTCCTGCTGAATGAGTAGCTCCAGCGGGTCGTCGGCCTCGCTCGCCCGGAGGTTCCGCGCCGGGGACGCGAGTTCGACATTGCCGGCGGAGGGGTCGATCACGGTGAGCGGCCGCTCGTGGGCAGCGCGCCGCTGGGTGCGCTGCAGCGCGTTCAGGAGATCGCGCCGGGCCGCCATGAAGAGGTAGCTCTCCAGGCGGCCGCGCGCCGGGTCGTAGCGGTGGGGGTGCATAGCGAGATCGAGCACGGCGTCGATGGCGGCGCTTTCTAGCAGCTGGGGATCGACGTTCTTATAGTACCGGCCCAGACGGGCGACCAGACGCGGGAGATAGGTTTCCGCGAGATCGGCCGGCGCGGTGGGGTCGCCCGCCAGGAGGCGCGCGTGGAGCGCCTGCTCGTCCAGCGCCGCTCCATGTGGAGCACTCGCCTCCCCGGCTAGATCATCGCTCTCGTGCTGCGCCCCCGTGCTCACCGCCCCCTCCAGCTCACCGGCGCCCCCGCTGCTTGTCTTAGGGGCATTGTAGCAGGCCGCCGCGGTATCCTTAGGGGAGTGCGCGCCTGGCCCGCCGCGCTGCCGGTGGGCCGCTATACCCCGAATCCGTGTGTCCCGAGGCGAGCATGGCGACCAGGACGGCGAACGACCACCAGGCGCTCGGCGACCGGCTGCGCCGCATCGACGGGCGCAGCTACGGCGCCTACCGCGAGATCGAGGGGCGTTGGGTCTTCCCGCAGTTCACCCTGGTCATCGACCACGTCCAGAGCGATCCCTTCGCCCCGCCGAGCCGCCTGCGCGCGCTGGTGCCCGGGCGCGTGGCGGCCTTCCCTCCCGAGACGTACAGCACACACAGCCGCGCCGTGGGCCTGACCGCTTTCCTGGCGCGCCGCTTCGCGGCCGAGGCCCGCCGCCGCGCCCAGCCCCGTGGCACCGGCCATAGCGGCCTCGTCGCCATCGAGGCGCCCGGCCAGGAGGTGCTACCCCAAACGGCCGTCCAGATCGGGCCCGACGGCACGGTCGAGGCGCGCTTCGCGGTGGGGCTGCCGGCGCAGGGGCGGACCGTGCTGGGCCGTGAGGCTGCGACGCTCCTGCTGGAGGTGGTGCCGGCGATCATCGCCGCCAGCCTGCGCGCTGCGGCCCACGACCCCGCCGAGGTCTGGCGCCACGTGGCGACCAACGAGGACGCCGACGCGCTGCGGGCCGCGCTGGCGCCGCGCGGCCTGGTGGCGTTCGTGGCCGACGGGGCGATCCTGCCCCGGCGCAGCGGGATCGACGAGCGGCCGCTGCAGGAGGGCATCGTGGTGCCCTTCGAGGCGCCGCCGTCGCTGCGCGTGAGCATCCCGGTGCCGCACGCCGGCACGGTGACCGGCCTGGGCATCCCGCGCGGCGTCACGCTGATCGTAGGCGGCGGCTTCCACGGCAAGAGCACCCTGCTGCGCGCCATCGAGCGCGGCGTCTACAACCACCGGCCGGGCGACGGGCGCGAGCGGGTAGTCAGCGAGCCCGGCACGGTCAAGATCCGCGCGGAGGACGGCCGCTCCGTCGCCGGGGTCGACCTCTCGCCGTTCATCGGCGAGCTGCCGTTCGGCCAGCGCACCGACGCCTTCAGCACCGCCAACGCCAGCGGGTCCACTAGCCAGGCGGCCGCGATCATGGAGGCGCTGGAGGCTGGCGCCACCACGCTGCTCATCGACGAGGACACCAGCGCCACCAACCTCATGATCCGCGACCGCCGCATGCAGGCCCTGGTCCACAAGGCGCACGAGCCCATCACACCCTTCCTGGACCGCGTGCGCCAGCTCTACACTGAGCTCGGCGTGAGCACCATCCTCGTGCTCGGCGGCAGCGGCGACTACTTCGACGTGGCCGACACAGTCATCGCCATGCACGCCTACCGCCCGCACGACGTCACCGCGGCGGCCCACCGCATCGCGCGCGAGCAGCCGACGGGGCGCCAGAGCGAGGCGGTGGGGCCGTTCGGCCCGCGGCCCGCGCGCGTGCCGCTGCCGGAGTCGGTGGCCGCGGAGCGCGGGCGGCGCGCGGAGGCGCCCGGCGCCCCGGGCCGACTGCTCATCCGCGCCCGCGACACGCACACCCTCGAGTTCGGTTCCACAACGATCGACCTCAGCGCGGTGAGCCAGCTCGTCAGCGTGGCCCAGACCCGCGCTATCGGGGCGGCGCTCTGGTTCGCGCGCGAGCAGTTCATGGACGGCCGGCGCACACTGGCTGAGATCCTCGACCTCACCCTGGCGGCCATCGAGCGGGAGGGGCTGGACCTGCTGGACCGGCGCCGCGCCGGCGACCTAGCAGGCTTCCGGCGCTTCGAGCTGGCCGCCGCGCTCAACCGGCTGCGCACGCTGGTCGCGCGGCCCCTGCCCCGCCGCGCCCCGCGGGAGGCGGCCTCGTGAGCTCTGGGCGACAGGAGGCCTACACCGCGCCCTAGCGGCGCAGCAGCTCGCGGAGCCGCTGCATCACCGCAGCGCGCGTCTCGGTCACGAACTCCCAGCTGTAGGTGTCGAAGTAGGGCTGGTCCGGCCGGGGCACTAGCTCCGGCCGCCACGCCGACTTGTCGATATCCAGACGCACGGGCACGATGTTCTCGGCTTTGCTCCAGATCTCCATGCCCTCTTTGGTAGCGATCCAGTTGACGAACAGCTTGGCGGCGTTGGGGTGCGGGGCGTTGTTCACCAGGCCGAGCAGGCCGAAGCCGGCGGTCACGTGGCCAGGCGCCTCGGGCGGGTGGGGGAGGTTGATCACCGGCAGCCCGTCCCGGCGGAGAGCATTCATCTCGGCCTCGGTGAGCGAGAGCACGATCGGGTACGTGCCACGGGCGAGCCAGTCGCCCAGCTGCCGCTCGTCGCGGCTGAACACCGGCTCCTGGTCGACGTACAGCCGCTTGATGTACTCCTCGCCCAGGGCGTGGTACAGGTACGCCGCGGTCGAGATGCCGCTGCCGGAGACCGCCGGATCGAACGAGGCGATCTTGCCCTTGTACTCGGGTTTCAGCAGGTCGTACCAGCTGGTGATCGCCTCCGGCCGGATGTACTGGGTGTTGAGCTGGATCATGGACGTGAGGTAGTTGTTGAGCCGCAGGATGTACTGCCCCTCCGGGTCCACGAACCAGAGCTTGCCCCCGGGCCACTGCGAAGCGTCGCGGGCGTCGGGATGGATGAGCACCGGGGGAATCGGGTCGAGCATCTTCTCCGGGTAGACCGCCGTGTACATGGTATCGGCACCGGCTAGGAACACATCCGTGGAGTAGACCCCGGCCTGGCGCTCGAGCTTCAGCTTCTCCACATACGGCCCCGTCGGCCCGGCGATGTATTCGAGCTTCACGCCGAAGCGGGCCTCGAACGCCGCTGGCAGCTCGACCCGCACCCGCTGCGTGGGCGGGCCTTTGACGACGACTGTTCCCTCCCGCCGGGCCGCCTCGATCAGGGCGTTCCAGGCCGCCTCCCAGTTGGCCCCGCCAGGAGCGCTGGGGGGCGCGGCCGCGGGCCCTGCCGCGGCGGTGGATGGCTGGCCGGCGGGCGCCGCGGCGGAGGAACAGCCGACTAGGGCGACGAGCAACAGGATGGCGACGAGCATGGTCAGCCTCCTCTCGCCTCACACCTTGGCCACGGACACAGGGTTAGCTTTCATTGTAGCTGCGGTGCAGGCTGCCCTTCTGTGCCCGCAGGCGGTGCCCGCGTCGCCACGCCTCAGAGGGCGAGCGCGCCCGGCTCCTTCGGCCCGCCCCCGCTCTCCCAGTCCCAGAGCAGCTGGCGCCAGAGGTTCAGCGTGCCGCCGCCCAGGCCCCGCTCCTCGGGGAACCGGTGCTCCCGCAGCCGCTGAGGAAGTGGCTCCGGGGTGCCCACGATGGAGGCCCACAGCAGCTGCTTAGCCGCCTGCTCGAGGTAGAGCATGTGGCCCACCGCCTCTGGCACGTGGCGCCCCACGGTCAGGGCTCCGTGCCCTTTCAGGAGGATCGCCACGTGCGCGCCCAGCTGCTCGGCCAGCGCCTCCCCTAGGGCGCGGTCGGTGACGAAGTCGCCCCGGAAGATGGGGATCCCCGTGCCGAACATCCGGGACTGCTGGGTCAACGCGAAGACGGTCTTTCCGGCGGTGCTGAGCGCCGTGGCCACGTGCGGGTGCGAGTGCACGACTGCAGCAACGTCCGGGCGCCGCCGGTACACCTCGGTATGCATGGGGAGCTCGTATGGCGGCGGCTGGTTCCCTTCGAGCTGGTTGCCCTCCATGTCGAAGCGCAGGACCTCGTCCGGGTTGAGCGGGGCGGGCGGCACGCGTACCATGGCTAGCAGGAAGCCGCTGCCGTCGGGCAGGCGGCAGGAGACGTGGCCGTACAGCTCCCGCAGCTCGCGCCACAGCAAGCGGGCGCCCAGCAGGCACTGGCGGCGAAGCTCCTGGAGGTCGGTGCTCTGCACTGGCGTGGCCATGTCCGTACCCCTCCGTGGTTGCACGCGTGCGAACAGCACTCACCAAAGTGAGCGGTGGTAGTTGCGATATACGCTCCTATGCGCGTGTGGACGGCTTAACACCCATTGCGCTCGCGCCTGCAGAGTCGGATCCTTCCGGGTCTGGCATCGTGCGAGCGCCGCGGACGCTGCGGTCAGCCTGCACCACGGCGTGATCCTCACGCTAGATAAGAGCACGCTACGTGTCCAGCACACTCTGGGCGAAGATCTGCGCGTATGCCGGTGCCGCGCGGATCATCCCCTGGTCGACGTTGTAGGCGATGAACGTATCGATAGTGTGCCGGTTCGCTGTGATTCCGTAGCGCCAGGGGTCGCCCCAGCGCTCGAGCTGCTCCTTCATCCGCTCGCGCAGGTAGACTACCGAGAAACCGGCGCGGTCACTCAGGATGTCCTCGTACGCCAGCTGCTTGGCTTTCTCGAACGCCTCAAAGAGCCGGCGGGCTAGGTCGGGATAGCGCGCGTCGAGCTTGCGGCTCAGCGTGATGAGGTGCACTGGGGTGTAGATACCCGTCTGCCGGTAGAGGCGGTAGTCCTCGTCGATATAGTTCGGAAAGAGGCGCTTGACCTGCGGACTGTTCTCCAGCCGCGCGAACAGCTGCGCGTCAGAGATATCAGTGATGAGCGCGTCGATCTCGCCGTCGAGCAAGCTATCCACCGGATCCTTCGACCGGTCGGCTGGAGGTTCTATCTGGGCGCCCTCGTCGTAAATGGGGAACACCTCGCCGGACCAGACGACCCAGCGCAGCTTGGTTAGGTCGACGCCGTGGTACTGCTGTAGCAGCCCGCGGAGCCAGACAGTGATCGCGGTCCGGTAGGCGCGCGTGCCGATCCGCTTGCCTTCGAGGTCCTGCGGCGTGGCAATGCCGGCATCCGCGCGGCAGAAGACAAACTGGTAGACCGGCTTACGCTTCACGAACACCGGCAGGCCGACGAGCTCCCAGCCGGCCTCGATGGCGGGCAAGAAGTAGCCCAGGTTGAGCTCCCCCACGCCGAAATCGCCGTGCTTGAGAGCCGCCTCCTCCTTGAAGATCATGGACGACAGACGCACCGGTTTCAGCCGCACCCCGGAGATCTCCACCCGCCCTTCAAAGAGCGGCATGGTGATGTCGTAGCGCATGATGGGGAACGGGATCTCCAGCGCTTGCGATGCGCTCATAGGCCCTCTTCTCTTTGCGGCCGCGGCGTTGTAGATCCGCGCCCTAACAGCGTCCGCGATCACGTAGTACCGCCCGCCCGCTGGCGCGTGCTTCAGCCAGCGGGCGCCGGCGCCGGCACGGCGGGGCGGCGCGCCAGCGGGCCCTGGTAGGTGCGCAGCCACTGGATGAACCGCACGATGTTCTCTACCTGGTACTCGTGGAACCGCCGCCCCTTCTCGGGCGACGCCTTCCGCGACGGCGTGAAGGCCCCCGTCGGCGCGAACCGGCGCTGCTCGGCGCTGGTCCAGGGGATGTCGATGGTGTCGCCCCCGCCGGCCAGCAGGTCGTTGTGCGAGAACTCCCCGAAGATCTCCTCGAAGGGCACCAGGTCGTCGGTGAGGCGGTCAGCCCGGATCAGCTCCGGGTAGCGGTACCATACGTGCGAGATCTCCAGCTCGCCGCAGTGGTGCTCCGGCGTCTCCTTCAGCTGCGGGGCGATGCCGCGCGCCAGCTTCATGGGGTCGATGACGGCGAAGAACACCTCGGGCAGCTCGAACTCGCGCAGGTTCTTGGTGGCTGCGAGCAGGCCCGGCAGGTTCGCGCCCTTGTGCCCGTTGATGATCAGGATCTTACGGAACCCGTGCTTCGCCAGGCTGTGGGCCACGTCGCGCACCACCAGCATCAGCGTCTCGGTGCGCAGCGAGAGGGTACCCGGGAAGCCCAGGTGGTGGCTCGAGTCGCCGTACCACAGGGGCGGCACGCAGAGCACGTTGGCCCGGCGCGCGGCGTCTTCCGCCAGCATGATGGCCACGTAGGTATCCACGCCGAGCGGGCCGCCGGGCCCGTGCTGCTCCGTGCTCCCGATGGGCCAGAGCACGATGTCGTCGGTCGCCAGATACGCCGCGACCTCCTCCCAAGTCAGCTCGTTCAGCCATACGGACGGCAGCGTCACTCCCATGGCGCGTTCCTTTCCAGCGCTTGCTTCCAAGCCGGGTGGCCGTCCATCCGCCCGGACGCCGCCCCCGCTCTCAGCGACATTGTAGTCGTCCGCTG
>Ga0070739_10001444_pt1 | contig 35933 bp, 37 predicted proteins | sample Coa_R1_7_FD_66445 | JGI IMG/M metagenome (GOLD analysis project Ga0070739, IMG submission 66445) | Surface soil microbial communities from Centralia Pennsylvania, which are recovering from an underground coalmine fire - Coalmine... | ecosystem: Environmental > Terrestrial > Soil > Unclassified ...
TTCCTGAGATTGAAGGCGAGCCCTCGACGGAGGACGCATATAAAGCCATGATCACCGGCTGGCTCACGCATCTTGGGCCAACCACCGCTTCTGCCCTGGCTGCCATGCTTCATTTACCCGTGGCGGAAGTTAATAAGACACTGCTGCGCATTGAAGCTACCGGTCTGATCCTGCGCGGTAATTTCGATAAGAGCCTGGGCGAAGAGACGCAATGGTGCGAGCGCCGCCTGCTGGCGCGCATTCATCGCCTCACGCTCGGCACACTGCGCAAGCAGATTGAGCCGGTTACCGCCGCGGTTTTCATGCGCTGGCTCATGCGCTGGCAGCATGTTGCGCCCGGTTCGCAAACCCGCGATGAACATGGCACATTGCAGGTTCTGCGCCAGCTTCAAGGCTTTGAAATTCCGGCCAGCGCGTGGGAGCGGCAGGTGCTGGCGCGGCGCATCAGTAATTATGATCCCAAATTGCTGGACCAGCTTTGCCTTACCGGCGCTGTGGGGTGGGGCAGGCTCTCACCGCATCCGGCGATGCTGGAAGATTCTTCCGGCAGCGGCCGCCGCGTGGTCCCAACCAGTGTCGCGCCCATTACATTTTTTGTCCGCGATGAGGCGGAGTGGATGGCATTGCCCAGCGTCCGTTCAGCCCACAAGGAAGCTGAGCATGAGATACGCGGTCTTGGGCCCGGCGCACGAGACGTATTGAATTTCCTGCGCACACGCGGCGCTTCCTTCTTTGCCGATATCGTTCGCGGCACCGACAAGCTGAAATCAGAAGTGGAAACAGCATTATGGGAGCTGGTGGCCGCCGGCCTGGTCACAGCCGATGGCTTTGATAATCTGCGGGCCTTGATTGATCCTAAGCGGCGCTCCGGGCAGGGAAGCGGCAGGACCAATCGTCCGCGCCATAGCGCAGGCAGATGGTCTTTGCTGTATCCGCCGCATACGGAAGATAGCGGCCGGTCGATTGAGTCAGTCTGCCGTGTTTTGCTGGAACGCTATGGAGTGGTTTTCCGCGAACTGCTGGCGCGTGAAAGCATGTTGCCGCGCTGGCGTGACCTGCTTATTACCTTCCGCCGGTTGGAAGATCGCGGAGAGATTCGCGGCGGGCGTTTTATCAGCGGCTTCATCGGGGAGCAGTTTGCGCTGCCTATCGCCGTGGAATCTCTGCGCGCAATGAAAAATCTTCCGCCCATCGGCGAGACGATCACCATTTCAGCCGCTGACCCGCTGAATCTTGCAGGGATTGTGGTTCCGGGCGAACGCGTTCCTGCGATTTCCGGCAAGCATGTAAGCTTCAGGGACGGCGTGCTGGTGGAGACTCCTGAATTGCAGCCTTTAAGTATTGTGGCCCGCTTATGAGCAATGATGACGAACTGATTTTTGGCGAAGATTATTACACCGAAAACGGTAAATGGGTCTTCACCGCAAAATATCTGCTGAAACGCGGATACTGCTGCCGCTCAGGGTGCAGGCATTGTCCTTATGGATTTGTGCGGGAAGAAAGCATTAGCAAGCAGTAATTAGCCATTAGTAATTAGTACTTGGCTCAGCTAGGAAGTCGAGATTTGTAAGGATAGTCCTGACAGAAAGATCGCTGCCAACGGGCTCAAAGTCTCACTCAATTCGTGTTAATTCGCGTGTATTCGCGGCTAATTTTGATCTGCGGCCATCTGCGTAAATCTGCGGCAAACGACTATTCATACCGCAACGCAATCACCGGGTCCAGCCGTGCGGCCTTCACAGCAGGATAAATTCCAAAGAAAAGCCCCACACTGCACGCCACGGACAACGCAACCAGAATCGCCCAGAACGGCACGGACGAAGGAACGTGCGCCAATTGCATAAGGAAGCTTAAGATCAAAGACAAGACCACGCCCAGAATGCCGCCAATGCCGGTCAGCGTCATGGCTTCAGTAATGAATTGGAAGCTGATGTCGCGTTTGCGCGCGCCAATGGCTTTGCGGACGCCAATCTCTCGCGTGCGCTCCGTGACGGACATGAGCATAATGTTCATCACGCCTACTCCGCCTACAAGCAATCCAACTGAAACAACGCAGATGACCAACTGAAAGATGCCGGCCATAATGTCACGGAACTGCACGCCGAGCTGCTCCGCGCTGCTGATGCCAAAAGTGTCCGGCTTGTTCAGCGGAACGCGGCGGCGCGTTCTTAGCAGCCCACGAATCTGGTCTTCAGCAATGGCTTTCATGCCGGGTTGCGCGCCGGCAATCAGGACAATTTCATCATCCTGCGGATAATGTTTTTTATACGTGCGGAACGGAATAAAGACTTCCACGTCGCCGGCTTGGTTCAGCGTGCTCTTCTTTTTATCAAACACGCCAATCACGGTGTACATGTTGCCATCCACCAGCAGTTGCTTGCCTTCAGCGGTTTCGTCTGGAAAGAGGCTCTTTTCCGCGTCGTATCCAATCACCACCACATCCGCGCGATGCAGGTCTTCCTGCTCAGTATAAAAGCGGCCCTCTTTCATCTTGCCGTTAACTACCTCGGCATAGCTTGAAGTAACACCGCGGAATTGAATATTTGTGAGCTCATGGTTCTTGTTGCGTGCGGTGCGGATGGGCTGCGGTGTATCGCCGATGTGTGGCAACGCTTCAATCACCACGTCTTTCACAGCAGGAGCGTCTTCTTTAATGGCGACTCCATCTTCATACGTCAGCGGCTTGCGCGTGCGCTCTTCCGGTGAGAGCCGTCCAAAGCGAATGCCCGGATCAAACTTCAAAATAAAAAGATTGTCCACGCCGAATTCATTCAACGAGTCCTGAACATTTTTTTCCACGCCCAGCAGAATGGACGCCACCAAAATCGCCACCATGGTGCCGATCACCACGCCCAGCACGGTTAGGAATGACCGCACTTTATGCGTGCGGATCGTCTCCAGCGCCATCTTGATGTCTTCCACAAGCAGGTTGGAATGCGTCATGACTAAGCTTCAAACCTCAGCGCTTCAATAGGGTTTAACTTGGATGCTTTGTACGCAGGGTAAACGCCAAAGAAAACACCCACGGCTGTGGCTACCCCCACGCCAATCACCACCCATTGAATCGGCAGATTCATGGGAAATGGAGTGAGATGACCAATGGCAAAAGAGATGATTGCTGCCGCCATAACGCCAATCACCCCACCAATGGCCGCCATGACCGCGGATTCAACCAGGAATTGCATCAACACATCTACACGTGTGGCCCCTAGGGATTTGCGCACGCCAATTTCGCGCGTCCGCTCCGTAACGCTGGCCAGCATGATGTTCATAATTACAATGCCGCCGATAATCAGAAAAATCCCTACTATCAAGAACGACCCGCCAGTGAGCGAGCCCGTAAGGTTGTTATAAAGCTCCATGATCGCGGAAGGTTCCACCACGCCAAAAGTGTCATCCTGCTTGGGCGAGAGGTGGCGGCGCGCCCGCATCAGCATACGCGCTTCGTCTTCCGCGGGCTGCATCAGCTCTGCTGAGAGCGCCTTAACGTTCACGCTGAAGCTGACATTGCTGCCATACTGCTTTCGCCAAGTCTGGAGTGGAATGTAGACAAAGCTGTCTTGTGATTGCCCAAACGTGGTGCCAATTTCCTTGGCCACGCCCACAACTTCATAGGCTTCGCCATCGATATAGATGGATTTGCCCAGCGGGTCCACACCGGAAAAAAAACGTTTTGCCACGTCCGTGCCAAGCAGGGTTACGTTGGCGCGATGCTCATTGTCTGCGTCGGTCATATAACGTCCGCTGGCCACTTCTTCCGTGTCAATGCCGCTCATGTTCGCGGTAACGCCGCGGACGCTGATGTCCTCAATAGTTTCCGTCTTGTATTTCACCTTGCCATTGCCGGTGGCCTGCAGGCCCACCGCGTCCGCATAGCGCATGTTGTCGCGGAGATACTCGTAATCTTCCCAGGTAATTTTGCGGTTGGTGCGCGAAAGCTTTACAAACTCCTCAGCGCTGGTAATGATGGGGTATTGCCTGATTAGAAAAACGTTGGAGCCGAAGTTTGCCACCTTGTCTGAAACGTACCTGTTCGCCCCCTGCACCATGGAAACCACAAGGATGAGCGTGGAGACCGACAGGATGATCCCCAGCAGCGTGAGAAAAGACCGCAGCTTATGCGCACGCAGCGTTTCCAGCGCGATCATTGTGGGCTCTTTCAAGGAGACACGCCGGCGCGCAACCGGTGTGTCGGTTTTCGCAGCCACCTGCGCAGCCTGGCCCGGAACTGTGCCCTGATTTATGGACTCCATGCTTGACATGAGGGGGATGTTCTCTACAGTTTACCTCTTTCTATAAGGAAGACGAAATTTTCCCCCAATAGTTCCATCTCTCGTTAAAAATAGGTATTTGTAAAAATATTTTTGTAAAAATAGGTATTTTTGTCCCTGCCTTCTTGGATTGGACGGGCGTCATCTTCTTTTGTTTGACGATTTTATCCATGTCGGCGAGAATAGAGAGAGTCAGTCACCCCCACGTGGGCCTGTGGCGCAGCTGGGAGCGCGCTTCCATGGCATGGAAGAGGTCGTCGGTTCGATCCCGACCAGGTCCACCATCTTTTCAACAACTTACAGAGACCCCCTTTTCTGGTTTGGTGTCAATTGGTGTCAAACCAATTTTGCCACCACCCGGATTACTGCTTTTCTGCCTACCGCGTGCCGACTTCTTGGCCGGCTTTCGCAATTCCGCATTGATCGATTTCACCACCGCCTGCACACTTTCGGGAATGCACTGCATGTACGTGTCGGTGGTCGTGGCTGCGCGTGAGTGCCGCAGCACCCCTTGCACATCTTTCACCGTGCCCTTCTTCTGCGCCAGGGTTGCGATGCTTCGACGGATCACTTGAAACGTGAGCTTGGGCAATTCCAGTTTGTCCGCCAGCTTGTGTAGCACCCTCTTGCGGTAATTGCTGGAGTCGAGAAATCCTCCTTTCGCGTTCGGAAAAATGAAAGCCTCAGGCGCGTCATTCGGACATTTCTTTTTCCATCGCTTGAGATCCGCAGCCAGTTTCTTCGGAACATGAATATCGGTAAGGCTTGCCTTCGTTTTTCCTCGGGGACGGATCTTGCCCTTGTAAACTGTTTCTTTGAGGCTAAGTATGTTTTCCTTCGCATGGAAACACTTCCATCTCAATGCGAATAGTTCACCGGGTCGAAGAGCATCCGTCATATCCAGTTCCAACAGGACGCGGTCTTTCAGTTCCAACTGAGAAAGCGGCTTACGAAGCTGTTCCCAATTCAACGTTGTTTTGTCGGTCTCGCGCAATTCGGCTGGCACTTTGAGCTTGCGAGCAGGGTCCTTCAAGAGGAATTCCTGATCAACTGCCTCGACAAAGATGTCTCGCAAGTATGCTCTCATCTGCAGCACTCGGTCTTTCGATCTGCTCTTGGCCAGTTTATTTAAGTGAAGCTGCAAGGTGAATTTGTCGAAGTTTTCGAGTGGAACGGAATCAAATGGTTCGATTAGATCCCGTGCAATCAGCAGCTTCTTCACCTTGGCTGTTTCCTCTGACCAATCTGCCTCTTTCAGAGGAAAATATCTGTTTCGCACGAACCATCCGAAGCTGACAGAGCTGTCGTTCATCACTCTGCCATTCCCGGTGTGGTTGTTTTGTTTAGCGATTTCGCGTCCCAACCCTTCTTCAGCTGCACGTCTCGTCATCTGAGACTTGAGGCCGAGAATCACCGTGACGCGAAGCGTCTTCTCTTCCTGCGTAGTGGGGTTTAGTACAGTCTTGCGAAAGTACCCGTACCACTTTTTTCCGCGCAGGGTTACAAAACCCCGCTGATACGACCGTGCCATCCAATCCTCTGTTTCTGTGGGGGAAAGGAGAGTGGGTCACGCCTATTTTACCTGCTACTACCTGCGTTTACGACGTAGAAGGCTGAGGCGCTCCCGCTCATTGATGAAATCTTCAATGCTGCTGGCTCTGTAGCGGAGGGTCCCATCCCCCATTCGAATGACGGGAAGAAGTGGGAGCTTGCGTGATGAATGGTCCCAGACCCAATCCCTGGTCACGTTCAATCGCTCCGCGACCTGCTCTACTGTGAGCAAAGGATCGTTAGAACCGGTGTGATTAACAGGATGTCGCCGCAACGCAGATGTTTCGCTCGCATCAACCAGTTGTGGAAGCGCTGCACTTCTTGGCGATTTATTGCTCTCTGTCGACATCGGAACCCTCAGGACTGCGTACTCTAGGCTGAGCTGCTCTTTCGCGCAAAACCCTGTGTACTGTTCACCGGAGTGCTCTCGTTTCTCTCCTGTTTTGTACGTCTGGGAACACGGCAAGCTTCTCTTGGAAAAAGTTTTCGACAGCTGTTCTGACTTCCGGAGAATGAAGCCCGAGGAGCGGTCCAATAGAAAAGTTCCAGGAAACCAACACTAGTAGGATTTTCTGCCACATGCGCCGGTATCGTGGCAAAGGCACTCCAGGGCTCGGCAGATAACCTCAGGTCCCATTGCGACTCAGGGCTCACTTTTTCGAAACTTGTCATTTTGACCGAACTCCAATTTGCCCATAGATTCGCTCTGTCGTAAGGACGGGAGCTGACTCGTGTTTTCTTCTTTGGACGAGGTTGGACAAAAGATTCGTGCTACGGGTTACATCGCTGACCCAGTAACCTTGAGCACCGTTTACCTCGCCGCACGATTGCATCGGCCTCTACTGCTTGAGGGTATTGCCGGAGGGGGTAAGACACAGCTTGCCTATGCGATTGCGCAGGCAGCAAATACATGTTTGGAACGGCTTCAGTGTTATGAAGGGATTGATGAAGCTAAAGCTATCGGGCACTACGACGAATCCTTGCAGCGGCTTTACGTTGAGTCGCAAAAGAATACGACGAACGTTCCTTGGGAAGAGCTTGCCGCTAAAATCAATGCACGAAGTTTCTTTTCTCCTGGGCCTCTCCTGCGATCGCTCGAATATCCTGAACCTTGCGTACTGCTAATCGACGAATTGGACAAAGTTGATGCCGCGTTTGAAGCAATGCTTTTGGAATTGCTGAGCGATTGGCAGATAAGCATTTCGAAGCTAGGTACTGTCCACGCTCAAAGCAGGCCATTTGTCGTCCTTACCTCCAATGAAGAGCGGCGGATAGGAGATCCCCTCCGCCGGCGCAGTTTTTATCTGCGAGTGGAGCACCCAAGCTCGGAGCGCGAAGCCCAAATCCTCGCAGCACGAACACCAGAAGCAAATTCCCAATTCCATATTGCCGTTGCTGGACTAGCAAAAGCACTTCGCGGATGGAATATGGAGAAGTCTCCTTCTATTTCCGAAATGCTCGATCTCGCTGATGCACTCAAGCTACTTGGCGTTAATGAGATTGCGCCTGAAATGAGGGATATGTTGCTGCCATTAATTGCCAAGACCAACTCTGACCGTCGGCGCCTTTTGCTGAGAGATGGCTTTGCGAGCCTCGTGCATGACTCCAAGCAATACGCATCTGAGGTCGCGATATGAACCGGTTCTATACTGCCGCGGTTTGCGTAGCTATTGTGTTCGGATTGGCTCCAATCAGTTCCGCACTACCAACCACGAACGAGCGCTTACAGGCAGAGCGCTATGTCGCCTATTACGCCCGAGTTTACGGTGTGCCTTTGCCATTAGTGAGGTCCGTAATACAGCAGGAATCCGGGTGGAATCCATGCGTCGTTTCGAATAAGGGTGCAGTCGGACTCATGCAGCTGATGCCGGATACGGCACGCCTTTTAGGGGTAACCGACCGCTGCAATATTCAACAGAACGTTTCAGGAGGCATTCGTTATCTAGCCTGGCTTATACGGCTCTTCCGAGGCGATCTCAGATTAGCGGTCGCGGCGTACTACGCCGGTGAAAGGACCATCGAACGTTGCGGGTTGCGATGTCGAAATCCAGAAATCATCTCCTATGTACAACAGGTTCGGATGATCTACGGACACATGGCTGCCGCTGGAGGTGCGAAATGAAATATTTCTGGATAGTGCTTGTCGTGCTCTCGTTTTGTCCCATCACGTCAGCGGAGCAGACACCCAAGAAGAGTCAGCAGGTTAAACAGCCTAAGCAACAACAGACGACTGAAACTCGAATCGTGAAGCTCGCATTGGATTCCCAGAGCGTTGCCGTACTACATGTCCGAGCCGGATACGTGAGCTCTGTCCGGATGCCAGAAGAGGTTAGCTCTGTAGTTCTCGGCGATCCCACGAATTTTAGGGCCGAACACACAGACGCTGAACCGCGCATGGTGTTTATTAAGCCGATAAGCACCCGCTCAACGGAAACAAATGTCCTCATTACCACAATCGCCGGGCGCGAGGTCTCGCTTCATCTAATCAATGATCCCAAAAGTGAAGCGTCGACAATCGATTTCGTCGTGGACTATGAGCCGCCGAGAACGATGTTAATTCCACCCACAATTTCAACTTTTACGGTGCCAGACACGGGTACAACTCCCGCTGTTTCTGATAATGATCAAAAAATCTCCGACCCGCTCGAAAATCTGCTGAGAACGCAATCGAAAGAATCTGTCTCAGAGTGGCAGGGTAAACAGTTGCAACTTGTCATCGGCCGACTTGCGAACGGAGCGGAACAACAAATGAGATTGACATTCTCTGTTCGTAACGCTTCACCCGAATTTATTGAACTGCTTCCGCCCGAGTTGGTGCTTCTTGGGTCAAGCAGCGATCGCAAGAAAAAAACCAAAGCAGAGCCACTACCTACGACTCGCTTTTTGTTAAGCACCCGGCGCCTGGCGCCGGGAACGAGAGCTGACGGCGTCATCGAATTTGAACGACCATCCTTCAAAGAGGCAATTGAACAACTCATGTTGCAGATCGCGGCAGCAGACAAAGCAGACCAACCAGTTCAGATCCCGGTTCCGTTCACTGCGTCTGAGACAGGACGTGCAAAATGAACTCGAATGTCGAAAGAGGACCCGTCCAGCCCAATTCGGACATCACCAGCAATAGCATCGACCAGAAAGATCCGTCCCAACAGCCGGCAACCCGCGGAAATCGGTCGATTCGTCCGCAAATGCCTCCCAATCGTTTGTTCATTATTATTGGCGGTCTTTTGGCAGTTGCTCTCCTGGTGTTCGTGATTGCGTCCCCAACTCCGAAACGTAAAAGGTCAGAATTGATCTTGACCAAGAGTCAGCAAAAGGAAAATGCAACAAGTCCGGAAAGCGTTACTCCGTATACAGGGCAAGATACGAACCCGCCGAAGGGGTCCAAAGACTTGGGGATTACAGAATCAGAGGTCACCGGCACAGGCAGGGAACTGCCCAATCTAAGGGTGGCCGAAAATGTGCCTGCAATGGCGGGCTCGTTGGGTTCGATACCTCCATTTACAGAAAATGAACCCTCCACAGCTGATTTAGCTTCGACTCCCAATCTCGCGCCCAGCAAGGAGGATAAAGAGACACCCCCATCGGTTGTATTTGCGCGACATAATTCGGATACTCACAATTCCGAACGAGACCTCAATGTCGGTTATCACCTTGGGCTTTCCGCTGGATTCAGGCTTCGCGCTCGGTTAGAAACCGCTGCAACCACCGCCATTCGCGTTCCTGTTGTCGCCGTCGTTGAGTACAACTATGAGCATGATGGACTGCTAATAGTGCCGGCCGGCAGCAAGGCTATTGGTCACATAGATCAAGCCGACCGCTCTGGATACCTGTCAATACGATTTGAGAGCTTGCTGTTTCCAAATGGCACTTCTGTGCCTATCGAAGCCTTAGCGACAGATACTAATGCACAACCTCTTCGTGGCAGGGTACAAGGTCAAAACACAGGTAAGCAGTTTGTGGTTAGAACGCTATCAGGGATAGGTGAAGTGGGTGCGCTGCTCGCCGGTCGGAGCAACTTCAACCAGCCATATAGCGAATCCGACATGCTGAGGGAAAGAGTAGGCCAAAATATTGGTCAAGCTTCCGACCAGCAGTTGAACTCGCTGGCTGTAACCCAGCACATCGTGGTTAGTGTCGCTGCCAATACGCCGATTTATGTAATCCTCCAAAGCTCCAACCTGACATCCCAGGTCGCATCTGCGACCAAACAGCCCACGAAAGAACAGCAGAACATCGATAGCGTTCGGCAATTGTTACAGCTTCAGCGGGAGCTTTCCGCGTCCGAGCAGCAGAATTGAACCGACAATTCAAATAGGAGATGTCAAGTGTCAAAGCAACCGGGTTATCAGCAGTTTGTTTCAGATGAATTGAAGAGCTTGAGCACGCGATCGCGCAACACTGAGCAACTACTAATGACGGAAGCAATTGACCCTCGTCTCATGCTGGAATTTCGCACTGCGGTCGATTTCATCCGCGAGACAACGGTTATGATCCAGGAGTGGATGACAGCGACACCGAGCCAAAAGAAGGATGTGGTATCGAGAGTTGCCGAGCATCAGCTAAGGACAGCCATCGCTGCGCTGAAGGGCCTGGATGTGGACTTGCAGTCGGGTGCTCTCAAGGACCATCAGACACTTCTCAGACTCCACGACCAAATCGGAAGTCTTGAACGGCGCATTGCTGAAAGGATGCCACCGGGACAAGACTCAAACTGCTGACGATCAAAGGTATGAAGGCTTATGTGGGGCGCGAACCACCATCCATCGGACTTAAACCCCTATGGCTCATGGCGCTACATGATCCATGTTGAGCCATTCGAGTGGCGCTTCAACTCTGACGAGATTGATGCTAATTGCTCGAAGGAATCGATGACATATAGCACCCGTTGCAGTTTGTCGTGTGCGATATCGCGCTCCGCTATTTCTCTCAGGTCAAATGACCGTCGCGAACAGTCAGGGCTCAATGCCATTTCCGTTTCAGCCTCTGACGAAATCAGCCCACTGCCGTATACGCGAATACCTCTCGGTTCGTTCACCAGCCCAAATTCCACCGTGTACCAATAAACCTTCGCCAGGAGCTCAAGTTCTTTTTCACTTCGTAGATTGCAGGCAATTTGCCCGAGTTGGTGAACGAAGTCCCGAAATTGACAGTGCCAGTACATCGGAATGTGGCCGAATACATCATGGAAGACGTCTGGCGCAGGCGTATAGGCGAATTCCGACGGCTTTCGGATGACAGTGGTGCAGGGAAATGCCTTGCAAGATAAGCACTCAAAGAACACTTTTGATGGCAAGAATCCAGAAACGGGCGTAATTGACCAACCACAAACCTGGCGAAGTCTCTCGCTCAGCCGGTCTAAATTTGGTATCTGCTCAGAGTCAAGCCGTATCACTTGCAATCCCGACAAGTAGGCTTCGCTTCCAACGAATACAAGTTTCTGCAACCTTTTCTCATACAGCGCCTTCCAGGTCGCATGGTCGCTGTTATGGTATTGAATATCCAGAGCCGCGGCCCATTCCTTGGTTGTAAGATTCGTCATCCGGGAATCATCTCTCTTGGGAACCGGAGTTTTGACTCCGCTCATCCCACATCGGTAAATGCAGCAATACTGTGTAACGTTTCCCATTTGAATACTCCTCAATAGCAATCATTCGCACAAGTCTCCTCCACGCCAAGCAACAAATTACGCCAGAACTTCCCTTGGTCCTGTTTATTGCATAACGAAACAATCCTTAGATTTTGCGGCTATTTTCCCATCGCAATTAAGCCGGGACACGTCTTTCGAACTCTCCAGTTCAAGTGAGCGATGGCAGTTCAGCACATGCGAAATTGCATGAAACCGCAACTCGCCTTACTTTCTGCTTCGCACGAGAGTTTAGCTTTCGAGGAGGGATTCTGTGATGCCTCACGTCAAGTGCTTCAACAGACGAGCGTGGCTCATTCTGTGGATGGCCGTCTTTACAATACAAATCTTCCAACTTTTGCCCACTGCCCATGCGCAAGACTTGGGCAGCACCCCCGCACTGAACAAAACTGTGCAGGGCCAGGAGGCAACTCAACCCGAAGGCACGCTACTGAACCTGGTGAATTTTGTCGGCAACGTACTCTGCCCGCTTAGTGCCGCTGTTTTCGTTGTCGCTGCAGTCGTTTCTTATGTGCAAGGGCGCGGCGCGGCACGCTGGGCCATCACCGCAATTGCATTGCTCATGATCTCTGGTCTGACCCGTTTGATCGAATCTTGGGTGACCAACGCTGCTGGGGTTCACTAGGAGATTAGGGTGTCGACTACTCCTCAATTCGTGAGTGATCTGTTGGCTGTCTTGACGGCTTTGGCATTGCCGGCGGCATTGTGCTCGATGGTATTGGCCGGTGTCGCGCTTCGGCAGGAAGGCGGTTTCAGCTTCGAAATGGGCGGTCGATTTCAGCGCTGGGTGCTGTGGAGCGTGATCTTTCTCACCGTCCCACAGATACTGAGCTGGTTTGCCGGACAAGGCATTGTAGTTCCTATCTCCAGCAGCAACGCTTCACCCTGGCTGAATAACATTTCGGTAATTTTCAAGAATTTCGCACAGGATGTTGTGCTCGCTCGCTTGGTTCCAATCCTTGCCGCATTCTTTGTTTTGAAAGCCCCGTTGGACGTTGTCAATGGGCACAGTCCACTGGCTTCGGTCATCAGCGCCATCTTTCTCCTATCTGTTTCTTCGAGTGTTCAGCTGATGCAAACCTGGAACAGCGGCGGACAATTCGCTGTTACGGACATGCTTTCCTCTATCTGGACGTACATTGCCTACACGATCCTGCCGGAAGCAGCCGGTCTCGCCGTTGTGGGAGCGATTGTCAGTTTCATTCGCCACCGACCCGTGGCACCTCTTATAGCTGCTGCCCTTGCGTTCCTCAGTGTGCCTGCTCTGTGGAAACTTGTGCAAGCAATGGTGGGGGCCTGATGTTTGAACAAGGGATCATTAACCTAACAAGTTGGCTTGGCAATGTAATCCTACCCACCCTCGCTGGCCTTTGTTTTGCTGCTGCAATCTACCAGTTCGGCAAAGGAAAACCTGCGCAGAGCCTCGTTCAAGGAGGTTTCGCTTGTCTGATGTGTTCGGGGTTTGTGCGACTCCTCGAAACATTTAGCCAGCAATCAGGTGTGAACGACCCAGACCGGTACTGGATTGCGATTCTTACTCTGGTCAACTGGGTCGGGAATGTGATGCTGCCGCTATATGGAATTTTCCAGGTCGCAGCAATGGTGATGCACTTCGCTGGCCTGTTGGAACGCTTGACGATTGGCGAAGCTTGGGTCCGCAACCTGCTTTCTGCCATTTTGGCATTCAGCCTTTCGGGAGTGCTTCGCCTGACAGAAACACTTGTAAAGAAAGGAGCGGCTGGTCTGCCCTAGCCGGGAATTTCATGGCCATTACCCTCACGCCTGTAAATCGCAACCTCGAGACGAAGGTGACGTTTTGTTATCTCGAATTCGAAGATCTCTTCGCAGTGCTTCTCGTTGCTGCGGTAATGAATTTTGCCAGTCGGATCGTGCATGGAACGGTTGGTGGAATACCGGCAAGCATTCTCGTTCAGTATGGCGTTCCTTTGTCAATCATTCCGCTACTGATGGTTTTTAAGTACGGGAAGCCGCGCGGCTACGCCAAAGATCTAGTGGCTTGGCATTTGAACCCGCGGCGGTATTGTGGAGCCGCACGCGACCGCAACGAGAAAACAAGGAACATCCAGGAAGCGTAGTCCCATGCCAATCCTTCAATCTCAATTTCTGAAGAGCTTAGATGACCCGCCGTTTTGCGAGCAGCTGCCAGTGCTCGATTATGTTGACGATCTCATCGTTCGCACCGATGGCTCTCTTGTTGCGGGATATGAGCTTCAAGGCGCCTCTACCTACTTCGCTGATGACGATAGTCGTGAAAGAGCGAAGATGCTTGTTGAAGCACTGCTAAGAGCGATCCCGGAGCGCAGTGTTCGTATGCAGATCCGTTACGAAGTAGTGGAAGATTGCGGTGGGCTGATTGAACGATACATAGGCCAATCACGTTCCCATGAGACTCGGGTCCGCGAAATTGACCAGGTTAGAGTCAAATCATGGCGCGACAAGCAGAGTAACGGTTATTACCTTAGGCCGATACTGCATTTGTATTTCATATTTGACCCCGTCGAACATCGCATCGTGCTAGGCAAAAACCCCAAGCAGAGCCGTGGGTTCAGTTTCTCGCTTACGAAGTGCATATCGCGCAGCCGCGAACAACACCGAGAGGCCGTATCGGAATTCTGTGTTGTGCTTGATGGTATCGAAGCTGCTCTGGCATCTAGTGGCCTGAGAGCCAAGCGAATGACGGATGGAGAGCTATTTCTCGAAACCAAACGAGCACTCAATCCCACTAGTCCAGATGTCAAAGCTTACCGTCGTCCGGAGGAATGGCTGCACGCCGGCAGCGCACGGCAGCAGCTAACGGATGTGAGTCTCTTGGAAGAAACAGAAACCTATCTAAATATTGATGGTCTCCTCTTCGCATTCGTCAGTTTGAAAGAATTACCCGACGCTACATTCCCCGGAATACTCCGTGAATTGATTACTTTGGACTTTCCCCTTGTAGTGAACGCGCAAATCACAATTCCAGATCAATCGAAAGCCCTGAAAAACTTTCGCTCGAGATTGCGCAAAATGCAGGCTGCGCAACGAGATTCGCGTGGCCTTATGAAGCTTAATGTTGAGGCACAAATTGCAGAGCAGCAACTGTTGCGCGTTCAGCAAGACATCCTGTCTTCTTCGGTAAAAACTGCGAGGCTAAGCCTGGTTGTGGGCACGCGTACCTCCCACCCAGCATCGACCGGAAATGAACTCGAACAAGCCGAACAAATCATTAATAGCCGGCGTCAACAGTTGCTTTCAGCATTATTGCGGATGAACGGTTCCAAAGGCATCACGGAAACTCTGGCAAAGCGTCGGTTGTTTTTTGGTTCATTACCGGGATTGGCCCAGGAAGACAAACGTGAGCACGACCTGCTTACCATCAACGCCGCCGATCTCATTCCGACAGAAATGCCGTGGGCTGGTACGCCCCGCTCGCCGCTCTTCCTACTTGAAACGCCATACCGCAGTTTGATTCCATTCTCCTTTTTTGACGCAACGATGAGTGATGCAAACCTTTTGGTAATGGCCACAACTGGAGGTGGAAAGACGCTGATGGCGCAAATGCTACTTTCGATGGCATCCAGGGTCAATCCGCTGATTTCGATTATCGAGCGCGGCGACTCCTACCAACCGCTGGTGGAACTCATGGGCGGCCGAATGGTCGCAATGTCTATGGATTCGGATCAGACCATCAACCCTTGGGATCTTGCGGGCAATGAACGCGAGCCAAGCAAGGAGCAGGTAGCGTTTCTAAAGAATTTGACCAAGTTCATGATCGGGGATAGCGGTGAAGATCTCGATCTTCTCGACAACTTGCTAACGGAAGCCATTCTGCGAACCTACAAGCGAGCAAGTATTCGTCCCTCAAACCCAATACCAGTGTTTTCCGACCTTCGCGACGAATTGGCACAGTGGCGTGATGAAGAACAGAACCAGCGCGTGATGCAAGCTGCCCGCTTGGCATCATTGAAATTACGCAACTGGACCGGAGAAAAAGGCCCGTATGCAAGGCTGTTCGATCGCCCAACCACAATTTCACTCGACAATAATTGGCTGTTCTTCAACGTCGAAAAGCTAGCTGAAGACGAGCGACTGCAAGGCGCAATGAGCTTGATGATAGCGCGTGCCATGGCCGAACGATCTTCCGGAAAGTCGGGACAGCCGAGCATCGTTGTGATGGACGAGTTTTGGTTCATCCTCGATTCACCCGTTCTGGCTCCGGAAGCAGTGCAGTTGTATCGAACGGCGCGTAAACGGGGCGGCAGTATTTGGGGGATCAGTCAAAACGTCGAAGACTATGTTGGGACAAAGGAAAAGCCCCGCCTGCACGGCACCGGGATTTTGAAGAATGCAAGCACGAAAATCATTGGGCAGCAGCCAGGCGATACGACGCCTTTGTATGAACATCTTCGTTTAAACGACACGGCCATTGGCCAAATCAAACAATTCAGCGCACCTAAGAAAGGTCGCAGCGGTGAAGCTCTGCTCGTAGTTGGGGAAAACGCAGAAACTACGCACACAATCCGCATGGTACCGACGCCGCTTGAGTACTGGATTATGACCACGTATCCACGAGAACGGATTTATCGTTCATGGTGGTTACAGACCCACAATTCCGGGTCACTCCTCGATGGCTACAAACAGCTCGCGGCGAAGTTTCCTTTTGGATTAGCCGATATTGAGCCGCTTCCTGAAGAAGTCTCTGGTGAAGTGGTCAGAGGAGACAAAAAATGAATATAACTTCAAGGTCGTGCCGATGCCGGCATTTGGTTCATGTTGTTCGCGCGATCCTGCTTCTATTTGTCATCTGCATTCTGGTTCCGGCCAAAGCTCATGCTGGGCTCGCGGACATTGTCACATTTCTTACCAACATTACAAACACCTTGCAAAATGACGTTGGCAGCGCACTAGGTCTCATACGTCAGGCAAGCACAGTGATGGCCGAGACGCGGCAAGTGGTGGTATGGCCAGAAGCAACAATAAATGATGCAAAGTCTCTTGTGTTACGAACAGAAGCTCAGTACGCGCCCGCGCTCAACAGTATTCGGCAGTTACCGATTAATAGCGCGACTCTCGCCGACACCTCACGGTTCGAGGCGGCTATTCGCTCTCAATCTGTTGGCAATCTGACTTCCGTTGCTGGTTTGTACTCGAAAGTGTATCAACCAATACCCGCTACTTCGGCCGCGTCCGTCGCTCAACGCAATTTGGCGGATATTGATGACAGCTTGACCATGGGCGCTCTGAAACAAACGATCGCGATGGAACAGGGATCTATAAAAATGCTCAGCTTCGCTGATCAGCTTGGTAACAAATCTGCCGGAGCGGCGCCAGGCTCAGCATCCTTGCTCTCGGCGGAAGCGCAACTTGCCTCATTGCAGATGCAAGCTCAGTTTTTAAAGACATTAGCGGCTGACCTGAGAGTAGAAGCTGGTCAGCTTGCTCATGACAACGGGCTATTAAAGCAGCGCGCACAGAACACGCAAGAACTCAACAATCACATTCAAAAAATCCTCTCGAAACCCTGATGTAAGGAGCATTCATGATGAAAGAATCCAATCTTTTGTTCCGCCGGGTGTTCATCGGCTTGATGACAATCGCAGTAGCGTTGCTGCTCTTACCCTCAATTGCGCAAGGGCAGATAGGGATAGATCCGTGCTGCGCCATCATCTCGGCTGGTCTAAAAAGCATATCCGGATTGTTGACCAGTGTTGTCGCCAAGCCACTCTCGTCGATACAGCAGTCGGATCAGCAGCTGGCGCAATTTGAGCAAGAAGTGGTGTGGCCAGCTCACGCGATTGACGATGCCAAGCGATTGGTAACCCAGTCGCAAGCTCAGTTCAGTCAAATGACAAGTCTAACTCACCTCAAGATTGCGAGCGCTTCACTGCCATTACCAAAGTCTTTCGAAGCGGCTCTTCTTTCAAGAGATCCTGTGAACGTCGCCGGTCTCGGCGCCCAATATCAGAGTGTTTACGGCACCCCCATCGCACTGCAGAGTGCGTCCCCAGAACTACGCAATGCTTCCGATATGGCTGACGCAGAAGCCCAAGCGGCAATGAAAAAAGCGATTGAACTAGATGCGGTAGCAGACCTTCAGCTCAAAGCGGCCGAGCAAATCAACCAACGTTTGCAGGCAGCTGCACCGGGCACAGCCGAAATGCTGCAAACGGAAGTTGCGACGTGGCAGTTGCGCGGCAACGCCTATTCCGAACAAGGTATGGCCGAATTGTTGCGATTACGTTCCATCCAGCTCGCAGGGCAAGGGGCACAGCTGAAGTTCTCAGCAACGCACACAACTTATGTCAACGGGGCGACTGGCGCGCTAACGAACGAATCGAGATAGACTTATGTTTTATTTCCAACACTTGCTCAATGTCGCCTTAGCTGGAATCGATCGCACATCCGTTGTGCCGGTTGTTACGAATCTTGCCTACGCGATATTGCTCATCGGCTTCCTGTTCGGCATTTATCAGGCCGCCATGAACGGTGGGGATGTACGGGCGTTAGCAGTCACTGCGGTGAAGTATGTTGTTGTCGCAATAATCGTGGCGAATTGGAGCGCGGCATTCAGGGAGGTGAATGACGGCTTCAACGCTATCGCACAAAGGATAAGTGAAACGGGTGGAGTACTGGACGTCTTTACCGCCTGGGGCTCGCAACTCCAGTCGCAATTTGTAAACAATCCCAAGCTCACTTTTTGGGACATGGTAACGGGGGATCTATCCGGATCAATCATCATTCTGCTCGTTATCGTCGCATTCGTACTCTACATATTGTCCGTTGTAATCTTCTCGTTCTTTTATGCAATGTACGGTGCGGTTTTATACGTCTGTGGTCCGCCGATCATCGCTCTTCTACCCGCAGCTGGCGCTCGCGAGCTGGGCAAGAGTTTTGCGGTCAACCTTATGATTTGGAACACATGGGCTGTCCTCTACGCCGTCTTCGGACTTCTGATCACCGCAATTCATATGGATCATGTTGATCAGATTTTAGGTAACGGCTTCATGGGTTGGATGAGCGGTTTAGCAGATGGTCCCATGTTGGGGCTGGTGAGTATCGTTTATGCGCTGACAATTGCACTGATACCACTGATTGCGAAGAGGATCGTCTCTGGTGACGTCGGTAGTACTGTCGGCAGCCTGCTGGGAGCCGCCGCTGCAGTTGTGGGCGTCGCCACCGCAGGCATTAGTGGCGTGTCTGCTGGAGCAACAACCACTTCGAGTTCCGGCGCCGGCAGTGGGGCCTCATCCGCAGGCGCTGCCAGTGCAGGGAAAGGAGGGGCCGCTGCGGCGGCTACCGGGACGACAAGTTCTTCCGCTCCCCCAACGCGCGCACTAACGGTCGGCGAAGCGCTGAACGCCAGTAGGTCCGGAGTTCAGCCGAGTGCCTCTATGCTCAACGCAGGTTCATCCACAAAACAATCCCAGGCGGGGGAGGAAGGCTCTGCAGCAAAGCAAACAAAGCGTAGTAGCGGCTTCGCGCACGGTTTTTATCGGCCTGTTGGCGTTATGCAATCGATCAGTTTCAGCGTGGGAAAAACAATCGGCAAGGCTGTCGGAGGAACAAAAGAAGCTTCTGACGACAAGGCTGAGGCGTGACGAATGCACGACCTTAATCGCCCCAGCACTCCTGGTCAGAACTCTCCGATTGGAGGAGGCATGGAGAAACTTCGGTTCAAGCGATATTACGAGTATGACGGCGCTCTTCGCGCCTATGCCAACCGTACATTATTGCTGGCGTTGATCAGCTCCATCGGGTTCGTGGTATCGACTGCTTTCGCTATCTATGTACGCCTGCAGCCCCCATTGGTGATCCGGGTGGACGGAAACGGGTACTCCACGGTCGCACTCAATAGCACGCTCACGAGATCCAATCCTCCTTCAAACAACCCAGAACCGAGCGATCTTGAAAAAACCGCATTCATCCATTTGTTCTTGGAAAGATACATAAATTTTTCGCCCACCAGTGTCGGTCGAAACTGGGCAGATGCACTCAATATGATGACAAAAAACCTTCGCGATGATGCGTTCTCCAAAATGCAGAAGGAGAACCTGATTGGAAGGATAAAGGAAGATCAAACCACCTCGGAATTCGAACTGCGCGCAATTGAGCCGGTGAGCGGAGAGACGCTAACGTACAACGCGTTTGCTGTACACAAAGTACACCACTTGCACGACGGGGTTGAGAGCATAAACAAGGTTGTGAGCCAGTTTCACATTCGTTTGATCGAAGAGGCCCGTACGGAAGCTAATCCCGCAGGATTACTCATTGCCGAGTATTGGGAAAAGCCTATTGAAAACGAGGTCAACTCCCCCCTAAAGGGTACTACTCCGGTAATGGACTTCAACAGAAGCGTGGAAGAAAGCAAATAAGCTTCGAGAGGACATGATGAATACCAGCACTGAACCAAATAGCAATTCTTCAATCGTTACGAGTCGCCGTCGTCGATGGCCGATGGCACCTGGCGACGTGAGATTCTTTCTGCCAAAGCCAGGAGCCTCAGCGGAGACGCCGCAACTAGGACAGGAAGTTCCCAGCGAAACAGATGCCCTGGTAAAAGCTTTTCAATCAAACCAGGTGTTCTACACGCTAGTGGCCTGGAACGCCGTTCCCGACACTACCGGCGACGAAGCACGAATTGTAAAGGAGCCCGTTAAGCGCTCATAACTTCCAATCTGAGTTGGCACAAGTTTTCAGTGAGAAACCAATCTTGTCGGTTTCTCTTGAGGACCTCACACGACTATGTGGGGATATGTGCTGACCCGGCTCGTAGTTTCCGCCTGGCCAGAAGAACCAATAGCAAGAAAAGCCAGGCAGAGACACGAGTCGCGATCAGCGAACTCCTAAACTCTGTCGGTTTTTTATAACCAACAAAGCTAAGGAGCAAAAGAACACCAATGAAAAACAACGAGACAATCACCGAGATCACAAAACAAAGACTTGTTTCTTTCGACATCGATGTGGAAGGCGTCGCAGTAGAACACCTTTTGTCGGAGCATGAGCGGAAGAGTCTTGACAACACACTTCTGACTCACCTGTATCCAGACATTAAGGTTGCGATCGTAAACGTCCCACTTGGCTTCCTCGATGCTTATGAAGAAGCTGCAGTAACCCATGCAATTTCTTGCATTGAGTTTCAAGGGATCAAGTACAGACTCGTCGGTGGAAGTGGTTCAGCAAAAGATGGCAAGTTTTATCTGGTCGATGAGGCGCACCATGACTTCATTGCGCAACGGTTCCGAAACTGGGCGGAGGCGGCCATCGTTTACTTCGGAATCTTGGTTTCTCCCTGCAAAGAGATAATCACGATACCGAACGGGAAGATCAAGGTCGTCCCGGATGGTACTTACGGAACCAATGATTGTCGTGGCTGGCTTTCTGAGCGGATGTTTACTCAATTTCGCTTGGCCCCTCATCGGATGTACCAATTTCGATTGGGACTCGAGACTGGGGAGGGCCCGATGGTGGATGCCATGCGTCCTCAGCAAGCCAAAGGCTGCTTCAAGGTGATGTCAAACGATGCTGCCGATCTGCTGGGCGTCGATTTAGTCATTCCGGTAAGCTCCGTGAAACCCGAAATCGTGATACCGGAAGGATTGCAGAAGCGTTTTTTGCAGGAAGGCAGAGTGTTTGAGGGGCCATTCGCGCTTGGCATTCGGGAAATATCGGAAGAGCGCGTTTTCCGCTCAAGCTACCAATTAACGCAGTACGCACCCTGGGATTCGATCCAGCACGAAATTATCCCAGAAACGGTGAATGGTGATGTACGGAAGCTAGCCGAAGCTGTTCAGAACAATGACCACCGTGGTTTGTTGCAAGTGGTCGGCGTGAAAGAGCCGGATGAAATCAATGAAGACGATGAGTTGCGTCCCGTAGAGGCAGTCCTGCTCGCTGATGGCGAAGGCCAGATGTCCCGCTTTCCATACATCGCGAATCAGTTGAATAAGGTACTAGCGCGCTGGGCCTACAAGGCTTGTACTGGAGGCGGCTTAAAGCTCCCCGGCTTTACGCTTACCGATGACGGTTTTCTCTTTGCACATCAAGGCACCTTGTATTCGGGTTCCGATTGGATCCCGAAGGAGAAGTGCATCGTTGCGTCGGAATCAAAGCGCAGCTTGTGTGTTCGGTATCCAATTCGCGGCATTCAAGACCTATTGCCAATGGAGCACATGCCTGCCTGTGAGGTCATCAACGCACTCGCTGATCATCTGACAAGACAAGGTTGCACAGAGACGTTCCAAGTTGCCGAGCAGGTTGCAACCCAGCAACTGTTCCTTATCGGGACCTACATTCTGCATTCCGTGACTGCGAAGAAGAATGGAGGCGATTTCGACTTCGATTATGTATGCGCAGTCGAAGAAGAACGTTTTCCACTGTTCGTCAAGCACAGATTTGAATTGCCTGATGTAGGAGTACACCAAGAGAAAAACAAGAAAAAAGCCAAGAGCCCGTGGCGTTTTGTTCCAAGGATTGCAATGGCAGCCCGCGGCAATCTAATCGGTCGAGTAACAGATGCGATTACCTGCTGTATTGCAGCTGACAAGGAAAATCTCGCTCAAATGTTGCTTCCGGAAATTCAGAAAGCCTTGGACGCGCTCAAATTCAGCGTGGCTCCGGATCGAGACAAGGTGGAACAGATCATCCGCAGTGTCTCGCAGGCAGCATGGCTGCGGCTAAAACGAACTCAATCCATGTCCGCGCTTCCGAACACGCTTGATGTGCTCGAAAGTGATCGGATCGGCAAGCTGTACAACCAAATCCGCTCAGCACTTCCGGATCTGAACGCATTGAAGGCGAATATCGGCGAATTTAAGTTGCTGGTCTCCGGCAAGCCGATAACTCGGGAAATGTTTGACGAATGCAAGTTCGTCAACCTTGTCTATGCGGCGGTAGTCGGCAGGGCTGCTGAACGGCAAGAGCGCCTCTCTATTGACTATCAGACAGCCACGGACGAGTTGGAGGAAGTAAAGAACGACTCTAACCGTAACCTGGTGAAAATCAAACGAGAGGCGAAGCGCAAAGCGTTTACTGCCAAGCGGGCGGGGGAGGATAAAACGAAGCGGGAGTTCACAGCCTACAACACATGGCTGGCGATTTGGGCCAATCAGAAGGAGGACCAAAAGCAATGGCTCCAGGCTTTGTTGACAGTAGTGTGCAGTGGCAACGGAACAGGAGCTATCTTGTTCCATTCGTTCATCCAGGAACTTATTAACTGTTTGGCGAATGAAACCGGAGGCACCGCCACGCGTGTTTCTGTCCCGAATCTCGAGCGCAAAAGTCTACGTACCGATGCAGATGGGCGAACCCTTCTTGTGGAGGCAACAGATACCGGACTCAAGGAAACTGTTCTCTTCAAAGTCACCAAGAGTGGAGAGCCTCTGCTAGGCACAATTCAATAAACCCTGAACCGGAGACCAGACACAAACTGGCCTCCGGGTTGTTTCTAGAAGGAATTATGAATCGCTTACGCTTGTTAATTCTGACATCTATCTGCAGCCATGTCGCATTTGCACAAATTCCGACGGCGAAGGAGTCCATTACGCATGTCAATACGGCCGTCGACCACATAACTGTGCTGGAATTTTCTGATCCGGTGACTAAGGTTGCCGCCGGCAGCACGGGTTTTCAGATCGAGAGACAAGGCAACACTGTCTTCATAAAGCCTCTAAAAACAAACGTCTCTACCGATCTCGTTGTCTGGACAGCTACCAGCCGATACGCGTACGAACTCGATCCACCAGGAGATGTCAAAAGCATGAATTTCGCAATCGATGCTCCCTCCACGAAACCGCCTATAACCGTCCCCCAGTATCCGACTACCGTAGCCGATGTGGCGGATATGGTTCTGATTCGCGCTCTGCTTGGTTCACAGGCGATTGACAACTCGCGGGTGAGAGATTCTGGACCAATCTGCGTGAAGATCAGTCAGATCTTCCGATCATCAAACTCTATCTACATGCACTTCAGAGTGCTCAATCGAGGAACGCAGCCAGCGCATATTTCCGTTAGCCAAGTAGTTCAGCTGGTCAGGGCACAAAAAGCACAGGTGTCTCTTCTCGGAGTTCTGAATACCCAGCTTGGTCCGGAAGACTATCAGGCGTTAGGGAAATTTACGGAGCATCAGGTTGCAATTGCAAGGTCTGAGGTTCAAAAGGAGATGCTTCTCCCGAACGAGCAAACAGCAGGCGTTGTCGTCTTCCGACAGGCTGTCTCAGATCCCGCCGCCTTTCGACTGACGTTTGCGGCAGGGAATGAGCAACCGATTACAGCTACGGTTGTTTTCTGATGGAAAAACCGCGCTTGATTACAGAAAACGAAATGCAGCAGCTCCTAAAAGAGGTGTATCGCCTACCGCCCGAAGAGAACCTCCTCTGGGCCTTGTCGCAAAGAGTGTCTGACCCGACGGCCCCTGTCACCGAGAAATCAGCAGTTCGTTTACATCCACTGCTACTAAGCGTGTTGTTGGTATTGATCGCCACAATAGGGATTCTGATTTATCTCAGCTGGTTCAAAGTATGAACAGCTACTACTACGCCCGAAAGAAACTGCATTCTGAACATGAGCAAAGTCCCGCGATCGCTTTGGCGATGGCTCTAATGTTGCTTGCTGGTTTAGTCTTCTGGCTCGCCACTTTTGCTTTTCACCTCCGCACTGCTCAACTTATCGCCATCGCGATTTACTTTCTGGTTCTCGCATGTGCGCTCTTTATCAGCCTGTGGTATGTCACAACCAGAACAAGCCGGCTGCAGCAGCGATGGCCTCACCCGGCTCCATCTATTTCACTTCTCAAAGACCATAAACATGTCGAGGATGCGCGCCGAAAGAAATCGCTCGTTCTAGGCTATGACATTTCGCTAACGCCATGGTTCTGGCCCGACGAGATACGGGTGATGCAGGCTGTGTTAATAGGGCAAAGTGGTGCCGGAAAGACGACTTTGCTCAAAAACATCATTGCGCAGGATGCCCGCCGTGTATACGCGTTTAATAGTGATGAAACGCAACGGATCCCAATGATTATTCTCGGTGGGAAGGGTGATCACCACGATTTAGACGATCTAATTCCCGAAATTGCAGCTGCCGGCCGCCTCCACCAATTACGAATCTTGGATCCGTCCCAACCGGAGATCTCCTGTCGATATAACCCGTTCTACTCCAAAGACGAGTCTTACCAGGAACATGTTAACTCTATTTTCGAGTCCTTCGGACTGCGGAAAGATTTCTTTAGCGGCCATCAAGCGGCATATTTAGCTGATCTGGCGCGCGTACTGTGGCATACAGGTAAAAGGTTCAACATATATGACATTCTGGTAATGGCGTTGGACCCTTTGGTGATGAAAGAACAGATAGATTCGGCGAAGGTACGAGTGGAATTCGGAACGGAGGTGACGGTACAAAGCAAGCTGAATTTCGCAATGTCGGTGAGAAACCTTTATCAATCTTTCGAGGATCGCGACAGGATCCCGAAAATACAAGGGTTGCTCAATGAGCTGATGACATTCTTGGATGAGGAACTGTCCGTGTTGACCGGCAGCTACGATGAACTGCTCACCCTCGACGATGTTGTCGAGCAGGAACTAATCCTTTTCATTTCGCTTAATACTAATCGCAACTCACGGGCCATGACTGCACTCGGCCGCATGCTGTTACAAAACATGCAGTTGCTGGTCGGGAAAAAATACGACAGGACTCAATCCAAATCCAACACGCAGCAACCGATGTGTAGCATCATCTTGGACGAGTTTGCGCCCTTTGCCTATCCCAATTTTTCGCAGACGCTGCAAACGGCTAGGGGCACTAATACAGCTTTTCTATTCTCTCTACAATCAGTGTCGCAACTCCTCACAGTTAGCCGCGGGTTCCGCGACGATGTCTTATCGGCACCAAACACGATTATGATGATGCGTACTCGTGATGAAGAGAGCGCCAAATACTTCCTCAACGCCTCCTCGCGCGTCAAATCAGAACGCCGAACCATGACCGTGGAGAAAGAAGGTGTTTTTACCGAAGACTACAGAGAGATGGGGTTTGGCAGCATCACTGAAATCGAAAAAACGAGGGCAGAGGACTCGCGCATTAAGAACCTGCCCGTGGGACAGCTCGAGATCCTGCAGACCGACAATGTACGTGGAACTCTCTATTCGCATCTCCACGTACGGAGACCATACTTTCTACGTTTCCCAGTTCCGGCCCCCTGTATGTCCATGCCGCGCACCTCAAAAGCAGTCTCGAATGGTGCAAGTTTAAGATTCAAATCACAGGAGTCGTCGCAACGTTTTTCGCGACTCAGTGGTCGCCAGAAACTGTCAAACCTCATTATGAATAAGTGAAGTATGCGTATCTTACTAACCCTGTTCTTCTTTCTCTCTCTTGCTCTTTCAGCTATTGCTGGCAACCAACAAACGCCGAAGAGAAAAGGGTCCATCCCGTTTCGTGCGAACTTCACGGACTCGGTGAAGATGCAGATCAACCCATCAGACCGAGATGCTGGCAAGGAGTTGTCTCAACACGCCGAGGCGATACTCGCAACTACACTGGACGACATCTACTTCTGGGCAACTACATCCTCGCTCGGCGTTTCCGTCCTTCTTGCTTTTACGCTTGCACATTTCCTACAGCAACGCCAAAGACGAGAGATTCTAACTGCCACCCTTCTTAGCTGGTACCACAATAGACTTGTCTGCGCGTTGCGGGACAAATCTGAGCAATCGATCGAAAAGGAAGCGCCCGCGCAAACTCTCAGGGCTGCTGTAAGTGCAACGCCCTCAGATCCGAATCCATCAATGACCACAACTGAGGTGGGAACAATCGCGGGTTCCTCGAGTCCAGGTATGTTGGAGGAGCTTACCCGATTGCGTCAAGCTCTTAATACACGTGACAATTCAGAAGCAGTATTGCGCGGACAAATCAATTCACTTACACGGCGTTTGAATGAAGAAAAACAAAAGAACAAGTCTCTGAAACAAGAATAACAATACATTAATTAGGTGCCCTTATGAACAAAGATAAGAAGTCCGAAGATGCCAACCAGCCCCAGAAAGCGGGACTAATGTCGGATGTAATTCATGATCGCGATGAGTGGGATTGTCTTATCAATGCCCAATCTCCGGAACGAGCAGCGTTGCTGCAGGAATTAACCCGCTTCGCTGAACTATGTGATTACTTTGAACGGCAACAAACGCGCGTTCCACGGGACATACTGGACGATATGCGCGGCTTTGAGAATATGTGTTCCCAGGCCAAAACGACGGCTTTTCGTGAGATCAATCGTCGCTTAATGGAGCGGTTGCCCAATGCAGATACGGATATTAAGTCTCGGATGTAGCTGGTGGGCGCGTGCAGGGAAGGATTCAAATGATCCGTTCAGGTTCACACGGCGGGCCGCTTATTTCAATTCAACTGGGATCGTCTGCGGGAAAAAAGTCCGCCGTCATTGGGTATCTGCCGGGATGGTCCGTTTCAATGGAACAAGCGGATTTGTTCCCCAATATCCAATGCGCGTCATCGGCCGAGTTTTCAAATGCTCGGAAGTTGGAATCTGGCTCGGGGGAACTCGCATAGTTTTTCAACAGATTTCCGGTCGTGGCTATCAAGATTACTGTCTTGTGACCCTGAATAGTGAAGAACACGGTGTGATCGACCTGGCGGTTTCCGGGTGGAAGTCTGAACGAATCAAGGTAATCGCGATCAGCCAATTGCGGAATAAACAAGAAGTGATGTTGCTGATGAACATCGGAGACTGGGTAAAGTCAAATTGCGGTACTTGGCTCTTGGACAAGCAGTTCGGAAGCGCCCAGCTTTTCCTAACAGTTTAAAGGAATGAGATACGCAAAAGGAACATTGGATATCAGCTCGACACGTGACGTACCGCTCCTTTTGCAGGTGCGCAATTCAAAATTCATTGACCATCAACAGCTCTGGGAATTGATGACGCTGGGCAACTACGAACACTCGCGTGAGAGCTTCGCTTGGAGGGTTAAGCGACTAGTCGATGCTGGTTTTCTTCAGCGATGCGAGGGAGCCTTCGGGAGAGGAGCGGTCGTATATCAGATCGCACGAAGCGGCCTTTATAGGCTTGAGAGCGAAGGCCATTATGCGGTCACTCTCAACTCAAGCACACAACGTTTGCCTCAAACTGCTCAGATGCATCACGCGTTAGAACTCAACTCTATTCGCATCGCTTTGGCCAAGGCCCATCTGTTGGCATCCTGGCAATCCGATGTTGAAACAGCATCCATCAATAGTGTATCTGATTCTGCAGCATGCAAGGACTTCGACGCCATCGTGGACGTCTGGAATGGAAATCAACTGGCACGATTCGGTCTCGAATACGAGCGCAGCTTAAAATCGGCAAAGCGCTACCGAGAAATACGGGAAGTTCTTGAAAGAGATGCAAAAACAAACTGCATTCTGTATGTTACGTCAGGTTTCGACATTGCGTGGCACTTGGCGAATGAGCTCCTAGGAACATCAAAAAGAATTGCCTTTGTTCCAATCACAGACTTTCGTCAGAGACTCTTAGATGTTGAGGTAATCACAAAGCCGGGGGAGCCATTAGTAAGATTCAATGGACTCCTGCATGGCGTTATCTAGCCACTTTGGGCTGACATTGCCCTTCCATTGCACTTCGTTTGACCTCACAATGGCCTTTTCAAGCAGGTTGTAAGCGTCTTCTTCCCAGTGCTTTAAAGGCTGACTAACCCTTGAATTTGGTCTGTAAAGTTGCTGATGTGCTTTTCGTTTGAAAATGAGCCTTCGCCAAAAAGTTCGTATCATTATTATTACTGCGAAATTATCACTGCGAAATTTCCATGCTCAACGTTGTGTTCGCGCTATTCTTGTGCAGAATCCGCAGTCGCCTTTTGGAACAGAATTCAGTCAGCCGGGTATACCGTATTCCTAATTTCGCAACACAACATTAGCTCCATAGTGTCCTCCCTAATCACGCTCTCTTTTTAGAGCTCCGTCTGTTCATCCTGGTAGCCCTGTTTGTGCATGAACAACGGCCTAAATCAGGCTCGAGGTTATTGATGACTGACTACGTTCAGTTGGCTCGCGAGATCCTGTGTGAAACAGATGACGGTGCAGAGTTAGCTCCGTCCGACTGGGTTATCGCGGAACTCGCCATTGAAGGATTTCTCACTGAGTCCGAGGAAGAACCCTTCTTGAAGCTGCATCGCAATGTCACACAACCCGGGGGATATACGCCGCCTCGCTTTTGGGGAATCGAACACCTTACCTGCAACGTGGTAGGCATCCTAAGCTGGAAAGGTACACGAGTCAGCCACATTGACCCGAAAGAATGGGAGTGCCTCCTGCCGGGCTGGGAGATCCGAACGAAAGCAGCAGCAGAAGCTTTAGCGGCGACTTGCCGAAAGGTGGAATTGAATGGAATCAATCCGAGCGAGCGGTCCGTTGCCGCCGAAAGCGCTCACAGATTCTTCAAGAATTGCAGCGAGTGATGCGGAGTGTCGCGCTACCCCCCGTGGCGTCCTGCCTCGAGCTGCGCGCCTGGCGAACCGAAAGCGTTACAGCACTAGCAGAACTACAAAGCCTAATTCCATCACCACCGCGGTCTCATGCCGTAACCATCATCTTTAAGAACCGGAGTAACCAGCTTTTATGTATCAGAGCGAAACTAAACGTGTCCCGTACTTGAGACTGACTCGCTCAACGCAACTCAAGCAATAACGGCCAATATCCGGCCGGGAAGGAGTGTCACAATGCCGGGAAGACGCGGCACCGCAAGCGCCAGTTACTTTACTGATGCAAAGGAACTCAACATCAACAGTTCAACCGTAACGGATGAGCTCATCATTAAGAGATTTCTCCAGACGTTTGAAGCAGTGAGTACGCACCAGACCGTCATGCCGACGGGAACATTACTTCTCATCGCTCCAGAGAACGATCCGGATTCAGGCGCAGTCTACTTCTATGACCGCACCACGCGAGTGTTCTACGGCCTAGACTTCACAGAAGGAAACTGCCAGATCAACCCGGCGGAATTTCGCGCGCTAGCTGAGGAGTACGCGCTCTTTGAGCTTGGGGAACAACTCGTACCAAAACGGCTCGAAGCGCTCCTGTTCGAGTCTTTAACCTCCCGGCCTGTTACGGGAAATGAAGTGACTCGATTCCTCGAAGTGTCTGCGCGAGTACCCCACAATCCTCCGCCGCTGGACGAGTACGACGCCTAAATCCCGCGCTGCCCAGAACGATGCAATTTGACCGAGTTTTGCAGGAAGGCTAAGAACATACCTGCAGGCACGCCTATGACAAGAAGAATTAGAGCGACGGACGCGAATGTTGCAGATTATTTGCAGCTGTTCATCAACCGTCGTGCTTACCTCGTGCAGTCGCTAGTACCAGATAGGAAAGGGAAGCACTGGTATTACAGGCCTCGGCAGAAAGACGAGCGTCCGCTCGCGCTTAATTCCGAGACAGTCCGGCGGCATCTCGAAGGGCGAATAACCATTAGCCTCTACGCTATCAATCCGCAAACGCAACGGTGCAAATGGATTGCTATTGATGCGGACTATCTAAATGCTGTTGAGGATTTAGTTAGACTTCAGGATGAGCTAAAAGGTGATGGCGTACATGCCGCTCTCGAACAATCCAGGCGCGGCGGCCACCTGTGGCTATTTGGGGATCGCCCGTTGTTAGCGGCCCATTGCCGGGCCTACATTACGCATTTAGCCCACAGGCTGAAGCTCCCTGTTCGCGGGTCTCTTTCTGGCGACGGCCAGAGGAGGCTGAAGGAAGGAATTGAGATCTTTCCGAAACAGGATTTGCTTGGCCCGGATGCCTTTGGCAACGCCATCAGAGGGCCTCTCGGCATTCATCGAACCTCCAACTGCCGGTATTGGTTCTACTCTGTCCCGTGCGACCTGCAACATCAGCTGGAATTCCTCAAAGAGCTGCCGAAAATAACGGAAGAACATTTGGCGCAAATTGTTGCCGCGCTGCCACCAATTTCGTCGGTCCCGCCGTTGGAGAGAGTACAAGCGTCGGTCAATTCGCTTTGTCGGCCATATTGTGGCCGAGAGTTTCGAATCCTCGACTATATCCGTCGCTCAGTGCGGAGAGGCAATAACTATTACGCGCAATGCCCATCTTGCGCTCAAGCCGGCAGAGATAATGGGCGGGACAATCTAGCAATCTCGGTCAAAAACCCCCGGCTATACAAATGTTGGGCAGGTTGCGATAAGTACGAAATTCGAAGCGCGCTAGGACAGCCGATCAGACACAGAGTGTAAATGAAATGGAAAGCGACACTATGAAGACTCGTCTTACGCAAAGCGAAGTTCTGGGCAAGCTTGGGCTAAGAATCCCAAAGGAAACACTTGCCAAATTGAAAAAGGCTGGCATTGAGAGCGAAGCTGCAGTCACTGCCACCCGCGCTGGGCTAGTTTCTGGCTTTGAGTCCGGAGGTGCCGTTGCGGAAGTGGGCGCTTATTGCAGCTATGTTGCCGGGGACGGAAGTCCTCTTCCGCTACGCAAGAAGCTCCAAAGCATGCTGGGCTGGAACGGTAAGCATGCGTTTGTGGTCGCCCCCCTCATGGTACGAATTCAGATTGTGAGAGCAGGAAGATTGTGCGATCTGCTGATCAGCAAGCATTACATTTCGAAAGCTGACGCCACCCTCATCAACGAAATCATAGCGACTGGCCGCGGACTCTTGGACAGTGTTAACGAATGGAGTATTTCGGCGATCCAGGACAGAAGTTGCCCAAGGTTTTGCGATAACAATGGGGAGCTGGCGAATATTCCAGCATCTTTTCAAAGCGCCGTCGTTAAGGTTGTTTGTGGAAGTTGCTGCGTCGGTTGTCAGCACAATCATCTTTTGTCGATCCCCGAGCAACGAACCGAGTTACAGCTCACAATTGGCATGCCGACCTCGCCTTCTGTCGAGGAAATCTTAGCCGATCTTAGTGCTTCAGCCTGGATAAAGCAGGCTCTGCTTTCTGCACTGGAGCGCGATCCCGTTGATGCTGCGAATGATGCCGAGTTGCTTTCCAAAGTGTTGGAGGCAAAATGTCAGCTCGCTTTGCAGACTGCGGAAACCAATCCGCATACCGAGAATGGCGGTCAGGAGTCGAACAGAGAGTCATGATCAACTTCTTTCATGAGATTTTTAATTTGCTCCGCCACGGTTGCAGGCACTCGCAGCAGGCTATTCCCCTCTTTGGCAAACAAAACTGTCTAACGTGCGGAGCATGGCGTCCTTATGTGATAGGCAATCCCAAAAATGATTGGTCAAAAGGACCGTTTGGCTGCCCGTGAAACCGCCACTAAATCCTGCTGCTCTCCTCCTGTTCTCTAGCAAGTTCAATCGGAGAGCACTTTTGTTCAGTTATGCGAAGCGATTACGTCCAAATTACGCTCGATTTCCCACCGGACACGAACATTCCAAAACAGGGTCCATCGGCTTCACCATGCAAGCTTTCATTTGCTTATTCTGGGAGTGCCCCCTCTCCCTCTCTTGTCTTATCTCATGACCCTGTAGTGGCAAGGATGCTGTCTAACAATTGTGTAGTTGCCATCGGAGTGAGCGGCGGCAAAGATTCATGTGCTTGCGCCCTAGCAGTCGCTGATTACCTTCAGCAAATTCAGCACCGCGGACCAAAGCTTCTCATCCACGCAGACTTGGGGCGCACAGAGTGGAGGGACAGTCTTCCAATGTGTCAGAGGCTGGCCACCCTTATCGGTTGGGAGTTGGTTGTGGTGCGCCGGAGTACCGGCGACATGTTGTCGAGATGGCAGCAGCGCTGGCAAAACAATCTAGAGCGCTACCGGAAACTTCTCTGTGTGAGGCTTATTCTTCCGTGGTCGACGCCTTCCATGCGCTTCTGCACAAGCGAGATGAAAACCGCAGTAATCTGCGCCGAACTCAAGAGACGTTTTCCGAACTCAGAAATACTGAACGTTACTGGAATCCGTAGAGAGGAGAGTCGGACGCGCGCGAAGATGCCGGTCACCCAGGAACTTCGGCATTTGATGCGACCGTGTTTTCTCGGCCTCAGCTGGCACGCCATTCTGGAAACAACCAGAGAGCAGGTACTGGAAACCATTGCTAACGCGGGTTTGGAGCTTCACGAAGCTTACACACGCTACCGCACCACTCGTGTCAGTTGCGTCTTTTGCATCATGGGTTCTCTTCACGATCTCACTGCAGCGGCAACATGTGAGGAAAATCATCTAGTGTATGCAGCGATGGTGGCGCTCGAGGCCGAGTCAACTTTTGCCTTTCAGGGTAGCCGTTGGCTGGCCGATGTAGCGCCGCAGTTGCTTACGCCAGAACTGCGGAGTCGAATCGAACAGGCCAAGCTAAAGGCCCGGCAGCGCGAAGAAATCGAAAGTCAGATCCCAAAGCACCTGTTGTATGTGAAAGGCTGGCCAACCTGTTTGCCTACGTGGCACGAAGCAAAGTTGCTTGCCGACGTTCGCGCCGGGATCGCGAAGCTGCTTGGATTCAATGCCGAGTATCTGAGAGCAGACGAGATTCTTCGTAGATACTCCGAGTTGTTAACCCGAAATCTGCAACGGCTGAGCTCTCGGGCTAACCGTCCTACGCAATAGCTCCAGTTGTTACCTTCCAAAGCTCCTTCTCTGAAACGACAAAAGTTCTCCACCCCACCGTTATGAAGTCAGCGATGATCATCACTGTCGGCTCTCCTAAGGAAAGTCTAGGAGCATTGAAACTCGCCAACTGGCTCACCCGAACCGGTTGGAAAGTGACCCAGAGGACAGAGCTTGGGTACTTTGACCGACAGTATGACCTTTATTGTTTTTCGGCTGTCTTCTCATGGCGATTACCCAAACTGGTTGAGATGGTACGTCAGGCAAAGAGATGGGGAGAAGTCTGGATCGGCGGGCCTGCCGTATCGTTTCACCATGACAACCGTGCCTATGTAGAGCAGGAAACGGGAATTAAGCCGCACATAGGCATTGATGAACGGTTTGAGAGAGAGCCAGGACAATATCCAATGGTTTACTTCTCGCGTGGATGCCCGGCTTACACAGCTGCCTGTGGCTGTTGCCCGGTACCGCGACTCGAAGGGAAGCGATTCACGTTTTATCCCGAGGCGGAGCCCGCTAAACTCCTTCTCGACAACAATCTTTCCGCGCTCCCGGACGAATACCAGCAGCACATCATCCAAAAGTATCTCCAATGGAACTGTGGTCGAGTTGATGCGAACTCTGGATTTGAGCCGCACACATTTACGGAAAAGACGCTACTGCGGTGGAAAGCGATGCCGTTGCTGTTCTGGCGTCTTGGCTATGACGATCTGTCCGAGCGCGAAGAAGTGCTAGAAATGTTGCGCCTGTTAAAACGGCACGGCTACGAGGGGGAACGAGTCCGCGTTTACACGATTATCGGAAACGAACCAATCGACGCGTGCGTGCGCAGGATCCGTGAAGTAATTGAACTGGGAATGCATCCGTGGCCCCAGCGATACCGCCCGCTGAACTGGCTTGGTCCGGACGGTACGCTGCCAACAAAGTTTGACTGGGATGAACCTACTTTGATCGCTTACCAACACTTCTACAGCAGGGCAGCGTACTGGAAGCAAATCAAACCAGAAGAGTTCAGATACCAATCCCGCTTTCCATTGCTGCGGCACTGAGCGAAAAACGTCAGTCAGCAGCAATATGCGCAACCACTAACCGCCATCACCACCTGGAGCAAAAACCATGGCAAAGTCTGTGAATAAAGTCATCCTTCTGGGAAACGTTGGAAAGGACCCTGACGTCAAGTACACGCCCAGCGGCACACCGGTCGCGAAGTTCAGCATTGCGACGAGTGAGCGGTTCAAGGACAAAGGCGGTGAGTGGCAGGACAGGACAGAGTGGCACAATGTTATCGCCTGGAAGCGGTTGGCCGAAATTGTAGGAGAGTATGTCAGCAAGGGCAAGAAGGTATACGTCGAAGGCCGTTTGCAGACATCGTCCTGGGAGGACCGCAATAGCGGCGAGAAGAAGTATCGGACAGAGATAGTAGCCCAAGAAATTCTGCTGCTCAGCAATGGAAAGGGAGGCCAAAGCGATGGCAGTTCTGAGGCGGCCCATTTCTCGCGCGCCGAGTCCGAGTTCTCTCAACCGAACGGATTCGAAATCGTCGACGAGGATATCCCATTCTGAGCGGATTGTTAAATCGTTCAGTTTCTTGCAGGTGAAAATCCTGCCGCAGAAGGAGGTTAGTTGACTGCGTAGCTATGGCGTATGTGCGGAGGGTGACCGAAGCACAGGAGCAACGCCGGACAAACGTGGCCCCAGACCCAGTCCGTGGGCGCGCGCAACTGCACAGCCCGTAACGCAAGTGAACCTTAACAAGCCTCGTTAATGTCAGCCATGCGGTAATGCTGGGAGAGCATGGCCTAAAGTGGTCCCGCTGAGTCTTTAGAACGGGGACGAAAGCCAGTGATCCTCGGTGGATGAACTAACCATTTGAAGCCGGGGATGGGACTCGGGGTATAGAGGATGGGATGTGTGGAAAGAACTGAGCGGAACAATCGAGACCTCTACCCATCGCGGCCCAACCCGCCGCGTAATCGAAGGAATAAGGTATCCGCCGAAATCCGGAGAAATGTGGGATAGAGGAGTCGGAGGAGGTCACAGTACTGATGATGGTGAGGACAACATAACCTCGCCGGAGGGAAGGGCCTCTGCTTCTGCCAAGTGAATCGATGTGAGAGGCACTGCATGATTGCGAAAGCTCAAAACATGCCGTTAGACAAAGTGCGAGTATTGCAACGGTCACTATACCGGGCAGCCAAGGCGAAACCGACGCGCAAATTCGGAGTGTTGTACGACAAGGTGTGCCGAGACGACGTTCTGCGAACTGCGTATCGACAGGTCAAAGCCAATGGCGGTGCCCCTGGCATCGACCAGCAAACCTTCGAGAACATCGAGAAGGAAGTTGGCCTTGATGAGTTCTTGCGCGGTATCAAGGCGCGTTTGTTGAAGAAGCGGTACAAGCCCCTGCCGGTGCGACGGGTGTACATCCCGAAGCCCGACGGGACGCAAAGACCGCTGGGCATTCCTGTCATCACAGATCGTGTCGTGCAGGCAGCAGTGAAGATCGTTATCGAACCCCTGTTCGAGGCGAGCTTCAAGGACTTCTCGTATGGCTTCCGTCCGCGGAGAGACGCGCACAAAGCCCTGCGAGAGGTTTACAAGTGGCTCAACTTCGGCTGCCACTGGGTGGTAGACGCGGATTTGAAGTCGTATTTCGACACCATTCCGCACGACCGCCTCCTGTTGTCAGTACGGTCCAGAGTCATTGATCGGTCGGTGGTCAAGCTGATCGACCTGTGGCTCAAAGCCGGGGTCATGGAGGAAATGCAGGTCCGGAAGGAAACGACCGGAACGCCACAGGGCGGGGTCATCTCTCCCTTGCTGGCCAATCTGTACCTCCATTGGTTGGACAACTATTGGGAGCGCAAAGGGTACGGCGAGCGAAAGCACGATGC
>Ga0070739_10001445_pt1 | contig 35926 bp, 30 predicted proteins | sample Coa_R1_7_FD_66445 | JGI IMG/M metagenome (GOLD analysis project Ga0070739, IMG submission 66445) | Surface soil microbial communities from Centralia Pennsylvania, which are recovering from an underground coalmine fire - Coalmine... | ecosystem: Environmental > Terrestrial > Soil > Unclassified ...
GGTCAGCCCGCGGTCGCCAAGGCGAGCGGGAGGACGGCGGTCGCGCCTGCCTGCCGCAGCAGGCGCGCCGTGACGGTGAGCGTCCAACCGGAGTCGACCAGGTCGTCGACCAGCAGCACCGGACCGGGGCACTCCCTGAGCCGATTGGCCAGCTCCGGGCCGATGGCGAAGGCCGCGTGCACCGAACGCAGCCGCCAAGCGCTGTTCGCGCCTCCGCTGTACGGGCCGTCGCCCGCTCGGTCCACCGTGCCGAGGAGCGGCAGTCTGCCGATCTCGGCGACCCGTGCGGCCAGCGAACCAATCAGCTGCGGGTGTCTTCGGGAGCTGATCGAGACGACGCCGGCCGGTCGACCTGCGCCGCTCCATCGGCGGGCCGCGTTCTCGTGCGCGGACCATTCGCGCAGAACGTCGACGACGGCGTTGACGAGCGCGTCGGAGATGGGGCGATCGGGCGCGCTGTGGTCGAACAGGTCGCGCAGCGTCGACCCCCAGCCGAGATCGGTCAGCCGGGCCACCGCTCGGCCCGTCGCGTGCTGCTCCTCTTCTGGGATCTTTCCGCGCAGATCGACGCCGACCGACGGCATGCCGCTGGGCCATTGCCTGCGCGGTTCGATCGGGACGCCGACTCGGTGGCTGTGCGCATCGGCTGCTGCTACTGATGTGGTGGAAGTTTCGGCGGACAGCCGCGATCCGGTGCAGTTGTCGCAGCGCCCGCAGGCCTCGGCGTACGGGTCGTCCAGTTGGCGGCGCAGGAACTCCATCCGGCAGCCATCGGTCGCGGCGTAGTCGAGCATGGCGCGCTGTTCCTTTTCGCGCGCTGCCGCGATCCGGGCGTACCGCTCCTCGTCGTAGGTCCACGGCGCGCCGGTCGCCGCCCAGCCGCCGGAGACGCGCCGCACCGCGCCGTCCGCGTCCAGCACCTTGAGCATGAGTTCCAGCCTGCCCCGGCGCAGTTCGACCTGCGGTTCGATGGCCATGGTGGACAGCGGCTTTGGCGACTGTCCGATCACGGCGAGGACCTGCTCGACCACCGCGCGGGGCGGAAAGGCCAGCGAGTCGAAGTACCGCCAGATCGCCTGGTCCTCGGGACCCGGCAGCAGGATGGCCTCCGCGCGCTCGACGCCGCGGCCGGCCCGCCCGACCTGCTGGTAGTAGGCGATCGGCGAGGAAGGCGCGCCGAGGTGGACGACGAAGCCGAGGTCGGGCTTGTCGAAGCCCATGCCGAGTGCTGATGTCGCCACCAGGGCCTTGATCCGGTTGCCGAGGAGGTCCTCTTCGGCCTCTCGGCGCTGCGCGTCATCGGTGCGGCCGGTATACGCCGCCGCGGTATGGCCGTGCTCCTGGAGGAAGAGCGCGGTCTCCTCGGCCGCGGCCACCGTGAGCGTGTAGATGATCCCGGAGCCCGGCAGTTCAGCGAGGTGGTCGGCGAGCCAGGCGAGGCGGTGCGCCGATGCCGGGGCGTTTGCGCCGCCGGCGGGTGTGCCCGGGGTATTTGTGCCCGGGCGGACCACGGAGAGATGGAGGGATTCGCGGTCGAGGGGGCCGCGCAGGAGCAGCGGTGCCGAGCTGACCTGCGATTCGACTGGGGCCGCTTTGGCGGCGCCGGAGCTTGTGGCGGTGGTGGGAGCGGTGGTGGAGTCGAGGCCGGTGCCTAGTTGTTCGGCTACGTCCGCGGTCACGCGCGCATTGGCGGTGGCCGTGGTGGCCAGCACCGGCAGGCCCGGAGGCAGGTGCGCGATCAGTGTGCGCAGCCGCCGGTAGTCGGGGCGGAAGTCGTGGCCCCAGTCCGAGACGCAGTGCGCCTCGTCCACGACCAGCAGGCCGGTCTCGGCGGCCAGCTTCTCCAGCACGTTGTCCCGGAAGGCCGGGTTGTTCAGCCGCTCCGGGCTGATCAGCAGCAGATCGACTTCACCGAGGCGGATGCGCTCCTCGACCTCGGACCACTCGGTGAGGTTGGCCGAGTTGATCGTCGCGGCGCGAAGCCCGGCGCGTTCGGCCGCGGCGATCTGATTGCGCATCAGGGCAAGCAGTGGCGAGACGATCACGGTTGGCCCGGACCCGCGCGCCCGCAGCAGCGCGGTCGCCGCGAAGTAGACCGCTGACTTGCCCCAGCCGGTACGCTGCACCACCAGGCAGCGCCGCCGATCGGCGACAAGGGCCTCGATCGCCTGCCATTGGTCTTCGCGCAGTCGCGCCTGAGGCCCGGCCAGGGCACGCAGCACCGACTCCGCCTCGGCGCGCAACGCGGCGCGTTCGGGCGCGATGTCCGTGGTCTTGGCCGCGGCATCCCGAGGGCTGGTCGAGTCGGTCTGGTCGATCATGAGTCATTTCTAGCGGATTGCGCCGACAGCCGGTGCGGGAGTTTTCGAAGTTGTGGATAACTCGGTTTGGAGGGCACGAAGGTCGAGGTCCGGGGGTTCGGGAAGCGGAGAGCGGCGAGACAACCGGGGAGGTTGCCTCGCCGCTACAGGATAGGCGGGTTATACGATCATGGGCGTATATAAGACATTTTGAGCGAGCGAGCGGGCAGGTGGAAGGAAGGGCGACTGGGCGGGAAGGAAGGCGAGCGGGAAGGAAGCGCGAGCGGGTGGGCTGGAAGGCGAGCGGGCAGGTGGAAGGAAGGGCGACCGGGCGAGCGGGAAGGAAGGGGAGCGGGAAGGAAGCGCGAGCAGGCGGGCGAGCGGGAAGGAAGGGCGAGGCGGTCGGTCAGTCTGTCAGGAACCGAGGTCGGCCTCGAGGGCCCTGGCCATCGCGGCCTCTCCTTGCGCGTTCGGGTGGAAGGGGGCGGCGGGTGCGAGGGGCACGAGTCCTTCGATCCACTTCGTGCCCGGCGCCTGGCAGACGTCGTGACCGATCGTCGAGGTGTACGTGTCGACGTACTGCGCGTTGTTCGCAGCAGCCTCCTCGGCCAGCATGCTGTTAAGCCGCTTTTCGGTCGACCTCAGGTACGAGACGTCGCCGTACGCGATCGGCTCGAGGGGCCAGCAGCCGTTGCTGTACTCCGGCAGGATGTCCGGGTAGCCCACGACGAGCACCTTGGCGTAAGGCGCACGCTGGTGGATGGCCTGCAGGACGGCACCGACCTTGGGTGCGGTCGCGTCGATCGCGGCGGCCAGCTGGTCCGTGCCGCCCGCGGTGTAGTGCGCTGTGCAGGGCGAGCCGAACGGATTGGTCAGGCTCTCGCCCGCGCAGGTGGCGATGATGCTGATGAAGCCGATGTCGTTGCCGCCGATTCCGAGCGTGACCAGGCCGTCGTCGGAGGTGACGGCGTCGAGCTGCGGTCCGTTGACGACGATCGGGCCGTCGGCCTGAGACTGCGTCATGTCGTCCGTGGTGGCGGCGCCGCAGCTGACGTCTGCGAAGCCTGAGACGCCTTCGGCCGCGGCCGTGAGCGACGGGTAGTTCTGGTCGGAGCGCAGGCAGCCGAGGTTGACCTGGTCCGGGATGAGCGGTCCGGAGACGTACGAGTCGCCGAGAGAGACGTACTTGCCTGGGGGAGCCGCCACGGCGGCGTTGGCGGTCGCGACTGCGAGCAGCAGCGCACCACCCACGGCCACCGTGGCGCGGGCGCGCACGGCGTTGGGCATGGAGAGACTCCGAGCGGGGGAGGGAGGCGAGGTGTGGGTGACGCGGGCGTTTGTGGGTTACCCGCTAGTAGCTGCGCAGCTCCCGTGATAATGAACGCGGTGTTACCTCACGTCAACAAGTCCGCCGCGTCCCACATCCTGCTTGGTTAGGTCTTTACGTGCGGTAACGCGCTTTTGGCGGAGTTTGCGACCGCCCCACTGCGCGCACAAGGCCGCGACGAGCAACGCTACCGCCACGATCCCGTCGCCCCAGTAGTGGTTGCCGGTCGCCACCACGACGAGGATGGTCATCACCGCGTGCACGATCCCGATGTACCGCCAGCGCGACGTGCTGACCCGGTATACGCACACGGCGACCAGCACGGCCCATCCGACGTGTACCGAGGGCATCGCTGAGAGCTGGTCGGCGCGGAAGCCGGCGACCGTGCCATAGACCGACTGCCCGTACTTCATCGCGGTGTCCACCAGGCCCAGGTTCGGGATCATCCGCGGTGGTGCGACCGGGATCAACTGGATCAGCAGGCAGGAGGCGGTCAGCAGGGCGAGGGTCGTGCGCCAGCGCGGATAAGCGTCGCGGTGCCGGATGAAGAGCCAGAACAGGAACACGATCATCACGGTGAAGTGCATCGTGTCGTAGTACAGGTTCGCCGCCTGCACGATCAGCGGGTGCGGCAGGATCCAGCCCTGCACCGTGCGCTCGCTCAGCAGGTGCGCTGAGCGTTCAGTGTTCCAAATCCACTGCCCGCGCCCGACCGCCGCGTAGGTCCCGTTGCCCGAGAGCGAACCGGCGAACTGCCATAGGGCGTACAAACCGATGATCAGCGCGGCTTCGCGGAGGAACGGCTGTGTGCGCCGAAACGCCTGCCGCCACCGCAGCAGGCCCCACCCGACGGCCAGCGCCGCGGCGATGACCGTGGCCTGCTGCCACGTCCACATCAGGTTCGGCATATACGGCCATTCTAAAGATCGGCGAACGCGTGACCGAGTGCTCGATACGGCCGTCACACCCGCGGGGAACAGTCTGCCTTATGCGGTACGCGCTATGGCGGGCGGTACAGGCCCGACCCGGTACCTAAGGAGCGGAACCCAGCGCCGGGTCGAGCGCGGACTCCTCCGGCTCCTCGGATTCCGCGGGCTCTGCCGGTTCGATCTGCGGCGGAGCAGCCGGCAACGTGAGGCGGAAGACGGCGCCTTGGCCGGGAGCCGTATGCACCGACGCCGTCCCTCCGTGCGCTTCGGCAATGGCCGCGACGATGGCCAAGCCGAGTCCGGCGCCTCGGTCACCGTTCGAACTGCGGGTACGCGCGGGGTCGGCGCGGTAAAAACGCTCGAATACGTGTGCTGCCGCCTGCTCGGTCAGCCCTGGTCCGGTGTCCGCGACCTCCAGCAGGTATTCGGTCGGCCGTGCGGCGCCCTCTGGGCTTGGGCGCACTCGCACCGAGACGCGCGCGGCGGCGGGCGTGTGGCGCAGCGCGTTGTCGAGCAGGTTGTCCAGCGCCTGACGCAGCCGGGTCTCATCGCCGATGACCACGGGTGCGCCACCCCCGGAAGGCTGCTCGATCCGCAACTCGATCGCCCGGCTCGGTTCCCGCGCCTTCGCCCCAGCGATCGACTCGGCCGCGAGCGCGCCGAGATGGACCTGGTCGCGGGCCAGCGGCCGCTGCTGGTCTAGCCGGGCGAGCATCAGCAGGTCCTCGACGAGCACGCCCATGCGCACCGCCTCCTGCTCGATGCGGCGGATCAGGTCGGGCATGCTACGGGAGTCCGCGGCGCCCTGGCGGTAGAGCTCGGCGAAGCCGCGGATCGAGGTGAGCGGGGTGCGAAGCTCATGGCTGGCGTCGGCGACGAACTGGCGCATGCGCCGCTCCGAGTCGCGGGCCGCGGCCTCGGAGCGCTCGCGCGCGCTGAAAGCGGCCTCGATTTGGCCCAGCATCCCGTTGAGCGCGGCGGACAGCCGTCCGGTCTCGGTTCTCGGATGACCGCCGGGCACCCGGCGCGACAGATCGCCCGCGGAGATCGCCTCGGCCGCGGCCTCGATCTGGGTCAGAGGGCGCAGTGCGGTACGCACGATGATGTAGCCGAGTACCACCAGCGCCGCGCCCACCGCCGAGTCGATGGCGATTTCCAGCCGCGTGAGCTGTGCGACGGTGGAGTCAACGTAGTTGAGGCTGGTCGCGACCAGTACGTATCCGGGCACGGTGATGACCGCCGTAGGCAGGCCCGCGCTCCCTCCCGGCTGCGCACCGTCGCTCAGCGAGTTGCTGTGTTTCGGCGGCGGCGGTGGGACGTGGTACTGCGTAGGGATGACCACCGCTTCCCAACGCAGCGCCGGCTCGCGTTCGTTGGTGAGGATGAACGAATCACCGGATTGCGCGGCTGCCACCAGTTCGTTCAGCGAGGGGAGTTCGGGGAGCACCGCCCGCGCGGTCGGGCCGTTCACCGAGGCGGCACACGAGGCGACGATGCGCGGCTGTCCTTCGGCGCTGATCAGCTCGGTGGCGTTGTCGGTCGGCAGGCCGCCGCAGTTCAGCCCGCTGGTCATCGACTTGTGCTGGTGGGCCTCGGCCACGGCGCTGCCGAACGCGCGCAGCTGCTGGCCGCTTTGGTTGATCAGATAGTCGCGCAGCAGCGAGATGCCGATCACGCCGGTCACCGTGAGGGCCGCGGCGGCCAGCGCGAGCGCGCCGGCAACCAGCCGTGCCCACAGCGGGCTGCGGTTCCACGTCCACCGCACGCCGGAAGCGAGATTGAGTCCTCGGCGCTGCACCGCTCCCGTCCAAGTCCGTCATCTGTGGTCACTGCGTGCCGTCGTCGCTTCAGCCGGTGGCCACGGCCGCGATTGTCCGACCGAATCCTGAAGACTCAGTCTCCCTCATGCGGCTCGCGCAGAATGTACCCGAGCCCGCGCACCGTGTAGATCATCCGTGGCCCCTGGCTCTCCAGCTTGTGCCGCAGGAAGGAGACATACGACTCCACGATGCCGTGCTGACCGGCGAAGTCGTAGTTCCACACCCGGTCCAGGATCTGCGCCTTGGACAGCACCCGGCCGCTGTTGAGCATGAGGTACCGCAGCAGCTTGTACTCCGTCGGCGACAGCTCGATCAGCCTGCCCGCGCGCCGCACCTCGTGCGCGTCCTCGTTGAGCTCCAGATCGCCTACCCGGTACCGGGCTGCGGAGGGCGTATCGCCGCGGGTACGCCGCAGTACCGACCGGATCCGCGCGACCACCTCTTCCAGGCTGAACGGCTTGGTGACATAGTCGTCCCCGCCGAGGGTCAGGCCCGTCACCTTGTCCTGCAGCGCGTCACGCGCGGTCAGGAACAGGATGGGCACCTGCCGGGACTCGCGCAGCCGCCGGGCCACCTGGAATCCGTCCAGGTCGGGCAGCATCACGTCCAGGATCACCAGGTCCGGAGGGTCGCGCTCCGCGCTCTCCAGCGCGTCGCGTCCGCTGGCCGCCGCGACCACCTCGAACCCGGAGAACCGCAGGCTCACCGAGAGCAGTTCGCGGATGTTCGGCTCGTCGTCCACGACGAGCAGGCGCGGGGCGGATTCCTCGGTCATCGGCACGGTGCCGATCCTGCGCTGGGCAACTGAACGTCTGCTGCCTGTTTCCTGAATATGAGCTGTAAGGCGGCGAGAGTCCATAGGGGGATCATCCCTCGTCCCGGGCCCGAATTTCAGGCTCTTTGCAGAAAGCGCCCAGCGCCCTTTCAGACGCCGCATGTCCACTGAGCCTTGGTAACAGCCCGGTCACGAGCGCGGATGGATGAGGTCATGCGGATCCTGGTGTTGGGCGCGGACGGCTACCTCGGCTGGCCCACGGCCCTGTACTTGTCGGACCACGGCCACGAGGTCGCGGTGCTCGACAACTTCGCCCGGCGCGGGTACGACACCGAGCTCGGCGTGCGCAGCCTGGTGCCCATCGAGTCCTTCGCAGACCGGGTCGAGGCCTGGCGGCAGGTGTCCGGCAAGCGGCTGACCTCGTACGTCGGCGACCTGACCGACCCCGAGTTCACCAAGGCGACGATAGCCGGCTTCCGGCCAGACGCCGTCGTGCACTTCGCCGAGCAGCGGGCCGCGCCGTACTCGATGATCGACCAGGCGCACGCGGTCTACACGCAGACCAACAACGTCGTCGGCACGCTGAACCTGCTCTACGCGATCGCCGAGACCGATCCCGCCATCCACCTGGTCAAGCTCGGCACGATGGGCGAGTACGGCACGCCGAACATCGACATCGAAGAGGGCTGGCTGGAGATCACCCACAACGGGCGCACCGACCGGATGCTCTACCCGAAGCGGCCCGGCTCCTTCTACCACCTGTCCAAGGTGCACGACAGCCACAACATCGAGTTCGCCTGCCGGATCTGGGGCCTGCGCGCCACCGACCTCAACCAGGGCGTCGTCTACGGGCAGCAGACCCCGCAGACCGTGCTCGACCCGAGGCTGGCCACCCGCTTCGACTATGACGCGGTGTTCGGCACCGTGCTCAACCGCTTCGTCATCCAGGCGGTGCTCGGCCACCCGCTGACCGTGTACGGCACCGGCGGGCAGACCCGCGGGCTGATCGACATCCGGGACACCGCGGAATGTATCCGGATCGCCTGTGAGAACCCAGCCGCGGCCGGAGAGTTCCGAGTGTTCAACCAGATGACGCAGTCGCTCTCGGTCGAACAGATCGCCAAGACGGTGGCCGCAGCGTACCCGGGAGACGTCCAAGTCGAGTACCTGGACAACCCGCGCGTCGAGTCCGAGAACCACTACTACAACGCGGTGCACACCAGCCTGGAGAAGCTCGGCCTGCAACCGCATCTGCTCTCCGACACACTGATCGAGTCGCTGTTCGACGTCGTCGAGCAGAACCGGGACCGGATCGAGCTCGACGCGATGCGCCCGGTCGTGCACTGGCGCAGGCAGAGCAACCCGTCCTCGGCCGTCGCCGTCGCGCAGTGAGCGCGCCGATGACCGAGGCGGCAGCGACGCAATCCGCGGATGGTCAGCTCGCCGGGCAGCGCATCCTGGTCACCGGCGGCGCGGGCTTCATCGGACGGCATGTCACCCGCACGCTGGCGCGGGCCGGGGCGACCGTGATCGTCGCGGACCGGCATCCGGGCGACGTGCCGCAGGGCTGCGAGGCGCTGACCGGCGACCTGCGCGACCCCGCGTTCCGCGAGGCGGCGGTAACCCCCGGGCTCGACGGGATCGTCCACCTCGCGGCCGCGACCTCGGTGCTGGCCTCGATGCGCGATCCGGCCGGAGTGCACGACTTGAACGTCACTGCCACGGCCGGGCTGCTGGAACTGGCGCGGCTGCACAACGTGCCGCGGTTCCTGCTCGCCTCGACCAATGCCGTGGTCGGGGACGTGGGCACGGCGACGATCGACGAGTCATCGCCGCTGCGGCCGCTCACGCCCTACGGCGCCTCCAAGGCGGCCTGCGAGATGCTGCTGTCCGGCTACGCGGGCGCGTACGGCATGGCCACCTGCGCGCTGCGGTTCACCAATGTCTATGGTCCGGGCATGGCGCACAAGGACAGCTTCGTGCCTCGGCTCATGCGCGCCGCCCGCGACGGCGAGACGGTCCGCATCTACGGCGACGGCAAGCAGTCGCGTGACCTCGTGCATGTCGAGGACGTGGCGCGCGGCGTGCTCACCGCCTGGACCCAGCAGGCCCTCGGCCCGCTGGTGATCGGCGCCGGCCGGTCGGTCAGCGTCCTGGAACTGGTGCGCGCGGCCCGCGCGGCCACCGGAACCGAACTGCCCGCCGAGCACATCCCGGCCCAGACCGGCGAGATGCCGGCCGTCGTGGTCAGCATCGCCCGCGCCCGCTCGCTCGGATACGAGCCGCAGGTCACCCTGGAGGACGGCCTGGCCGGGGTCTGGCAGGACTTCCGCGGGCAGCGGCCGTGACCGGAGCGGCGGCGGCATCCGCACGGCCGGGCCGCCGAGCCGGCCGGCTGCCGCCCTGGGCGCAGTCACCCGCCGGGCTGTGGCCGCCGCTGCGCGCGTGGACGGCGGCGGCTCCGCGCCGCCTGCTGCGAGCCGCGCCGGAGCACTGGTTCTTCACGCTGCTCTTCGTCGCCGGAGCCATCGGCCGGCTGCTGGCGTTGCAGGCCTACCGGCCGCTGCTGACCAACCTCGACTCCTTCTGGTACGTCGGCAACAGCACCGACCTGCTGCCCCAGGGCGAGGACCCGATGGGCTACTCGCTGGTCATCAAGGTCTTCCTGGCGCTGGCCAACCTGTTCACCCTCGCCGTCTTCCAGCACCTGCTCGGCCTGGCGGCGGGGCTGGGCGTGTACGCGCTGCTGCGACGCTGCGGCGCTCCGAAGACCCTCGCGGCCGTGGCCGCCGCGCCGATCCTCCTCGACGCCTACCAGTGGCAGATGGAGGAGTACCTGCTCAGCGACTCGATCTTCCTCGGCATGGTCACCGGCGCGCTGTTGCTGCTGGCCTGGCGCAGGAAGACGGGCGCCAAGAGCATTGTCGCGGCCGGGCTGATCCTCGGCATGAGCGTCGCGGTGCGGTCCATCGGCGAGGTCACGATCGTGCCCGCATTGCTGTATGTGCTGTGGGTCAGCGGACCGCGCTGGAGGCCGCGGCTGCGGTCAACCGCGTTGCTGCTCGCCGGGTTCCTGCTGCCGGTGTTGCTCTACGCCTGGGACATGGACGTGTACACCGGTCAGTTCACGCCCAACTCACCGACCGGCGCGGCGATGCTCTACGGCCGGGCGGCGACCGTCGCGAACTGCGCGGCGATGCCCGCGGACCTCGCCGCGATCTGCCCCTCCGAAACGGTCGCGCAGCGCGAGAGCACCGGCCCTGACTTCTACGACAACAATCCCGGCTCCCCGCTGGCCAAACTGGCGAACGACCCGAACGCGCCCGCGCTCGAGCACCGCTTCGCCAGCTATGTGATCGAGCATCAGCCGCTCGATTTCGCCGGCGCCGTCGGCCGCGACTTCCTCGCGCTGTTCCTCTCGCCGCGACAAGACGTGCCCGGCGCCACCCCGATCGCCCGCTGGCAGTTCTTCACCACCTACCCGGTCTGGGCCGACGACCGGACGCCGGCCGCGCTGTTCGGCAGCATCGGTGAACAGTCGGCCTACGCAAACGGCACGCTCGCGCAGGGTCTGCTGGATTATCAGCTCAACGGCGGTTACACCCCGGGCTACTTCTTCGGCGCCGCGCTTCTGGCCGGACTGGCCGGGGCGGCCGGCGTCACTCGCCGCGCTCGCCGCAGCCCGCTGCGCCCGGCCTGCTTCCTTTTCACGGCCTCCGGCTTGGCGCTGCTGCTCGGCGCCGACCTGTTCGAGTACTCCTGGCGCTACCAGCTGCCCGCGCTCACCCTGCTCCCACTGGGCGGGGCGCTCGGACTCATGGCGCTGCTCGGGCTGGACAAGCGGCCACGGCCGCTGCTGGCCGCCTACCCCGATCCGACGGACGCGCAGGCCGCGGCCGACTTCCACGAGCGTTATGGCGCGCAGCCGGTCCTCGCGCCCGTGGTCATCGTGATCGCCGCCTACAACGAGGCGGAGGCCATCGGCCCGGTACTGGAGACGCTGCCGACCGAGTGCGAGGGGATGCAGGTAGTGCCGCTCGTCGTCGTCGACGGCGCGACGGACGAGACCGCCGAGATCGCGCTCAAGTACGGCGCGTACACCTGCGTCGCTGCGGAGAACCGCGGCCAGGGTGCCGCGCTGCGGCTCGGCTACCGGCTCGCGCACGAAGCCGGCGCGCAGTACATCGTCACCACCGACGCCGACGGACAGTACGACAACACGCAACTGCCGCAACTGCTCGCGCCGCTGCTCGACGGCAGCGCCGACTTCGTGACCGGATCACGCGTCCTCGGCAGCCATCAGACCCGCGATCCGGTGCGCCAGCTCGGCTGCCGGGTCTTCGCCTTCATCGTCAGCAGGCTGATGCACACGCGGGTGACCGACACGTCCTTCGGCTTCCGCGCCATGCGCGCCGGCGTCCCGGCCGCGCTCACCCTCGAACAGCCGCAGTACCAGTCCTCCGAGCTGCTGATCAGCGTGCTGGCCGCAGGGCACCGGGTCGCCGAGGTGCCGATGACGATCCGTCAGCGCGGCGGCGGGCAGACGAAGAAGGGCGGGAACCTGGTCTACGGGTTCCGGTACGCGCGCGTCGTCCTGCGCACCTGGTGGCGCGAACGCCACCGCGCCGCTCAGCCCGACTCGGTGGCCGGCACCGCGGCGGCTGCGGAGCAGGAGCGTTTGGCGGAGAACACCCAACCGTCGAAGAGCACGAACTTGATCACGAAGACCAGGCCGTAGGCGGCCAGGTACACCACGCCGAGCAGGAACGAGCGCTCGCCGCGATCGCTGACCGCGTGCCGCACCACCCCGTCCGCGGCGGTGGTCGCGGCGATCGCGAGCGCGGCCGTGCCCAGCGTGATCACCCAGTAGGGGAGCAGTTCGCGCAGCACCGGCGGGCGGTCGCGCTCGCGCCAGGCCCAGCGCCGGTTGAGCAGGTAGTTGGGCACCGCCCCGGCCACCCAGGCCACCAGGGAGGCCGCCTGCGGCCCAAGGCCGAGCAGGCCGTACCCGGCCACCAGCACGACTTCGCTGCATCCGGTCGCGACCAGCGAACCCGCGGCGTACCGCAGGAACGTGCGCCAACGCCGGGACGAGGTCACGGATCTGAGAATCGACACGCTGCTCCTTTCCCGGCGACGGTAGCCGGTCAGCCTGAACGTAACCTCCAAATCCGCGATCAATACGATTAACTGGCTGTTCGCCATGGCCGACTAGACTCGCCGATCATGCGCTTCGAGGTAGACGCCCTGCTGTTCGACATGGACGGGACACTGGTCGACTCGACGGCTTCGGTGCTGCGCGGCTGGCAGACCGTGGCGGCCGAGTTCCCGATTCCGCCCGACCTGTTCGCAGTGGTGCCCAGGCACGGACGCCCGGCCGTGGAGATCCTGGCCGATCTGCTGCCCGCCGAGCTGATCCCGGCGGCCGCCGAGCGCCTGGACGAGCTGGAGCGGACCGACACTGGCGACGTCGTCCTGCTGCCGGGCGCGGCCCGGCTGCTGGCCGCGGCGCCCGCGGGACGCTGGGCCGTGGTCACCTCGGCCGGTCGGCAGCTGGCCCGGGTCCGGCTCGGCGCGGCTGGAGTGGACATCGGCGGAGTGAGTGCTGCCGGAGTGGGCTCGGCCGGGTTGGGCACTGCTGACCCGGACGCGGCTGGGGTGGGCATTGTTGGAGTGGACGGGCCGGTGCTGGTCACTATCGACGATGTGAGCCGCGGTAAGCCGGACCCCGAGCCGTTCCTGCTCGGCGCCAAGCTGCTGGGCGTGCCGCCGGAGCGCTGCCTGGTCTTCGAGGACGCTCCGGCCGGGCTCGCCGCCGCCCGCGCCGCCGGAGCGGCGACGGTGGCCGTCGCCACGACGCACGCCGCCGACGAGCTGGACGCCGACGTGGTCGTTCCGGACCTCAGCGCGGTGCGAATAGCCGGAGTGACCGCACCAGAAGGCGGCGAGGACGGCGAGAGGGGCGAGAGCGGCGCAGCTGGCCGGATCGTCGTCATCGTCGACTGACTGAGCGCGCCGCTGCTGCCGGAAGTCGATTGCCGGAAGCTGGCCGCCGGGAGCCGGCTGCTGGGAGCCGGCTGCTAGAGGCCGACTGCCGGAAGCTGGCCGCCGGGAAGCTGGCCCCCAAGCGGCCACTCCTAGGCGACTGCCGCTGGCTCGGTCTCGCGCCGCCGGCGCCGGTTCCACCAGACCTCGCCGAGCACGACGGCGATCAGACCGACCACGGTCACCCCGGTGAGTGTGTACGCGATCGTGCCGCGCGGAGCGGAGAAGTGCAGGGCGACCGTGTGGGTACCGGCCGGGACCGCCACCGCCACCACGCCTTCGTCGGCGGAGACCAGCGGCGCCTTCTTGCCGTCCAGCGTGGCCGTCCAGCCCACCTGATCGGCGTCCGCGACCACCAGGTAACCGAGGCCCTGCGCGTTCACCGTGGTCGAGATCGTGTCCAGGCCGTCCTCGTTCACGTGCACCGTGCCAGGCTGCCCCGACGCCGCCGGGCCGGAGCTGGACAACACCACCGTGTCGCCGTCCACCTGCCCGTTGGCGAGCATCTGCACCCGGTTGTACTCGCCGGTGACGAGCTCGCTGTGCGATGCCCAGCGGATGCGCGGCAGCGCGGTCAGCCGCTCGTAGATCGCGTTCGTCCCGACGTGCACCAGCCGCAGCCCGTCGTCGGCGCCGGCGATCGCGGTCAGCGCCGGGGTGGTGCCGTTCTTCGCGGCGATGGTCAGCGGGTCCTTCGCGTGCAAGGTCAGGGTCGCGGTCAGCTGCGCCCCGGCGGCCACCGCGTCGGCCGTCACCGGGACCGTGAAGTCGCCGTTCGGGTCGGTGGGGTCGATGGTGCCGGTCAGCCGCTTCGAGTCGGCGATCTGCGTCCCGTTCGCGTCGTGGATCGCGACCTCGATCCAGCTGTTCGGGTCCTGCGCGCTCAGCGAGTCCGCGACGGCACCCTGGATCAGGATGCCCACCCCGCGCAGCGGACCGGTGATCGGCACCGGCGCGGTCACCGGCCGCCCCGGCTGCAGGGTCAGCTGCGTGCCGTCGCCCTGGGCCGGGGTCTCGGTGCCGAGCACCGGATCGCTCAGCTCGGTGACGAAGTACTTCGTGCCGAGCAGGTCGAGGATCGGGCTGGTCGCGGTGGCGTGCGAGGCCGCGAAGTCGATGTACGTCGTGAACGGCACCGAGTCGCCGGGCACGCCCTTGACCAGCGCGGTGAAGTTCTGGTTGATGAAGGCGTGTCCGTTGACCGAGCGCAGGCCGTACGCCACGTTCGTGCCGAAGATCATGCCCGTCTCGCTGGACGCGAAGCGCTGCTCGCCCAGGTTCGCGGCGAGGAACGAGTGCGTGTCCGTCACCGGGTAGAACGTGTCCTTCGGCGAATTCGGACTGTACAGCGACACGAAGCTGCCGCTCTGCACCGCGATGAGCACCGGGAGCACGGCCGCGGCGGCGAACCTGGCCTTGCGCCACACCCGGTCGTAGTCCGGGGCGGTCATGCGCCGCGCGGCGAGCCTCAGTACCACCACGCACGCGACCGCCGCGGCCACCAGCACCAAGCCCTTGCCGAGCTCCCGCCAGTAGAGCCCGACCACGTCGGTCTGGTCGTTCTGCTGCCGCAACAGCGCCTGCTCCGCGCTGGCATGGTGCTCACCCCACCACACCAACAGGCCACCGAACGCCGCGGTCACCACACCCAGCCCGGCCGCCCACCAGGTCGCCGCGCGCGGCCGCCCTGCCGTCCGCTGCGCGCGGCGGCGCAGCAGCAGCTCGAAGCCGATGCCCGCGAGCACCGCGACCACGAAGCCGAACACGCTGCGGGAGCGGCCGATGTAGTTGATCGCGAACAGCGACTGCAACCCCGGAGTGTTCTGCAGCACGCCCAGCGGCCAGCCGCCGACGTAGATCAGCTCGCCCCAGACCAGTGCGGCCGCCGCGAAGAACACCCACACCGCGCGTGGCAGCATCGCCCGGCCGGCGCGCGGCAGGGCGAAAGCCACCAGGGCCAGCACCACCGCGCCGGCGCTGAGGTACCCGATGTACTCGATGAAGTTGAAGCCCAGGTAGAACAGCGGCGGCCGAGCCGGATCCGCCGTGCCGAAGGCCCAGGGCGCGAACGAGGTGAGCAGAGCCGTCACGTCAATGTGCTGGGTGGCGTCCTGCGCGCGGTTCGCGGTGTACCAGGTGTGCAGGAAAGCGGAGAACGGAAGCAGCTGGAAGGCGGCGAGGCCCAGCCCGGCCGCGGCGCCCAATCCGGCTCCGGCCGCCGGCCGCCAGGCCCGGCGCAGCTGGCCGCGGTTCTCGGCGACGATCCGGACCACCAGGTAGGCCGCCGCCGTCACCAGCGCGTATCCGGCCACCGAGGGGAAACCGCCGAGCAGCAGCGAAGCGACCGGCAGCGAGATCAGCGCGGCGTCTCTCAGCCGGCGTTCCTGCAGATACCGCTCGATGGTCCAGAACAGCGCCGGGATGAGCGAGGCCACCCTGGTCTGCGGGAAGTTGAGCCAGGCCACCATGAAACCGCTGGTCGCGAAGACCATCCCGGCGGTCAGCGCGGCCGGCCGGGAGAGCCCGAGCCGGCGCAGGAACAGCATGCAGCCGCCGACCGCGACGATGATCTCAAGCAACCGCTCGTAGGCCGGAGCGAGCCAGACCGGCAGCACGTAGTAGACGACGCTCAGCGGCGAGGCCATCGCATAGTTCGGCGTCGACGCTAGTGGCACACCGCCGCTCATGTACGGATCCCACTGACCGTTCGTGAGCCCGTGCGTCAATGCCTGCTTATACAGGATGATGCTGGGAAACTCCGAGGTGAACGTGTCGTCCAAGTACATGTTGCTGGTGGTGCTGTCCGCGAAACCGGACTCCGCGTAGGGGCTGAACGTCACCATCTTGTCCGTGGTGGTCAGCGATCCATTGCCGATCAGCGGCGTGCCGATGCCCCAGAGCGCGAACAGGGCGACCGCGAGGAACGAGACGATGGTGAGCGCCCGCGGGCGCCGGCCATGGCGTGTCGCGGCCTTCACGTCCGGATCCTGCGATCCCGTCCCCGAGCCGTGAGCGGTCACAATCTGCGCGGATTCCTCCTCCGAAACCACCGGCGCGGCGGTGGAGTCCTCGGTAGTTATTGCTTCGGAATCGCTGGTCATCGGTTTCCGTAGGTCTTCGCTTCGGCAGGTGCGGCAAGGACGGCGCGGACTGAGCGAACATAGTCAGGCCGGATGAAGGTTATCTGAGTGTGGCCGATGGTCCAGTGACACATCCGGACGGCGCGTGGCCAAATGTTAGCGATGCTGACTACCCTGGGGACGCCCACGGTCCTACTGGAAGGAAACCGCTCGCGTGTTGCTCACAGATCCGGCGAAGCCGCTGGCCGCTCAGTCGGCCGCCGGGGCCCCGTCGGGGCAGGACGGCGAAGCCCCGCACGTGACCATCGTCCTGCCGTGCTACAACGAGGACGCGCACGTGCTGCTGGAGGTCAAGCGGATCTGCGCCGCCATGGACGGCGCGGGTTACAGCTACGAGCTGCTGGCCGTGGACGACGCCTCCACCGACCAGACGCTGCAGGTGCTGCTGGCCGCCGAGGACGAGTACCCGAACCTGAAGGTGGTCGCGTTCCGGCGCAACGGCGGGGCGGGCACGGTCCGGCGCATCGGCACGCAGATGGCGCGCGGGGACATCGTGGTGTGGACCGACGCGGACATGACCTACCCGAACGAGCGCATTCCCGAGCTGGTCGCCCTGCTGGACACCGACTCGAGCATCGACCAGGTCGTCGGCGCGCGCACCAGCGAGGAGGGGACGCACAAGCTGCTGCGCGTCCCGGCCAAGTGGCTGATCCGCAAGATCGCCGAGCGGCTGGTCAACCAGCGCATCCCGGACCTGAATTCGGGGCTGCGCGCGATGCGCAGGGATGTCGCCCAGCCCTACCTGCGGCTGCTGCCCCCCGGCTTCTCCTGCGTCACCACGATCACGCTGGCGTTCCTGTCCAACCAGCACGACCTGGCCTATGTGCCGATCGAGTACGCCAAGCGCTCGGGCGTCTCGAAGTTCCGGTTCGTCAAGGACGCCTACCGCTACATCCTGCAGGTGCTGCGGATGGTGATGTACTTCAACCCGCTCAAGGTCCTGATGCCGCCGGCGCTGTGGCTGGTGACCATCGGCTTCGGCAAGGGGATCTACGACATGGTGATGCACCCGGTGCGCATCGCCGGGGACACCGTGCTGATCTTCCTCAGCGGTCTGATCATCGGCTCGCTCGCGCTGCTGGCCGACCTGATCGTCCGCTCCCGGGGGGAATGACGCGAGTCGCGGGCGGGCCGCCGGCCCGCCCTTAGGCCGTCAGCCTCGCGCGTACAACCAGTCCCGTTCCGATGCCCGGGAAGCCGCGCTGCAAGTACCGGAACGGGGCTGTTCCGTACCGGGCCACCCCTCCGTAAAGCAGCCCCTTCGGCTGAAGCAGGCGCGCGGACGCCCCGGTGCGCTGTTCCATCGACGCTCCCGGCGCCGCGGCGAGCTTTCGCTTCCCGACCGCGTTGCGCGCGGCCTCCAGCAGGTAGCCCAGCGGCATGCCGTACTCGCGCGACTCGACCTGAGAGAAGCCGGCCTTCTCCAGCAACGCGGCGAGGTCTGCGCGCTCATACCGGCGGAAATGACCGGCCAGCACGTCGTGCGCCGCGTAACGGCTCTGGTGAGCCGGCACGGATAGCAACAGCCAGCCGCCAGGACGTATGCGCCGCGCCCATGATTCAAGCGCCCCGGCGTCGTCCTCGATGTGCTCAAGCACCTCGAAGGCGCAGACCAGGTCGAACTGCATGGCCGGGTCGAGCTCGTCGGCGAGCACGTTGCGCACCTCGCCGCGGCCGCCTAGCGCGATACGGCGGCTGGCCACGGCGAATGACTCCGGACTCGGCTCCAAGCCCAGATAGTTGAACTGTGCGGCGAGCCGGACGCCGACCGCGCCCATGCCGCAGCCGACCTCCAGCACGTCGCTGACACCCTGCGGGATCATGCGGCGTATGACGTCGTAGCGCAGCCACGCGTTCGCCGCGAGGGGGGCGAGCCGGTCCATCGACGGCCGGTTTTCAGGCGCGCCCGGTTCGGCCGGAGCCGGTCCAGAGCCGGGCGACGCGGCGCCGGCCGCCCCCGTGCCGGAGACCGCGTCCGGTGTCTGCGGACCGTGCTCGCTCATACCCAGCCTTTCGTCGCGTCGGGTTCGTATGTCTATCAGGTCGCCGCGCGTTTGCGCGCGGGCAGCTCGTCGAGCCGCTTGATCAGCGGGGTGACGATCTGCTCGGCGGCGAACGAGCCGAGCGCGAGGCTCCGCGCGGCCTCGCGGGCCCGATGCAGCTCGGCGCGGTCTTCGGCCAGGCGCAGCAGGGCGGCGGCCAGCGCGTCGGGGTCGCCGGGCGGCACGAAGACGGCGGCGTCGCCGAGCAGGCGGCGCTGCGGGGGCGTGTCCGAGGTGACGATCGCGCAGCCGGCCGCCGCCCCCTGGAAGACCTTGTTGGGCACGACGCGCAGCGCCTTGGGGCCGGTGCCGAAGATGCCCAGGCACACGTCGTGCCGCGCGACCAGGGATGGAAGCTCGTCCGGGGCGACCCAGTCGAGCCAGCGCACGGCCGGATTGGTCGCGGCGGCCTGGCGGGTCTCGGGGCCGTCCTGGCCTTCGCCGACCATGGTGGCCTCGACCGGGGCTCCAGCCAACTGGGCCAGGGCGTGGCCGATGACCGGCGCGCCCTGCAGCGGCGTGTAGAGACCGAAGAAGAGCACACGCAGTGGCGACGGACCGCTGCTCTCGCCGAGGTCCACATTCACGGCGGCGTCGAACCACGCGCGCGGCGCGCCGACCGCAACCACAACCGCCCGCTCCCGGTGCCGCGGGGGCAGCGCGTCGAGATGCTCCTCGGTGTCCACGACGATGAGATCAGCCGAGCGCAGCGCGCCCGAGTCGATCGCGCGCAACAGAACCTGCCGGATCCGGCCGGACAGCTGCCGGTCGCGGGCCGTGTCGCTGGCGCCGATGAGGTGATCGAGCACGATCGGGGTCCGCCGGAACAGCCGCCTGGCCAGCCGCACGTCGAAATGCCCCAGGTAGCCGACCAGGACCAGGTCGGGGCGGGGTTGGCGGCGGGCGGCGCGCGCGAGAGCCAGCCAGCGGCGGGCGAGCGTGCCCAGCAGCACCGGCACCCGCCAGGGCTGCGCGAGGATGGCGACGCGGGTGGCCGTGTCCAAGCCAAGCGGGGCGTTGCACTCCTGCACCTCGTGGCCGTGCGCACGCAGGCCGTCGGCGATGATGGCGACCCGGGGATGCGCCTTGGCGTCATACGTGCCGAAGACCGTCACTCGCATGGGAACAGACAATAGTGGCCGACTCGGCCGCCGCGTCCCGCCCTGCTGCGGCAAGCCGGTCAGGAACTGCCGTTAGGCTTCGCCTGTGAAGGACCGGACGACGACCGTGACAAAGCCGATCGAAACGGCCGGCGCCGGAGACGACGACGCGTCCACTCCCAGCGGCGGCGATAGCGGTCAAGAGTCGGCCGCCGCGCGCAGGTCGCCGACGGCCCGCGCCAAGGCGCTGCTCGGCAGCACGGCCGTGCGCGTCGGGTTCGTGCTGCTCGCCGTCGGGCTCGGCGGCTACGCGATCGAGGACGAGTGGTCCCAGGTCCGGGCCGGGCTCTCCGGGCTCGGCGCGGCGGTCATGGCCGGATCGTTCGGCCTGGTGCTGCTCGGGCTGCTCGCCTCGGTGCTGCAGTGGCGCTCGCTGCTGACCGCCGCGGGATCGCGGGTGCCGCTCGCGGCCGCGTCGCGGATCTTCTTCGTCGGACAGGTCGGCAAGTATCTGCCGGGCGCGGTCTGGCCGGTGCTCGCGCAGATGGAGCTCGGGCAGGCGCAGCGCATCCCGCGGCGCCGTTCCGCCACCGTGGCCGTGATCACGATACTGGTGTCCTTGGCCGCGGGCCTGATCGTGGCGGCGATTTGCACCGTGGCCGGGCTGACCGGTTCGACCACCGGGGGCTACGGCTGGGCGTTCCTCGCCGCGCCGGTGCTGCTGGTCGCGCTGCACCCGAGGGTGCTCAATCCGGCGCTCGACCGGCTGCTGCGGCTGGCCCGCAGGCCGGTTCAGGAGGTGCCGCTCACCGGCCGCGCGATTGTCGCGGCGACGTTGTGGGCGGTCCTGTACTGGGTGCTCAACGGTCTGAGCGTGTGGCTGCTCGCGGTACGCCTCGGTGCCTCGGACGGCCGCACGTTCCTGCTCGCGACCGGCGGTTTCGCGTTCGCCTGGTGCGCGGGCTTCCTGGTCGTGCTGGCTCCGGCGGGCGCGGGCGTGCGCGAGGTGGTGCTGGTCGCCTCGCTCTCTCCGGTGCTCGGAGCGGGAAAGGCGACGGCCGTCGCCCTGGTCTCGCGCCTGCTGACCACGGTCGGCGACCTGCTCGCGGCCGGGCTGGCCGGTTGGCTGGGCCGCGGCCGGCGGCACGCTCCCGAGAACGCTGCGGACGCCGCGGACGCTGTGGACCGAACCGAGGGCTGAGGGAGCCGGTCGGCGGCTGGTCGGCCGGGGACCGGGGCAGGGCCCGGCACGTTCAGCAGGCGAGCACTTCCGCCTCGACCAGCTGACGCAGCTGCTCGCGGCGCCGCTCCAGCTCCTTGAACTGAGCGGCCCACGCGGCGTACGCGCGCCGCCGCCACCGGCGCGGGCGGGTCGCCAGCCAGGAGTCCATGGCGACCTGCCAGCACACCTCCTCCACGGCGGCCCGCAGCAGGGTCGGCGAGGTGACCACCATCGCGGCCGGGATCCGCGCGCCGATCGACTCGAAGCGCAGGTTCCAGGCCTCACGCCGCGACCGCCGCGCACGGCGCCCCCGAACATCGCGCCACAGGCCGCGCCGCCGCGGTCGAGGGCTCAGCTCGGTGTCTTCCGAGTCCATGGTCGCCTCCTGACGCCGGGTCGCTCCGCGGGTGAGAGGGGAGCTTGCCTCCTTCACGGCGGCGCCCGCGCCCGGGTTCACCTCGACGGGCGGCTTTTACCCGCGCCGGAGCGCACGCGCACGTGTGTGATCGGGTGTGCGCTAACTTTCACTTCCCGCCGGTCCGGTTCGCACCCGCGGCGATGTGGTTGCGAGGGCCCCCTTCCGGCGCGCACCGGCCTCAATTAGCGTGCCAGTGGTCGAACTCTTCATGAGTGACGCTTCGCCGCGGTGCGGCGGTCGAGCGAGACGTCGCGAGGAGCGGGCGGTGGATGAGGAGCCGGGGCACCCGGGGGGTGAGGCCGTCCGGGTGGCGGTCGTGGACGATCACGAGATCGTCCGGCGCGGGGTCAGGGATCTGATCGAATCGGCGCCCGGCCTGGTTTTCGCCGGGGAGGCATCCGGCGCGGCCGAGGCGCTGCGGCTGGTACCCGCGCTGCGGCCGCGTGTGGCCATCCTCGATGTGCGCCTCCCGGACGGCGACGGAGTCTCGCTCTGTCGTGAGTTGCGTTCCCGTATGCCCGAGCTGGCTTGCCTGATGCTGACCTCTTACAGCGATGACGACGCGCTGTTCGAGGCCGTGATGGCGGGCGCATCCGGCTACTTGCTCAAGCAGGTGCGCGGTACCGACTTGATCAGTGCGGTACGCGCGGTCGCGTCCGGTGAGTCAATCCTCGATCCCACGTCCACGACGCGCATGCTCGACCGGCTTCGCGCCGCGGTCCCGCGCGATGCCGGGCCCGAGCTCGAGTTGTCAGCCCGCGAGGACCACCTGCTCGACCTGATCGGCCAGGGCCTGACGAACCGGCAGATCGCGGACCGAACCGGTCTGACCGAGAAGACCGTTAAGAATTATGTGTCGCGGCTCCTGCAGAAACTGGGCATGGCCCGGCGCGCGCAGATCGCGGCATTCGCGACGGAACGTCGTCTGCTACGCGAAGGGGGAGAGCGATGGCGACCAGGGTGACCGCTGCGATTCAAGGCGATGGCGCGTACCGGCACGGCCCGGCGGCGCGGGCGGGTGTGTCATGGAGCTGAGCCGGCGCGAGTGCCTCACGCTGCTCTCCACCCGGCCGTTCGGCCGCATCGTCTACACCGCCTCGGGACTGCCCGCGGTCGTGCCGGTCAACTTCCTGGTGGAGCACGCCGAGTTGGACGAGGACCTCCTGGTGTGCACGGTGCGCGCGGACTGGCTGCTGGCCCCGATCGACCACGCCGTGGTCGGGCTCCAGGCTGACGAGCTGGACCGCGGCATGGACGGGGGCTGGTGGGTCACCGTGGTGGGCCGGGCCGAGCCCGTGGAGGACCGGCAGGAGGCCGCAGCGCTGCGGGCCGATCCGAGGTGGCCGAGGATCATCGACGACAGCGAGACGGTCATGCGGCTGCGCCCCGGCCTGACCTCGGGCCGGCGGCTCGGGCTCGAGAAGCAGAACGGCGCGCGGGAAGCAGAAGGCTGAGACGGCTGGCAGCCGGCGTCGGTGCCGAGTCCGCAGTGCGGGCCGTCCAGGGGCCGATTCAGCGCAGCGGGACCTGCCAGCTGATGCGGGTGCCGGTGCCGAGTCCGCTGCCGCCCCGGTGCACCGGCTCCACCTTGAGCTCGCCGGCGAACTGCTCGGCCCGGCGGGCCAGGTTGGCCAGGCCGCTGCGGCGCAGTGAGGCGGGCGGCCCGAGGCCGTCGTCCACGATCTCGATCGTCACCCGGTCGCTCACCGCGACGTCCACTTCGACCCGCCTTGCCTGGGCGTGCCTGGCCACGTTCGCCAGCGCCTCGCGCAGCACCGCGATGACGTTCTCCGCTACGGCCGGCGGCACATCCGTGTCGATCAGGCCCTCCATCCGCAGCGCGGCAGAGAAGCCGAGCACTTGGCGCGCGGCGTCGACCTCCTGGATGATCCGGTGCCGCAGCGGCGAGCCGGGCCGGGTCGCGCCCTGGGCCTGCAGCGCGAAGATGGTCGAGCGGATCTGCCGGATGGTGTCGTCGAGCTCGTCGATGCTCTGCCCGATCCGCTCGGCCACGTCGCCGCGCTGCGCCCGGTTGCGCGCGCCCTCCAGCGAGAGGCAGACGCCGAAGAGCCGCTGCACCACGAGGTCGTGCAGGTCGCGGGCGATCCGTTCACGGTCCTGATACACCTGGACCCACTCGTCGTCCAGCCGCCGGTCGGCCAGGTCCAGCAGCTGCGCCGCCTGCCTGGCGAGCTCGGCGACCGACGCGTGGATCGCGGGCTCGAACGCGGCGCGCCCTTTGCGCCGGCAGACCGCGAGCACTCCACGCACCCGGCCCTCCGCCCCCATCGGCAGCAGCAGCGCCGGACCGACCCCGAGCTCGGCAAACCGGTCGGCCGCGATTCCCGGGCCGGCCGTACTCGACGCACTGCCGGTGCTTCCGGAAGTGCCCGATCCTGCTGCCTCGCCGCTCGCCGAGGCGGCTTCGACGTCTGGGAAGACCGCGGCCCGACCGGTGCGCAGCACCTCGCCGGTGGCCGAACCCTCCCGCACCGAAAGCAGGCCCCTGACGAGCTCGGCGCGCTGGCCCACCGCCACCTCGAGAATCTGGTGCACGCCGTCCTCGTCCGGCAGCGTCACGGTCACCAGATCGGCATCCGCCAGCTCGCGCGCCTGCTCGGCCAACGCCTCAAGCGCGACCGGCGGCGGCTCCCCGGCCAGCAGACTGCCGGCCAACCGTCCGATCGCGGTCAGGCGCCTGCGCTCCAACTGCGCGTGCTCGCGTTCGCTGGCGTGTCCGAGCGCCAGCCCGGCGGCCCGCGCCAGGGTGCCGGCCGCGATCTCGTCCTGCGCCGTGAACCGTGTGCCGTCGGCCTTGTCTGTCAGATAGAGCTGCGTGTAAACGGTCGCACCCAACGGAATCGGCGTGCCGAGCCAGGTGGTCTCCAGCGCGTGCGCGGGCGGTTCCCCGACCGCTCCGTGCTGCGCGCTGGTGAGGATCATCGCCTTCTCCACGGTTCGGCGCAGCGCGGCCTCGGGCTCCGGCTCCCCGGCCACCGCGAGGACGGCGTCGGCGAGTGAGCATCCTTTCACCGGCTCGGTCGCGGGCGTCGGCTCCTGCTCGCGGTCGGCGGTGTCTCTTCGGCGGTTCGGCGGATCACCGGGTGGATATGGCTTCATTTCGAGCTCCGATTCCGCCCCCCGAAGCCGGAGCGAAGTCCGGCTCCCTGATCGGCGCCGCGGTGATCAGGCCGCGGCGTGCTGCGCTCCCAGCGCCTTAGCGGCGCTGAGTTCGCATTCTTACAGCAAGGCCCCTGCTCGGGAAGAGGCCCGGCGACCCGGCAGGGCGCGGGCGGACGGCTCGTGCGTGAGCCGTCCGCCCGCGCGGCGTGCGGTGTGTTCTGGCCGGTTTCGGCCGCGGTTCAGTCCCAGCAGCCCAGGTAGCGATCCGAGGTCACGTACCCGTGATCCGCTTCGATCCGGTGGTGGTAGCACCCGGCGTTGGTGAAGGCGGTGGCCTGCGCGGAGAGCGAGGAGTAGTCCTCCGCGTCAGAGCCGTCGGCCTGCACGACCGCGCCGCTGTCATCGCGCTGGAGGACGCCCTTGGCGGTGACGTGGTCGTTGACCTTCGTGGTGGTGAGCCAGTCATCGCCCAGCAGCACCTGCTCGGTCGCGATCCTGGACACGTCGGCGTTGCCCTGCACCAGGAAACCGGAACCGGTCGAGCTCGGCTGGTACACGCTCGTCACCGTGATCGGGTAGGACCACCCGTCGCGCGTGCCGGTGGAGTGGTGCTCGGAGGTACTCACCTGCGTGTACCCGCTGTCCTTCTGCGCGACGGTCTGCGCGAAGCCGGACTGGGTCACCGTGTCCGTGTTCGAGTACGTCAGGTGCTGCCGGACGGTGGTGATCACGCGGCCGTGCGAGGTGTTCACGTATCCGGACACGGTCCAGTCGCGCGACGCGGTCGTCGTGATGACGTCGGTGCCGGTGCTCGGCGTCGTCCACGCGGAGGAAAGCGTCGGCTCGGCCGAGATCGTGTCGGTGAGCAGGCCGCCGCCGGTGTGCGCGGCGTGATGGTCGGTGGCGAGGAACAGCGTGCCGTCCATGGTCCACACGTCGGTGATACCGGTCGGCGGCAGCAGCGTGATCTGGTGCGGTTGCCCGTCCGAGAGCAGCCCGGCGAACGGGGTCAGGTCGATCGCGTACGGCTGGGTGCGCAGCGAGTCCACGCTCATGATCGGCCGCCACATCAGCGGACTGATCCCGCCGCTGTAGATCGCCGGGAACGGCTGCGCCACCCCGGCCAGCTTTCCGTCCACCTCGACGCGCACCTCGCGGTACGGTCCGCCGCCGCACAGCCCGTAACTCGGGTGCGCTTGGTTATACGCGTCGGGGACGTTCGTGTACCAGAACTCTTCGCAGCCGCCGCCGCGCGCGAAGACCTCCAGCGTCGCGCCGGAGAGGTTGCGCGGGAAGGTCAGCGTCTGCGTCGCGCTCTGCCCGCCGGTCAGCGACCACCAGCCGGCCGAGGTGGTGCCGCCCTGGCTGACCGGGATGACCTGATCGGCGGTCGATGCGGCGGGGTACCCGCGGCCGGCCTGGTAGTAGGTGACCGTCAGGGTCATGTGATAGATCCCGGTGTACGTGCCGTTGACGATGTTGCCGAGGTCGACGACCAGTGGTTGCGCGGTGCGCAGCAGCGGGATGAAGCGGGAGATGTCCGCGTCCACGTGCCAGGAGATGCCCGCGGGGTCCGGCTCCGGGGTACTGGTGCGGAACACCTCGGCGCCGCCGATCCAGACCCCGGCCAGCCGGTCGTACTGACGCCCGGCGACGCTGCCGCTCCAGTCGAGCACCACCTTCGACCACGGGCCCGGGCAGGCGCTCGGCGGGGTGAGGGTGCCGACGAAGGGCTGGCCGTAGCTGTTGGCGAAGTCGTGCTGCATGGCGGTGACCGTGCAGTGCGGGGTGGCCGGGCGGCTGACCGGCGGCAGCGCGGAGACGGGATTCTGGTAGTTGATCTCGACGGGGGCGGAGGCGGCGGCCGCGGATCCGGGAAGCCCGGTGACCAGCGCGGCGGCGAAGATCGTGAGCATCGCACCGGCGTGCGACAATCGTCGGGTTATTCGCATGTGAACTACACGTCCTCGTGGGTTGGACGGGCGCATGGCGTCGTTGTCCCGGCTTGTGGCAGGGACCGGATAAGCCTGTCCGCTCGGCGGGGACCCGCGCAATACCTTGTCAGGCAGAAACTGTGTCGATCGAAGAGAAGACACCCGGCGAAGAGCGGCTGGCCGTGCGCGTAGACGTCCATCAGCACCTTTGGACCGAGGGGTTCATCGCGGCGCTGCGGGGGCGTGCCACCGCGCCGCGTCTGGTGGGGGACGGTTGGACCCTGGTCCTCGACGGCGAGCCGGATTACCGTGTCGATCCGCGTGACCATGACCCGGCGCTGCGCCTCGGGATAAACCGCGTCGACCAGCTCGACCTGGCGCTGATCTCCCTGTCCAGCCCGCTCGGCATCGAGCACCTGCCCGCCGCCGAAGCCGCTCCGCTGCTGGAGGCGTACCACCGCGGCGCGCTCGCGTTGCCGGCCGGCTTCGGCGCGTGGGCCGCGGCCTGCGTGACCGACCCCGATCCCGCCGACCTGACGCACTGGCTGGACGCCGGGTGCGTCGGGCTGCAACTGCCCGCTACCGCGCTCGCCAATGCGGCAGGGTACGCGCGCTGTGAGCCGCTGCTGCGCGTGTTGCAGGAGCGGGACAAGCCCTTGTTCGTTCACGCGGGCCGCGCCGCCTCGCCCGGAGCGCCACCGTGGTGGGCCGCGAACGTGGACTACGTGCAGCAGATGCACGGGGCGTATTACGCCTTCGCCGCCTTCGGGCGTCCCGCGCACCCCACGCTCAAGGTGTGCTTCGCGATGCTGAGCGGGCTCGCGCCGCTTCACCGGGAACGCGCCGCGGCCCGCGGCGGGCCTGACTTGGCCGCCGACTCAGGGGTCTGGTTCGAGACCTCGTCCTACGGCCCGGTGGCCGTGGCCGCTCTCGGATCGGCGTTGGACTCGGCAGGTGGCGGAGATACGTCACTGGAGGCGGGATTCGGTCACCGGCAGACAAAACACGCTAAGGCCGCGTCAGCTGCGCGCGCACGGATCGTGCTCGGCTCCGACCGACCCTACGCGCCGCCCGCGATCCTCCCCGACCCGGCGGCCGCCCACGCGGCGGCCGCCGAGCTGCTGGGTGCCTGCGCCGTCACCCGTCAAACGGTCACGGATGCATCGTGAGGCAGGCGGTCTGATTCAGCGTCGTGTCGGTGAAGCACATGTTGTCGCCGTTCGCCAGCCACACGCCGCCGCCGGAGGCCCAGCTGATCGTCATGTAGTGATTGCTGGGGTGGCCCCATATGGTGATCACGCCCTCGGTGTCCCAGAGCTTGACCGTGTCCGAGTCGGGACCGTCCGTCTCACCGCTGGCCGACTGCATGTTCAGTCCGGTGCCGACCACGGTGATGCAGACGTGCGCGCCGTTCCAGTAGTCATAGGTATGGCAGCCGGTCCCGGTGAACGGCCGGACCAGCTGCGGGTGCGCCTTCGCCGCCTTGCCGACGGCGATCGCGCCTGAGGAAATCGTGCCCGAAGAAACCGTGCCCGCGTACGTCCTGCCCGCGGCGGTGGAACCGGTAGAGCTCTGAGTGGCACCTGAAACAGAGGTTGTACTCGCGGCCGCCGCGCCCGCCGACCCGATCAGCGCGCACAGCAGCACCGCCACCAGCACCAGGAGCGCGGGCTGCCCGCCGAACTGCCGCCGCGCCCTCCGATCACCCATCGCGCCCCGCATCATGCGTCCCTTCGCCACCTTGTGTAAAGCTCTGCCGCCCGCCGAACAGGGCGGACGGCAGAGCCATTCCATACGCAAGGGTACGTGGACGCCCGCACGGGCTCCAGGTGCGGGCACCGATAGGCCGGTTCCCGCCAGCGTCGCAACGCCTTGATCAGGATGCTGTCAGTGAGGCCCGGACCCCGCGCCTGCTGGCGCACCGTCAGACGGGGGTCCGGGCCTCGACCGGTGGAGCGCAATCAGCGCTGGATCACACGGCGCTGGATCAGAGAGCGCTGAGTCAGCCGCGCTGAATCAGACCAGGCCGACCGACTTGAGCCACGCGGTGGCCACCGCGGCCGGGTCCTGCTTCTGCACCTGGGTCTTCACGTCGAGGTCGAGCAGCGTCTTGCTGTCCAGCTTCGCGTCCACCGCGTTGAGCGCGTCCACTCCGGCGGAGCTCAGCGCCGACTTGTTCACCAGCGGCAGCACGTTCTGCAGGCCGAAGATGTTCTTCGGGTCGGTCAGCGTGACCAGGCCGTTCTGGGTGATCGTCGGGTCCGTGGTGAACAGGTCGCCGGCGTCCACCGCGCCCTGCGCCAGCGCCGTCTCGGTCAGCGTGCCGCCGGCGTCCAGCGACTTGAAGGTGATCTGCGAGGCCTTGAGCCCGTAGGCCTGCTCGAGCCCGAGGATGCCCTGGTAGCGGGTCTGGAACTCGGCCGCCGCGCCGATCGAGACGTTGGCGCCGTTGAGCGCGGTCACGAAGTCCGCGATCGAGGAGTTCGCCGTCATGTGGTACTTCGCCGCCGCCTGCTTGCTCAGCGTCAGGGTGTCGTTGTCCTGCGCCTGCGCGGGCTGCAGCACCTCGAGGTTCGGCGCGAGCTCGCTCGCGATCGCCGCGTCCACCTGGTCGGTCGAGGTCTGCGGGGTGGTCTTCTTGGCCAGGCTGTCCAAGTACGCAAGCAGCGCGCCGTTGTACTCCGGCTTGAGCGTGATCGTGCCGCTCTTGAGCAGGCCGTAGGTCACCTCGCGGCTGGCGATGTTCAGCTTGTAGCTGACCTTGTAACCCTTCGCCTGCAGCGCCTGGCCGTAGATGTCAGCCAGCAGCACGCTCTCCAGGAAGTTGTCGGAGCCGACCACGATGGAGCCGGTGGCCTGCCCGCCCCCGCCGGTCAGCGGGTTCGAGGAGTTGTTCGAACCGCCGCTGCTGCCGCACCCGGCCACGAACGCACCGGTCAACACGGCAGCACTGAAGGCGGCGGTGACCCGCCGGGTAATCCAGGAATTCACGCTGGCTCCTTGGTCGCACGAATCCACGCCCGGCCCCGTGCCCGCGTGGAAAACTCAATGGTTCCCAGTGGCAATCCAACCCAGCCGATCGACAGGCCGTCAACCGACGATCGATCACCGATAGGTATCGCTTGGGGGCCCATCCGCCCCGCCTCGTCACCGTTCACTGTGTTGCAACATTCGCCCAGTGACCGGATGGCGACAAAAGGGCACCGCATTCGATACTGTGCTGCGGGTTCGGATCTGAAGTCTGATCATCAGTGCCATGGTCGCCAATTGCACCCAAATGGCCCAGGCACCGGGGAGGCGGCACAGTGGCTGTGCGCAGTGGGCAGGAACTGGAACGTCCGGCACACAGCCGCAAGCCGGGCCGGCGTCTTGACCGGATCCCGTTCCGCCGCAAGCTCGACGCACTGGTCGCCCTGCCCGCCGTCGCGATCGTGGGCCTGCTCAGCCCGCTGGTGATCCAGCAGGTCAACGCCGCCCGCTCCTGGGAGAGCGCGGCCTCTTACATGAATACCACGCAGCAGGTCAGCGTGTTGATCGACGACCTCGGCGCCGAGCAGGAGGACGCGCTCGGCGTCATCGGCAGCATCCAGCTGGTGGACCTGGCCGCCTTCGACCGCGCCGCGCAGATCACCGACCAGCAGCTGCAGAACGTGCTCGCCGCCTACGGCCAGAACCCGCCGACCGCGATGCGCGCCGCGCTCGACGAGATCAACGCCCTGAGCCTGGAGCGGCAGGGCGTGCACCAGGGCAACATCAACGGCACGATCCTGCTGCAGGCGTACACCGGCGCCATGCACGACCTGAACGACGCGATGGGCCTGGCCCAGCAGGCCGCCGACGGCAACCCGGCCGCGGTGGCCGAGGCCGAGCTCGACATCCTGTTCCAGGCGGACCTGGCCGCCAACTCCCGCGAGGCGGCGCTCGTCGAGATCGCGGACGACCCGGCCCAGGCCCCGACCCAGTACCCGCTGGCCGAGAACTTCGACGGCATCGCCACCTCGCAGGGGCAGCGGCTGCAGCAGTTCATCCCGCCGGCCGACTACTCGCTCTACAACGCGATCCAGGGCAACCAGCAGCAGGGCGTCATCGACCAGTTCGAGGCCGCCGCCTCCAGCGCCTTCATCTCCGGCAACCGGCAGACGATCAACGAGCTGACCGGCTACGCGCGGCAGGTCACCGACGCGGCGCTCTCCCAGGGCCAGGCCCGCACGGTGATGGAGGCGAGCATCACCCGCCAGGTGGTGGCCCGGGCCGCACACAGCGCCTCGGTCGCAGCCTGGACCGCGATCGGCCTGGTGGTGCTGGCCATCGTGCTGCTGATCGGGCTGATCGTCTTCAGCGTCCTGATCCGGCACTCGATCGCCCGCCCGGTGCTGCGGCTGACCCGCGCGGCCACCCGCATCGCCACCGTCGCCGAACAGGACCTCGAGCGGGTCGCCGAGGACGATCCCGAACACGAGGGCGAGCCGCCCGAGCTGGAACACGTCGCGGTGGCCACCCGCGACGAGATCGGCGACCTGGCAGAGTCCTTCAACCGGCTGCAGGAGACCGCGGTGCGGGTCCTGGAGCGCCAGGTGCTGGTGCGGCGCAACACCGCCGAGATGTTCGGCAACGTCGGGCGGCGCATCTACAACCTGACCGGCCGCCAGCTCGCCCTGATCGACGCGATGGAGCGCAGCGAGACCGACCCGGTGCTGCTCGAGCGGCTCTACCGGATCGACCACCTCGCGGTGCGCCTGCAGCGCGGCGCGGACAGCCTGATGCTCCTGTCCGGCGAACGCGAGCCCGCGCTGGACGCCACCCCGATGCGGCTGACCGACGTGGTGCGCTCCGCCATCGGCCGGATCGAGGGCTACCAGCGGGTCGTGCTCGGCGCCGAGGGCGACGCGATGGTCACCCCCTCCGCGCTCGCCGACCTGACCCTCATGGTCGCCGAGCTGGTGGAGAACGCGGTGGCCTTCTCCCCGACCTCGAGCACCGTGGACGTGGCGGTACGCAGCGCCTCGCGCGGCGCGGTCGTCGAAATCGTCGACCACGGCGTGGGGATGACGACGCAGCGCCTTATGAACGAGAATGAACTGCTGGTCCGGCGTGAGCGGCTGGACCTGGCGCCCACCAAGGTGCTCGGCCTGTTCGTGGTCGGGCGGCTGGCCCAGCGCACCGGCGCTACGGTCACGCTGGCCCAGACCGCGGGCGGCGGACTGACCGCCCGGATCGCCGTCCCGGACGAACTCCTGCTCGGCCCGGTGGAACTGGCCCAGCGCGCGGCCGGCGGCTCGGCCCCCGCGCCGCGGACCGTGCCCACCCCGCCGATGCCGGAGCCGCGCCGGGAGTCGTCCTCCGGGGTGTCGGCCGGTCTGCCGCAGCGCGCGAACGGCCGGGAACGGGAGGGCTCGATGGCCCAGCGGCCGCCCACGCTGCCGCGCCGGGTCCGCGGCGCCCGCGCCACGCAGCCCGCCCAGGGCGGCGGCCGGCAGGGGCTCTCGCTGGCCCCGGCGGCGCAGCTGGACGCGGAGGCTGCCCGCGCGGCCATCGAGGAGTTCGAAGCCGGCGTGGACCAGGCGCTGCGCGACAGCGCGGCGGGCCTGGCGCTCCGGCCGCCGGGAGAGACGCGCTCCGCGCCGCCGCCCGGGGACATCGACGAGGAGAAGGGAGAGAGGCTGTGACCGCCTCCACCACAGACGCCGACGGCCTTCGCGCCGCGGCGGCCGATTTCACCTGGATGGTCAGCCGCTTCGCCGCGGAGACCGCGGGAGTGGTCGACGCGATAGCCGTCTCCTCGGACGGACTGCTCATAGCCGTGTCCCGCCCCGGCGACCAGGCCGACTCCGAGCGCCTCGCCGCGATCGTCTCCGGCATCACCAGCCTGGCCGCCGGGGCCGCGGGCAACTACGGGCTCGGCGCGCTGAACAAGGTGATCATCGACATGGCCGGCGGGCACCTGCTGGTCTCCTCGATCGGTAGCGGCTCGGTGCTCGGCGTGGTGGCCTCCAAGGACGCCAAGCTCGGCAACGTGGCCTACGAGATGACGCTGTTCGCCAACCGGGTCGGCGCGATCCTGAGCCCCGCGCTGATCGTCGAGCTGAAGAACACCGTCGGCGCCGCCGGAGCGTCGGGGTGACCAGGCAGGGCGGACGGCCCGACCCGGCGAGCCGCCAGGAGGCGGACCCCGTCGGGGCGACCCATGGCGCCGAGCGCGCCTCGGCCGTCCGGCCGTTCATGGTCACCGAGGGCCGGGTCGCCGCCGAGGCCGGCCTGCCCGTGGAGACCCAGGTCGTCGCGACGGCCGAAGGGCTGGGGCAGCTCGGCGCCCTGGCCTTCGAGCGGCGCGCCATCGTCGAGGCCTGCGGCACCCCGCTCTCCCTCGCCGAGGTGGCGGTCAAGCTGCGCCTGCATCTGAACGTTGTCCGCGTGCTCGCGGGGGACCTGCGGGCCAGTCGGCTGCTCGCGGTGCACGTACCCCGCTCCGGCACCTCCTCCGACATCGACGTACTTCGAAGGGTTATCGATGGGCTCCGCGCCATCCCCACTTCCGTCGGCTCACGCGATGCCGACTGACCAGGCGACGGCCGTCCGGCCCCCGCTGCCGGTCAAGATGGTCGTCGCGGGCGGCTTCGGCGTCGGCAAGACCACCGCGGTGGCCGCGGTCTCCGAGATCGAGCCGCTGACCACGGAGGCGTCGATCACCGAGGTCGCCGCCGGCATCGACGACGTCTCGCTGACCCCCAACAAGACCACCACGACGGTGGCCATGGACTTCGGCTGCCTCACCCTGGACCCCACGCTCAAGCTCTACCTGTTCGGCACCCCGGGACAGGACCGCTTCGGCTTCATGTGGGACGACGTGACCGAAGGCGCCCTTGGCGCCCTGGTGGTCGTGGACAGCCGCCGCCTGGACGACTGCTTCCCCGCCGTGGACTACTTCGAGCGCAAGGGGATGCCGTTCGCGGTCGCGGTCAACACCTTCGACGGCGACCTCACCCACCCACTCGATGCGGTACGCGAAGCGCTGGACGTCGCCGACGAGGTGCCGGTGTTGTCCTTCGACGCACGCGACCAAGGCTCGGTGCGCGACTCGCTGGTGGTCGTGCTCGAACACGCCCTCGCGCGTGCCGTGGCAGCAGCCTGACGGCACGACGACTTTCACGGCCCCCGGCGAACCGGGGGCCGTTTTGCGTCCGCTCAAAGGTACGTCCGCTAAAGCGTCTTACGCATGGTCATCGACGTCACGTCGTAGCCGCTGCGGCGATAAAGGGCGATGGCCGCCTCGTTGTCGCCCACGACGTTCAATCCCAGGGCCGTCCTGCCCTCGCGGGCGATGAGCTCCTCGACGGCCGCGAGGATGGCAGCGCCGTATCCGCGACGCCGAAAGGGAGCAAAAACGTTGATGTCATACAGCCACGCGGCGCTCGCGGCACCCGCGGCCTGACTCGGATCGGGCCCGACCCACGCGTTCCCCACGGCCTGTCCCGAGCCGTTCTCCGCCGTCAGCAGATGGTGCCCGGCCGTCTCGAGACCGTCGGGCAGGAACCGCGCCGTGCCCTGCAGGACCCGCTCTCGTGCCACGTCCTCGGGCATGAGCCTGCTGAGTACGCGCACTGACTCTGCTTCGCGGTGCTTGGTGGCGGCGTCGTACTCCTGCGGTGTCATCTTCCGAAGGATCACCCGCTGCGGGTCCACGCCGCCGTCCTCAACGGTTGCGGCGCAGGCCCGGGGAGATGGCCAGCCGTGAGATCGCCGAGAACAGCACGAGCGTGGCGACCGAGAGCAGCACGACGAGGAACCCGCCGCCGACGACCTGGTAGTACTGGTACTGCGAAAGGCCGTCCACGACGTACCTGCCGAGCCCGCCGAACGAGATCACCGCGGCGATCGTGGTGGTCGCCACCACCTGAACCGCCGCCGTGCGCAGGCCGCTGAGGATCAGCGGCAGCGCCGAGGGGACCTCGACCCGGAACAGCACCTGCAGCGGTCGCATGCCCATGCCGCGCGCCGCGTCGACCACGGAACGGTCCACCGCGCGCAGGCCCTCGTGCGTGGTCAGCAGGATCGGCGGCACGGCCAGCGCCACCAGCGGGATGAGCGCGGCGTTGAAGTTGAACACCCCGATCTTGACCGCGAGCAGCACGATCAGGCCCAGGCTCGGCATCGCACGGCCGACCGCGGCCAGCGCCGCGATGGGCCCGTCGCCGCGCCCAAGGTGGCCGGTCAGCAGGGCAAGCGGCAGTCCGATCGCGGCCGCGCACAGGAACGCGATAAGCGAGTACCAGCAGTGCTCCGCGATCCGCTGCCAGATGCCGTCGTACCCGCTCTGGAACCGCGGGTCGGAGAAGAACTGGCGAAGATACTCGATCATGCTCGCGCGCTCCTGCGGTCGGCCCACGGGGTCATCAGGCGTTGCGCGCCGCGCAGCAGCACGTCGCACAGCAGCGCCAGCACCACGAGGCTGAACAGTCCGAGCCAGACCAGCGACAGGTTGAACGAGCGCAGGCCGGTGGTGAACAGCTGCCCGAAGCCGCCGAGGTTCCCGATGACCGCCCCGATGCTCATCAGGCTGATGCTGGAGACCGTGGCCACGCGCACGGCCGCCATGATGGTCGGCGCGGCGATCGGCAGCTCCACCTGGAAGTAGCGGCGGGCCGGGCCGTAGCCCATCGCATCCGCGGCCAGCTTCACCTCCGGCGGCACCGTGCGGATGCCGTCCACCACGCCCGGCACCAGGATGCACAGGCTGTAGAGCGCGAGCGCGATGAACAGCGTGGTGTCGGTGATGCCGGTGTAGTCGATCAGGAAGACGAACAGGGCCAGCGACGGGATCGAGTAGGCGACCGTCACCAGGCCGAGCACCGGCGGGTAGAGCAGCCGCCAGCGCGCGCACGCCTGGCCGATCGGCAGCGAGACCAGCAGCCCGGCGGCGGTCGCGCCCAGCGAGACCTCCAGCTGCTCGCCGAGCAGGCCGAGATAGGAGTGCTGGACGTAGCTCGGCAGATCGAAGACGCTCGCCGCGATCATCGGGCCTGCTCCAGCGGTACCTCGTCGCTCGGCGGCGCGTCGGATCCGGTGGAGTCGGCGCCGGTCCCTTCCGCCGCCTCGGCCTCGGCCTCGCTCGTGGACGACTCGTCGGCGGCCGCTGCCTTCTCGGCGGCGCGTTCGCGCTCGGTGTTCGCCTGGGCGTGCGCCGCGCGGATCGCCGAACCGATGGCCTCCTGGCTGATGACGCCGAGCACCCTGCCCTCGGCGTCCGTGCCGACCGCCCAGCCGGTGGGGGAGAGGACCGCAGCGTCGAGGGCGGCGCGCAGCGAGTCGGCGCCCGGGACGAACGAGTGCCCGAACCCGGTCAGCCGGGCGTTGCCGACCGGCCCCTGCTCCGGCAGGGCGGCCGGTTCGGCCCAGCCCAGCGGCCGCCGGTCGGCGTCCACGATCAGCAGCCACGGCGTTCCGGCGGACAGCGCCGCGTCGCGCGCCGAGAGGGCCGGGGTGTCGGAGGCGACCACCGGGCCCTCCTGCAGGCTCAGGCCCGTGCTCGTGTAGAAGGTCAGCCGGCGGATGCCCCGGTCGCGGCCGAGGAACTGCTCCACGAACTCGTCCGCGGGCTCGGCCAGCAGCCGCTCCGGGGAGTCGAACTGCGCGAGTATGCCGCCCTCGCGCAGCACCGCGATCTTGTCGCCGAGCTTGATCGCCTCATCGATGTCGTGCGTGACGAACAGGATGGTCTTGGCGACCTCACCCTGGATGCGCAGGAACTCCTCTT